>Ga0256406_1000222_pt1 | contig 110562 bp, 82 predicted proteins | sample RumenRJG_03DNA_FD_185986 | JGI IMG/M metagenome (GOLD analysis project Ga0256406, IMG submission 185986) | Bovine rumen microbial communities from Lethbridge, Alberta, Canada - RJG_03 | ecosystem: Host-associated > Mammals > Digestive system > Stomach > Rumen | place: Canada: Alberta...
TTTTGGAAGAGTCAATGAAGGATCGGCTTCTGAAATATGAGGAGTATTAAAGCCAAAAATCTCGGGTGGAAAAATATTCCATCCGAGATAAATTAAAAATACTTACACACTTAACTTGACAATCCCTTCCGGCGGCTTTCAGCCGCCGGCGTTCTGCGCTTTTTTGTCATGACAGGACTAAGCATATGAATATTACATGCACGTAAGGATTCCCAACAGGCATGGATTAATCGCATCCATGGATTTACCATATGTTAAGGATTGTTTTCCATAGGCGATGTTCAGTATTCATACGTTGTTCGTCTGTTAGTCCTCAGTGTATGTGATTTTAGGATCGCCGACGGTGAAGTTGTCGATCAGTCTCGTTCCGTCAATCCGGACGGCCATGGCAACCAGGTCGCCCTTCTTAAAGGTCTCCACCGGCTGCATGTTCAGTCCGTTTACGACTTCAACATATTCCGGATCAGCCATCGGTTCTTCCGCAAGTTTTTCTTTCATGGCGTCAGTGAGCTGGCGGCTTCTGTATTCGCCCTTCTCGACAAGATTCTGGCCAAGGCGGACAGCTCTGGAGAGGATGACGGCGGCTTTTCTTGCCTCCGGGCTCAGATAGGTGTTGCGGGAGCTCTTTGCGAGGCCGTCGCGTTCTCTTACAATCGGGCAGCCGATGACGCGGACGTTGAAATTCAGATCGCGGACCATACGGCGGATGATGGCAAGCTGCTGCGCGTCTTTCTGACCAAAGAAAATGCAGTCCGGTTCAACGATATGCAGAAGTTTGGTGATGACGGTGCAGACGCCGCGGAAATGGATAGGACGCGTTTTTCCGCAGAGTGTTTTTGACAGCACGTCGATGTCGACGTAGGTGCAGAAGTCGTCAAAATACATCTCAGACGGATCTGGATGGAAGACCATATCCACACCATGCGCATCCAGGAGCTTGCAGTCGTGTTCGAAGTCTCTCGGATAGTCAGCCAGGTCTTCTGAAGGTCCGAACTGGATCGGGTTGACAAAGACTGATGCGACAGTACGGTCGCACTGTTTTACAGATGCGTCCATCAGAGAAGCATGGCCTTCGTGCAGAAATCCCATTGTCGGGCAGAGCCCGATGGTCAGGCCTTCTGCTTTCCATTCAGCAATCTGTGCGCGTACTTCTTCGATAGTGTTTGCGATTATCATTGTATTCTCCTTGCTTTATTTCCTTGCGTTTTATTTTTGTCTGGTGAATGCCTACCGGTTCTTCAGCTCATCCAGAACTTCCGGGTTGGTCATCTTGTGGAATTCGTGGTCGGCGTCCGGGAAGCTTGTTTCCTTGACTTCCTTATCGTACTGCGTGAAGGCGTCCATCATTTCCTGGCCGAGGTTGGCGAATTTCTTGACAAATTTAGGGACATAGTCGCTGAACATGCCGAGCATGTCCTGATAGACCAGGATCTGTCCGTCCGTTTCATTGCCGGCGCCGATTCCGATGGTCGGGATGGTGAGCTTTTCTGTGATCAGGGCGGCAAGAGGAGACGGAACGCATTCCAGAACTACAGCGAACGCGCCGGCGTCCTGAATTTTGTATGCGTCATCCAGCATGCGCTTTGCGGCATCGGCCGTCTTTCCCTGGACTTTGTTTCCGCCGAAGGCGTTAACTGACTGCGGCGTCATGCCAAGGTGTGCCATAACTGGAATGCCGACGCTGGTCATAGCCTTGATCTGAGGGCAGACAGCGGCGCCGCCTTCCAGTTTGACGGCATTTCCGTGCGCTTCCTTCATCAGTCTTCCAGCATTGGTCAGCGCCTGCTCTACGGATACCTGATAAGACATAAACGGCATGTCCATGACGACCATGGTGTCCTTGGTCGCTCTGGCAACAGAACGGCCGTAAATGATGGATTCTTCCATGGTTACAGGGAGTGTGTCCTCGTATCCCTGCATGACATTTCCGAGGGAGTCTCCGACGAGGATGCCGTTGATACCTGCGTTTTCCATGAGTTTGGCTGTCGAATAGTCATAGCAGGTCAGCATGGAGATTTTTTCGTGGTTGTCTTTCATTTTCTGAAATGTTGCTGCTGTGTTTTTCATAATCAGTCCATCCTTTCTGTGCGATTGACGCGAGGTTCTTGTGCGGGATCCTGCAGATACTGTTTTACGGTATCTGAAAACGCGTCCTGAAGAAGTGTGTTGATGGACTGGTAATCGCGGCCGGGATGTTTTTCCTGTGCGGCCGGGATCAGCAGCTCAGAGAGCAGACAGTACATCTGCTTCTTCTGGCCGTCAAGACAGGCCAGGTGTTTGCTGATCGTTCCGGTGTCAGCGCGCTCAACCGGGCCGGTCAGGCTGCTGATAACGCCGTTTTTCAGTGCATTCTGCACGTTCAGCGTGACAAGAGGGGACAGCGCCGCACGCGCGTGTTCTTCTGTGAAGCCGCAGTCCTGAAGCATCTGAATGCTTGTCAGGAGCAGAGCATTGACAAGGTTGCTCGCAATTGCGGCTGCGCAGTGGTAGCGTACCTTGGATCTGGGGTCGATTTCCTGCAGGTGAAGACCGATTTTTCTAAGCACTGGAATCATAGTTTCTAATGCCCGGTGATCTCCTTCAATGGCAAAAAAAACATCCGGCATCTGCTCATAAGCGTGATAACGATCGCTTACAGCAAACAGCGGATGAACGGAAAAGGCCGCAGCCCCTGTATCTTCAATTCCCGGAAACGCATCTTCTGAAGAAAGCGCTCCGCTCGTATGACCGATCAGTTTTCCCTGGAGCAGCGCCGGATCAATCTCCTGATACACAGAAGTAATCAATCCGTCTGGGACCGTCAGGAACAGCACGTCACTCTGCCGGGCAAGTTCATTGATATCTTTGAAACTTCTGCTGCCTGTAAAATGTGCTGCCTCCATCGAGGACTCCGCAGTTCGGCTGTAATAGCCGGAAACCTGCAGACCGTGGGTGCTGAAATATTTTCCAATGGTAAAGCCGACTTTGCCGGCTCCTGTAATTCCGATTCTCATTCTCTACACCTCCCAGAAATGTCCGGGATGGCGTGCTGAACTGGATCCATATCTGTATATTCCAGGGGTTCAGTCATATTTAATCTTGAAGTACCTTTTGGTACGTCTGTGCGCGTGGCACGTCGGTACAGTTTCCAAACGGGAATACCGTCCATCGTGAAAATTCTATCACGCAGCAGGCAATCTGTAAAGACAGGAGATGTCGGAAAAATATGTAAAGGAAAGTCTGCACATCGCTGCAGATAATAAAGTCCGGAAAGCAGAGGAGTCCTGCTTTCCGGCGGGATTAGAGATGCTGATTCGGTTTGCCAGAGCATCAGATCAGATTGGTATATCCGAGGAGGCAGTCGTCAATTTCTGCTGCAGCGCTTCTGCCTTCTGCAATCGCGGAGACGACGAGGGAGGCTCCCGTGTGCATGTCTCCGGCGGTAAATACCTTTTTCCTTGACGCGGCATGTTTCCCGGGCTCCGTTACGACTGTCCTGTCCATATCGACAGAGAACGCCCTGCAGATATCCTCCCGGCATCCGGAAAAACCGGCCGCGCAGATGAGCAGGTCGCAGTCCAGCGTTTCTCCTGCGGTGGTTTTGACTGCAGTCAGCTGATTCTTTTCATTCGTAATAATGGATTCCGCCTGGACAGAGAACCGGCGCGGATCAGAACCGGTGAGGGCGACGATTTCTTCATGTGCGTAATCAGCCGGAAGGACTCCGTTTTTATCCGTGTACGCATCTTTTCCTCTGCGGACAAGCTGCAGGATCCCGGCGGCATTCTGACGGAGCGCGGTTGCGGCGCAGTCACTTGCGGTGTCGCCGTTTCCGATAATGATGACCTGTTTCCCTTCAGCGTTCAAACCGCTGTTCTCTTCAGAATGTGCGGCGGACACAGATGACTCGTCTTCAGAGAATGCAGGGATCACCTTGCCCGTTTTGGTTTTGTCGAGAGGAAAACCCTGGCGCAGCTGCACTTCTGCGGATGCTTTCAGATATTCTGTACCAGTGCAGATTCCGTGGACAGCCCCGTCGTCAAACGGGAGACGCCGGGCGTTTTCTGCGCCGCAGCAGAGAAGAACGGCATCGTATTCAGACAAAATGCGCTCGGCAAGGGCAGGATCAGAGCAGTCACACCTGGTCTTGAAAATGACGCCCTCCTGCTCCATCAGACGGATTCGGCGGAAGACGACAGATTTATCCAGTTTCATGTTCGGGATGCCGTAAGTCAGCAGTCCTCCCGGACAGGCCTCGCGTTCGTAGACCGTGACTAAATGGCCGCGGTGATTCAGCTGGTCGGCAGCTGCAAGTCCTGCCGGGCCGGAACCGATGACGGCGACTTGTTTTCCGGAACGCTGAAGAGGGATGCGCGGCTTGATTTTACCGGTTCGGAACGCTTCCTCGATAATATAGAGTTCATTGTCGCGGATCGTAATCGGGGCGTCATTCTGCCCGCAGAGACAGGCGCGCTCGCACGGGGCGGGGCATACGCGTCCGGTGAACTCTGGGAAATTATTTGTCTTCAGGAGCCTGGAGAGCGCATGGGACTCATTATTGTCATAAATCATCTCGTTCCATTCCGGAATCAGATTGTGGAGCGGACAGCCGAACAGACGGCCTTCCCAGGACATGCCCGCCTGGCAGAACGGAGTTCCGCAGTTCATGCAGCGCGCGCCCTGCAGAATTCTCTGTTCATGAGAAAGCGGAATGTGAAATTCCATCCAGTCCTGCGCACGCTCTTCCGGAGGACGGCAGGCGCAGACTTCCCGGTTGTATTCCATAAATCCAGTCGGTTTACCCATAATTATCGAACCTCCTTATGATGAATGTAAGAGAAGGCTTCCAGTTCAGCCTGGCTTCTGGACAGTCCTTTTTCCTCAAAGTGAGCGATGGTTTTCAGCATCTTGTCATAATCGATCGGCATGATTTTCTTGAAGCACGGGATGTATGACTTAAATGCGGCGAGAATGCGTTTTCCTTTTTTTGATCCGGTCGCTTCGACGTGCTGCTGAATCAGTGTGCGGAGTTCATCAATATCGTGCTTTTCTGTCAGGGTATCCGTCATGACCTGGTCTTTGTTCAGACGCAGGTAAAGATTGTGATTCTCGTCGAGCACATAGGCGATTCCGCCAGACATGCCTGCCGCAAAATTCTTTCCGGTAGGACCGAGAACGACGACGCGTCCGCCGGTCATGTATTCACAACCGTGATCGCCGACACCTTCAACGACGGCAGAGGCGCCGGAATTACGGACACAGAAGCGTTCTCCGGCGATGCCGCTGATGAATGCTGAGCCGCCGGTAGCACCGTAAAGCGCGACGTTTCCGCAGATGATGTTTTCCGAGGCCTCGTACGGCGCGTTTTCAGGCGGGTACAGAATCAGTTTGCCTCCGGAGAGGCCTTTGCCGAATCCGTCGTTGCAGTCGCCCTCCAGTTCCAGGGTGAGCCCTTTTGGAATAAAGGAGCCAAAGGACTGGCCGCCTCCGCCTTTGCAGTGAATGACATAGCTGTCATCAGGAAGACTGTTTCCGCAGTGTTTGGTGATTTCTGAGCCGAACAGTGTGCCGAAGCAGCGGTCTGTAGAGGAAACCCTAAGAGAAAGAGCACCGGTCTTTTTCTTCAGCAGTGTTTTTCCAAGCTGCTTCAGAAGAATCCGGTAATCCGCTGTTTTCTCCAGATGGAAGTCATAGGTGTTCTCCGGGTTGAAGTGAAAGCCGGTGCGCCGGTCGTGCTGCAATACAGCCTGCAGGTCCACAGTCTCTGCACGGTGCGTGTTCATATGTGAGCGGACTTTAAGAAGATCGCTTCTTCCAATCAGTTCGTCTACAGTCCGGATGCCGAGTCTGGCCATATGCTGACGCAGCCCCTCTGCGACAAAGTACATGAAATTGATGACATGCTCCGGCTTTCCGTGAAATCTCTTTCTGAGCTTTGGGTTCTGGGTGGCGATGCCAAACGGGCAGGTGTCCAGATTGCAGACGCGCATCATGCAGCATCCCATGGCGACAAGAGGCGCTGTCGCAAAACCGAATTCTTCTGCTCCGAGCATGCAGGCGATCGCGACATCTCTTCCGGTCATGAGCTTTCCGTCAGCCTCGATGACTACCTGAGAGCGCAGGCCGTTCTGAATCAGCGTCTGGTGCGCTTCTGCAACTCCCAGTTCCCACGGAAGACCGGCGTTATGAATCGATGTCATCGGCGCAGCGCCGGTTCCGCCGTCGTATCCGGAGATCAGAACGACCTGTGCGCCGGCTTTTGCGACGCCGGCAGCGATCGTTCCGACTCCGGCTTCAGAAACCAGCTTGATCGCGATTCTCGCATCGCGGTTGGCGTTTTTCAGATCGTAGATCAGTTCGGCCAGGTCTTCGATGGAATAGATGTCGTGATGCGGCGGAGGAGAAATCAGGGATACACCTGGTGTTGAGCAGCGTGTCTTGGCGATCCACGGATAGACTTTTCCTCCCGGGAGGTTTCCTCCTTCTCCAGGTTTTGCTCCCTGTGCCATCTTGATCTGGATCTCTTTGGCGCTGTTCAGGTATTCACTTGTCACGCCGAATCTTCCGGAAGCGACCTGCTTGACAGAAGAGTTCTTGTCCGTGCCGTAACGAGCAGGGTTTTCTCCGCCTTCTCCGGAATTGGACTTACCGCCGATTCGGTTCATTGCCTCGGCCATACATTCATGTGCTTCTTCGGAGATGGAGCCGTAGCTCATCGCGCCGGTCTTGAAGCGCTTGACGATTTCGGATGCCGGCTCGACCTCATCAAGCGGAACGCCGCCGTCCTCTGCGTACTGGAATTCCAGAAGGCCGCGGAGTGTATGCGGTTTTTCTGCGTAGTCCACCAGGCGTGCGTACTCGCGGAAAGCTTCCGGATCGTTTTCCTGACAGGCTTTCTGCAGCAGCAGGATGGTCTCCGGACTGTACATATGGTCTTCTTTGTCCGGACCGGAACGGAGACGGTGGTCGCCGATGCTGTTCAGCCGGGAATCAAATCCGAGTCCGAGCGGATCGAAGGCCTGATTGTGGTTCCACTCGACACTTTCTTCGATTTCTTCCAGCCCGATTCCTTCCACGCGGCTGATGGTGTTGGTGAAGTATTCATCGATCACCTGGTGATTGATGCCGACACATTCAAAAATCTGCGCGCACTGGTAAGATTGGATGGTAGAAATTCCCATTTTTGAGGCGATCTTTACAATTCCGTGCAGAATCGCGCTGTTATAGTCGTTGATTGCCGCAGAAGGCTCCTTGTCCAGGAGGCCGACGGACGCCATCTCTTCAATACATTCGTGCGCCAGGTACGGATTGATTGCCTGCGCGCCGTAGCCGAGCAGGGTTGCAAAATGATGAACGGTCCTTGGCTCGGCACTTTCCAGAATGATAGATACCGTCGTGCTCTTCTTGGTGCGCACCAGATAATGCTGAAGCGCAGAAACCGCAAGCAGGGAAGGAATTGCCGCATGGTTCTCATCTACGCCGCGGTCAGACAGAATCAGAATGTTTGCCCCGTTTCTGTATGCGCGGTCGCAGTCCACGAACAGACGGTCCAGTGCGTTTTTCAGCGGCGAGCCCTTATAATACAGGATCGGGATGGTTGCCACATGGAATCCCGGCTGGTCGATATAGCGGATCTTCATCAGATCAACTGACGTCAGGATCGGGTTGTGGATTTGCAGTTTTCTGCAGTTTTCCGGCTTTTCCTCCAGCAGGTTCCCGTCTGTTCCGACATAGATCGTCGTATCGGTAATTATTTCCTCACGGATGGCATCAATCGGCGGGTTTGTAACTTGTGCGAACAGCTGTTTGAAGTAGTTAAACAGAGGCTGGTGTTTCTCGGAAAGCACGGCAAGCGGGGTGTCAACGCCCATTGCAGTTGTCGGCTCCTCGCCGTTTTCAGCCATTGGAAGCATACATTCTGTGACTTCCTCATATGTGTATCCGAACGCCTTGTACAGGCGGTCGCGCAGTTCCTGCGGTGATTTTTCCACCTTGCGGTTAGGGATTGGAAGATCCTTCAGATAGATCAGATTTGCGTCCAGCCACTCGCCATACGGTCTGCGGTGCGCGTAGTACGATTTCAGATCCTCATCTTCTACAATTTTCTGACGGAGTGTGTCGATGAGGAGCATGCGTCCCGGCTTCAGTCTGGATTTTTTCACAATCCGTTCTTCAGGGATGTCCAGAACGCCGACCTCAGAAGAAAGGATCAGCGTATCATCGCTCGTCAAATACCACCTGCAAGGACGCAGCCCGTTTCTGTCCAGCACCGCGCCGACACTGTCGCCGTCTGAAAAAACAACTGCGGCAGGTCCGTCCCAAGGCTCCATCATGGTGGCATAGTAATGGTAAAAATCACGCTTTGACCGGCTGATTTTTCGTTCGTTCGCCCACGGTTCAGGCAGCGTCATCATGACAGCCTGCGGAAGATCGATGCCGTTCATCATCAGGAACTCAAGCGTATTGTCCAGCATGGCAGAATCAGACCCATCCGGATCGACAACTGGAAGGATCTTGTCAATATCCGTGTCAGAAAATACACTGCTGTGCATCGTCTCTTCGCGCGCGAGCATACGGTCGATGTTGCCGCGGATCGTATTGATTTCACCGTTGTGCATGATGTAGCGATACGGATGCGCTCTTTCCCAGCTTGGATTGGTGTTGGTGGAGAACCTGGAGTGCACCAGAGCGAGCGCGCTTCTGCAGTCCGGGTCTGTAAGATCAGGGTAGAATTTTCTCAGCTGTGATACTAGAAACATACCCTTGTAGACAATCGTGCGGCTGGAGAAAGAGGGAATATAGGTATTGTTGTTGGAGTGTTCAAAAACGCGGCGGACCACGTAAAGTTTGCGGTCAAAGTCCAGTCCGCGTCTGACTTCCGGCGGACGCTTGACAAAACACTGCAGGATCACAGGCATACAGTCGCGCGCGCGGTCGCCTAAGATTTCCGGATGGGTCGGAACTTTTCTCCAGCCAAGGAAGTCCATGCCTTCCTTATCAACGATGATCTCCAGCATTTTCATCGCCTGCGCGCGTTTCAGCTGGTCGCGCGGCAGAAACAGCACACCGACGCCGTAATCCCGTTCCTGGCCGAGAAGTATCCCGTCTTTCTCCGCTGATTTCTTCATCAGAAGGTGCGGAATCTGGATCAGAATGCCGACACCGTCTCCAGTCTTTCCGGAGGCGTCTTTTCCGGCGCGGTGTTCAAGCTTTTCAACGATCTTCAGCGCATCATCCACGGTCTGGCTGGTTTTCTCGCCGTGAATGTTGACGACAGCGCCGATTCCGCAGGAATCGTGTTCAAAAGACGGATCATATAACTTCTGTTGAAAACGTACAGGATTCACCTGTGCGTCATGAGCCTTTCCTTGATGGTATTTCGTCATTGCGTTCATATCCTTTCTCTAAGTGGGGAACTTCGCACAGGGGTGTGCAGAATATTAAGATTTTAGTTTGTGAAAAATTATACCACGAAAAGTCAGATATGGAAATATATATTTTGTGAAATAAAACATATAAATAGAGGTTATAATGTGATAAATGACAAAATACACGCGGCAAGAGGTTATATTCGAATGATATGACCGGGTGCATGAATTTCCAATTAATCGTATCTCGGCTCAGGCGTAAATGTTTGAGCACGAAAGAAATACACATTAAAAATTCAACGTTTATTTCCTTGCGCATGGATTTTGTCCCGGACGTATACCGAATATGAATGTGTTACAATACACAAATTATATACGTTAAATTGTTGACTAATAACAAAATAACGGGTAATATAAGAATTGTTCAAAGAAACAACTGTAGAAAACGGATATGTGGTCAATTAATAAGGGGAAAATAGGACTGCAGAAAATAATTTATGATTGTATGACCAAAGATGCACAAAAAAGTTCACATCTGCGAATTGGGGTAGCAGAGAACAACAGCAGGGAGAGTCTGTCCGTATTCTGCAGCGGGATTCATGGGATCGTGAAAGGGGGAGACCATAATGAAAATCAATGTCACCACGGTTGGCTGGGTGTTGATAGCCGCCGCGCTGGTATACTTTATGCAGGCCGGATTTGCCTTATGTGAAGCTGGTCTGACGCGAGCCAAGAATACAGGAAACATTCTGATGAAAAATATGATGGATTTCTGTATCGGCACACCTTGTTTCTGGCTGCTCGGCTTTGGCCTGATGTTCGGAGGAACAGGGAACTTCATCGGCAGCTTTGATCCGCTGATCAGAGGCACATACACCGCGGCCAACAGTGTTGTTCCGCAGACCATGCCTCTCTGGTGCTACGTTATTTTCCAGACGGTATTCTGCGCGACCGCGGCCACAATCGTTTCTGGATCGATGGCAGAACGTACCAACTTCAAAGCGTATTGTATATATTCCGCAGTTATCTCATTATTTGTTTATCCGATCAGCGGTCACTGGATCTGGGGCGGAGGCTGGCTCGGACAGCTCGGTTTCCACGATTTTGCAGGAAGCACCTGCGTACACATGGTCGGCGGCGTCATTGCCTGTCTCGGTGCGGCAATGCTCGGACCTCGCATCGGTAAGTACGACAAAGACGGAAACGCAAGAGCAATCCCTGGTCATAATATGACTGCATGCGCGCTCGGTGTGTTTATTCTCTGGTTTGCATGGTTCGGTTTTAACGGCGGCTCTACTGTAGCTATGGACAAGGCAGGAGCGATTTCCGCCAGTCTCGTATTTATGAACACCAACCTGGCGGCAGCTGTGGCGACATGCACGACGATGATTCTTACATGGATACGTTATGGTAAACCAGATGTCTCCATGACATTCAACGCAGCCCTTGCAGGACTGGTTGCCATCACTGCTCCTTGTGATTGCGTATCTCCGGTCGGAAGCTTCTTTATCGGACTGATCGCCGGAATCCTCGTGGTATTCAGCGTTGAGTTCTTTGATAACAAGGCCAAGATCGATGATCCGGTCGGCGCCATCTCTGTTCACGGCGCAAACGGTATCTGGGGAACACTTTCTGTCGGCCTGTTCTCAACAGGAGCTGACGGCGTCGGAAAGGGCCTCTTCTATGGCGGAGGTGTTCATCAGCTTGGAATCCAGGCAGCTGGAATCGCCAGCGTACTGGTATATGTACTTGTCATCATGTTTATCGCTTTTAAGATCATTGATAAGACGATTGGACTTCGGGTTCCCGCAGAAGTTGAAATCGATGGCCTTGACATTCATGAACACGGACTGGCATCTGCATATTCCGGGTTTGCCATCACCGACGCAACCGATTACACCATGGATGTCAATGAAAATACAGACCTTGGAGAAGAAAATTTCGATCAGGCATCGGACGCACAGATCAATGCAGCCATAAAGGTACAGAAGGTCCAGGCGGAAACCGCATCTTCAGACGGATATGTGACAGGAATGCATAAAGTTACGATCATCTGCCGTATGGAGCGGTTCGACCATCTGAAGAAAGCGCTGAATGAACTGGGTGTAACCGGAATGACCATGACCCAGGTTATGGGATCCGGAATCCAGAAGGGATCCACAGAGCGCTATCGAGGTGCGGTTGTCGATTCCACACTGCTTCCTAAGATTAAGATCGATGTTATCGTCGGAAAGATTCCGGTCGACAAGGTTGTAGAAACAGCTAAGAAAGCTCTGTATACTGGACATATCGGAGATGGAAAGATCTTCGTATACGATGTTCTGCACGTAGTGAAAGTAAGAACCGGAGAAGAAGACTTGGCAGCCCTGCAGGATGTAGAGTAGAACTTGTCTTCTGATTGGACAAAAAGGATACAGCAAGAGAATAACAGACATCCGCTGACAACAGGCAGTGATCTGCTGTCCCATATCAAAAAAGCAGAGAGGGACTGAAGCACAAAGCCAAATTGCTGTGCACAGCCCCTTTTCGCTGTCTGTGCTGCCTGTAGAAAAATCAGCCTATGTGTGCTGTTGAATCCGGCAAAGAAAAATAATTGAAAAGAAAATGAAAATATCTGTTGACATGAACGAGAATCCGCGGTAGTATAAATACCGTTCCGAGCGCGGGACGCGATAAGCGTGGCTGTGCCGGGAAGATGATTTTGCAAACAGAAACTTATTTTCAGAGTCCTTTTGAGAGATCAGAAAAAAGTTCTTGACAGAAGCAAATTCATCATGTAAAATTAATAAATGTGTTCAGGAGTTGATTCCTGAAGCGTAAGATGGGCGCTTAGCTCAGCTGGGAGAGCATCTGCCTTACAAGCAGGAGGTCATAGGTTCGAGCCCTATAGCGCCCACCATTTTACACTTAATAGCTTTCAATCCTGATCAGGCGTCGCAGTGTCGACGGGGTAGGGATGAGCATGAGGCCAAGTAGTTCAGTTGGTTAGAATGCCAGCCTGTCACGCTGGAGGTCACCGGTTCGAACCCGGTCTTGGTCGCCAATATTAAGCTGGCGTGGCTCAACGGTAGAGCAGCTGATTTGTAATCAGCAGGTTGGGGGTTCGATTCCCTCCGCCAGCTCCATAATAAAGAATAAGAATATCGGTTTCCGAGGGATGCCCGAGTGGCTAAAGGGGGCGGACTGTAAATCCGTTAGTTTAGCTTACGATGGTTCGAATCCATCTCCCTCGACTTTTGCGGAAGTGGCTCAGGGGTAGAGCACCGCCTTGCCAAGGCGGGGGTCGCGAGTTCGAATCTCGTCTTCCGCTCCAATTCAACATGCGGATGTAGTTCAATGGTAGAACCTCAGCCTTCCAAGCTGATGGCGTGAGTTCGATTCTCATCATCCGCTCCATATGCTCAGATAGCTCAGTTGGTAGAGCAGAGGACTGAAAATCCTCGTGTCCCTGGTTCGATTCCGGGTCTGAGCATTTTTACAGAACACAGCCCTCTGGAGCCAAGCGCCCAGGGGGCTGCGGTTTTTAAATTTAGTTTTGAAAAAAACGTGCAGAATCCAGTTGTTTCAACGGTTCCGCACGTTTTTGCATATGGCGTATTTAATAATAATGGAATGAGTATCAGTGAAAACGCTACCGGCATCAGATAATCGTGAGTGTCCTTATCCAAGCATGCTCACCGCGGCGCGGGCCGCTGCTGCTGCGTCATCGGTGTAGCCGTCTGCGCCGATCTGGTCGCAGTATTCCTGTGTGACAGGCGCGCCGCCGATCAGGATTTTGATGCTGCTGCGGATGCCCCGGCGGTCGGCTTCTTCTACAACGTGTTTCATTTCCGGCATGCTGGTGGTCAGCAGCGCGGAGCAGGCGATCATGTCTGCGTTCTGTTCAATGGCTGTCTGAACAAAAGTTTCGGCAGAGATATCTGTGCCGAGGTCGATAACGTCCAGACCGCTTCCTTCCATCATGATTTTTACCAGATTCTTCCCGATGTCATGCAGGTCGCCCTTGACGGTGCCGAGGATGACTTTTCCTTTCGGTTCAGTTCCGGTGTCTTTCACAAGATGTGGTTTCAGAATATCGGTGGACGCCGTCATGCAGCGGGCAGCCATGATCATTTCCGGAACAAATACTTTATTTGCGGAAAAGGCTTCGCCAACGGCGTTCATGCCGTTGATCAATCCCTCATTCAGAATGTCTTCTGCCGCAACGCCCTGTTTCAGGGCCTTTTTTGTCAGTGAGACAACTTTTGCCTTGCGTCCTTTCTGAAGGGCTCTGGAGATTTCTTCGGTCAGGCTGCGGGCGGGATGTGATCCGGCTGCAGGTGCGGAAGGGGCAGAGGCAGAAGCCATGGATGGCGCTGCAGGAACGGAGGATGCCGCAGTCGTATCTGTGGATGCCTCGGCCTGTTTCTGTACAGTTTCCGGTTTTTGCTGGCCGTCCGGGATCTTTCTGTATGTGCGTGATGCGATGAATCGCGGGAAATGGGCTTCCTCATTGTATCTGCGGATTTCGTCGTCGATTACCGGGTCGACGTGCGGGAAGACGGTCCCCGGGACGCCGTAGGTGATACACGGAATATAGTGGCCGTAAGGGCAGTTCTGGTTTAGTGTGCGGCGCACGTATTTCCGGATTTCCTCTTCCGATGCGTCCTTTCTGTCGATAGCTGCGCCGATTCCGCCCATCAGAACGATGCGGCCGTCCATGCGTTCCAGGACTTCCGGAATGTTGTTCTCAGGAAGCGCTCCCTGCCAGACCTGAATGCCGACATCGACCATGTCGTCCAGAATCGGAACGAGGTAGGAATCGGCGTGGTGGATGGCAATGACGCCTCGGGAACGGATATAGCCGTAGAAACGTTCATATGGCTCCTTAAAGAACTCGCGCCACATCTCCGGGCGGAAGAACAGCGCGTCCTTTGCGCCCCAGTCATCATGCGAGAGGATCGCGTCCGGATGCAGACCGTCAATCAGCTCCTTGACATAGGTCAGGCGGTATTCTGTGATCGTCTCGATAAGCTCGTGCATCTCGCCTGGATATTCATACAGATACGCCAGGACATCCGCGAATGGAATCAGAAAATGGCACTGCTCAAAAATCCCGGTGCCCATAAATCCGGTCAGCAGTTTTTCATGATTTGGGTCGGCGTCATGCGCTTTTTCCCGGCACTCTTCCCATCCGCTCGTTACGTTGGCGCGGATGTCCGGGACGTGAATATAGTCGCGCCAGTGCGTGATGTCTTTGATGACCTTGGTGTCATCGGTAACGTGCGGCATCGCCCCCGGCGCGTCCTCCGGCCAGTCAATCACAGTGCCCCAGCGGTCGCGGCTGGTCGTTCCGCGCTTTCTGTTTCCGCGCAGATACGCATTGATCGGATCATACAGAACCAGGTTCAGCGCCTCGTACTGATCCAGCTGCCTCTCCGGGCGGCCGTTTCTTTTCAGCAGTTCCAGAAAATTTTCTCTCGGTGTCATCATATCAGGGTTTCCTCTATCTTAATATTTGATTCATCATGGTGTCGGTTTCAGGCGGCCTCTTGCGGCGTTCTTCTTTTGTCAGAGAAGAAGGATGCAGGAGGTATAGGTTATGGTCCCGGGTCCGTAGTTGTAGCTCATGCCGGATTGCTCCAGCACATCGGAAATCAGCAGTCCGTATGCTTCCATGGAAGGGTGAGCGCGGGACGGCCAGCGGCACGGGCGGTCCGGATAGGTACAGGTGCGGCAAAGGGTGCACGCGCCAGAGCCCATGGGCAGACAGCCCGGACTGACCTGCCTGGCCTGACGGGTGAGGGTGCTGAAACGTTTCTTATGCCGGGATTCCGCTCCGCGCATGGTTTCCAGGTCGAACGGATCTCGGAGAGCTTCTGTTGACTGCACCAGAACGCCTCGCGAAAAGCGTGAAAGGATCTTCTGCGCATGGGCGAGATCGCCGAAGGCAGGCGGACAGGTCCAGCGCGCGTTCCAGCAGCCGCAGCGGTTGTCTTCGCACATTCGGCGGACATCTTTCCGGCAGACCAGGGCGTCCATATTCAGTTCTCCGGTATGGGAGAACCCGATATCTTGTGCGAGATTCTGCAGCTGTGTGACGATCATGGCCCCTCCTTCCAGGCTTGACAATTATTTGATGCCTTGTGTAAGATAAACATATTATACCCCATAAAGTTTGTATATAATAGATATAAATCATGTCTGGTTCTGAAGCCCCGCCAGACATGGCCGGGAGCACATGAAATCGTTTCTTAGGAAGAAAAGAACAAGGGAAGAAAGACAGAAAGGGAACAGGGAAATGGCCGGGATAAAGGTATTACAGGGAGATCAGGAGCGGATTCTGGATGCGGATCCGAATGAAAATCTGCTGAAACTGCTGCAGGATAACGGATACTTTATCCCGGCGGCATGCGGTGGAAACGGCACATGCGGAAAATGCAGAGTGGATTACCGGCTGCATGGGAAGGCGCACTCGGCTCTGGCATGCAGAACAGAAGCAGAAGACGAAATGGAAGTGACTCTGCCGGAATGGTCGGAGAAGGATATTATCACAGAAGGTGTGCCCGGCCGTGGCGCTGAGACTGCGAGCGGAACGGAGCTGTTTTCATCCCGTGCGGACATCTGGAAAGGGCCGGTTTCCGCCGCGGTGGATCTGGGAACGACAACGATTGCGGCTGCGTTGATTTCCGGAGCAGAAGAAAACAATGACAAGGCTGAAGTCATCGACAGGAAGGGCGCGTGGAACAGGCAGGCGGCTTATGGCGCAGATGTGATTTCCAGAATTCAGTATATTATGGAGCATCAGGAGAACGGATTACAAACGCTTTCACGGACGGTCAGAGGGCAGACCATAGAGATGCTGCGTGCGATGTGTGAACGAAATCATATAGATATATCGCAGATAGGCGATGTGTATATTGCCGGAAATACGATCATGGAACACATCTTCTGCGGGATCTCTCCAGTCTCGATCGCAGCTGCCCCGTTTACCCCGGAAACGCTGTTTCTGACTGATGAATCGCCTAATTGCGATTCTATTCTGATGGCTGTTGATGAGAAGAAATCGCATCAGGCGAATATTCATATGGCGCCGTGTGTATCCGGGTATGTTGGCGGAGATATTGTGTCCGGGCTTGCGGCCTCCGGAATGGCAGAACGGGAAGAAACCGGACTGTTCTTGGATATCGGAACGAACGGGGAGATGGCAATCGGAGGAAAAGACGGACTGATCTGCTGTGCGGTGGCGTCGGGGCCGGCGTTTGAAGGCGCACAGATCGCTTGCGGGATGTCAGCGTCAACAGGCGCGGTGTCTGCGGTTTCCTGGGAGGATGGAAAGCTCAGGACGGAAGTGGTCGGAGAAGGAAGCCCAAGAGGAATCTGCGGTTCAGGTCTGGTGGATCTCCTTGCGGTTCTGCTCGAGTGTAACGTCATCGACGAGAGCGGGTGCTTTTTGTCCCCGGAAGAGGCGGAAGAGGAAGGCGTATCGCCGGAGATGCTTGCGTATCTGTCTGAGGATGAAGACGGAAACGGGATGTTCTGGATCAGCAGGGAGAATGAAGTCTATTTTTCCGCGCAGGATGTGCGCAGGCTTCAGCTGGCAAAGGCGGCAGTTGCAGCTGGAATTGAAGTTCTGCTGAAGGAGAAGGAGATCTCCGCGGAGCAGGTTGACCGGCTGTATATTGCCGGAGGGTTTGGAAAGCATCTGAATCTCAAAAGTGCGGCGGCAATCGGGATGTTCCCTGCGGTGCTTGAAGAAAGGGCGGTGTATGCGGGAAATGCTTCGCTTCTCGGGGCGGAGCGGGCGTGCATGGAGCCCGGTGTGTATGATAAGATGCAGGAGGTGCAGGCAGCCTGCAGGTATCTGGAATTATCCGGCAATGAGACGTTTAATGAGGCATACATCGAGCAGATGATGTTTGGCGGCGAGGACCGGGAAGGGGAGGAGTAAGATGGAAGTGTATTTTCCGTTAATATTAGATGGAGCAACGGGAACACAGCTGCAGAAGCGCGGATACGACGGGAAAATCTGCGCGGAGCAGTGGGTGCTGGAGCATCCGGAAGCGATTCTGGATCTGCAGAAAAAATATATTGAAGCGGGATCCGATGTTATTTATGCGCCGACGTTCGGGGCGAACCGGGTGAAGCTGGAAGAAAATGGGATCTTCAACCGGACGCGGGAATATAACATAAGACTGGTGGAGCTGTCTAAGCAAGCTGTTCGTGAGGCCGGCGCAGAGGGCCGTGTGCTGGTTGCTGGTGATATTGCGCCGACGGGTAAGTTTCTGGCGCCGATGGGAGACGCGCGGTTTGAAGAATTGTACGATATTTATTATGAGCAGGCGTCTGCGCTGGAGGAAGCTGGTGTGGATATGTTCGTGATAGAGACCATGATGACCGTATCGGATGCCAGGGCGGCTCTGCTTGCAGTCAAAGCAGTAAGCGACCGGCCGGTGATGGTGTCCTTTACCTGTGATCAGGAGGGACGGACAGTTACAGGATCGGATATTGCTGCGGTTCTGGATATTATCCAGGGTATGGGCGCAGATGTATTTGGCATGAACTGCTCTGTAGGCCCTGAGGATATGCTCCGTCAGATGAAGCGTCTGCATCATTATGCGCAGGTTCCTCTTGCGGCCAAAGCAAACGCGGGCATGCCGGAAACGATAGACGGAAAAACTGTTTACAACTATCCTCCGGAGCGTTTTGCAGCCGTACAGTATGCATTTGCAAAAGCAGGTGTGTGTCTGTTTGGAGGGTGCTGCGGAACGGGACCGGAGCATGTCCGTGCGATGAAGGAGGCTGCGGGCGCATTTCAGATGACTCGTCCGGATCCGGATGCTCTGCAGGATAAGCTTCCTGCGGCGACTGAAAAAGAGATCTTCCCTTTGGATGAAGACATCCGGATTGGAAAACCGGTTGAATGTGATGCGGGACTTTCTGCAGCAATTGAAGAGGCAGAGGATTCGCCGGACCCGGTTCTGGCGGTTCATATTGCCTCTGCACAGGAGCTGGATGAATTTGAGCTCTGTCAGTATGCCGTAAAAAAACCGCTCTGCATCGTAACAGAGGATGCAGAAGCACTGGAAGGCGCATTGCGTGTGTATCAGGGACGGGCAATGTACGAAGGAAACCTGCCTGAAAAAGTCCTCTCTCCTTTGGCTGAGAAATATGGACTTGTTTATGGATTGGTCTAGAAGTAGTTCAGGAATAAGGGTATAATGAAACAGCGGACAGGCGCAGGAAGAGTCAGTATCCTGCGCTTTCCCGCAGTATCCGCAGTAATGGTGCAGAAGGTCTGTGTGTCTGCAGGCCGCTGAATTTCGGCAGCAGGAGAGGAGCAGAAGAGGCGTAATGAAGAATCAGTATATTTTGGCCGTAGATCTCGGCGGAACATTTATTAAATTCGGACTGTTTTCTGTATCCGGCGAGTGTGTGTACCAATGGAAAGCGGAAACCGTTCTGGAGAGCAGCGGTGATCACATTCTTGATCAGATTGCGGCAGAGACGGCACAGGCGTTTTCATACTGCGGGCTGAACTCTGCTTTGCTTAAGGGAATCGGGATTGGCGTGCCGGGCCCGGTAATTGACGGAAGGATTGTCAATAAGTGCGTCAACCTCGGCTGGGGTGTTTTTGACATCCGAAAGGATTTACAGAAGCGGATGGGAGCATATGGATTTTCTGATCTGTATATCCAGGCGCTGAACGATGCAAATGCTGCCGCGCTGGGTGAGTATTACGACGGCGCGGGAAGGGATTACATGGATGTTGCACTGGTTACGATCGGAACGGGAATCGGATGCGGAATTATTCTGCAGGGGAAGCTGCGTGAGGGCGCGTTCGGCGGTGCCGGGGAGATTGGACACTTTCTGATGAATCCCGTAGAAACGGAATTCTGCGGATGCGGAAAACGCGGCTGCCTGGAGCAGTACGCTGCAGCACGCGGGATTGTCCGCAGAGCGCAGCAGCAGATGAAGCTGTCCGATACACCGTCTATTTTGCGTCATATACCAGAGCCGACTGCTAAGGATATTCTCGACGCAGCAAAGGAAGATGACCCGTTCGGCCTTGACGCGGCAAGATTTGCCGGAGATATGATCGGTAGAGCGCTGGCGTTTATTTCCGGAGTCGTCGACCCGGAGGCGTTTCTGCTCGGAGGAGGAATTTCAGAGGCTGGTGAAGTCATTCTGGAGCCGACTCGCGAGTCGTTCAGAAAGTATGCGTTCCATACGTCCAGGGATGCGGTGATCCGGTGCGCGGAGCTTAGAAATGATGCCGGAATTTACGGCGCGTACCGTGCGGTCAGAAATATTGTCGGCCAGGAGGTGTCTGGAAGAGCAAGGCAGCGGTAAAAGCGGATAAACAACGGCGAATACAGAGACTTTAGAACAGATTATCCGGTAATTTCAATCAAGCTGTAAACGGGAGGGCAAGTCGAGTATTACTATGAAAGAATCGAAGGAAATTGAGAATATTCAGGTCGGATCCAGACTGAAGGAGCTGCGCAGCAAACGAAAACTCAGTATTGCGGCTCTTTCCGAGGCGTCACAGGTGAGTACAGGGCTGATCAGCCAGATTGAACACGATAAGGTTGTTCCGTCTGTGGTAACGCTCTGGCGGTTGTCTCAGGCGCTGGATACCAGTATCTCGTATTTCTTTGAAGAGGCAGAAGCGCCGGCGCATCATGTGCTGAAAAAAGGGGAGCAGAGAAAGCTGCTTACGGATAAAGGGCATACGGAGTATACGCTGTATACGCCGACCGATCCGCAGCGCATGCTGGATATGTGTAAAGTCTGCATTCAGCCGGGGCAGATTATCGAAGAGGACGCGATGGATCTCGTCACACATGAAGGAGAAGAATGCGGCGTCGTCCTGGAAGGTGAAATGGTGGTCCGCATCCGCGACCAGGAAATCACTCTGGAAGAAGGAGACAGCATTACCTTCCGCTCTACAGAGCCGCATAAATACCTGAATCGTTCAGACAGGCAGTGCGTGTCCATCTGGAGCATGACGCCGACGTTCTTCTAAGTCAGATTTAATATCCGCGTCTGCGGTTTACAATGTTATGCATCGGTTCATCTGCTGCATAGCGTTTCAGGTTGTCGCAGAACAGCTCGATGCAGCGGCGCGCGGTATAGCCGAGCGTCATATTTCCGGAAATATGCGGGGTGAGGATGCAGTTCCTGGCGTTCCAGAGAGGATGATCAGAAGGCAGCGGTTCCGGTGTCATAACATCCAGAGCTGCTCCTGCAATACGTTCCTGATTTAATGCCTCGATCAGCGCATTCTGGTCGATCAGGCTTCCGCGTCCGACGTTGATCAGATAGGAAGTGGATGGAAGTTCAGAAAGCTGCCTGTCTCCGATCAGGCCGCGTGTTTCCGGCGTGTCCGGAACGCAGCAGATCAGAAGGTCGGCTTCCGGAAGGTAGGCGTCGATATTATTGCTGACATCAATTTTGGTAAAATATTCTCCTGCAGGTTTTCCGCTGTGGTTCAGTCCGATGACGGACGCGGCGCCGAGAGCCTGCATTCTTTTTGCGGTTTCCTTTCCGATATCGCCAGTTCCCAGAATCACTACGCGGCTTCCCATGATGGAATGGATCTTCAGTCCGCCTTTCCAGATTTTCTGCTCCATATAGTTCTGGTATTCCGGAAGGCGTTTCAAAAGCATCAGCGCAGTCATGACGATATGCTCAGAAATCGTCACGCCGTAGGCGCCGGCACTGTTCGTCAGGATTTGCGTGTCATCAGTCATCACGCCGGGTTTCAGATACGGATCGACACCGGCGTTGGTGCTGGCGATCCAGTGCGCCTGCTTTGCCTGTGGGATCAGTTCCGGGGTGCGGCAGAGCAGAACTTCACAGTCAGATACATGGCCATCCGCTTCTTCAGGCGTTTCATACCAGTCCGTCTCAAATCCGCATGCTTTTGCTGTTTCCTTTACGAGATTCTTTTCGTCCTCAGTAGCAAAATCCAGAACGGCTGCTAATTTACGCATATACTCCTCCTTATATATCATTCTCCTTCAATACCTTGCTGGTCTGACAGTGGTGTCATGACGCCATATTATAGCATGAAAAGGCCGTGTATTTCCTGAGGCGATGCAGAAAAGTAAGGATTCTTTACGCACATTCTTCTGTCCGTCCACGAATATGTGTGGAAAAATTGAATTAGACATACATGAATGGAGACGATGCATAGTGATGATAAGTTTTCCTCATTACATACCAGATCTAGTTGATTGTAAATGTCCATCAACTAAGTATAGTTGAGGAAGGAAGTTTTCCTCATTTTCGGCCGGCGTATGCGAGTGCAAGTATGCATACACAGCGTATATTCTTGCAACTTTTCAGACAACACTGCTGTGAATTGCGAACAACGGGATGTGGAAATGCATTTATCACAGATACAGAATCCCTCGCCGCGGATGAGAAATCAGAGGTCACTTCTCCACAATCCGTATGATATTTACCAAACGAACAAAATTGGTTTATGCACATGCGAAAAAATGTGGATAAGTTTCTATTGACAAGAAAAGGTGTGCGGATATAATGTTGGAAATCAGGTGATACATTGGATTTTAGATATCCACATAACCTTGTTCAAGAAATTGTATACGATTTTAATTATCCATGTGGAAAAGGCTCTCGACCGCCTAAATCAAGGCATTTCGATGATGTTGAAAAGCAAGACGGAAAGAACGAACAGAAGTTTACAATATCATGTTTAATGTGAATAAAATTTGAATCTGCCAAATTTTTATCGAGATAGGAAAATGAATAATATGCATGTTTATGTATAATTGCATGAAGCAGCACCGCCTTAAGCGAATATTGAAGCGCTCACCGAGCAGTGTGCTGCGGCGCTGCTGCACAGCATTTCCGGTCGTACCGCCTGACATCGAGCCGCTGAAAAGAGGGATGAAAGGGAGAATCTGTTTAGGCGAGCAGAATGATAGGGGTTTTGAATTGATATCAATACACAAAAAATCTAGAAAAACATATTGACACACAACAAAATAGGGTGTAGAGTATGAGCATAAATTAAATAAAGCACAGCGTTGATCGAGAAAAGTAACGTTGAATGCCGGTTACAGTGACGGAAGGACAGTGAGAACTTCTGACGCAGGCGCTTCGTGAAGAACACTCGGGAGCTTTGAACAGAACGTCGTTCAGCAGTCGCCGGAAATCAGTAACGGAGATGAGGACGGATGATCAGTAAGGGATACGAGTTGTGATCGTTATTCACACGGGTTTGATAGAACTCAGAAAGGGATCATGCGTACAGCGTATGATAATTTAGGTGGCACCGCGGATAGCAGCTATTCGTCCTAACATACAGGACGAGCTGCATGGATTATCCGGAGGTGTTTTTATTATGTGTTCAATTATTGGTTTTGAGAAAAAAACGTACAGCCCAGAAGAGATTCAGCCATTCTTCCAGAGAACCAAGTCCAGAGGGCCGGACAGTTCGCGTTTCATGGAAACGCCGTCCGGATATCTCGGATTCCACCGTCTCGCCATCATGGGACTCGATGAGTCCGGCATGCAGCCGTTCACATTAGGTTCAGACGCAATCGTCTGCAACGGTGAGATTTACGGATGGAGAAAGCTTCGCAAGAAACTGGATTCCAAGTATCAGTTTGTCAGTGAAAGCGATTGTGAAATTCTGCTTCCGCTTTACAACGAGCTGGGCACCGATATGTTTTCAGAACTCGGTTCAGAATTTGCGTTAGTTCTTTATGACGGCCGCCAGGATAAGCTGATCGCGGCAAGAGATCCGATCGGGATCCGTCCTTTATATTACGGTTATGACAAGATGGGCGGAATCGTCTTCGCCAGCGAAGCGAAAAACCTGGAAGGCATGTGCAAGCGCATCAAGCCGTTCCCGCCGGGACATTATTATGAGGACGGAGAGTTCCATTCCTATTTAGATATTACACAGGTATCATCTGTCGTCACAGATGATCTGGATACGGTCTGCGAGCAGATCCGCGCCAAGCTGATACACTCTGTAGAAGAGCGTCTGGACGCCGACGCGCCGCTCGGATTTCTCCTTTCCGGAGGTTTAGATTCCAGTCTGGTCTGCGCGATCAGCGCCAAGCTGCTCGGACGCAAGATCAGAACATTTGCGATCGGCATGGAGAGCGACCCGATCGATCTGAAATACGCGCAGGAAGCCGCAGATTTCATCGGTGCAGATCACACTTCCTTCTACATGTCAAGAGAGGACGTCCTGGACGCGCTTCCGGAGGTTATTAAACTTCTGGGAACCTGGGACATCACCACAATCCGCGCAAGTCTCGGCATGTATCTCTGCTGCAAAAAGATTCATGAGACAACGGATGTCCGTGTACTCATGACAGGAGAGATTTCTGACGAGCTGTTTGGCTATAAATATACAGATTTTGCACCGACTCCGGAAGCTTTCCAGGAAGAATCCCAGAAGCGTGTCCGCGAACTGCATATGTACGATGTACTGCGCGCAGACCGCTGCGTATCTGTAAACTCCCTGGAAGCGAGAGTTCCATTCGGCGATACCGATTTTGTTAAATATGTTCTGTCTATCGATCCGGACATGAAGATGAACCGTTATAAGATGGGAAAATATCTGCTCCGTCACGCATTTGAAAAGGATCATATCCTTCCGGATGACATTCTGTGGAGACAGAAGGCGGCGTTCTCAGATGCAGTCGGACATTCCATGGTCGACGATCTGAAGGAGTACGCAGAGCAGTGCTATACCGATGAAGAATTCACACGTCTCAGTGCAAGATACACATACTGCAGACCGTTCACCAAGGAAAGCCTGCTGTACAGAGAAATCTTTGAGAAATATTATCCGGGACAGGCGCAGATGATCAAGGATTACTGGATGCCGAACCGCAGCTGGAAGGGTTGCGACGTCGACGATCCGTCCGCGAGAGTTCTGAGCAACTACGGTGCGAGCGGGAGATAGATCACTGTCGTGCGGCAAAAAGAATACAGCAAGGAGAAATGATGGACAGAAACCGAACCTGGAACAGAGAACGGCCGCATCCTCCCTGAGTGACATGCGGTCAGAAATAAAAACATTCAATATTTCCATTAACAATCCAACCATCACTACATCAGGACGAACACAGGAGATCAACCTATGGAAAAAGACATGGAGAAGATGCCGGAACTGTTTGGTTCCATGGTATTCAACGAGGAAACAATGAAAGAAGAGCTTTCCGAAGCTTCCTTCACGGCTTGGAAAGAATGTGTAACAGAGGGCAAGACGCTGGACCTGTCTACCGCTAACGAGATTGCAGAAGCGATGAAACAGTGGGCAGTCGCTAAGGGTGCAACACATTATACGCACTGGTTCCAGCCGATGACCGGCGCAACTGCTGAAAAGCACGACAGCTTCATCCATCCGACCGACGGCGGAAAAATTATTATGGAGTTCTCCGGGAAAGAGCTTGTAAAGGGCGAGCCGGACGCATCATCATTCCCGTCCGGAGGTTTGAGAAGCACATTTGAGGCAAGAGGATATACAGCCTGGGATCCGACTTCCTTCGCTTTTGTAAAAGAAGGATCTTTATATATTCCGACGATTTTCTGCTCCTATTCCGGAGAAGCATTGGATAAGAAGATGCCGCTGCTGCGCTCCATGGAAGTGGTCAGCAATTCCGCAGTCCGCATTCTGCGTCTGTTCGGCGATACAGAGACAAAGCGTGTTACTGCTCAGGTCGGACCGGAGCAGGAGTATTTCCTGATCGACAAGAAACTCTATAACGAAAGAGAAGACCTGCGTCTTGCCGGACGCACACTGTTCGGCGCAAAGCCGCCTCGCGGGCAGGAAATGGAAGACCATTACTTTGGCATGATCAAGCCGAGAGTTTCTGCATTCATGGAAGATCTGGACAGAGAGCTTTGGAAAGTCGGCGTACTCTCGAAGACCAAGCATAATGAGGTTGCGCCTTCTCAGCATGAGATGGCTCCGATTTACAGCGACGCCAACACCGCCTGTGACCACAACCAGCTGGCAATGGAACTGATGAAAAAAGTTGCAGACCGTCACGGATTTGTCTGCCTGATTCATGAGAAACCGTTTGAATATGTCAACGGATCAGGAAAACATGATAACTGGTCCCTGTCCACAGATCAGGGCGAGAACCTGTTCAAGCCGGGCAAGACGCCGAGCAAGAATGCGCGTTTCCTCTTGTTCCTTGCAGCCTTTGTCAAGGGCGTAGACGAGTATCAGGACTTCCTCAGAGCTACAGTAGCGTCTGCCGGAAACGATCACCGTCTGGGCGCTCAGGAAGCACCTCCGGCAGTTATGTCCATCTTCCTCGGCGACGATCTGACAGCAGTTGTTGACGCGCTGATTAATGACGACAAGACCTATCACGACAGCAAGAAGAAGACTCTGGAAATCGGCGTTGATGTTCTTCCGGAAATCCGCCAGGACAACACCGACAGAAACCGTACGTCTCCAATGGCCTTTACCGGAAACAAGTTTGAATTCCGTATGCTCGGATCTTCTCAGTCTATTTCCGGACCGAACATCGTTCTGAACACCATGATGGCAGATGAGCTGGATCAGTTCGCGGATGAGCTGGAGAAGGCAGGTGACTTCCAGAAGGCACTGTCTGAGCTGATCAAGCGTGTGTTTACAGAGCATAAGAGAATCATCTTCAACGGAAACGGATACACAGACGAGTGGATTGAAGAGGCCGAGAAGAGAGGTCTCGCTAACCTGACCTCCTCCGCGGAGGCTCTTCCGGCTTATGTCTCCGAAAAGAATGAAGACCTGCTGATCCGCCACGGCATCTACACCAAGGAAGAGATGGACGCCAGAGGACGTGTACACATGGAGAACTACGCTGCTGTCCTGAATATCGAGGGCAGAACTATGGTAGACATGTCTAAGAAGCAGATCCTGCCGGCTGTTTCCGCATATGCAGGAAGAGTCGCAAAGAGAGCTGCGCTGAAGAAGGATGCCGGCGCTTCTGCCGCATATGAGTCTGATCTCGTGAAGAAGCTCGGCGCACTGACCGATGAACTCGCAGAAAAGACCATTGCTCTGGAGGACATTCTGGACAAGGCTCCGGAAGGCGAGAAAGAAGCAATGCTGTTCTTCCATGACTCCGTTCTTCCGGCAATGGCAGAAGTACGCGACCGTGCTGACAAGCTTGAGGTGCTCACCGATAAGAAGGCATGGCCGTTCCCGACGTATTCCGAGCTGCTGTTCAGCGAGCGTTAATCAGCTGCCGGAGAACGAGGTTTCCGGTCATCGACAAAGCGCAAACGCCGGACAACCTGGTACGCAGCAAGGAATGAAACGTGTAACCGATAATGCGAGCGTCAGCCGCGAAGCATGCGCACCGTTCACAGGGGATTTCAGGGGCAGAAATTGAACCGTGCGCAGAAGACCGCGACTGACCACTTAGAAGCGTAGAATCCGTCCATCAGAAACAGGGGTATTCTGAAAGACAACTTATATTAGGGAAAAAACCGCCGCACAGCATTGACGCAAAGTTGCTGTGCGGCGGTTTGGCTGTTAGAGGGCAGGCGGGATGCTCGCCATCTGGCTCAGCTGAGCTCTATTTCCTTGTGATTTTGTTTACGATCTGCTGAATGCGGTTTCCATGCGGAAGATGCGCAATCTCTTCTTCATTCAGGGCGTGAACGGCAAGCGCCATAAATCCGTAAACAACCATGCCGACGAGAATGTCTGCCAGTGTGTTCAGGTAAAGACTGGAGGTGAGTTTGTTCATCAGTATGTCCGTCAGGATGACGGCGGCTCCCATGACGGCAGATGCGGCCAGCGGTTTTCCGAGGCTTCTGACCAGCTCCAGTCTGACGCCGGTGATGCGTTTCAGCGCGATGATATCCAGGACGGAGGCAAGTGCATAGGAGCAAGTGGTTCCGATGGCTGCGCCGCGGACATTAATTGCTCCGACACCGGTCAGGGTCCAGGTGATGATGATTTTCAGGCCGATGCCGATAAACAGGTTGATTACTGGAATCTGCTGTTTTCCAAGACCCTGGAGCATGGCGGTTGCGATGCTGACCAGAGAAAGGAAAAAGAAGCTGAGCGCATAAATCTGCAGGCAGGATGACGCTGCCGGTGCGCGGCGCGCCTGATCGCCGTAGAACAGGATCAGAATCGGCTGTGCGATGACAATCATGCCGACGATGCATGGCAGGGAAATCAGCTGGGAAGCGCGGAATCCGAAGATGCAGTCGCGCTCCAGAAGATCGTGATCTTTCAGTTTCCATGCGCGGGACACCATCGGGACGATCGTTGAGGTCAGCGCCTGGATCAGAACCAGCGGGAAACTGATAATCGGCGCTGCCATGGCAGTAAGCTGACCATAAAGACTCTTTGCGGCCTCGTAGGTGTATCCCATTCCCGTCAGTCTGTTCTGCACGATGGCCACATCGATCAGATTGACGATCGGCATGATGCATGCGGCAAGTGTGATCGGGAACGCAATCCAGATGATTCTCTTCAGCAGTTTCTTGCCGGATTCATGGACGGTGCTGTGATCCTTTGCCACTTTACGGTTCAGAATATGGCGGTACATGAACCGGATCCAGATCATAACGAGAAATCCGGCAAGCGCGCCGGCAGAAGCTCCGAGGCAGGCTCCGGCAGCGCCCTTGGAACGCAGCGCTTCAATTCCGCTGAATCCGCCGTTGAACTGGTTAGGGAAAATGATTCCCTTAAACAGCAGATAGGCTGCTCCGAGTCCGACGATGACTCTGGCGATCTGTTCAGCAATCTGTGACAGCGCAGTCGGCTGCATGATCTGCAGGCCCTGGAAAAAACCGCGGTAAGAAGACATGATCGGGACAAACAGCAGCGCCGGTGCGGTCGCTCTCATAGAAAGCGCCGATGTTTCGATTCCGATCGCTCTGGAAATCGGCCCGGCAAAGAACCACAAGATCAGAAATCCGGTGATTCCGATGCCCCACATCAGAAGACGGGCGATCCGGAAGACACGTCCCGCTTCCTTATATTCTCCGACAGCGCAGCGTTCCGATACGAGCTTGGAAATCGCGACTGGAATTCCGGAAGTTGCAACGATCAGAAGCAGACTGTACACGTCGTATGCCGGTGTATAATCTGCCATTCCGGAGGCGCCGATCCAGCGCGTCAGCGGGATGCGGAATACAAATCCGAGAAGTTTAACGATGATTCCCGCGGCGGCAAGGATTGCAGCGCCGCCGACAGCTGAGTTTTTTTTAGACATATGGTTTCCTTATTCTGTGATTGATTCAATTCGATACAGGAATAACGGATGCAGTTTCACAGCATTTTACCGCAATCGGACATAAAACTCGTCTGCTGGCGTAGATGCGTGAAATTGGTCATACCGAATTTCTACTATACCATGAAATCCGAAGTTGTATATGATTTTTTTGTGTCTTTTTCCCTGACCGTGGGGATTTATCAGCGGACAGCCTATTCTGCAGCGGGTCGTGTGCAGGGTTCCCGGCAACTTTTCGGGTGAAAGTTGAGAACCTGCGTGTTATTATGGATACATTGACGAGAAATAAGAAAGCAGAGAGGAAAACATGAAATACTTGTATTCATTTAATTGTTTTATAGAAAAGCACATCACCTTTGTCGCGCCGACTTGTGTGCTTCTGGGTGTATTGACGTCCCGCTGGTTTTCTTCTTATCAGTGGCTCGCGGCCTATTTCTTCACGATTATGGCGTTTCAGGGCAGTCTGGGATCCAATTTCCAAGCGCTGAAAGATGTCAGCCGTCATCCGCTTCCGGTTTTTGTCGTTCTGGGTTTTCTGCATCTGCTGATGCCGGTTCTGGGGTATCTGCTCGGAATGATCTTCTTCCATAATGATATGCATCTGGTGACGGGCATCGTCATTGAACAGATCGTGCCGGCCGGCATGATGGGCATGACCTGGGCGGAGCTGTACGGAGGCAATATGGCACTTTCGCTCAGCATCATGGTGCTGGATACTCTGATTTCACCGTTCCTGCTTCCGGTGGTGCTCTCTATGCTTCTTGGCACTGTTGTCAGGATTCCGGCGTGGCCGATGATGCGGAGCATGATTTTCATGATCGTGATTCCGTCACTTCTGGCGCTGACACTGAACCAGGTTACGCACGGAAAGGCAAAGGAGACGCTGCGTCCCAAGCTGACCCCGTTTGCAAGAATCGCCATGATCTGTGTCATGACGCTGAACAGCACCAAGGTCGCTCCGTATCTGCTGCATCTTAAGCCGCTCTACATTCTGGTTCTGCTGTTCATGCTCTTTATTATTGTTTTCGCGTATTTTGTCATGTTCGGCATTACTATCCTGATGCATGAGAAAGTAAAGAATGCGACGACGATGATCTTCAGCGGCGGCATCCGGAACATTTCCGTAGGGGCCGTGCTTGCAGCGAAGTATTTTCCGGGCGGCGCGATCTTTCCGGTTCTGGTCGGCACGCTCTTTCAGCAGATGCTTGCGGGAATTCTGGGGCACTGGTTCGGCAAAGTGCTCCGTGAAAGGGGCCGAAAAGAAGCGAGAAGGGAACGGTAAAAATGTGAAAGCGCAAAAGCCTGCGCGATGGATATTCATAGCCGCATCATCAGTTTCAGGAGATTTGTAATAGCAAGGATTGAAACATTTACTGAACTGACCGCCGCTCCGGAATGCATTCTGTTCTTCAGCACTAATTGTGAAAAACATAACGGATGGGCGAAAAAGTACGCATTATTATATTTAATGCGTATTTTTTATTTGTTAAAATATCGTCAATGCCTTTAAATGGCTAGATTTCAGCGTTTGAACAAATAATAAAAAAATTGCGTTAATAAAATATCAATTGTTTCAAATTCCGTGCAATGCGGTATAATAGAGATAAGAAAAATGTTCATGAACGGATACAATTATCACCGGGAAGACTCCGGTGAGCGTACAGAAGAATAATCCGAAGACATCTCAGGACAGTTTGCGCAAATGAAAGCGGATTGTCCGGGGTACATCAGATAGAGGGGAGATGGATGTAATGAGAATGAAGAAAATTGTGGTAGCCGGCGGCGGTGTATTAGGTAGTCAGATTGCGTATCAGAGTGCATTTAAGGGATTTGATGTGACGATCTGGCTGAGAAGCGAAGGTTCTGTAGAACGCGCACGTCCAAAGCTGGAACATCTGCATCACGTTTATCTGGATACACTCGATGCACAGAAGGCTCTTCTCAATGAACCGCTCGGTTCCAAGCTGTATGCGCGTGGCCTGATTGATGATTTCAGCCAGGCAACGCCGGAAAGCATCGACGCGCTGAAGCAGCAGGCAGAGGCCGCTTATGCAGATATCCGCCTGGAGACGAATCTTCAGAAAGCAGTGCGCGGAGCTGATCTGGTTATCGAGGCGATGGCGGAGAATCCGCAGCAGAAGACAGAGTTTTATGAGAAACTTGCTCCTCTTCTTCCGGAGAAAACAATTCTCTGCACCAATTCTTCCACATTGCTTCCAAGTATGTTCGCAGAAGTGACCGGACGCCCGGATCGTTTCCTTGCCCTTCATTTTGCCAATGAGATCTGGAAGAACAATACCGCTGAAGTCATGGGCCATCCGGGAACGGATCCGGAAGTCTATCAGAAAGTGGTCGAGTTCGCGGGCAAGATCGGAATGGTTCCGCTGCAGCTTCATAAGGAGCAGCCGGGCTATATTCTGAACAGCCTGCTCGTTCCGTTCCTGAATGCTGCCGAGGAGTTGCTTGTAAAGGGCGTCGCAGATCCGGAGACGATCGATATGACCTGGCAGCTCGGAACAGGAGCGCCGATCGGACCATTCCGCATTCTCGATGTGGTGGGACTGCAGACCGCATATAACATTGTAAGCAATGCGCCGGACGCATCCGAGCCGGGCACCATGAGCAACCGGATCGCCAGACTGCTGGAATCCTACATCCAGCAGGGAAAGACCGGAATGAGCGCAGGAGAAGGATTCTACAAGTATCAGTAGAGGCCCCGTTTCCCGAAAGGGATTTCCATATCCATTCAGTGAAAAATCCGGCTTTGGGGCAGCCGGTGTGAGAGGGAGAGGTTACCGCGAATGCGGGATCTACTATAATTCAACTGAATCAATCTAATGCGGAATTGCCGTCAGCAGGGTTTTCCCTTGACGGCTTTTCCTTTTGTCGCAAAAATATTAGCACTCTAGCTAAATGAGTGCTAAAAAAGTCTTTACATCTGTGATAAGGCGGGTATAATTAAGTCAGAGGGCAGACAGGAAACCGAAAGAATCGGCCTGCCCCGCGCTAAAGGAGATAAAGAGGTGAAGGATAATGAAGGTTGAGAGGTATACACAGAAACTGCAGGAGGCTGTGGAATCGGCCAGAGAGCTGGCGCTGGAATATGGTCAGCAGGAACTGATGCCGGAACATGTCCACCTGGCGCTGCTGCAGGATGAACAGGGAACTGTGGTCCGTATTCTGAAGAACATGAATGTGGACACAGCTTCTTTGCAGGCAGATCTCGGCGCGGAGCTGAATAAGATGCCGAAGGTGTCCGGAAACGCGGATAACGTGTATCTGGGACGCCGGAGCGATCAGCTCTTTACGAAAGCAGAGAATCTTGCGTTTAAGAAGTTTAAGGATGAGTATGTAAGTACGGAGCATGTTTACCTGATCCTTCTGGAGGAGACAGGAACGCCGTCCGCACAGGTTCTGCGCTCCCATGGCGTGACAAAGGATGCATTCCTCAAGGAGCTGATGAAGGTCCGCGGAAACCAGAGAATTACGAGCAATACGCCGGAGGACAGCTATGATGCGCTGCAGAAGTACGGGCGTGATCTTGTAGATCTGGCAAAGGAAAACAAGCTGGATCCAGTCATCGGACGTGATAAGGAAATCCGTGAAATGGTGCAGATCCTTTCAAGAAGAACCAAGAACAATCCGGTACTGATCGGTGAGCCTGGCGTTGGTAAAACCGCCGTGGTTGAGGGGCTTGCACAGAGAATCTATGAAGGAAACGTTCCGGACACATTGAAGGACAAAACGATTTTTGAGCTGGATATGGGTTCATTGATCGCCGGAGCCAAGTACAGAGGCGAGTTTGAAGAACGTCTGAAAGCCGTGCTGAAGGAAATCGAAAAGTCGGAGGGACGGATCATTCTGTTCATCGACGAGATTCATACGATTGTCGGCGCAGGAAAGACAGAAGGCTCTATGGATGCCGGAAATATGCTGAAGCCTAAGCTGGCAAGAGGCGAGCTTCACTGCATCGGCGCGACAACGCTGGATGAGTACAGGAAATACATGGAAAAGGATAAGGCCCTGGAACGCCGTTTTCAGAAGGTCATGATCGGCGAGCCGACAGTCGAAGACACCATCGCGATCCTGCGTGGTCTGAAGGACAGTTTTGAGATTTATCATAAAGGTGTCCGGATCACGGATGACGCGCTGATTGCGTGTGCCAAGCTTTCAGACCGCTATATTACGGACCGCTATCTGCCGGATAAGGCCATCGATCTGATGGATGAGGCGGCGGCAAGGATCCGTACAGAAATTGACAGTGAGCCGAGAGAGCTGGAGGAGATCAAGGGCCGTATCGCAGAACTGAACATCGCCAAGAGTTCCCTGAAGAAGGAAGACACCAGAAGCGCCAAGAGCCGTCTGGAGAAACTGAATCAGGAACTTGCGGATCTGGAAGATAAGAAGAACGCCATTACTGCGCAGTGGAGCGGTGAACGTTCAGTTGCAGACTCTATCAAGAGTGTGAAAGAACAGCTGGATGCGGCGCAGCACCAGAGTGAAGAGGCGCAGAGAAGAAGCGACTGGGATCAGGTCGGAAAACTGGTGAACGGCACGATTCCGCAGCTGAAGGCACAGTTGAAAGACCTGCAGGATAAGGTTGCAAACAGCAAGGACAGCCAGCTTCTGAAGATGGAAGTCGGAGAAAATGAGATTGCGGAGATTGTCGCGGACCGCACCGGAATTCCGGTATCCAAACTGGTTGAGACAGAGAGGAACAAGCTTCTGCATCTTCCGGAGATTCTGCATCGCAGAGTCATCGGCCAGGATGAAGGTATCGAAGCCGTATCCGAGGCTATCCTGCGTGCGAGAGCCGGACTGAAGAACTCCAATCGTCCGATCGGATCCTTTATCTTCATGGGCCCTACCGGAGTCGGCAAAACCGAACTGGCCAAGGCGCTGACGGAAGCTCTGTTTGACGATGAAAAGAACATGATCCGCATCGATATGTCTGAGTACATGGAAAAGTATTCCGTTTCCAGACTGATCGGAGCGCCTCCGGGGTATGTCGGATATGATGAGGGCGGTCAGCTGACAGAAGCGGTCAGAAGACACCCGTACAGCGTTGTTCTGTTCGATGAAATCGAGAAGGCACATCCGGATGTATTCAATCTGCTGCTGCAGCTGTTGGATGACGGACGCCTGACCGACAACCAGGGAAGAACCGTAGACTTCAAGAATACAGTGATCATTATGACTTCCAATGTCGGAAGCCAGGAACTGATCAATAATGTTAACCAGGACGGAACCATCAGTCCAGAGGTCAAGGACCGTGTAACCGGGATGCTGCATCAGTATTTCAAGCCGGAATTCCTGAACCGAATCGACGACATCGTCGTGTTCAGCCCATTGACAGAGAAGCAGATCGGCGGAATTATCGACTTGAACCTGAAAGATCTGGAAAGTCATCTCGCCGAGAGAGAGATTCATCTGGAGCTTACCGGAAACGCGCGCAGGTTCATTGCGCATGAATCCTACGATCCGAATTACGGAGCGCGTCCGGTCAGAAGATACCTGCAGAAGCATGTAGAGAACGAGCTTGCAAAATTGATTATTCAGGGCGATGTAATAGACGGAAGCCGTATCACAATCGACGAGCAGAACGGTGAACTTACCTTCAATGTACAGGATCCAGTGAATGAAGAATAAATCTTCTGACCTGTATACATCGATATGAAAAAATCTTGTAAAGAAGTCAAAAATAATTTGTATTTCGAAGAGATTTGGATATAATAGTGGTTGAGGGCCTTTTGCCCGATGATTAAAAAAGCTGAGAAATGGGACTGCCGCATGCGGCAGTCCCATTTTTCTCGTGATTATTTTCTGGAATTTCAGAGTGAACAGCCATGGGATGATTTCTCGCGCGAAATTCAATTTTTTCTATTTTATTGCTGAGGCTCTGATGCTCTGAATATGGTTATTGTTTTTTTACCAATTTTGCAAATACCACGGCGCGGGCGTTTTTGTATTCATACGTGCAGGTGCTGAGCATGACAATCCGATCAGATGCAGATACAGTCACGTCTGTGTGCAGCACTGTTTTTTTCTGAATCCAGTCCAGATAATCCTGCTTACCCTGGCGCGAAGAGAAATCGAATTTATACTTTGGACTGTCCGCCGGAATAGTCGCCGCCGCAAAAATCTTCAGGGTGTAGTTTTCATCCGGCGTGTACAGGGTCATTTCCGGATGATTTGAGTAATATGAGGTGTTCCGGTAGTCGGCAATGTGCCAGAACATGCTGCGGTCCTTCATCCGGTGTCCGTAGATCACTGTGAGAAAATCGTGAAACGGATGCCGGTTCCGGTAATCGATGAAGAGCGTCCCCTTGACGTTCCATTTTCCATTCAGCAGGCGGTAGAGATAGTACTGGTTGTCCTTTGCCTGCGCGACCGGATAATTTATAACCGTTCCGTCCTGTTTCAGCCATGCCCGGATATTTTTATATTTCTTCTGAAGCGCCGCCCAGTCTGGGTCATGTAAATCGCCTGAGGCGTGCGCAGAAGACCCACCGGTTCGGATGTTCGTCCCGGCCGTTTTCTGGATCTGCTTATAGGCCTGTGTGCCGGTATGATAGCGGTACCAGGCGCGGCCGAGCTGAACCCCGCTCACAATCATAACAGCGAGCAGAATCAGAATAATGGTATTCAGCAGCGTGTTCCGGGAGGATCTGCGCGGGCCGGAAGGATTCGGCGAAGCATTCTTCCGGCTCATCGGAGGTCCCCGCTTTCCGAAGTGTACGATCCTGTTTCCGCTGCCGCAGTGCGGCGGTTCCGCTCACTTCCGCGGAGAAGGTGCTGCTGCATGGAAAGAGCGCTTGCGGCAGGATCATGTGTCAGAATGGCGCTGTAGATTGACTGATGCTCGGACAGAATCTCCTGCAGACTTTCCAGAGTGTACTGATCCGGAGCGGCAAACTTCAGATACGTCTGGAACATATGCAGTTGACGCTGCAGAATCCGGTTGTGCGAGGACTGATAGATGATCTGATGAAAAGCCGCATTAATGCTGCGCATTTTTTCAATATCCCCCTTATGTGTATAAAATTCCATATACTCATAGATCTCTGTAAGCTGATCGATCTCCTTATCGGTTATGCGCTCCGCTGCCCAGCTTGCCGCCTGTACCTCCATCGACTCGCGCATGATCAGAATATCCGAGATATCACGCGGGCTCAGGCCGATGATAAATGCACCGCGGTTCGGGATAAGCCTGACCAGGCCGTCCGCTTCAAGCTGGCGGATAGCCTCGCGAACAGGCGTGCGACTTGCCTGGTACTTGGTGCATACATGCTGCTCCGTCAGTTTGCTGCCGATTTTCAGACGTCCCGTCAGGATATCCTCCTGAAGCTTAGAATACAGATCGTTTGACAAAGGCTGGTTAGTATCTTGTTTACCTTCAAGGTATTGCTGTACTGACATAATAACTCCTTTAAATATTGTATACAATTATAGTCAATTATACTGAACGCTGAAAATCATGTCAAGAACAGCCCGGTATCCGCAAGAATCCGGCAGACCTGCTTTCTACTTGAGAAATCAAGTGGAATCCATTAGAATAAAATGAATAAAACAACAGAAAAGAACAAAATCAAAAACATATCCGCCGGACATGCGCCCGGCCGGAAGAAGGAAAGGTAAAAGAAAGCAGGGATAGTTATGCCTATCGCAACACTGAGAAAATTACTGAACGAAGCGCAGGAAGAGCACCGATGCATACCTGCGTTCCATGTGGCCAGCCTGGATATGATCCGCGCGGCAGTGCGGGCATCCGAACATCTTGAATATCCGGTCGTGATTCAGATCACTGAAAAATTTCTGTCCTACGCACCGCTGGAACTGATCGGTCCGGCCATGGTCACTGCAGCAGAGAATGCGTCTACTATGGTCTGCGTCAACCTGGACATGGGGCACTATGAAGAACTGTTCCAGCAGGCAATGGACCTTGGATTTACATCAGTCATGTATGACGGATCTCGAAGATGCCTGGAAGAAAATATTGAATATACGCGTAAGGTCGTAGAAATGGCGGAACCGTACGGTGTCAGCTGCGAAGCCGTTCTGCATGGACGTGAAGCAGAAGACCGTTCCGATGCGAACGCACCTTATGAGTTGACAGATCCGCAGATTGTGAAGACCTTCTGCGAGCAGACCGGAATCGACGGCCTTGTTGTTTCCGTCGGCAATCAGCCGCGCCGGATTATAGGCGAAGAAGGTCTTGATTTCACGAGGCTCGAGGCCATCCGTAAGAACACAGGTCTTCCGCTGGTTCTGCAGGGCGGATCAGGAATTTCTGATTCCGACAGTCTGCGTGCGTCCGCCATGGGCGTTTGCAAAATCAATTACGCGACTGAAAATTTTCAGAGTATCATTCAAGCTGCAAAAGTCTATCTGGGAAATGACGGGACAAGTTATCTGGACATGAAGCGCGCAGTGCTTCAGGCTATGTATGAACGCGTACTGGAGAGAATCAAACTGCTGTCGCAGATAACAGAAGCATAAAGAAGTACCTGCGGGTATACAGCATCGGACATAAGCGGCAGCAGGTAGAACCTGCAGAAAACTGTTTTTAGAAAGCAGAGGAACTTTCTGAAAACAGGAAATAATACAGAACGGCGAACAGGAGGAAATCATGGAACAGAAAACGATTACAGAAATATTAGATACGCTGGAACAAGAGTATCCGCAGGCAAAATGCGCCCTGCATCATGAGAATGTGTTCCAGCTTCTGACCGCAACCATGCTTTCCGCACAGACTACGGATAAAAGAGTCAACATGATTACACCGGATCTGTTCAGAGATTATCCCGACGCGTTCGCCCTGGCGCAGGCCGATCCGGACACCATCGCCGGCTACATCCGCAGCATCGGGCTTTACAGAAACAAATCCAAGAACCTGGTTGCGATGGCCCAGAAACTGGTTGTTGATTACGACGGCGAAGTGCCGGATCAGATGAGTGAGCTGGTAAAACTCCCGGGAGTCGGCAGAAAAACCGCCAACGTCGTCCTCGCCGACGGATTCGGTCAGCCTCACATCGCCGTTGATACCCATGTACAGCGTGTCAGCAACCGAATCGGCCTGGTTCACGAGGACAACGTTCTGCATACCGAAAAAGCCCTGATGGCCAATATCCCGGAAGACCGCTGGGTTCGCACCCACCACGTCTTGATTTTCCACGGCCGCAACTGCTGCACCGCAAGAAATCCCAAATGCGAAACCTGCTGCATCCGCGATCTGTGCGAGCATAACATGTAATAACATGGACAGGCGCCGCCCGGGCTGGGCAACCCGGTGCCCGGAGGGAAATAAAAAGCGCCTGTCCAACTAGAAATCCGAAAAACGGGTGATTGGAATGGACAGGCGCAGGCTAATCCCGGAAATCAGTGCCGGGATGGAATACTATGCGTTTTTTCCGCAGCAGTTCTTATACTTCTTACCGCTTCCGCACGGACAAGGGTCGTTGCGGCCAGGTTTTTTTGGAGCGTGGTAGATCTTGGACTGCTTGTAGGATTTTGTGATCTCGCCGCGCTCATCTTCGGAGAGGACGGAGTCCCATTCCGGAAGGGAGAACAGGTGATCGGCTTCGGCTTTATGCATGTTGAAGTACAGTTTTTTGAAGTCGATGCTGAGGCTGATTTCGGTGTCGTCTGTAACGCTGTCCAGATCCAGAGCTTTCGGATCGGTCAGGCTGTCCTGAACGCCGTCGAGAAATCCGGTGAAGATGACGTCGGTTGTATTGAATTTCTCGGCTAATTCGGATACTTTACCTGTAAACGGTTCATTGTGGTGAACCAGGACATAGCTGTAGATGGCTTTTTCGGCAGCGGCGTATTTTTCCCAGAATTCAGGGAAGCTTTCATTGGTCTGATTCTTCAGAAGATCGTTCCATTCTTGAAATAAACTCATATTGATGTAACCTCCGTTTTTGATTTTGTATTCAGCGTAAGTATTTTACCATAGAAAACGCGAAGGCGCGGCATATTTTTTTGCCGGCGCCTTCGCGCGGGATCGTTCTGGTGGATGAATCTGCACTGCAGTGTGTCTGTGTGTGACTTTACGGTCTGCAGGTCATTATCGGCGAGGACAGTCTTGCAGGCCTTGGAGCATTTTTTACCTGCAGTTCTGCAGATGGTCGCGCATGATGGCAATCAGGTCTCCTGTGACGGCGCTTCCAGTCGGGAGGGCGCCGGCGCCTTTTCCGACAAACATGGTTTCTCCGACCATGTCTCCGGTCAGAGTGACGGCGTTGAACTCGTTATTGACGTACGCGAGCGGATGGTTCTGCTGGATTCTGGTCGGGCGGATCCAGCAGTCGATGGTTCCGTCTTCTTTCAGCTCGGCGTGTGAAATCAGTTTAATCAGTGTTTTGTCTTTTTTTGCGGCGTTGATGTCCTCGGTGGTAATGGCGGAAATGCCTGTTCTCGGGATATCATCCGGATGGATGTACTGGCCGAAACACAGGGACATCAGGATCGACAGCTTGTTGGCGCAGTCGATTCCTTCTACGTCGGCGGTCGGGTTTGCTTCTGCGAAACCGTTTTCCTGAGCCATTTTCAGCGCGGTTGCGTAATCCAGGTCGTTGTCGGACATCTGGGTCAGAATATAGTTGGTGGTTCCGTTTACGATTCCGTTGACTTGTGTAAAGGTGTTGGCAGCAAGTGCTTCGGTGATACTGGTCAGAATAGGGATGCCGCCTCCGACGCTGGCTTCGTAGCGGAAATCCACATGGTTTTTCTCAGCGCACTCCGAAAGCTCTTTGAAATTCTCGGCAATGACAGCCTTGTTCGGAGTTACTACATGTTTTCCGCTGTTCATAGCGTTTAAAATATATGTTTTTGCAGGCTCCTGGCCTCCGATGCATTCGACGACGATATCGAGGTCCGGATCCTGGAAAACGTCATCCGGATTCGTGGTAAGAATGGCTGGATCAGCGCCGTTTTCAGCTGCTGTCTCCGGATGGCGGACCAGGATATGGCTGACCTCATAATCGGCGCCGATCCGCTTTCGGATGACGGAGTGATTCTTTTTTAGGATTTCATAAGTGCCGCTTCCGACAGTGCCGAAGCCCAGAATTGCGATTCTATATGTTTTCATCTGATACTGTCCTCCTGATTTTCCTGTTGCAAACATGTTTTTCCATTGGATTATTTTACGTACTTCTTCTTCATGTATCTCACCTGCGTGCATCCGGGAATTTTGTTTGCGGATGCGTACAATATTTTACTGTGTGAACATACAAGAATAATTCTATGATAAATGGGTGGATTTGTCTATCGCTTTTGTGTAATTTTAACAAAAAAATTCGTGTTCTCTTGTGCATTATCTTTTGCCGGAAACGAAGGAAGGAGCGGAAGGGAGAAAAGCGGAAGACGCGGATCCGTGCTATAATGAACGCAGTAGACATTGAAAATATCCGGGAAGCCGCAGGGCAGCGGCCCGGGAAGGTAATGTGTGAATATGAGGAGGTTGAAACATGGCGCTGCATGTTGTGCTGGTGGAACCGGAAATTCCGCCAAATACAGGAAATATCGCGCGGACGTGCGCGGCGACGGATACGGTTCTACATCTGGTGAAGCCGCTGGGATTTCAGATTGATGACAGGTCTGTCCGCAGGGCGGGTCTGGATTACTGGCCGTATGTCAAACTGGAAGTGCATGAGAGCCTGCAGGCTTTTCTGGAACAGTACAGCGGGCGGCGCATGTGGCTGGTCAGCACGCAGGGAAAACAGTATTACACAGATGTGGAATATAAAGATGAAGATATGCTTTTGTTTGGAAGAGAGACGAAAGGGCTTCCGAGGGATTTTCTGGCGGAGCATCCGGATGAATCAATTCGTATTCCGATGAGCAGGAGCACGCGTCTTCGATCGTTCAATCTTGCGAACTCCGCAAATATTGTACTGTTTGAAGGACTCAGACAGCTTGGTTTTCCAGGATTGAAATAATATTCAGGTAATGATATACTGTACTTGAATTGTGCCCTTTTTTGTGGGTGCGCAGCGTTTTGATTTTATAACACTATAGGAGGCAATAATGGCTATTAAAATTGGTATCAGCGGATTCGGCAGAATTGCCAGAGTCGTTCTTCGTGCGGCTATGGACATGCCGGAAATCGAGATCGCGGGAATTAACAAGAGAAATGCAGATCTGGATTACATGCTGTACATGCTTCGTTACGATTCGACATTCGGCAGATTCCCAAAGCCGCTGGATAAGTATGAAAACGGACTGGTAATTGACGGAAAGAAAGTTCCAGTTTACGGAGAGAATGACATTACTGCCATTCCTTGGAGTGAGTGCGGTGCAGAATACATCATCGAGTGTACAGGCGCATATACAACAACAGAAAAAGCCAAGGGACACCTGCAGGGCGGCGCAAAGAAAGTCATCATTTCTGCTCCGGCAAAGGACGCAGAGACACCGACTTTTGTATTCGGCGTAAACAACCAGAATTACACAACAGATATGGACGTTGTTTCCAACGCATCCTGCACCACGAACTGCCTGGCGCCTCTGTGCAAAGTCATCAATGACAACTTTGGAATTGAGTACGGAATGATGTCCACAATCCATGCTGCAACAGCAAAGCAGAAGGTTGTCGATGCGAAGTCTGAGAAGGACTGGAGAAGAGGCCGCAGCATTTTTGGAAATATTATTCCGACGACAACCGGAGCGGCAAAAGCTGTCAGCAAGGTTATTCCTGAGCTGCAGGGAAAGATGAACGGAATTGCATACCGTGTTCCGACAATCGACGTTTCTGTTGTTGACTTGAACGTCATGACAAAGAAAGCAACTTCTTACGAGGAGATCTGCGAAGCGGTTCACAAGGCTTCTGAAGGCGAGCTGAAGGGCGTTATTGAATATACGGATGATCAGGTCGTTTCCGGAGATTTCCTGGGAGACCCTTGCACATCTATTTTTGACGCAAACGAGGGCATCCAGCTGAATGACCGTTTCTTCAAGCTGATCGCTTACTATGACAATGAGTTTGGCTATTCCAGCAAAGCTCTGGAGCTTGCTAAATACATGTATTCTGTAGACCATAAATAATAAGCGGCGGATCCATTTATCCGGAACTGTACGCTGAACATTATGGCAGAAACATGCGGAGGCAGGAAAAATGAAAAAGACAATTGAAGATATCGAAGTAAAAAATAAAAGAGTCATCGTCAGATGTGATTTCAACGTCCCGATGCAGGACGGCGCGATTACGGATGATTCCCGTATCCGTGCAGCTCTGCCGACAATCCAGTATCTGAAAGAGCATGACGCGCGTGTGATTCTGATGTCGCATATGGGCCGTCCTAAGGGTGAGCCGAAGATGGAATTCACCATGAAGCCGGTTGCGGACAGACTTTCTGAACTGCTTGGCGCACAGGTCGTTTTTGTCAGCAGCCCGGCAGTTGTGGATGATGCTGTCCGGAGCGCGGCAGAGGCGCTTCAGCCGGGGCAGGTCATGCTGCTGGAGAATGTCCGTTTTCGGAAGGAAGAAACGGAAAATGATCCGGAATTCGCAAAAGAACTTGCTTCACTTGCTGAGATTTTTGTTCAGGAGGCGTTTGGAACTGCACACCGCGCGCATGCGTCCACAGCAGGCATTGCCGAGTATCTCCCGGCTGTGTCCGGTTACCTGATCGAGAAGGAAGTGAAGTTCCTGGGTGACGCAGTGGAATCTCCGAAGCGTCCGTTTGTTGCGATTTTGGGCGGCGCCAAGGTTAAGGACAAGATTCCAGTCATTAAGAATCTGATCGGAAAGGTGGACACGCTTCTGATCGGCGGCGGAATGGCGTATACATTCTTTAAGTCTGAGGGATATGAGATCGGAAAGTCAATCCTGGATGAGGAAAGTATTGAACTGGCTGCGTCACTGCTTAAGGAAGCGAAAGAAGCCGGCGTTGAGATGCTTCTTCCAGTTGACATTGTATGCGCGGACAAATTTGACAATGACGCGAATACCAAGACGGTCCCGTGCAATGAAATCCCGGCAGATATGGAAGGCCTGGATGTAGGCCCGGAGACGGTAAAGCTGTACGGCGACAAGATCCGCTCTGCAGCAACGGTTGTCTGGAACGGACCGATGGGCGTATTTGAGATGGACACTTTTGCCAAGGGCACAAACGGCATTGCTGAGGCGATGGCGGAATGTCCGGGTACGACCATTATCGGCGGAGGCGACTCTGCGGCGGCGATCCGTAAAGCCGGTCTTGCCGATAAGATGACGCATATTTCCACGGGAGGCGGCGCGTCTCTGGAATTCCTGGAAGGAAAGAAACTGCCGGGAATTGAAGTCATCGAAGATAAATAACAAGAGATAAAAATAATGAGGCTGTTGTGCAAGACAACAGCCTCTATTTCACAATAAGTATTTGCAGAAAAAACTGAATTTACCCGCGGCCGATGGAAGTGTGCATGAGAGCGCGGGAAAACAGCATGCATGGAGGGCAGCAGTATGAGCAGAACAAGGTTTATTGCAGGAAACTGGAAAATGTTTAAGACGATGGCAGAAGCAAAGGCTTTTGCGGAGGATTTTCGCGGACTGGACAGAAACACGGATGTGAAAACGGCATTTTGTGTGCCGTTTACGGATCTGCAGACGGTTAAAGAGGCATTTCAGGGAACGGATATCGGAGTTGGCGCACAGAATGTTCACTTTGAAGATGAAGGTGCATTCACAGGAGAAGTATCCCTTCCGATGCTGAAGGAAATCGGCGTAGATTACTGTGTCATTGGACATTCTGAGCGCCGGCAGTATTTCCATGAAACGGATGAAACCTGCAACAAGAAGCTGAAGAAGATTCTTCAGGAGAGTGATATCATTCCGATTCTCTGTGTCGGAGAAAATCTGGAAGAAAGAGAATCCGGAAAAGCAGAGGAGATTGTCGAAACGGAAATCCGCGGAGGATTCAGCGGAATCTCGGAAGAACTCGCGGAAAAGACGGTTATTGCGTATGAACCGATCTGGGCAATCGGAACGGGAAAAACCGCAGGACCGGAACAGGCAGAAGAGATGTGCGGATTTATCCGTAGAACCTTCGCAAAACTGTACAGCGAGGATGCCGCTGAGCGCCTGATCATTCAGTATGGCGGAAGCATGAAGCCGGAGAATGCGGCAAACCTGCTCGCTGAGCCGGATATTGACGGCGGGCTTGTAGGCGGCGCCAGCCTGGTTCCGGAGAAGTTTATTAAGATTCTCAACGCGTAGAACGTCTGAGTATGTGCATTCAGAACGCATGACTGTTACTGGCTTTTGACATTCACGGAAATTTCACATCTGAAAACATACAATCCGGATATTATTTCGCTCCACGGCTTGCGGCATTCTCAGAAATGTGCTAAAATGAGGTGCTAATTGTAAGAGGAGGTAAGGATTATGCATACAGCTTTGATGGTAATTCTCGCTATCGTAAGTGTGTTATTGACGCTTGTAATTCTGCTTCAGGAAAGCAAGAGCGACGGACTTTCCAGTTCCATCGCCGGAGGCGCTGAGCAGCTTTTTGGTCAGAAGAAGTCGAATGCTTATGAGTCAATGCTTCATAAGGCAACGGTTGTGCTGTCCGTCGTATTTATTGTCGTGTCGCTCGCAGTCGTAACACTTAGCTAAGATTTTGTCATGAAGAAAGGGCTCCGCAGAAATGCGGAGCCTTCATGCGTTCTATATGAAATTTCAGGAGGTCAATATGCTGAAAATGTTTACGCTGCTCTGCTGCATTGCAGCGATCGCAATTTCCGGCCTGCTTTTGTTCTGGATGAAAAGGAAAACGACGATCGAGAGCACACGCGTACAGTATCTGAACGGTTATATTATCTGTGGCGTCAGCCGTTATCTCAGAAGCGGCATTATTTATATCGCTGCTGCGGTGGCAGTATTCTTTCTGCTTCTCCTGCTGGCTGCGGGACAGATTACGGCCGGAATGTATCTGGTCGGCGCTCTGATCGGCATGGCGGATGGTCTGCTTGTATCTTCAGCGGTGATCGTCGGAAACACCAGAATCGCATCTGCAGCGGTTCACGGCGATGCGGAGAAAGCAGAGAAGATGAGTTATTATACGGCGGTTATCGCAGGAACAGGAGCTGTAGGAATCAGTGTGCTCGGTCTGCTTCTGACGTACTGGTCGATGAATTTTACACTTTTTACAGAAGGTCTTCCGGGGCTTTTGCTTGGAGTTTCTACGGTTGCATTCCTGGGCAGATCCGGCGGAGAACTTTTTGCTAAAATGTATGATGTCGTAGACTCGCTCATTGCAGGAGCAGCTGCTGCAATGCTGCTCGCGGAGTCTGCAGTTACCGATGCTGGTGTGAATGCAACATTTTCTGCGGGAGACGCGGCCGTTATCGCTTTTGCGCTGATTGCTTCCGGCATTCTTGTTGCGCTGCTCTCTGTTCCGGTCATCCGCAGCCGAGTGCATACGTATGGGCACAGTATGGATCAGGTTCTGATCGTTGCATCCGTCGTAACGGCGGCAGCAGCACTTTTTCTCAGCTGGTACAGACTGGATAATCTGACGTATGCCGGCGCAGTCATCTCCGGAATTGCTGCAGGGCTGGTTGGGGAACTTGCCACAAGAATCTATACGGATTCTACAGACCATAAAATGAGAGAGATGGTCCGCGAAGGTGGACGGCGGGCGGCGATGCTCGAGCGGCTGAGCCAGGGAATGGCCGCATCTATTCTTCCGGTAATCTGCCAGGCCCTCGGAATCGGTATGGCATATTATTTTGCCGGAAACTACGGAATCGGTCTCGGTGCAGTGGGCATAGTCTCAGTAAGCGCGGTTCAGCTTACTCTGCAGGGTCTGGTCATGCTTACACAGACGAGCAGTTCCGTCATCGATGCAGTGGCGACAGAGGGAGAGGCAGAAAAGGTTCGTCAACCCCTTCAGGCCTTCAAAGAGTCGCTCAGCCGCTCCCGAAACGGTATTTCTTCCGGAGCTGCCTGCATGACCGCAGTTGCGCTTCTGATTTCTATGGCGGGATCTATGAATCTCGGTCAGGTCAGCCTGCTGAATCCGATGGTGGTCTGCGGATCTCTGATCGGCATTATGTTCCCGTTTGCCTTTACATCTCGTTCCATGACGTTCTCCGGAAGCGCGCTGCATGACATGGCCGCAGATCTTAAAAACAGGATTGGCATTAATGGTTCTTCTGAAATCGGAAAAGAACAGAAAGCGGAGATCCGAAATAAGGTCAGACATTCAGCCGCTTCCACCATGAAGGGACTTTATCTGTCTGGAATCATCACTGTCCTGGTGCCGATTCTTATTGCCATTATTGTCGGCTCTGAGATGCTGGCAGGTCTTTTGATCGGCGCAATTGTTTCCGGCGTCCTGCTCGGTGCGATCATGGTCAATGCCGGATCGCTGTTCAGAAACATCTCTGACTCATCGATTTACATCGTGATCAAGCTGATGGTCATTGTTTCGATTACACTGGGTCCGGTGCTTCAGACGCTGAAATAAAGATTCTGTATGTCTGCTGTCTGCAGCAGAAAGAGTTCTGGAAAGGAGTGTGGAGATGGCAAAAAAAGAAAAGAAAATCAAGACAAATGCGATCCGCATGGTTGAACAGGCGGGCATCGCATATGAAGAATATACTTATGAAGTAAAAGGGGAATTCACGGACGGCATTTCATCCGCGCATAAGATCGGTCTTCCGGAAGAGACCGTGTTCAAGACTCTGGTTCTGGTCGGGACAGATAAACAGTACATGGTATGCGTCATTCCGGTTGCGGAGGAACTGGATCTCAAGAAGGCCGCGCGCCATTTTAAGGAAAAAAAGCTGGAGATGATCCATGTAAAGGATATCAACAAGGTTACCGGCTATATCCGCGGCGGATGTTCACCGGTCGGCATGAAGAAACCGTATCCGACGGCAATCGATGAGACGGCTCTGCTGTATGACAAGATCGGCGTGAGCGGCGGGCGGATCGGACTTACGATCTGTCTGGACCCGAAGGAACTGGCTGGTCTGGTTCACGCAGAGTTTACGTCTCTGACAAAATAGAACCGCATCAGAAACATGATGACAGACGCAGCAAGGCGTCCGGAGGCAGCAGCATAAAACGGAAACTGCGATGAGAAATCGGAATCTGTTCCGCTGACGCTGCTGTTTTTCTGTATAGAAAGGAAGAATAATAAGAACGATGAGCAGATCGATTGTAGACCGGTTTGGATTGTATGTGGAGCGGACAGCGCAGAAAAGTCCCCGCCGCGCGAGAAAACTCCTGGCAAAGGTGTTCAGACTGTACGGGGTGTATATGCGCCTGAACAAATCTGATCAGCTGCCGGCGAGAGGGTATCAGATGCAGCACTGCAATCGAGTTATGGCAGACTCACTTGATGATTCAGCTAGGAACGTTGTGGTCAGTATTTTCACTCCGTGTGAAGTGATGCACGCGATGGACCTTCAGGTCGTCTTTCCGGAAGGTCTCAGCTGCTATATGACAGCGTCTCACTGCGAAAAACTGTTTTTAAACCAGGCAGAAAAGTCCGGTGTTCCGGATTCCTTCTGCTCCTTTCACAAGCAGTTTATCGGCATGGTGGAGAAGGGCATGCTTCCGGTTCCTGACTGCATTGTGAATACAACCATGGTGTGTGATGCCAATCAGCTTTCTTTTCGGTATCTTGCAGAGTACTATCATGTGCCTCATTTTGTCATCGACGTGCCGAATGAATCCGGAGAAAAGAACCGCGATTATGTAAAGGCGCAGCTGGAGGAAATGAGCAGTTTTCTGGAACATGCGACAGGGAAAAAACTGGAACAGAGGAAACTGGAAGAATCCATGCGGCTGGCGCAGGAAAGCCTGGAGAATTATCGGGAGATTCTCCGTCTGAAAGCGGAGAGAAGCGAACGGGGACGCATGACGGATCTGATGATGGACTCTTTTGAGTACCATGTTCTGCTTGGAAGTCGTGAAACGGCAGAATCCGGGCGCCGCATGATACAGGATCTGAAAAAACTCCCGGAGAACGGAGACAGAAGAACAGGCGTCCGCATCGCATGGGTGCATGTGCTCCCATATTGGCAGAAGGCGATGACGGACATATTTAATCACAATGACCGTGCAGAAGTGATCAGCGGAGATATGAGTCTGGATAATCTGAATACAGATTTAGACTGGAAAGATCCGTATGGTTCGATGGCGGATATGCTTCTGGAAGATGCTTTTAACGGACCTGCGGAACGCCGTATTAACCGTGTTCTGGAATACGCGCGCAGCATGCACGCGGATGGAATCATCTACTTCTGCCATTGGGGCTGCAAGCAGACGCTCGGATCGGCGGCACTGGCTGCCAGATCGTTTGAAGAGGCCGGGTTCCCGACGCTTACACTGGACGGAGACGGCTGTGATCCGAGAAACATTCAGGAGGGGCAGATGCTGACACGTGTGCAGGCGTTTATTGAGCAACTGGAGGCGAGAAAGAAATGATCGGATATACATGTAAATACGCGCCGGTGGAGCTGCTTGCCGGATTAGGAGCGGATCCGGAACTGATCAATGAAGAAGCGGAAGACTTTGAATACGCGCAGGATCTGATGCATATGAATATGTGCGGGAGTATCAAGGCGCTGGTTGAGAGCGTGCATAAGCGCGGAATCCGGGAGCTGCTCATGGTGAACTGCTGCGACGGAACCAGAAGAGTCTGTGATGCCCTCCGGGAACAGACGGATTTTCTGTTTCTGATGGATCTGCCGCATGCAGTAAACGGATGCAGCCGCGAGCATCTCGCTGATGAGATTCGGCGCCTGTGCAGCGCGTACGCGGCGTACAGCGGACAGATATTTCAGCTGGACCGTTTTCTTCAGGCGTTTTTGCAGCCGGAAGATGAACCTGCAGAGGATTATATCGGCGTGCTCGGCGCGAGAGTAGGAGACGGCCTTCGCGAGCAGCTTTCCGATCTGGTGCCGCTGCCGGTGCGGGATCGGACGTGCTGCCGGATCCGCGGTCTTGAGCCGCCGGATGATCAGCTGGTTCAGACCTGGAAAGAGGCGGAGAAAACAGGAAAATGTCCGGACGGTCTTCCCGAGGGACTTGCAGAGTGGTACGCAGACCGTCTGATGAGTCAGGTGCCGTGCATGCGGATGGAAGATATCACGGGAAGAAAGGCATTGCTGAACGATCCCCATCTGAAGGGCATCATCTACCATACAGTGAAATTCTGTGATTACTATGGGTTTGAGTATGAGGCGCTGAGAAAAAACACCCGTCTTCCGATGATCAAGATTGAAACGGACTTCACGATGCAGTCGGAAGGTCAGCTTTCCACCAGGATCGGAGGATTTGTGGAAAGTATGGGATTGAGAAAGGAACGGAAAGTAACCATGAAAAAGGGCGGAAAGTATTTTGCCGGCATTGACAGCGGTTCCACGACAACCAATATTGCGGTATTGGACGCATCCGGAAATCTTGTGGACAGCGCTGTCGTCAGAACTGGGGCAAAGGCGCAGAAAGGCGCGCAGAAGGCTCTGGATGCGCTTCAGCATGTAAATCCGGAGGAGATTTCTCTGATCTTTGCGACGGGATACGGAAGGATGAATATTTCTTTTGCCGATGACGATATCACGGAGATTACCTGTCATGCAAGAGGCGCGCGGAGCCTCCAGCCGGGGATCCACACTATCATAGATATCGGCGGCCAGGATAATAAGGCGATTCGCCTTGATGATTCCGGGGAAGTGGTGAATTTTGCCATGAATGACAAGTGCGCGGCCGGAACGGGAAGGTTCCTGGAAAACATGGCCAAAGTGCTGGAAATCAGTCTGGATGAGATCAGCACCGCCGGACTGGACTGGCAGGAGGATCTGACGATTTCCAGCATGTGCACTGTGTTCGCAGAATCGGAAGTGGTGTCGCTGATTGCGGATAATAAACAGATCCCGGATATTGTGCATGGCCTGGATAAAAGTGTTGCGGCAAAAACGATGACGCTGGTGCACCGGACAGGCGGAAAAGGGCCGTACATGATGACGGGCGGCGGTGCGCGGAACATCGGCGTTGTCCGCTGCATTGAGGATCTGGTCGGTGAAAAAATTTATGTGCCGGAGAATCCGGACCTCTGCGGCGCGATCGGAGCAGCGCTCTTTGCAAAAGATGCGGCGGAGTAAATGCAGGTTCAGGGAAATGTTCATGAAAGAAGGGCTGAAATAATGAAACGAGTGCTTTCCATTCAGGATTTATCCTATTTCGGAAAATGTTCACAGACGATTGCTGTTCCTGTGCTTTCTGCAATGGGAATCGAGGCTGTTCCCTTGCTGACGTCGGTTTTGTCGACACATACGGGAATTCCGGGGTATGCATTTCGGACCATGCGGGATTTCATCCCAGACGTAACTTCACAGTGGAAGGCTCTGGGTCTCAAGTTTGACGCGATCTATACCGGGTATCTTGGGAGCCGGGAAGATGTGCGTATGGTCGAGTCGGTCCTGGATGATTTTCTGACGCCAGAGACACTGCTGGTTGTAGATCCGGCCATGGGGGACCAGGGGAAGCTGTATCCGGGGTTTGATCAGGCTTATGTAGAAGAGAACAAGACGCTGTGCGGAAGGGCAGATCTGGTCGTTCCGAATTTGACAGAGCTGTGTTTTCTGACGGGAACGGAATATCGGGAAAACCTGGATGAAGAGGAGCTGCAGGAACGTCTGAAGATCATGGCTTCGCTCGGATGCGGGCAAGTGCTTCTGACCGGAGCTTCACTTTCAGAAGGGATGACCGGCGCTTACGGCTATGATGCTTCCGAGAATACGTTCTATGCCTGCCAGAATGAGCATATTCCGGGGACGTACGTTGGAACAGGGGATTTATTCTCCAGTGTGCTGACCGGGGCACTGGTGCGCGGCAGAGACCTTCAGCAGTCGGCGGAGCTGGCCTGCAGTTATGTGCAGAAAACGATCCGAAGAACTGCACAGAGCGGCGAAAATGCGTGGTACAGCATCAATTTTGAACAGACCCTTCCGGAGTTAATCCGCATCATTGGACTGGATAATCAGTAACCGCCCTGACTTGTGTGTGATCACAGCCTCTTCACATCCCTCTTCAATCTCATTGCTGACGCCGCGAGTTGTCTCATTGGACAAAGTGTAATCATCAAGGAGATACTTGACGCCGCGAAGCGTGATGCCGGAGACTTCCCTTCCGTATGCGATGATGCTGATATATTTAAACCCGTGCCGGCTCACGCGGACCGTCCCGGGATCAGAGAGGAACACGCGATTCCAGCCGTCCAGAATTTCAATATGCGGAATCTTTCCGGTATACGCGGCGAGCATGCCGATGTTTCCCATCGTGTGATCGAAGCGTCCGCCGAGTCCTCCCAGAATCGTAATATCCGTGCAGCCGTCCTCAATCGCCAGATCGATGGCTGCCTCGCTGTCGGTCATGTTTTTTCTGCACGGAAGTTTGATCAGATCCGGAACGTCAGGCTGATCGGCGGAATCATAATCGCCGATGTAGCGGGATGGATGGAGACCAAGTGCATCGGACGCGCGGATGCCGCCGTCTGCGCAGATAATTTCATCGTAGTCTGCGTTCTTTACGTGAATATGCGGGATTCCTTCAACGCGCGCCGTGATGACCAGCGCTCTTTTTCTGTTTCTGTCGTCATAAAGCATTTTCGTTCTCTTCATCCTTTCATTTCCGTGGTATAATACCCCTTAACTGTCTGTGTGAGGAAGGAGTAATGTGAGTTTTATGCAGTATAAACATCGTATCGTGACGGAATCCAACCGTCTGATAAAAAATATCTCTCAGAATGAACTGAAAGGCTGTTTCGCAGCTGCGGCGCTGACGGTGTTTCTGTATTTTCTGCTGACTTCGCAGGTGCGTCAGTTCTTTGTTTTGTTTGTTTCTATCGGGCAGCAGACGCTGAGCGGAAGTGCGCTTGGCCCGTATGCAAAACTGTTCCCGTCCGGAATCAAAGTATCAACGCTGGCGTCGTCATACAGTCTGCTGACAAGCGGTGCATTTGTGTCTGGACTGTGCGGATTCTATCTTCCGCTGTTTCGGAAAAAACAGGCGGATCCGGTCATGATATTCAGCGGGTTTGAGACGCCGATGCGCTATATTAAATCCATTGAGATCGCGATTGTCCGCGAACTTCTGACTGCTGCCGGACTGATGGTATTCATCGTTCCGGGCATCATCGTTCTGATCCGGACGAGCCAGGCTAATTACCTGCTGATGGATGATCCGTCTAAATCCGGTATGCAGTGCATCCGTGAGAGCTGGAATCTGATGCGCGGAAATTCCATGCGCTATTTCAGCCTTGCGCTCTCTTATTTGCCCTGGATGCTGGCTGCAGCGATTCCATATGGAGCGCTGGTGTTTTATGCGCCGAAAAATCATGTTCTGCTGTTTGCTCTTACGACAGCATGCTACATTCCGATTTCCATTGCGCTTGCCTATGTTCTGACCGGAGCGACAGCCTTCTTTGACCTTTTGACCGGGCATCTGATCGTGGACCGGGCAGACCGCAGCGTCTGGCCGGAGAATTCCGGAACGCCGGAAAGCAGGAACGGACAGACGTTCTAGAGGAAGATCTGCCTTTTGGATTCCAGACGGAGCTGCTTCAGAAGCTGGTCCATGTCATCCGGAAGCGGAGCCTCGACGGTGATGATGCGGTCTTCTGCGGGATGGCGGAATTCCAGTCGCCTGGCGTGAAGCGCCTGGCGCGGAAACCGATCCTGCAGGTCGCCTCCGTACAGGGGATCGCCGGTGATCGGGTGTCCGATGGAGGACAGATGGACGCGGATCTGGTGTGTGCGTCCGGTCAGCAGGTTGAGTTCCACCAGTGTGTGGCCGGAGTTCTCATATTTTCCGTCGATTTTTGCGCCGTCAGACGGAGCAGGGATGCGTTCCAGCACCTTGACTTTGGTGATGCTGTCGCGTCCTCCTTCCATGACTGCGCGGCTTGGTTTATCGGGGTCCGGCATGCCGATGGGACGGTCGATGGTGAAGGCGTCCTCTTCAATGATGCCGGATACGATTGCGCAGTACGTCTTATGCAGGCGGTTTTTCTGCATCTGCCGGATCAGCTCATCCTGCGCGTGGGAGTTCTTTCCGACGATCAGAAGACCGGTGGTGTCCATGTCCAGCCGATTGACAAAGCGGATTTTCCAGCTCTCATGGTGATCGTCCATATATTTCATGATCCCGTTTGCCATCGTATGGTTGGGATGGCCTTTTGTAGGGTGCACGGTATATCCTGCCGGCTTGTCGATGATCAGAAGGTCCTGATCTTCATAGATTACCTGAAACGGAATGTCCTCAGGCGGAAAACCGCTCCGCTCTTCCGGAAGAACGGCGCGGATCACATCGCCTTCCTTTGGTTTCATCCATCCTTCCAGCACCTTTCCGTTCAGAAAGACCAGGTGCTGCGCCCGCATTTTTGCGAGGAGGCGGGAGGAAAAGTCCAGATTTTTCTTCAGCATTCTCCGGATGCCCATTCCCTCGTCTTCTTTTTTGATTGTAAATGTAAATTCTCTTCTTCCCATGTATTTCCTATTCCTCATCATCATTGTTGCCGAGGAATTTTTCTTTGACTTTTTTCCAGAAGTCAAAATCCCTTGATTTAAGCATATGCAGCGTTGTTGAGCTGTAACCGATCATGATGGTGTCGACGTCATTGTATTCTCTCGTGAATCCGTCTGTCTGCATGCGGATATATCCATCCTGCCGTTCCGGGCGGATAAACAGGTATTTATCCGCAGGAAGAAGCAGGCTGGACGTAAAGGAACGGTAGGCGTTGGTGTTCATCGGCGCGATCGGTGTGACCTGAAGAACTTCCAGGCTCGGATCCACGAGTCCTCCTCCCAGGGAGTAATTGTATGCGGTGCTGCCCGCCGGTGTGGAGAGCAGGATTCCGTCGCCGCTGAAATGCTCTATAAAGTTCTGACCGATCGCAATGCTCAGGTGAACGGTGCATCCGACATCGCCTTTGACGATCATCTCATTCAGGCCGTACCACTTGCTGATGGCTCCGCCGTGGCGGATTGTCGCTTTCAGGGTGCGCAGGTTCTGGATATAGAAATTTCCCTTTTTATAGTTCTCGATCATCTCATCGATGTTATATGGGCTGGTATCCTGGAAGAACCCGAGGTGGCCGGTATTGATTCCGGCAATCGGCGCGGTCGGGAAATCCAGTTCATGAACCAGATGCAGAAGTGTTCCGTCGCCGCCGATGCAGAAGATCAGCGAGGTGTCGCTGTCCAGTTCCGGAACTACCTGGAAACCTGCCCGCTGCAGTTTTTCTTCCAGGATCGTTTTCAGATCTAAAGAAACCTGCAGCGGATTGCTGTATATAAATACTTTCTCTTTCTTGTACATTAGAATTCACCGTATCAGAAATCGCTGCTGTCTGTTATTTCTCCATAAGCTCGCGGAATTCATCGACAAGGCCGCTGAATACATTCATCGCGCGGTCAACAGGCTCTCTTGAAGACATGTCTACGCCGGCGATCTTCAGAAGTTCTACCGGGTAATCGCTGCTGCCGAGAGACAGGAATTTCAGATAATCATTCCGCTCTTTTTCTCCTCCGTTCAGGATGCGGTCCGCAATGGCGTTGGCTGCGGAATACCCCGTCGCGTACTGATAAACGTAGAAGCTATTATAGAAATGCGGGATCCGCGCCCATTCATACTGAATATAGTCATCATGAGACAGTGCTGGTCCAAAGTATTCTGTGTTCAGCTGATCGTAAGTCTGATTCATCCATTCCGCTGTCAGTCCGCCGCCGTTTTCTACATATTCATGCGTCTTTTTTTCAAACTCTGCGAACATAGTCTGACGGAACAGGGTGCCCTTGAATGCATCCAGATACATGTTCAGGATGTACTTCTTCATGTCCGGATCTTTTTCTGTTTTCAGAAGGTGTTTCATGAGCAGCGTTTCATTTACCGTGGACGCGACTTCTGCAGTGAAAATGGAATGGCCGCCGTAGGTGTACGGCTGCGTCCTGCGGGTCAGCCAGGAATTCATAGAATGTCCCATCTCATGAACCAGGGTGAACACATCGTCCAGTGTGGAGTCAAAGTTCATCAGAACATACGGGTCACTGTCGTACGATCCGAAACTGTATGCTCCGCTCGTCTTTCCCTCGTTCTCGTATACATCGATCCAGCGGCTGTCGATACCCTTCTGGAACTGCTGAAGGTACGCGTCTCCTAAAGGCGCAAGCCCTTCCTTGCCGATTTCCACGGCCTGCTGGAAACTGACCGTTTTCTTCGGGAGGTTCACGAGCGGTACGTAGATATCGTACATCTTAAGTTCATCCACACCGAGGAGCTTCTTTCTCAGCGCTGCATATTCATGCATCTTTGGGAGTGTCTCACGGACAGAATCAATCAGGTTGTCATAAACAGATTCCGGAATTTTTCCGCCGGAAAGCGCAGCCGCGCGTGCGGACGGGTAGTGACGCAGCCGGGCAGAGATCACATCGGTCTTGACGCTGGCGCTGTAGTTGGCGGAAATCGTGTTGATCAGGCTCTTATAGGCTTCGTAGCAGTGCGTGTACGCATCTTTTCTGACTTCGCGGTTCTGAGAACGCATGAATGTGATGTAATTACCGTGCGTGAGCTCGGTCTTCTTTCCCTCTTCATCCGTGACTTCGCCGAATTTCATGTCGGCATCATTCAGCATTGTGAAGATCTGATCCGGCGCGCTGAGTGCTTCTCCCAGCTGAGCCAGAATGTTTTCCTCTTCCGGGGACAAAACGTGATCTCTCTGACGCATGGCAGATTCAAGGAGATGACGGTACGGCTGAAGACGCGGCTCCTCAGAAATGAATCCGTTCAGTTTGTCCTCCGGGATTCGGATGAGCTCCGGCATGACAAAACTTGTCAGCGAAGACACCTGACTGATGGCAGATGCCGCCTTGCTGTACAGTTCCTGCTGCTGCGGGATGCGGTTGTCCTCATCCAGTTTCATGCGGGCGTAGACAAACGCGCGCTCCAGCTTCTGCTCCAGCCGGTCGCTTTCTGTCAGCGCGTCTGCGAGGACAGAGGCGCTCTCAGACAGTCTTCCCCTGTACTTTCCGTACTCCTCTGCTGCCTTGACGGAAGCATTTAAATCGGCCTCCGCGGACGCGTTGTCCGGGTACATTTTCTCGATGTTCCATTTATCCTTTTCAGGAATTTCTGTTCTGTTTTTTCTCTTGCTCATGTAATTTTTGTCCTTTCTGCGCATTCCTTCTGCGCGTGTTCCGCAGGCAGAGACATAATGCTGAAATGCCGCGGCGTATATGAATTCCTCCCAAGTCCGGAGGTGTGTTTTTATGTGGATATACAACCAATATTCTATACTAACGGGCGTACAGATTCAATTCTAACACAGAAATGCGGGGGGATATTTTCATTTCCGCGTGCCTGCTGTATAATATAGCAATATGGGTTTTCAGCCTGAAAAGAAGCAAAGGGGCAGATAGATTGATGGATAACAGAAGCATTGGTATTTTTGATTCAGGAATCGGCGGGCTGACGAGCACCGCGTATATCATGGAAGAATTACCGAAAGAACGAATTGTGTTTTTCGGGGATACGGCCAGGACGCCGTACGGATCTAAATCGCCGGAAAAGATTCGGCAGTTTTCGATGCAGATCGGGCAGTTTATGGCGGATAATCATGTAAAGATGATGGTCATTGCCTGCAACACGATCTCTGCGACTGCGCTGAATGACCTGCGGGAAAAGTTCCCTGATATTCCGATTATCGGTGTGATTTCACCGACGGCCAGGGTAATTGCCAACCAGTGTTCGCCGGACGATCATATCGGAATCATGGCCACCAGAGCCACCGTCAAGAGCGGGGTTTATGTGCAGAAGATCCGGGAAAAGAATCCTTCGCTCAGGCATATTTACCAGAAGGAATGCCAGGCGATTGTACCGCTCGTAGAAGAGGGCATCACCGGACGCGTCATGGATGAACTGCTGCGTTATTATCTGGACGATTTTATCGAGAAGAACCGTCTGGACACGCTGGTTCTGGGCTGCACGCATTTTCCGATTGTCGCGGAGAACATACATCGTCTGTATCCGGATCTGCGCCTGATCAGTTCATCACGGGAGATTGCGACCGCGGTGAGCATTGAGCTGAAAAACAGAAATCTCGAGGCGGATCAGAAAACTGGAGAGAATGTGTTCTACGCAAGCGATATCTCGGACAGTTTTGTGAATATGATTCAGCTCATTCTGGGCGAGGATCGGGAGAAACTGAATATTCAGTTCAAGAATCTGGACTTATAACCGGAGGCTTTGCGGGAAGCTCGGCACATTCATAAACACCCGCTGCAAGAAATCATGGGAGGAAAAAGAATGGACAAGGAAGCGCTTTACGATCTGCTGGACATGGAATCTGGTGAGGATTTCCAGTATTTTGAGAATATGGCAGAACTTCTGGAATCCGATGAGGACATCGATGAGGATGTCCTCTATGAACTGCTGGAAGATATTGATTTAGAAGCATTCGCTGAGCTTGCAGAGAACTATTTTGACCAGCTTGAAGAGGCCGTTCCGGATGAGGAGACGGAGTTTTACACGCTGGTGGAGAATATCAAGCGGATCATCAGCGGACTTGCGGATGACGCGTCGGCAGAAGATGATTCCGGAAGCCGCAGCGATATGCTTGTCCGTCTGGCCTCAGAGATCGTGAAATTCAGGTCCTGGTACAACGAAACGGAGAATGTGGAATGTGAAAACACCGATACCGGGGATACGCAGATGCTTCCGGTGCGAGACGCGCTGATCTTAGACCGCGCTGAAAAACTCGGAGGCCCTGCATATCAGCTGAATTTTGACCGCGCGGCGGAGTACGACCTGGATGATTATGTCATGACGTTCACAGATATGACCGGCAGGTAGAAAAGAGAAGAACAGAAAGAAGGAGAAGCGGAAAATATGATCACAACCAGAAAATTATCAAATGGCATCAGCGTTATTATGGAGCGTATGCCGCAGGTGCAGTCCGCGGCGATCGGGTTCTGGGTCAGAACCGGAGCTGTGGATGAAACGGCTGAACATGCCGGTATTTCACATTTTGTCGAGCATATGATGTTTAAGGGAACTCCGTCCCGCGATGCCAGGAAGATCGCTTCCGATATTGATAAACTCGGCGGGCAGATGAATGCGTTCACCGGTAAAGAAGCGACCTGCTACTACGTAAAATCGCTGTCTTCCAGTCTGTATAAGGCGGCGGACGTCCTGGTGGATATGATCGAGCATTCGCTTTTTGATGATAATGAAATGAACCGGGAGCGCAAGGTTATCGAAGAAGAAATCAAGATGGACCAGGACGCGCCGGATGATTATGCGCACGACAAGCTGATTGAGGAGATGTTTCAGGGCGAGCCGCTCGGAAAATCGATTACAGGAGACGCAGAGTCTTTAGAGACGATCAATCATGACGTGATGGATCAGTATGTCAGAGAACAGTATGTGCGCGAGGCAATTGTAGTTTCGGCCGCCGGAAGTTTTGATCCGGATGAGCTGTGCGCCTATCTGGAAAACTGCTTTATGAACAGGGGGCAGAGCAAGCCGGAAAGACAGAAGACAGAGCCGCACTATGTGCCGCGGTATTTCTCCCAGAAGAAAGATATTCAGCAGACGCATATCTGCCTGGGAACCAAGGGAATTACACTGAACGATCCGCGCTCTTATGCGTTTCAGATTCTCAGTAATGCGTTTGGAGGCGGCATGAGCAGCCGGCTGTTCCAGAACATCCGCGAGCAGAAGGGACTGGCGTATTCGGTATTTTCTAATATGGGGACGTTCAGCCAGGACGGCTATTTTGAGATTTACGCCGGTGTCGCGCATGACCGCGTGGAGCAGGCGGTTGAGGGAATCCGCGAAGAAATCGAACGTCTGAAAACGGAGCCGATTACGCAGGAAGAGCTGGATTCTTCCAGAGAACAGATGAAATCCTCATATGTGTTCAGCCAGGAGAATCCTACCGCGAGAATGGTCGTCAACGGAAAGAATAAGCTGCTTCTGGATCGCGTGTTCCTGCCGGAAGAGGTGATGGACAGCTATAACCGGGTTACCCTTGCGGATATTGAAGAGGTCAGGCAGCTGATGGGCGATTTCTCGTCCTATTCTGCTTCTGTCGTCAGCGGAAGAGATATTGATGCAGAGATGCTGATGAAGCAGTGCGGGCAGACGCAGAATGAGCAGTAACAGCAGTAAACAGAGAAGGAATGCGAATACAATGGAAATGAATATTATCAGCAAGAGCGGAAGAATGCCGGAATATAAGACGAGCGGAGCTTCAGGGTTTGATATCCAGGCATACCTGGATGAGCCGGTTGTACTGAAACCGGGTGAGCGCCGCCTTGTTCCGACCGGACTGTTTTTTGAAATTCCGGAAGGTTACGAGGCGCAGGTGAGAGCCAGAAGCGGGCTTGCGATCAAGCACGGCATCGGTCTGGTCAATGCGATCGGAACAATCGACAGCGATTACAGGGGCGAGGTCAAGGTTCCGCTGATCAATTTCAGCGATGAGGAGTTCACTGTCCGGGACGGCGAGCGGATCGCGCAGGTTGTGATCATGCCGGTCGTGCGTGTGGATCTTCAGCTGAAAGAGGAGCTCAGCGATACGGAGCGCGGCGAAGGCGGATTCGGGCATACCGGTGTATAGTCTGTCCGGCTGATTCCTTGCGCAGTTTGCCTTTGTCAAAAAGGAGGGGCGGAGATGAGAATCAGAATGGATCTGGAGCGGGAGGAACACCGCATCCTTTCGAAAATGGCATGTCATGCAGATGAGAGCCGGGGTCGAATGAGGGAAGAGCCTCCGTGTCCGTACAGGACCGTGTTTCAGCGGGACAGGGACAGGATCCTGCATTCAAAATCTTTTCGCAGACTGATGCATAAGACGCAGGTATTTCTCGCGCCGGAGGGCGATCATTACAGGACGCGGCTGACGCACACGCTGGAGGTTTCACAGGTCGGCAGGAGTATTTCGCGCGCGCTTGGACTGAATGAGGATCTGACGGAGGCGATTGCGCTCGGACATGACCTTGGGCACACACCGTTCGGACATCACGGAGAAAGGATCCTGGATGAACTGTGTCCGCAGGGTTTTTCACATAATGAGCAGAGTCTTCGGATTGTGGACAAACTGGAGTTTCACAAGGGGATCCGCGGCATGAATCTGACGTATGAAGTCCGCGACGGGATTCTTAATCATCCGGGAAAACGGAAGCCGCACACACTGGAAGGATATGTGGTTAAACTCAGCGACCGCATTGCGTATCTGAATCACGACATCGATGACGCTGTCCGCGCGGGGGTTATCAAAGAAGAAGATCTTCCGGAGGAAACCCTGTGTGTGTTCGGGAGGACCAAGGAGGAGCGGCTGAATACGATGATTGAGAACGTAATCCGCAGCAGTGACGGAAAACCGTATGTCGCGATGGACCCTCTGCACCGGGAAGCGATGGATCATCTCCGGGAGTTTATGTTCCGGCGGGTCTACGAGGGTCCGGCAGTCAGAAAAGAAGAACAGATGATTCACGCAGAAACGGTCATTCGGTCGCTGTTCGCGTACTATCTGAGTCATCCTCAGGAGCTTCCGCAGGAGTATCTGGAGCTTAAGGACGAGGATGGACTCGCGGCGGTTGTGAAGGATCACGTTGCGGGAATGACAGACCGGTACGCGCTGAATGATTACCGCGGGAAATGTCTCAGAGAGCGTGAAACGGATCTGATCTGGGTATAAAAGGAATGTCCATAATAGAGAAACGCAGAGTGCGATGCGCTGCTGTGCGGCGCGGAGCCGGCGGTATGCGCTGTTTTTTCATTTTGTTTTTAAAAATAATAAAGGAAAGCGGAAGCTGCAGCGAATAATACCTGTAGACGCATGGCAGCGGAGGAATATATGGCTTTTTCATATTCAAAAGAATCCATTGAGAATCTGAAGAACCAGATTAATATCGTTGACGTGATCGGACGAAGAGTGAAGTTAAAACGGACAGGGGCCAACTTCAAAGGCCTTTGTCCGTTTCACAGTGAAAAAACTCCTTCGTTCATGGTTTCCGAGAGCCGGCAGTATTTCAACTGTTTCGGATGCGGAGCAAAAGGGGACGTCATTTCTTTCATTGAGAAGTATGACAATCTGGAGTTCGCGGAAGCGGTGGAGAAGCTGGCGGATGAATACGGGATCCGGATGGAAAAATATTCACGCGCCGGAAATGATCTGAAACCGTATTATGAGGCTAACCGCCTGGCGGCGTCGTTTTTCTACCGCGCATTTACACAGGGCCCGAATCCGGGGTATACATACATGAAAAGGCGGCAGATTGAACCGAGAATTCTGAAGAAATTCGGCATCGGATACGCGGACGGAGAGTGGGACAGTCTTCTGCGCTATCTCAGATCCCAGGGAGTTTCCGATAAAATGATGCTGGAACTTGGTTTGGTTTCGCAGAGTCGTGGGAAAATATATGACAGATTCCGCAACCGTGTGATGTTCCCGATTATCAATACTTCAGGAAAGGTCATCGGATTCGGCGGAAGAGCGCTGGACAGCAATGCGCCGGCCAAGTACCTGAATTCGCCGGAGTCCAGAGTCTTTCAGAAAAAGAATAATCTTTACGGCCTGAACATCTCAAGAAGAGATGCAGGAAAGGAGCATTACCTGATTCTTGTGGAAGGATACATGGACGCGATTGCGCTGTATCAGAGCGGCATACAGAATGTATGTGCATCGCTCGGAACTGCGCTGACGGAGAACCAGGCGCGCCTGCTTCACCGCTATACGGATAGTGTGGTGCTTTCTTATGATGCGGACCGGGCCGGAAGAAATGCTGCGCTGAGGGGGATTGAAATCCTCAGAAAAGAGCAGTGCAAGGTGCGCGTGCTGCATGTTACGGATGGAAAAGATCCGGACGAATTTGTAAAGAAAAACGGAAAGGACGCGTTTCTGAAGCTGATCGGCGGTGCGCTGCCGTATGCGGAGTACAAGCTGGATTCCGCGCGCAGGAACGCGGATCTTGAGACGAGCGAAGGGAGGATCGCGTTTTTAAAAGACGCGGCGGTGATTATCTCGGGGCTTGATCCCGTGGAACAGGAAGAATACATACAGAAGGTTGCAGAGAGGATGCATATCTCGCAGGATGCAATGAGCCGGGAAGTAGAGATGGCCGCCAGAAACGGGCGGAGAATCTATACACAGGACCGGAGGGAAGAGCAGCGAAGAATACAGAAATCCAGAGAAATTGCGTCCGGCGCAAGATCGGTCCCGTCCTGGGAACGAACCCTTCTGAAACTGGTGATTGCGGATCCGTCCAGGACAGATGCGCTGGACCGGTACCCGGGAATCATGAGCAGCGGGCTCTCAGAAGATGTGCTCGCACTCATAAAAAACGGATCCTGCAGCGGAGCGGAGGGAGTTGATGTCAATCAGCTTCTTGATGCGCTGCCGCAGGAAGAGAGAGAGGTTCTCCAGCAGATCATTCAAAACGTAGCTGTAGATTTCAGCCGTACGGACAGTGTGTTCCGTGACTGCGTGCGGACCTGGGAAATCAGCCGGATGACAGAGCGGGAGAAGGAACTGATCACCATGCTGTCCATGGCGGACGAAAGCGAAAATGCAGATAAAATCCGCGCCTGGTCTTCTGATTTAATGCGTGTGCAGAAGGAGATCAAGCGCCTGCAGTCTGGAAAGTAAAGAGGAGTATTGATTATCTATGAGTGATAAAGTAAGCAAAGTAAATGCATCTGCAGCAGAAAAGACATCATCCAAGTCCGGTGCGGCAGGCGCCAGAAAATCCGCAGGCAAGAAATCTGCCGGAAAGAAAAAGGCGGCCGCTGCAGAAGAACACAAGCATACGGACGATTACTCGGGAATGTCGCCGGAAGAGCTGAATCAGATGAAGACAGATATTCTGCAGCAGCTTTCCAAGATCGCAAAAGGGAAAAAGGGCAAGGATAAGAACACGCTGACATACGATGAAATCGACCAGGCCCTGGATCCATACGATATCGACATTCATGACAAGAATGCTGTCGTTGATATTTATGAGCAGCTTCTGGAGCAGGGAATTGAGCTGATCAACGACGGAGACGATGATTCCGAGGACGGAGACGGGGATGATTCTGACGGTGTTGTTCTGAAGAAGAACGGCGAAATTGACGTCGACGCCACTGTTCCTAAGGGAATCGCCGTGGATGACCCTGTCCGCATGTATCTGAAGGAAATCGGCAAAGTGCCTCTGCTTACCGCAGATGAAGAGGTTGAGCTCGCCAAGCGCATGGAAGAAGGCGATGAAGAAGCCAAGAAGAAGCTCTGTGAAGCCAATCTGCGTCTGGTCGTCAGTATTGCCAAGCGCTACGTCGGAAGAGGCATGCTGTTCCTGGATCTGATTCAGGAAGGAAACCTCGGACTGATCAAGGCCGTGGACAAATTTGATTACAAAAAGGGATATAAGTTCTCAACCTATGCGACCTGGTGGATCCGTCAGGCCATCACGCGTTCTATCGCAGATCAGGCCAGAACGATCCGTATTCCAGTTCACATGGTAGAAACCATCAACAAGCTGATTCGCGTTTCCCGTACGCTGCTTCAGCAGCTCGGGCGTGAACCGACGCCGGAAGAGATTTCCAAGGAGATGGGCATCAGTGTTGAGAAGGTCCGTGAGATCCAGAAGATCGCACAGGAGCCGGTATCTCTGGAGACGCCGATCGGCGAGGAGGAAGACAGCCACCTGGGCGACTTTATCCCGGACGATGACGTTCCGGCTCCGGCAGAAGCGGCAGCATTCTCGATGCTGAAGGAGCAGCTGGTAGAAGTTCTCGGCACCCTTACCGACCGTGAGCAGAAAGTTCTGCGCCTCCGTTTTGGCCTGGATGACGGCCGTTCACGCACACTGGAAGAGGTCGGAAAAGAATTTGACGTCACCAGAGAGAGAATCCGTCAGATTGAGGCTAAGGCGCTGAGAAAACTGCGTCACCCGAGCAGAAGCAAGAAACTGAAAGATTATCTGGAGTAGGACAGATGAAGTGGAGCAGAAGATTACAGACCCTGGCGGAAGAGGTCGCAGAGGGCGCTCCGATGGCGGACATCGGCACGGACCATGCGTATCTTCCGATTCACCTGAAACGGGAGGGAATCTGCCCGCATGTGATTCTCTGCGACGTCAGCAGAGGATCCCTGCAGAAAGCGGAGGCAGACTGGAAAGATGTTCTTCCGGATGAGCCGGCGGATCTGCGTCTTGGAGACGGTCTTCAGGTTCTGCGTGAAGGAGAAGTGCAGACTGTCGTGATGGCCGGTATCGGCGGCATTCTGACTGCAGACATTATGGAGCACGACCTGAACAAGGCGCGCTCCTTTTCGCGCTATGTGCTGCAGCCGCGCAGCCATGCAGGATATCTGCGCTGGCGTCTGGCGTGCGACGGATTTCAGATTGACCGCGAGCAGATCGCGCCTGAAGGGCGGCGGCTCTGCGAGATCCTGACCGTTTCTCCTGACTGCTCTGCAGCTTCAGGGACAAAAAACAGTGCGTCAAGAGGGGAATGGCAAGAAGAAAATTATCAGCAGAACCCAGCCGGTCTTTCCGCGTTTCACGCAATAGATCCGGATGTGCAGTCGCAGTTTTCCTATCCGGATGATCTGCATCCGGAGGAGCCGTATATCCGTGAGTACCTGATGCGTCATCTGGAAAAACAGCGCAAGATCCTGCAGAATCAAGAAAAGGCGGCGGACTTGCAGTCGCAGTCTGAGGAAATCATCAGAACACGCGCGCTGATCACCCGTCTGGAAAAACTGCTGCAGATAAAAGAATAATCTGCATGCACAGATGAGAAAGAACAGGAGGCAGATGGAGTGAAGAAAAAAGATATTATCCGCGTCATAGAAGAGATCTGTCCGTCCAGTCTTCAGGAGGACTGGGATAACTGCGGACTGCAGGTTGATGCCGGACCGGTAGAAATCCGGAGGATTCTGGTGTCCCTGGAAGCATCTGCGGAAGTTCTCCGCGAGGCTGAAGAGAAAGGAGCGCAGATGCTGGTCACGCATCATCCGCTTCTTTTCCGCGGCCTGAAAACCATCGCGCCGGATGATCCGGAGGGCGGCCTTGCGATGCAGATGATTCAGAGCGGAATCACGCAGTATGCCTGCCATACTTCGTTTGACAAGCTGGAAGGTGGAAACAACGATGATCTCGGACAGCGGCTGGGCATGCAGAATATCCGCATGCTTGGCGAACCGGACGGAATCTGCAGGCGGGGAGAGCTTTCCCGGCCTTCTTCCTTCCGGGATTTTATCCGCGCTGCGTCAGAAGCGCTTCAGATCGAGGAGAAATTTTTGCATGCCTGCGGAAATCCGGATGCCGTGGTGCGCAGCGCAGCCTGGTGCACAGGATCGGGAGCGGAGTTCATCCGTTTTGCAAAAGAGCGCGGATGTGATCTGTTTATTACCGGAGATCTGAAATACCATGATGCGCAGGCAGCAAAGTTCCTGAATATTTGCGTTCTGGATGCCGGCCATTATGGTACAGAAAAAATATTTACATCCAACATGGCGGCCAAACTCCGGGAGAAAATACAAGAAACGGAATGTGAGATTCTGGAATCAGAGGTTGATCTCAATCCATTTATCTGTTAAACTAGACCGATGTGGGCAGGCCAGACGGTCGCGTGCTTAGGCATGAGGAAAGTCCGGGCTCCACAGGGCAAGGATGCCGTGATAACGTCCGGCGTGAGTAATCATAGGGAAAGTGCAACAGAAACACACCGCCGAAACGGGTAATGCCGTGGCAAGGTTGAAATGGTGAGGCAAGAGCTCACCGGCGCTGCGGAGACGCAGCGGCCGTGTAAACCCCATCCGGAGCAAGGTCGGTGAACGCAAGGCGGCTGCCCGTCGCCGTTCAGTTGGTGGACCGCATGAGCGAGCAGAGATGTTTCGCCTAGATAGATGATCGTCTAATACAGAACCCGGCTTACAGACCTGTCCCGCATTATTATATTATTTCCAGCACCGTGTTCAGAGAGACGGTGTATAGCAGAGCGTGATACAGAGCTGCCGGTAATGCAGCTCTGTTTTATTGTTCGGAATTCTGTTAGTAAATGGGCAAATTCCCGAGGATAATCAGAGAAAGAACGAGTATATTTCACAGTGGATTTTTGATAAAAGCAGAAATCTGTATAATGAACTTTATTTCACGAGGACGTAAAATACCGAGGAGGAAAACATGCGAAAAACAAGTGATGAGAATATGCGAAGACAGGATCCCGAACTTGCACGTGCTCAGCATGTCGAAGAAGAGATTCACAGAAGAAATGCCAGCACTTCCGATAAAATGGGAAATGTTCCGATTGGAAAACTGCTGGCGCAGATGTCCGGGCCGGCGATTGCGTCCATGACAATCAACGCATTGTATAACATTGTGGACAGCATCTTTGTCGCGATGGTCAGCCAGAAGGCGCTGACCGCCGTATCGTTCATCATGCCTCTTCAGATGCTGATGATCGCTCTGTTCGTCGGAAGCGGAGTCGGAGTCAACTCCCTGATCGCCCGGAGGCTGGGAGCCAGAAACTATAAGGCCGCTGACCAGGCGGCATCAACCAGCATCCGCATTGCGGTGATTAACGCGCTGATATTTCTGGCAGTCGGTCTGTTCCTGATCCGTCCGTTTATGTCGTCTTACACGAATGATTCGGTCACCTGGAAATACGGAGTGGAATACGGAAGCATCGTCTTATGTTTCAGCATGTTCAGCTCGATTGATATGATGATTGAGAAAGTGCTTCAGTCAACCGGAAATATGATCGCGCCGATGACCATCAGTATGAGCGGCGCTCTGGTGAACATCGTACTGGATCCGATTCTGATCTTTGGTCTGCTCGGCGCTCCGAAACTGGGCGTTGCCGGAGCGGCGCTGGCGACAGTTATTGGCCAGTTCGTTGCGATGATGATGGCGTGGATTGTATTTTTCCGGAAGGACCGTGATGTCAGAATTCGTATTCGCGGCTTTCATATTGACTGGGCTGTGGTAAAAGATATTTATGATGTCGGACTCCCTTCGATTATCATGCAGTCGATCGGTTCATTTATGCTGCTCGGCTACAACCAGATTCTCAGCTCTGTCCCGACGGCGGTCGCCGTGCTCGGAGCGTATTTCAAGCTCCAGTCGTTCGTGTTTATGCCGGTGTTCGGACTGAACCAGGGAGCGATGCCGATTATGGGATACAACTTTGGCGCACGAAACAGAAAACGTCTGATGAGGACATATATCCGCGGAATTGAGACGGCGGTTGTCATCATGGCGGCAGGATTTCTCATCTTCCAGCTGTTTCCAGACCAGCTGCTGCGTCTGTTCAGCGCAGATCATGCGATGCTGCAGATGGGTGTTCCGGCGCTCAGGAGAATCAGCATCTGTTTCATTCCGGCGGCATTCGGAATTATGTCGTCGACGCTGTTTCAGGGAGTCGGATATGGTGTATACAGTTTGATTGTATCGGTTGTCCGTCAGCTGGTGTGCATTCTGCCGTTTGCGTATATTCTGTTTCATACGCTTGGCGTAACGGCATCCTGGTTTTCCTTTCCGCTTGCGGAAGGAGCGGGATTCCTCTGCTCCCTGCTGATGGTGATGCATTTATATAAAAAAGAAATTAAGACCCTGGATCAGCCGCTTGGTGCAGAGTAATCACGGAAAGAATCATCCTGTTTTATCTTGCGTCCTGTGAATGATCCGCTGGACTGCGCTGAGTGGCAGCGCAGACAAGATAGTTTTGCAATTTGTAGGCGGTCCTTCTGAGATGGGGGATGCCGGAAGAGGTGTATGAGGTAAAATGAAGAGATTAGGAATCGATATTGGTTCAACGACGGTTAAGCTCGTGCTGATAGACGAGGAGAATCAAGTCCTTTATGATCGCTATGAACGTCACAATTCTGACGTATTCTTGAAGGTGCGCGAGCTTCTGACCAGAATGTATGAAGATCTCGGCGATGTAGAGCTGCGTCCGGTAATTACCGGATCCGGCGGACTGTCGTTCGCCAAGCTGATCGGCATCAAGTTTGAACAGGAAGTCATCACCTGCAGCAAGGCCGTGGAGACACTGATCCCGCAGACGGACTGCGTCATTGAGCTTGGCGGCGAGGATGCCAAGATTACCTTCTACGGGCAGACGATTGAGCAGAGAATGAACGGTACCTGCGCAGGTGGTACCGGCGCGTTCATCGACCAGATGGGAATCCTGCTCCATACGGATGCTGAGGGTCTGAATGAGGCGGCAAAGGATTATAAGATTATTTATCCGATTGCTGCCCGCTGCGGAGTTTTTGCAAAAACGGATATCCAGCCGCTGATCAATGACGGAGCAGCAATATCTGATCTGGCGGCGTCCATTTTCCAGGCCGTCGTGAATCAGACCATCAGCGGCCTTGCGTGCGGCCATCCGATCAGGGGAAACGTTGCGTTCTTAGGAGGGCCGCTGACCTTTTTGTCAGAACTGAGGAAGCGTTTTATTGAGACACTGAATCTGAAGCCGAGCCAGGTCATCTTCCCGGAAAACGCAAAAAACTTTGTCGCTATGGGAGCCGCGATGCTTGCTGACCGTGAGCAGCCAATGAAGCTTTCTGAAATTCTGGGACGAATCGACCGCGCGGATGAGAGTGCGCTTTCAGACACCCACCATATGGAGGAGCTCTTCAGGAACCAGGAAGAGTATGACGCGTTCAAGGCGCGCCATGATAAGGCAAAGGTGAAACGAAGAGACATCAAGAAGGCAAGGGGACGCTGCTATCTGGGTATTGACGCCGGTTCCACGACCACCAAGGCTACGCTGATGGATGAGGAACGCTATCTTCTGTTCACGGAGTACCGCAGTAATGAGGGAAACCCGGTTGAAGTCGTCCGCCAGATCCTGACCGACCTGTATAAGGTTATGCCTAAGGATGCGTACATTGCCAACACCTGTGTGACCGGCTACGGAGAAGGTCTGATCAAGGCCGGCTTCCGCGCGGATATGGGTGAAATTGAGACGATGGCGCATTACAAGGCGGCGGCATACTTTGAACCGGACGTTGATTTTATCCTGGATATCGGCGGACAGGACATGAAGTGCATGAAAATCAAGGACGGCGCGATTTACAACATCATGCTGAATGAAGCCTGCTCCGCGGGCTGCGGTTCGTTCCTGGAGACATACGCAAAGTCGGTCAATCTGGACACGCGCGCATTTGCAAAGGAAGCGCTGTATTCTGAAAGCCCGGTTGATTTAGGAAGCCGCTGCACCGTGTTTATGAACTCCAAGGTTAAGCAGGCGCAGAAGGAAGGTGCCTCCATCGGGGATATTTCTGCGGGACTGTCATATTCAGTCATCAAGAATGCGCTGTATAAGGTCATTAAACTCAGGAATCCGGATGAAACCGGAGACCATATCGTCGTGCAGGGCGGAACCTTTATGAATGACGCTGTTCTGCGCGCGTTTGAGCTGATCGTTGGAAAGAACGCGATCCGTCCGGATATTGCAGGACTGATGGGCGCGTACGGATGCGCCATCATCGCGCAGGAAAATTATGTACAGGGAACGCGGTCGTCCATTCTGGATGAACAGGAACTGAAGGAATTTGAGGTGAAGCATTCTAACGGCCGCTGCCACGGATGCGAGAACCAGTGTCTGCTGACGATCAACCGTTTCAGCGACGGATCCCGGTTCATCACGGGAAACCGCTGTGAGAAGGGAGCGGGCGGCAATGCAGACGGAAGCGGACTGCCGAACCTGTACCAGTATAAACTGAAGAGAATTTTCCAGTACAGACCGCTGAGTGAGTTCGATGCAAAACGCGGAACGGTTGCGATCCCGAGAGTGCTGAATATGTATGAGGATTACCCGTTCTGGTTCCGCTTCTTTACGGAACTCGGATTCCGTGTGGAGCTGAGTCCGCTGTCCAGCAAGAAGATTTATGAACAGGGAATTGAGACGATTTCCTCTGATACGGCATGCTACCCTGCAAAACTGGTCCACGGTCATGTGCAGTGGCTTGTGGATCACGGCTATAAGTTTATCTTTTATCCGTGCATCAACTATGAGCAGATCGAGGATAAAGAAGCCGGAAACCACTACAACTGCCCGGTTGTAGCTACATATCCGGAAGTCATCGCAAATAATATGGATGATGTGTTCCGTGAACACATGGTCCGGTTTGCGCATCCGTTCCTGCCGTATGATAATGATGCGCGTCTTGCGAAAGCGCTGACAAGAGAGCTGGAACGCTGCCATATTCCGCAGGAAGAGATCGAAAACGCCGTAAGAAAGGCTCGTGCAGAGCAGAGAAGATTCAAGGATGATGTCCGCAAACAGGGAGCGTATGCGCTGAAATACGCAAAGGATCATAAAAAGAAGTGCATCGTTCTCAGCGGCCGTCCGTACCATGTGGATCCGGAGATCAACCACGGCATTGACAAGATGATCAGTTCGTTTGACTTTGTCGTTCTGACAGAGGACTCCGTTTCGGACAAGGTGCATCTGGACCGCCCGATCCGCGTTCTCGACCAGTGGGTATACCATTCCCGCCTGTATAAGGCTGCAGAGTTTGCCGGCGAACATGATAACGTCGAGCTGGTTCAGCTGAATTCTTTTGGATGCGGTGTGGACGCAGTGACAACCGATGAGGTTGAAGAAATTCTGGAACAGCATAATAAGCTGTATACCGTACTGAAGATTGATGAGGTCAGCAATCTGGGCTCGGCCAAGATCCGTGTCCGTTCTCTGAAAGCCGCAATTGAGGAAAGAGACAAGAGCGGGATCAAGTGCGACCCGCAGAGCAAGCCGTTTGAACGCACCGTGTTCACCAAGCCGATGCATGATGAATATACGATCCTGATTCCGCAGATGTCGCCGATTCATTTCCAGTACTTTGAGCCTCTGCTGAAGGAATACGGCTACCACGGCGTGCTGCTTCCTTCTGTCGATGAGAATTCGGTTGAAGAGGGACTGAAATACATCAACAATGACGCATGCTACCCGACGATTGTCACCCTTGGACAGATTATTTCCGCTCTGAAGTCCGGAAAGTATGATCTGAACAAGACGGCTGTCTTTATGTCACAGACAGGAGGCGGCTGCCGCGCCAGCAACTACGTATCGCTTCTCAGAAAGGCGCTGAACGACCTCGGCATGGGACAGATCCCGGTTGTGTCCTTCAACTACGTCGGACTGGAGAAAAATCCGGGATTTAAGGTCACGCCGAAGATGCTCATGCAGCTCGGTGTCGCCGTTCTCTACGGCGATCTGGCCATGCGCCTTCTGTACGCGACCCGTCCGTATGAAAAGATTCCGGGAACTTCTGAGAAACTTCTCGACAGCTGGTTCGACCGCATCGTAGATAATTCGCTGCATTACAGCAGGAGAGTGTTCACAAGGAACGTCCGCCAGATGATCGCTGAGTTCGACGAGATAGAACGGCGCGATGTCAGAAAGCCGAAGGTCGGTGTTGTCGGAGAAATTCTGGTAAAATACCACCCGAACGCCAACAACCGTATCGTGGAGACCATCGAGCGCGAGGGAGGCGAGGCTGTCGTCCTGGATATGCTGGACTTCTTCCTGTACGGATTCTACAGCAAGATTTATAATTACAAGTACCTGTCCGGCACATGGAAACAGATGGAAATCAACAAGCGCGCCATCCAGGTCATTGAATGGCTCCGCGAGCCGATGAGAGCTGCACTGCGAGACAGCATCCATTACACTGAACCTGCCAGAATCGAGCAGACGGCCGATGCCGCAAGCCAGATTCTGTCCATCGGAAACCAGTGCGGAGAAGGATGGCTGCTGACTGGAGAAATGGTGGAGCTGATCAACAGCGGAGTTGAAAATATCGTATGCCTGCAGCCGTTCGGATGCCTTCCGAACCACATCGTCGGCAAGGGAATGCTGAAACAGGTCCGCAGAATGAACCCGAAAGCAAACGTCGCCGCCATCGACTATGACCCGGGCGCAAGCACCGTCAACCAGCTGAACCGCATCAAGCTGATGATGAGCACGGCCAGAAAGAACCTGAATGAGTCCATGACCGATCAGGAACGCGCGCAGAATGAGAAAGTCCTGACGGAAATGAAAGCCGTGAGCGCTGTCTGGGAAGAACATCACAGCCACGCGATTTAGGGACAAAAAGAACGCGGCAAGATGAACGCTTGCAAGGCTGAAAAACTTGATGTATAATAATTCGGTGCTTTTATAGATTGACAAGATTTTGATTTTAGTAGAAGGAGGCGTCTCCATGGGAAGACACGGAACGATAGCAGGCAGAAAGGCAGCGCAGGATTCTAAGCGTGCGGCTTTGTTCACCAAGTATGCGAAGATGATCACTGTAGCGGCAAGAGATGGAGGAGACCCAGAATATAATGCCGGTCTGCGTACTGCTATTGAAAAGGCCAAGGCAATCAGTATGCCAAACAGCAATATCGAAAGAGCGATTAAGAAAGGAACCGGAGAACTGGAGGGCGTATCCTATGAATCCCTGCAGTTTGAAGGTTACGGCGCAGGCGGTGTTGCGATTATCGTGGAGTGCCTGACCGATAATACCAATCGTACGACATCCGCGGTGAAGTCCACATTTGACAAACACGGCGGGAATGTCGGCACACCGGGATGTGTATCATACATGTTCTCCAGAAAGGGCATCATTGTTATCGAAAAGTCCGATGATATCGATGAGGATGCACTGATGGAGACTGCACTGGAAGCCGGCGCAGACGACATGATCAATAATGAGGACAGCTATGAGATTCAGACAGAACCGTCCGCATACAATGCTGTCGATGACGCGCTGAGAAAAGCCGGATACGAACTGGTCGAGTCCGATATCGAGCAGGTTCCGTCCATGGAGAGCACTCCGGACGAAAAGGATCTGAAGAAGCTGAAGAAGCTGGTCGATGTACTGGAAGACAATGAGGACGTTCAGAAGGTACACACCAACTGCGCAGTCGACCTCGATGAAGTTGAGTTATAAAGCTGAGCAATAATCAACATTGAATATCGCAGGTACATGCGATATAATAGAACTGAGCCTGGAACATACGTTTAGAGCATTTAATTGAACCTACAGCACTTAAACGGGAATCCGGAGTCTCCTTCGGACCGCACTGCCGTGCATGCACGGACTGCGGAAAGGCGGAGCAGGGTACCCACCTATCATTTTTGATAGGCGTCAATTAAGCTCTGACGGTGCTTCCGGGTTTTTTTCTATTGTCATGAAGATAAAATGCAGACAGAGGGGGCATTTATGGAAGATACAATTGTCATCATTGATGGAAACAGTCTGATCAACCGTGCGTATTACGCTATGCAGCGGCCGATGATCACTGGAGACGGTGTCTATACGCAGGGGATTTTCGGATTCCTGAACATGCTCTGGAAGATTCTGGATGACTATCATCCTGCGTATGCGGCTGTTGCCTGGGACAGAAAGACTCCGACCTTCCGTCATAAGAGTTTTGACGGCTATAAGGCAGGACGGAAAGCGATGCCGGCAGAGCTTGCGATGGAACTTCCGTATATGAAAGACATTCTGTCTGCCATGGATATAAAAAATCTGGAGATCGACGGATTTGAAGCGGACGATATTCTCGGAACGATTTCTAAAGAAGCAGAGGAAGAAGGCCTGAAACCGCTGATCATCACGGGAGACCGGGACGCGCTCCAGCTTGCATCTGACAAAACGCATGTCATGATCACACGCAAGGGAATTTCCGAGTTTGACCTGTATGACGATCAGAAAATGATGGATGAATACGGGCTGACCCCGCAGCAGTTCATCGATCTGAAAGGCCTGATGGGCGATAAATCCGACAATATACCGGGTATTCCCGGCGTCGGCCAGGTCACCGGGCTGAAGCTGATGAAGCAGTTCGGCAGCATCGCCAATCTCCTTGCGCATACCGATGAGATCAAGGGAGCAAAACTGAGAGAAAAAGTTGAGGAGAACGCACAGCAGGCAGTCATGAGCAGGAGGCTCGCGGAGATTGTGCGCAATGTTCCTCTGGATGTGGACGTGAGGAAAGATCTGAAAATCGGTGAGCCGGATACAGGCAAGCTGACTGAGCTCTTTCAGAAACTGGAACTGAAGACGTTCCTGAAACGCATGGCGGACCGCGGGATGCTGGAGACGGAACAAAAAGAAGCGCGGCAATATGAGGCACATAAGATTGAGAATGAGCAGCAGCTGTGCGCCTTGGACGAGATTCCGGCAGGAGCGGAGGTCTGGCTGATGGTTATCGGAAACGATGATCATGTGAAGCTGCCGGCGGATCAGCTGGTCGCTCTGATTTATGAAGACAGCTGTTACTTAGTGGACGCAGCGCTGGAGGATTCACTGGTGGATCTGCTGAACCGGAAGAATTTCCGCTTTTCCGGACATGATCTCATCCGGTCCTATTACCCGCTGATGATGCGTGGACTGACGGAATTCAGCACGTCGTTTGACACACAGATTGCCCAGTATATCCTTGATCCTTCCAGGAAAGAGTATCTTTTGTCCTCGCTTGCGCTCGAGTTCCTGCAGATCAAACTCCCAGACGAGAAACAGCTGAAGAAAAAACAGAAGCAGATGACCATGTTTTCACAGGGCATCGATGAGGAGACGGCAGAGTATGCGAACAAGGCACTGGATGTGTCGAGGAGTCTGCGGGAAGTTCAGGAGAAGAAGCTGGAAGAAGAGGATGAAAAGAAACTGGCGGAGGAGATTGAATTTCCGCTGATCCGCGTGCTTGCGCAGATGGAGACGACGGGCATCCGGACGGATCGGGGAGTTCTGGAGGAAATTGGCCGTTCGCTGAAGACAGAAATTGACAAACTCGAGGCGGCGATCTATGTGGCTGCCGGAGAAGAGTTCAATATCAACTCGCCGCAGCAGCTGGGGGAGATTCTGTTCGAAAAACTGCAGCTTCCTGCGGGAAAAAAGACGAAGCGCGGGTACAGCACAAGTGCAGAGGTATTGAAGAAACTGGAGCCGGATTATCCGATTGCGTCCCTGATCCTGCAGTATCGCATGCTGACAAAGCTGCAGAGCACCTATGTGGAGGGACTGATTCCTCTGATCGGTGATGACGGAAGAATCCGCGCGCATTTTCAGCAGACGGTGGCGGCGACAGGCCGTCTGAGCTGTACAGAGCCAAATCTGCAGAACATTCCGGTCCGCACGGATATCGGCAGGCAGCTCCGCCGCGCATTCATCGCTGATCAGGGCGGACTTCTGGTCGGCGCGGATTATTCACAGATCGAACTGCGTATCCTGGCGCATCTTTCCGGAGATGAGAACCTGATCCGCGCGTTCAATGAGGGAGAGGATATTCACCGCACTACAGCCGCGCGTGTGTTTAATAAGTCGTATGAAGAAGTCACTCCGCTTGACCGCAGCAGGGCCAAGGCTGTCAATTTTGGCGTCATCTACGGCATGAGCAGTTTCGGACTTTCAGAAGAGATCCATGTCTCCAGAAGAGAAGCAGATCAGTACATCCGGGACTATTTCAGCAAGCATCCTAAGGTGAAGATCTACATGGACGCATGTGTGGAACAGTGCCGTGAGAAGGGCTATTCGGAGACGCTGTTCGGACGGCGCCGCTGCATTCGGGAGATTCGTTCAAAAAATTACATGTCCCGTCAGCTTGGCGAGCGTCTTGCAATGAACAGCCCGATTCAGGGAACGGCGGCGGACATCATCAAGATTGCCATGATCCGCGTGGAACGTGAGCTGCGCGAGAGAAAGATGAAGTCCAGACTGATTCTGCAGATTCACGATGAACTGATTATCCAGACAGATCCGGCGGAGAAGGAGCAGGTTGAGGAACTGCTGCAGCGGAATATGGAAAGCGCGGCGGATCTTAAGGTGGCTCTGCTCTGCGACCGCAATGAGGGCGAATCCTGGTATGAACTGAAAGATTAGGAGGGACAAAAGGTGAAGGTCATAGGAATAACCGGCGGGATCGGCGCGGGAAAATCTACTGTGTCCGGCTATCTCGCATCGCTGGGGTATCCGGTTTTTGACGCGGATGAAGTTTCGAGAGGCTTGACCGCAGCCGGAAGCCCGGTGGTGGATGAACTTGCAGAGACGTTCGGAGAGGAAATTCTGGTCAGAAAAGGTGTGCTGAGCCGCGAAAAACTGGCGGAAATTGTGTTTTCGGACCCGGACAAAAATCGGAAGCTGATGCAGATCGTCACCATGAAAGTCCGCGAAGCAGGACAGAAATGGATCTCCGATTACCGGAAAAAAGAAAAATATGATATAATCATTCTCGATATTCCGCTGTTGTTTGAGACAGGCTCGGAAGATCTCTGCGACGCAGTGTGGTTCATTACGGCAGATGATGAGGTGCGGCGCAGAAGAGTGATGGAGCGTGACGGCGTTACGGCTGAACAGGTAGAGCGCCGTATGCGCAGTCAGATGCCGGAAAAAGAGAAAGCAGAGCGGTCCGATGAGATCGTGGACAATTCGAGAGGAGTGGAGGAGCTGCACCGCACAGTCGACGCGCTCCTGAAAAAGTATGATCGAACCATCTAAGGATAATATTTTTTACCGGATTGTGGACTTTATCCGCGACCATATGGTTGCTGTCATTGCTGCAGTAATTATTGTTATGGTTGTTCTGGGAGCCCTGATCAACCATTTCCATAAGTCTTCCGGGGAGGAAGAACCGGCTGCAGGGCTGCAGGCAAAGGTAAAGAGCACGTACAGGCAGACGAGTACGGTGTATCTTCCGATGAGCCGGCTGCGCTCGCTGAAAGTCCTTTCATCCAAAGATACAGATACCTATTACATTGCCCAGCTGATCTGCAGCAGTCTGTTCCGGCTGGATTCGGATCTGAATGTAGAGAAGGATCTGGTGAAATCCTATCATGCATATCCCGGACAGGGAAAAGTGTCAATGACGCTTAGAAAAGCAGCGTTCAGCAATGGAAATGCGTTGAATGCGGACGATGTGAAATATACCGTATCGCAGATTAAGAAGGCAGGTTCTTCCAGTCCGTACTATACGTACGCAAAAAAGATCAAGTCCGTCAGCGGGAGCGGCAGCAGCGTGGAAATTACGTTCTCAAGTAAAAAGGATGCGGCTCTGGACAATCTGACTTTCCCAATCGTGGACGCAAGCACATACGAAAGCGGAAATGCCTGGAAGCCGGCCGGGAGCGGCCAGTATAAGATCAGTTCCGTAGACAGCGGAAGACTGTCTCTTGTGCTAAAGCCGAATACACATTATTACGGAACCAAAGCATCAAATACCATTCATTTTCGCCGCCTGCCGAATCAGGACAATGTTTCCGGTCTGGTGACGACGGACGCGATTACTGGGTTTCTTGACACTTCTCAAGAGGCGTTTGACGACGCGTCAGATAAGAATCTGAAGAGTATCCGTGTGAAATCGCCGGAAGCGGAGTATATTGCCTTCCAGTTCAAGAACGCGTTTCTGAAAAAACGCTCCGTGCGGCAGGCGATCTGCTACGCGATTGACTGCAAGCAGCTGATAGACGATGACTTTGGATCGCACAGCATTCAGTCAGACTCGATCTATTTCCCGGGATTTCTCGGAACAGAAAATAAGAAGGACAAGTATGTCTTTAACCAGTCCAAGGCGATTCTGATGCTGCGCAAAGCAGGATATGAGGACCGCGACCAGGACGGGCTGCTGGAGGATTCCAAAGGAAAACACATCAACCTTACGCTTCTGGTCAATCAGGATAACAAAAGAAGAGCAGAGGCTGCGCAGAGCGTTGCGACAGAACTGAAGAACATCGGCATCAACGTGACGGTGAAACAGGAGAGCAGCGATGCGTACCAGGCGGATCGTAAAAACGGCAGCTTTGATCTGCTCATGGGAGGGTACGTTTTTGATAAAAGCTACAATCTCAAAAAAATGTTTGACAAGGGCAATGAATTGAGTTATTATAATAAAGCGGTCGCAAGTGAGGTCGAAAAACTTGAAGAGACCAGGAGCGCCGCAAGCCAGAAGGAAGCGTATGTAAAGCTCAAGGATGATTTGAATAAGGATGTTCCTTATTACTGCATATGCTATAAGACATATTCACTGACGACAGTGAAGAACCTGAAGTCTTCTGGAAAACCAGTTTTCTTCAGTCCGTACAGGACGGTCAGCACATGGAGCTGGAAGGAAACAATCACACCGGATACGGCATCGGATACCTATAAGAAGTCGTAAACGGAAAATAATTTTGCATGATATGGTGCGTTTCGCGCCATTCATTGTGCGGCTGTGGCGGAATTGGCAGACGCGTACGGTTGAGGGCCGTATGGGCAACCGTGCTGGTTCAAATCCAGTCAGCCGCACCATTTTTTTATCTTGAAATCGACTGTGCCGGCGTGATGGAATTGGCAGACGTGCAGGATTCAAAATCCTGTGGTGGCAACACCGTATGGGTTCGACCCCCATCGCCGGCATTTTTTATTTTTTGTAATTATTCCCTGTCATTAACTTTTTGTATGAAAATACGGTGAATGTTGGGGGCGCAGCATTGCGTGAACAGGGAAATTATTGTATAGTCAGAGTGTTAGGCAACTTGTTATTGTATTACGGAACTGATGAATAACTCAGGGAGGAATTTTTATGATGAATACAGCTGTAATGCTGGCTGCTGCGTCGGCAAAGAGAAATAGTTGGGTAAGCACGATCATCATGCTGGTGATCTTCTTTGGACTGATGTATTTCTTAATGATCAGACCGCAGAAGAAAAAGGAGAAGGAACAGCAGGAGATGAGAAATGCGCTCCAGAAGGGCGATGAAGTTGTGACCATCGGAGGCATCTGCGGAACGGTATCTGCAGTGAAGAAGGATCAGCGCATTGTAATTGAAGTCGGTTCTAACAGAACCAAGATGGAAGTTATGCCTTGGGGAATTTCCAAGACCATCTCCAAGAGCAAGAAGAGTGCGTCTGCAGCCCCGCAGCAGGAAAAGAAAGAGGATGACGAGGAGCGCACAGGCAACAAGGGCCTGAAAATGCTGAAGAAAAAAGAGCCGGAGAAGAAAGAGGAGCCGGCAGCAAAGAAAGCTCCTGAAGAGAAGAAAGATCCATCTGCAGAAGCAGAAAACAATCAGACGGAAGAGTAAAGCAGTGAATTCTGTCCCAGGAAGATCGGGATCAGAGAGCCGCGGCGGCAATCGAAATTGCTGTGCTGCGGCTTTTATTGTGCTCTGGAAAATGTGACCGGAATACTTTGAAAATGATCGATTGCTTGAAAGCACTGCAGAAACGTAGTAGAATGATTAAGTGCAATTATCAGGAGAAGTACAATTCGTGTAAGTTGAAAGGAAGAAAATGAAGACGAGAGTAAAGAAAATCTTGAGTATCGTCATCATCGCAGCCGTTGTGATCGGCTGGTATGCTTCCATCTTCGGACTGGGTTCAGTAAACAATCTGAAGGACTCTCTGAAGTATGGACTCGATATTGATGGCGGTGTGTACGTAGTTCTGAAAGCGGATACTGGCAACATGAGCGATGCCAAGCTGAAGAAGACAATGGATCAGACAAAAGAAGTTCTGAACCGCCGTGTCAATGCCATGGGCGTCTCTGAGGCTACGGTAAACGTAGAAGGAAAGAACCGTCTGCGTGTAGAAATGCCGGGTGTCAAAGACGCAAAGCAGGCGATCAATAAGATCGGAAAGACCGCAAAACTGCGTTTCACCCTTGCGGATGGAACAACGATTATGACGGGTTCCGATGTAAAGAACGCGACTGCGAGCCAGGACCAGGAGAACGGCGGATATAAGATTGATCTGAAACTGAGCCGTGCCGGACAGGAGAAGTTTGCTGATGCAACAGAAAAAGCTGCTAATGGCAGCGTCACCCCGACCGTGCAGAATAACGGTACAACCGTTGATGCGTCCTCCATTGTTATCTGGCTGGATAATGACATTCTGACTGCCCCGACCGCAAAGGAGAGAATCGACTCCTCCACATGTGAAATCACAGGCGGTTCCGGCGGAATGAGCAAGACAGAGGCGACGGAAGAAGCGGCGCTGATCCGCGGCGGTTCTCTGCCGGTATCGCTGCATGAGGTTTCTTCTTCCGTTCAGACTGCTTCCATCGGAGCGAACGCACTGAATAAGAGTATTGTAGCCGGAGCGATCGGTCTCGGACTGGTATTCTTGTTCATGATTATCGCGTTTAACCTGCTCGGCGTTTTTGCGGACATCGCGCTTTCGCTGTATGTTCTGCTGGTGCTGTGGGCGATGAAGATGATCGGAGCGGTCCTGACCCTGCCGGGAATTGCCGGAATCATTCTGGGAGTCGGCATGGCGGTTGACGCGAACGTCATCATTTTCACGAGAATCAAAGAAGAAATAGGAAAAGGCCGGTCTATTCGATCTGCGGTGGATGAAGGATTCCGCCATGCGCTGGTAACCGTTCTGGACTCACAGATCACCACGCTGATTGCGACTGTCGTCCTGTATGAGCTGGGTTCAACAACGGTAAAGGGGTTTGCGATCACACTGATGATTTCCATTATCGTCAGCATCTTCACCGCTGTTGTCATTACGCAGGTGTTCGTCGGCGCTCTCGCAGGCAGTCGCGGCGCAAAGAATACGTTCTTTGGATGCCATGCGGACGGAACGCCGAAGCGCTGGATCAAGCATGAGGTTCACTTCATCGAGAAGAGAAAGATCTTCTACTGCTGCAGCGGCGCGTTTATTGTTCTCGGTCTGTGCTTCCTGATTTTCCATGGATTCAACTATGGAATTGACTTTACAGGCGGTACAATGATCCAGATGGACATGGGCAAGAAGGTCAGCACGACAGAAGTCAAGAAAACCATCAGCAAGTATGATCTGAACCCGACTATTGTATACTCCGGAAAAGGCAATAAGGAGATTATCATCCGCACGTCCAAGTCCCTGAAAGCCAACCAGCGCGATCAGGTGCAGAAGACGATTGAGCAGAAGTACAATCTCTCTTCCGGCTCCGTAGTTTCGTCTGAAGAGTTTGGTCCTTCTATCGGAAGCGAATTGAGAAATAACGCGATTAAATCGATCTTGATTGCCGCGCTCGGCATGCTGCTGTACATCATCCTGCGTTTCCGCTCATGGAAATACGGAGTTGCGGCGATTGCCGGAATCGGCCACGATGTACTCGTCCTGGTCGGCGTTTATGCGATCTTCGGAATTACAGTGGACAACCCGTTTGTCGCTGCTGTACTGACGATCGTCGGATACTCGATCAACGATACCATCGTTATCTTTGACCGTGTACGTGAGAACACACATATCATGCGCGGAAAACCGGTTATGGAGGTTCTGGACACCAGCATCACACAGACGCTGGATCGTTCTATCATGACCTCGCTGACAACAGAGATCGCGATCATTCCTCTGCTGTTCTTTGTATCGTCAGAGCTGGCGGCATTTGTCCTGCCTCTGATGGTCGGTGTCGGCGTCGGAACGTATTCTTCCATCTGCCTGTGCAGCCCGCTGTTCTATGAGTTCAACAAGCGCGCAGAAGCATCCCGCTATGCACAGATTGCTAAGAACAAGAAGCGCATTGAGGCAAAGAAGGAAGAAAAGAAGGCAGAGAAAAAGCGTCTGGAAGAGAAAGAGCATCAGGCGCAGCTGACCGCGGAACCTGCAGAGAACAAGCCGTCCGAAGCAGAGCCTTCCACGCAGACAAAGAACAAGAGCAAGAACAAAAAGAATAAATCAAATCAGAAGCACGTTTCATACAAAAGAAAGAAATAAGGCCGATTTGTTCTAAAAGGATGAGCGTTCTATGAAGACAAAAGCTAAGTTTTTAGAAGAGATCCTGCAGTATAAACCGTATAATACGGAACTGATCGGCAGAGCTTATGATAAGGCCAGAGAGCTGCATGACGGCCAGCTGAGAAAAAGCGGAGAGCCATATCTGGTTCATCCGATCGCAGTTGCTGTCATTCTCGCCCAGCTGGGTATGGATGACGAAACGCTGGTCGCCGGCATGCTCCATGATACAGTAGAAGATACACCGTATACGAGAGAGCAGCTCGTCGAGGACTTCGGCGAGGATATCGCTCTTCTCGTTGACGGTGTCACTAAACTCGGAAGCCTGAAGTTTGACAGCAAGGAACAGGCGCAGGCGGAGAACCTGCGCAAGATGTTCCTGGCAATGTCTAAAGATATCCGCGTACTGATTATCAAACTGGCGGACCGGCTGCATAATATGCGGACGATTGAATTCATGACGCCTGCTAAAATCGTTGAAAAATCAAGAGAGACGCTGGATATCTACGCGCCGCTCGCGGGCCGTCTGGGAATTTATACTGTCAAATTCGAACTGGAAAACATTTCTCTGAAGTACCTGCATCCTCAGGAGTACGCAGATCTTGAAAAGAGCGTCAACGCAAAAAAACAGCAGCGGGAGGAAATGATTCAGAAAGTGATTTCTGAGATCAAAGAAGCACTGGATGACATGCACATGAAGTATGACATCATGGGCCGCTCCAAGCAGCTGTACAGCATCTATAAGAAAATGACTGTTCAGCATAAGCAGCTGGATGAGATCTTTGACCTGGTGGCGGTCCGCGTTATTGTAGAAACCGTCCGCGACTGCTATGCGGTGCTCGGACAGGTTCACACCATGTGGAAGCCGATTCCGGGTAGATTCAAAGATTATATTGCGATGCCGAAGCCGAATATGTACCAGTCACTCCATACAACCGTGCTGGGAGATAACGGCGTACCGTTTGAGATTCAGATCCGCACCTATGAGATGCACCGCGTTGCAGAATATGGTATTGCTGCGCACTGGAAGTATAAAGAAGGCAACACAAGCGGAAACCAGAATAAAGAGGACATGAAGCTCGCATGGCTCCGCCAGGCGATTGAGTGGCAGAAGGACCTGCAGGATCCAAAAGATTTTTTGGATACACTGAAGATGGATCTGTTTTCCTCGCAGGTTTTTGTTTTTACACCTAAGGGCGAGGTTATCGATCTTCCGGCAGGTTCTACTCCGCTGGACTTTGCGTTCAAAATTCATACTGCAGTCGGATGCCACTGTGTCGGCGCTAAGGTAAATGGAAAGATGGTCACGATCGATCATCCGCTGAACAGCGGAGACATCGTAGAAATTGTCACCAACTCCAATTCTTCCGGCCCGAGCGTGGACTGGCTGAAAATCGTAAAGAGTTCAACAGCAAAGAATAAGATCCGCTCCTGGCTGAAAAAACAGAACAACGGTGATGATATCAACCGGGGCCGCGAGGCTCTCGACAAGTATATCCGTAAGAAGGGATATGAACCTTCTGCGGTCACAAAGACCCCGTTCCTGAATCAGGCAATGAAGAAAATGAATTTTGCCACACTGGACGAAGCGTATAAGCAGCTTGCGCAGGGAGGATCGCTGATCAGCCGTTTTGCCCGCATCCTGTTTGAGCAGTATGATCAGGATCAGAAACGCGAGCAGGAGAAGAAACGAGCTAAAGAAGAAGCGCTGCTTAAGGCTGCTGCGGCAAAGAGCGATCTGCGCAAGAAGAAAAAGAACAAAGACGCCGGCATTGTCGTAAAAGGCATGGACGGTCTGATGGTGCGCGTGGCGCACTGCTGCAATCCTGTCCCGGGTGATGATATTATCGGTTTCATTACCAAGGGAAGGGGTGTTTCCGTACATCGGAGAGACTGCACTAACATTGTATCTATGCCGGAGTCAGAACGCGCGCGTTTCATTGAAGTCGAGTGGAAAGCGGATGAACCGGAAGACCAGATCTACCAGGCCGGAGTTACTGTGGTATTCAACGACCGGAAAGGAATGTTCTCTGATATTTCGCGCGTATGCGATGAGATGGATGTGAACATCGAGAGTGTGAACGGAAAGGTGGATAAGGAGGGTCGTATGCGTCTGACTCTGACCCTTTCCATAAAAGATACAAATCAGGTCGAGCGGATTATGGCTAAAATGCGGAAAATTCCGGATGTCATCAGTACATACCGCTCTGGCGTATAGACCGGAAGACGATTCAGCGAGGCCGATGCAGCAGCACCAGCCTCGTTCCGTATATCATGTTACAGGAGAAATGTATGGAAATTAAGCATTATGAAACGGGTCCGATTTATGTTAATACCTACCTGGTTTATGATGAGACCAATGAGGGGTTCATTGTAGATCCGGGAGGATTCAGCCAGGAGCTTCTGGATGAAGTGAAGAGCCGGGGACTCCATATCGGATGGATTCTGCTGACACATGGTCATGGAGACCATATCGGAGGAATTGAGGAATTCAGGAAGGTTCTTCCCGGCGTGCAGGTGCTTGCAAGCATTCACGAGAAGGATACTCTGGAAGACCCGAGAATCAACGCATCAAAGATGATCAACCGCCGGACTATCGAAGAGCATGCGGACCGTTATGTCGAGGACGGCGATGAGATGACCATCGGCAACATGAAGATCAAGTTCCTGTTTACACCGGGGCATACTCCGGGCGGTCAGGTGATTCTGGTGGACCACTACTGTTTCTGCGGAGATACTGTTTTCCGCGGCTCGATCGGCCGTACAGATTTTCCTGGCGGTGACTATGACACGATCATCAACTCTCTTCACCGCATTCTGGAGCTTCCGGAGGATACCGTTCTCCTCCCGGGACACATGGGTGAAACAACAGTCAAGATAGAGAAGGAGACGAATCCATTTGCCTGATACAAGTGAATTTAAAATCAGAATTAAATTAATCGGTGTAGAAAAGAAAGCGCTGATGCAGGAACTGATTGATGAGTTTCTGCCGCCGGAGAAGTATGAGCTGGTCGATGAAACAGCTCCGGATGAGGACTGCCTGAAGATCAATGAAAACAGAAGCGGTGACCGCGATGAAATTAAGAGGGAAATTTTCCGCAAGCTGTCAGCCCTGACTGGTAAAAGGCCGGACTGGGGCATTCTTACCGGCGTTCGTCCGGTGAAGCTTGCCGGAGAGCTGATGCACCAATACGGGGATCCGGAAAAAGTGCGCGGCATCTTCTTGAAGGACTACTTTTTGACAGAAGAAAAAGCGCGTCTCATCACCGATATGTATGCATATCAGCAGGAGAGTATGGGTGAGCCGGATCCGAAATCCATCGGGATTTATATCGGCATTCCGTTCTGCCCGACACGCTGCCTGTACTGTTCTTTTGCGTCTAATCAGGTTCCGGATGAGGAAATCGCAAGGTATCTTCCGGCTCTGATTCACGAAATCCGTTTTGTCGGAGAGAAAATGAAGGAACAGGGAATATATCCGGAGTCTGTCTATGTGGGCGGCGGAACGCCTACGACGCTGACGGCGGAACAGATGGACCAGATGCTTACAGAGGTTGAACAGAACTGGGACCTTTCGCATCTCCGGGAGTTTTCTGTTGAGGCCGGAAGACCGGATACGATCACACTGGAAAAACTAAAGGTGCTGAAAGCGCATCACGTGGGCAGAATCAGCATTAACCCGCAGTCGATGAAACAGAAGACGCTGGATATTATCGGGCGCAGCCATACGCCGGAAGAAATACGCGAGGCGTTCCAGGCAGCGGAATCTGTCGGCTTCCCTGTGGTAAACGCCGATCTGATCGCTGGACTTCCGGAGGAGCAGCCGGAGGACTTTGCAAGAACGCTGGAGGAGGTTCTCCATCTGGGCGCAAATAATATTACGGTGCATACATTATCCGTGAAACGCGCGTCGAGACTGAAGGGAATTGACCAGGACTATCATTATAAGGTTGCGGATATCGTGCGGCAGATGCTGGATCACAGCCGCTCTGCTCTGCGAGAGGAAGGCTTCCGTCCGTATTATCTGTACAGACAGAAGCACATGGCGGGGTATTTTGAGAATACCGGCTGGTCGCTTCCTGGAACGGAAGGCTTGTATAACACCCGCATTATGGATGAACACCAGAGCATACTGGCGCTCGGAGCGGGAGGTATTTCCAAACGCTATTATCCGTCTATGGACAAGCTGGTCAGGGTCGCAAACGTCACCAATTATCAGCAGTACGTCGACCGGATTGATGAGATGTGTCAGAGGAAGGCGGATGGTTTCTTCACTTCCGATGACGCGGCTGAAGAAGATATTAAGAATCTGGGGTAAAGAAGGAGAGTGGGAACAATGCTGACGACAGCACCAAAAGGGACCAAGGACATTATGCCGGAAGAGATATACCGCTGGCATTTTGTCGAAGGAAAATTCCGCATGATGTGCGAGAATTACGGATACAAGGAGATCCGGACACCGGATTTTGAACATACAGAACTGTTTTTAAGAGGCGTGGGCGGAACGACTGACATCGTACAGAAGGAGATGTACACGTTTAACGATCATGCCGGCAGAAGCATCACACTGAAACCGGAGGGAACATCGCCTGCCGTACGCGCGTTCACTGAGCATAAGACGTTCGCAAATGTGCAGCCGACCAAGCTCTGCTATGAGACGCCATGCTTCCGATATGAAAAGCCGCAGGCAGGCCGCCTGCGTCAGTTCCACCAGTTCGGCATTGAAGTGTTCGGAACGCCGGATATGCTCGCTGACGCGGAAGTCATCTGTTTTGCTAAGGATTTTCTGAACGAGATGGGCATTCGCAACGTTCAGCTTGAGATTAACAGCGTTGGGTGTCCGAACTGCCGTCCAAAATACAGAGAGGCGCTGAAGGATTTTCTGCGTCCGCACTACGATGAACTCTGCGACACCTGCAAGAGCCGTTTTGAGACTAATCCGATGCGCATCCTTGATTGTAAGTCGCCGGATGACCAGGCCATTGTAAAAGATGCGCCGATGATGGTGGATTATCTCTGCGACGACTGTAAACAGGCTTTTGAAGATCTGAAGGCCAATCTTGACGCGATGGGAATTGAGTATGTCGTCAATCCGAAGATTGTGCGCGGCCTCGATTACTACACCAAGACAGCATTTGAATTCGTTTCAACCGGAATCGGCGCACAGTCCACAGTCTGCGGCGGCGGCCGTTACGACCATCTGGTCGAGGAGATCGGCGGACCAGAAGTACCGGGCGTCGGATTTGGGCTCGGCATTGAGCGTCTCCTTCTTCTCATGGATGAGAATGGATTCCAGTTCCCGGAGCCGGAGCCGGTAGATGTGTTCATCGCGGTTATGGGAGATGAAGCCAAGAGAGAGGGCTTGCGCCTGATGCATGAGATGCGCCTTGCCGGCCTGCATGCGGAGATGGATATTCTCTCCCGCAAGGTCAAGGGACAGTTTAAATATGCAGCTCGCCTGAACAGCCGTTTTACCGTAATGATCGGTGAAGACGAGATCCAGAAGGGCGTCGTTCAGCTGAAAGATATGGACGCGCACGAGCAGCATGAGGTTCCACTTGACCAGCTGAAGGAGAAGGTCCGCGAACTGCTTGGAAAATAAGCGGGTTTGGAAAAGAACTGCGCTTTATATAAAGTATCAATGATTGAGGAAATCCTGTTCCGCGGCATATGCTGCGCGGCAGGGATACGTTATTTAGGAGCTTAGCAATGTCACAATTACTGAAACGCACCCATATGTGCGGTGTTCTGACAAAGGAAAACATTGGCCAGGAGGTAACGCTGGACGGCTGGGTAGCCAGCCAGAGAAGCCTTGGCGGATTAATCTTTGTCGACCTGAGAGACAAGACAGGGATCACGCAGATCGTGTTCGATGAGACGATTGAAAAAGAGAAGTTTGAACTGGCGCAGAGCCTGGGAAGAGAGTACGTTGTCGGCGTAACAGGAACGGTGCGCGAACGTTCTTCCAAGAATCCGGACATTCCGACCGGAGAGATTGAGGTTCTGGCATCGGATATCGTTCTCTATGCTTCATCAGAGACACCGCCGATCTACATCAAGGATGATGATCCGGTCAGCATGGATCTGCGGTTGAAATACCGCTATCTGGACCTGCGTAAGCAGAAGATGCAGCGCAATCTGACGTTCCGACACAGAGTCTGCAAGATTGCCAGAGATTATTTTGACGAGAATGGATTTACCGAGGTCGAGACGCCAATGCTTGTCCGTTCTACCCCGGAAGGCGCGCGCGACTATCTGGTGCCGAGCCGTGTCAACCATGGCATGTTCTATGCTCTGCCGCAATCGCCGCAGCTGTTCAAGCAGCTGCTCATGGTTGGAGGAACAGACCGCTATATGCAGATCGTCAAATGCTTCCGCGATGAAGACCTGCGTGCGGACAGACAGCCGGAGTTCACCCAGATCGACCTGGAGATGAGTTTTGTCGACATGGACGACATTCTGACCATTCAGGAAGGGTTCCTGAAGCGTGTGTTTAAGGAAATGCTCGACGTGGATATCCAGACGCCGCTTCCGAGAATGCAGTACTGGGATGCGATGAACCGCTATGGTTCTGATAAGCCGGACACGCGTTTCGGTTTTGAGCTGCACCGTCTGAATGAGGTGCCGGCTGTGGCGCAGACGGAGTTCATGGTCTTCCGCAATGCACTGGATCAGGGCGGAGATGTCCGCGGAATCTGCATTGACGGAGGCAGTAAGGAATACAGCCGCAAGAAGATCGACAAGCTGACCGAGGAGACAAAGCATTACGGCGCCAAGGGCATTGTCTGGATCCGTGTAGAAGACGGAGAATACAAGTCTTCCGTTAATAAATTCTTCAGTCAGGAACAGCTCGCGGAGATTGCGGGCGAGTTTGACGCTAAGACTGGAGATCTGATCTTGATCGTCGCGGATCAGCCGAAAGTAGTCTATGACAGCCTTGGATTCCTGAGAAGACATATCGCCGATCAGATGGGACTGCTTGATCCTAAGAAATTCAATCTTCTCTGGGTGGTGAATTTCCCGATGTTCGAGAAGAATGAGGATGGAGAAGTCACTGCGATGCACCATCCGTTCACTCATCCGAGAACGGAGGACATTCCGCTTCTGGACACAGACCCGATGAAGGTCGGTTCCGATACATATGACATCGTTCTGAACGGTGTGGAAATGGGCGGAGGAAGCATCCGTATCCATGACCGCGATCTGCAGCAGAAGATGTTTGATATTCTCGGCATTACCAAGGAAGAGTCAGAGCGCAAGTTCGGATTCCTGCTTGAAGCATTCAAATACGGAGCGCCGCCGCACGGCGGACTGGCATACGGCCTGGACCGCATGATCATGCTTCTGACTGGAGAATCTTCCATCAGAGAGGTCATGGCATTCCCGAAAAATCAGAATGCACAGTGCCTGGTCAGCGACGCGCCGAATACGGTGGACGATGAACAGCTGCAGGAACTTGGCATTGCAGTCACTGAGGAGTAGATATGAAAAAGAAACCGGCGGCCGTTCTGGGCGGAACGTTCAATCCGATACACCTCGGCCACCTTTCTATAGCAGAAACCGCAGCGCGGGAGCTGCAGATGGATACGGTGTATCTGATGCCGGCGCATGTCAGTCCGTTTAAGCTGATGGATCTGCATGTGTCCGACCAGGACCGTCTGGCCATGGTGCGGGCGGCGGTGGAGACCCGTCCGCTTCTGCAGGTTATGGATTATGAAATAAAGAAACAGGGAATTTCCTATACGTGGGAAACTCTGGAGGAATTGTCCCGTCTTTATACAGACACAGAATTCTGGTTTATTGTCGGAGGAGATTCTTTTCTGCAGCTGGAATCGTGGCGTCACGGAGCGCAGATCCTCAGGAAATATGGCATTATCCTGACCATCCGGCCCGGTATTTCAGAGGAATCCTGTCTGAAGGCAAAGAACAGATACGAAAATAACTACGGCGCGAGAATTGCCCTGGTGCATAATTCACCAATGGATATTTCTTCCACTGAAATCAGAAAGAAAGCTGCGCGGGGGGAATCTCTGAGCGGGCTCGTGCCGCCGGAGGTAGAGAAATACATATATGATCACGGACTATATCGACAAGGATAAAATCATACAGTATCTTGATGAACATTTATCGGAGAAACGCCGCCGCCATATACGCGGAGTTGTAGACACTGCTGTCCGCCTGGCAGAGCAGTACGGCGCAGACCCGGAAAAGGCGGAGGCAGGAGCGCTGTACCATGATATGTTCAAGGAGCGCGACCTGGATGACCTGATCGATTTCTACGGCCTTCCGCAGAAGTATAAGGGAAACCGGAACCTGGCGCACAGCAAAGTCGCTGCTGCCGCCATGGAAAAAGATTTCCATGTTGCGGACCGGGATCTGATCAATGCCGTCAGCTATCATACGACCGGACGTCCGGCGATGTCACTGCTGGAGAAGATTCTGTTTCTGGCGGACGCGATCGAACCGTCCAGAGATTATCCGGGAGTTGACGAAGCCAGAAGACTGGCGTATAAAGATATTGACAGAGCTTGTCTGTATTCTCTGAGCCGGTCAGTGGAATATGTCCGTTCGCAGGGGAAATATCTGGATGAAGATACGCTGCATGCCAGAGATTACTATAGAAACCAGTTAAAGGAGAGGAAAATGGACAGCAGAACCTTAGCGATTGAAGCAGCGAAGGCGATGGACGCCAAGCTGGGAATTGACGTTGTGATTATCGATGTGGCGGAACGCTCTTCATTCACAGATTATCTGGTCGTGGCCAGCGGCAGTTCCGAGCGCCAGGCAGAGGCGCTTGCTGACGCGGCAGAGGACCGCCTTGCTGAGCTGGACGTTTTGTCCCTGAGCACAGAAGGAAGAAGAAATACGGGATGGATTCTCGTGGATTTCGGTGATATTGTCGTAAACGTATTTACAGAAGAGATGCGTGCGAAATATAATATTGAAGGGGTCTGGGGAGACTGTGACCTCGTGGATTGGAAGTAGTTGTTGTTTTACAGGGGAAAAGAAGACATGGAAGAAAAGTACAATTTTAGTGAGATCGAGAAAAAATGGCAGAAGTACTGGGAGGAGAATAAGTCCTTCAAGGTAACGGAGGATCCGGAGAAAGAAAAGTTCTATGACCTGGAAATGTTCCCGTATCCGTCCGGAAAGCTGCACATGGGACACGTCAGAAACTATTCCATCGGAGATGTCATCGCCCGTTTTAAGACGATGCAGGGATTTAACGTGCTTCATGTCATGGGCTTTGACTCTTTTGGCCTGCCTGCAGAGAACGCGGCGATCAAACATGGAATTGCTCCGGCAAAATGGACCTGGGACAATATTCATGAGATGGAAGATGAGCTGCGCCGTCTCGGACTCTCTTACGACTGGGACCGCGAGGTACAGACTTGCAGCCCGGAATACTATAAATGGATGCAGTGGATCTTTATTCAGTTCTATAATAAAGGTCTTGCATATAAAAAAGAAAACCCGGTGAACTGGTGTCCAAGCTGCCAGACCGTACTGGCAAATGAGCAGGTTGTGGATGGCTGCTGTGAGCGCTGCCATACGCCTGTAACCAAGAAGGATCTGTCGCAGTGGTATCTGCGCATTACGGATTACGCGGACAGACTTCTGGATAACCTGGACAATCTCCCGGGATGGCCGAACAAGGTTAAAGTCATGCAGCGCAACTGGATCGGAAGATCCGTCGGCGCAGAGATCGAGTTTAAGATCGTTGATTCTGAAAAGTCGCTGAAAGTATTCACAACGCGCGCAGACACCTTATTCGGAGCGACATTCATGGTAATGTCACCGGAGCACCCGTACCTGATGGAGCTGGTAAAGGGCAGCGAATATGAGAAACCGGTGAATGAATATGTCGAGGAAGTCAAGCACCTGAATGACATTGAGCGTACGTCCACCACACGCGAGAAGACAGGTGTATTTATCGGACGCTATGCAGTGAATCCGGTAAATGGAAAACAGATTCCGATCTATATTTCCGATTATGTACTGATGAGCTACGGAACGGGCGCAATTATGGCTGTACCGGCTCATGACCAGAGAGACTTCGATTTTGCAAAGAAATTCGGTCTGGACATTATTCCGGTTGTCGACAGCGATGATCCGGAAATCGATGTGCACCATCTGACCAAGGCGTTTGACGCGGAGGGTACGATGATCAATTCCGGTCAGTTCGACGGCATGAATAACCGCGAAGCGATCGGCAAAATGATCGACTGGCTGGACAGCGAAGGAATCGGAAAGAAGACGGTCAACTACAAGCTCCGCGACTGGCTGATCTCCAGACAGAGATACTGGGGAACGCCGATCCCGATGATTTACTGCGACGACTGCGGATGGGTTCCTGAAAAAGAAGAAAACCTGCCGGTTCTGCTCCCTGAGGATGTAGAATTCACCGGAAAGGGAGAGTCCCCGATCACAACCTCTAAGTCGTTCGTAGAGTGCACTTGCCCGCGCTGCGGAAAGAAAGCGAGACGTGAAGTCGACACCATGGATACCTTCCTGGATTCATCCTGGTATTATCTGCGCTACACCGATCCGCGCAACGACAAAAAAGCATGGGACAAGGAGAAAGCGGATTACTGGATGAATGTTGACCAGTATATCGGAGGCGTTGAGCACGCGATTCTGCACTTGATGTACGCGCGTTTCTTCATGATGGCGCTCTATGACCTGGGACTGGTCAGCGAGGAAGAGCCGTTCCGCAATCTGCTCACACAGGGAATGGTTAACAAGGCCGATGAGAACGGTGTGTTCAAGAAGATGAGTAAATCCGTCGGCAACGTAGTCAGCCCGGAGGAGATCCTGAAAAAGTACGGCGCAGATACAGCGAGACTGTTCATCCTGTTTGCCGCGCCTCCGGAGAGAGAGCTGGACTGGTCCGATGAAGGAGTGGACGGAAGCTACCGTTTCCTGAACCGTGTATGGAGACTCGTCTATGAATTTGTGACGGGCAGCACGGATAAGGATGCGCCGGTTGAGGTGAAGTCAGATCTCGACAAGAACTTAAACTATGTATTGAATACGACGATTAAAAAAGTGACCGATGACATCAGCAAGCGTTATAACTTCAACACTGCTATCAGCTCCATCATGGAATTGGTCAATGAGCTTTACAAGGATAAGGATCAGAAGGATCTGAACCCGGGTCTGTATGCAGAGGCGGTCAAGACGGTTGTCGTACTGCTGTCGCCGTTCACCCCGCATATCTGTGAAGAAATGTGGCAGGATTTAGGCGGTGCAGATACGCTGACACATCATCCATGGCCGTCCTACGATGAGAAAGCGCTGGTCAAGGATGAGGTTGAGGTTGTTGTTCAGCTGAATGGCAAGGTAAAGGCCAGAATCAGCGTTGCAAGCGGACTCTCCAGAGATAAGCTTGCTGAGCAGGTTCAGCAGGATGAGCGGGTTCAGAAGCTTCTTGAAGGCAGAGAGATCGTGAAGACCATTGCGGTTCCGAATCGACTTGTAAACTTTGTCGTCAAGTAGAGAGGACCTAATGAGAGAGAATAACAAGAACAATGCCCAGGAAAAGAACACCAGGGCAAGAAGAAGCGGCCAGAAGAATCATTCTTCTGACCGCCGCTCTGCAAACCGCAGGAGCGGCGATGTAAAGAGACCTGAAGCGCCGACAGAAAAGCTCGGACGTGAGCTCGGGCTGAAGCCGAAGGTGCAGCCGGCTCGCCACACAGGAAGCGTGCACCGCGGAATAAAGACCCGAAATGACGGCCGTCCGCGTAAAAAACCGGAAAGCATGAAAATCTTCCCGATCGGAGGACTGGATGAGATCGGAAAGAATATGACGCTGCTGGAGTATAAGGATCAGATCCTGATCATTGACTGCGGAATGTCGTTTCCGGACGACAGCATGTACGGAATCGATGTCGTCATCCCGGACTTCAGCTATGTCGTCAAGAATGCGTCTAAGGTAAAAGGACTGATCATCACCCACGGCCATGAGGATCATATCGGAGGCGTGCCGTATCTGCTGAAGCAGATCAATGTTCCGATTTACGGAACACCGCTTTCTCTGGGACTGATCAGAAATAAGCTGGATGAACACGGCATCAGAGGCAACCTGAACGTCATTCATGCCGGGGACACCTTTCGCGTAGGCGCGTTCGAGATCGAAGCGATTCACACGACGCATTCCATCGCAGATGCTGTTTGCTACTGCATTACGACGCCGGCAGCCAGAATCTTCCATACAGGAGACTTTAAAATTGACTACACGCCGGTAGATGCGGACCCGATTGATTTCGGAAGACTCGCGGAAATCGGAGATTCCGGCGTTGATCTGATGCTCTGCGACTCCACCAACGCCGTACGAGCCGGGTTTACCAGATCGGAGCGGGTTGTAGGGGAGTCCCTTGACGGAATCTTCCGCGAGGCAGAAAACCGTATCATCATTGCGACCTTCTCCTCCAACGTCAACCGAATCCAGAAGATCATCGAGCTTTCCGTGAAGTATGGCAGAAAATTTGCCGTGTCCGGACGAAGCATGGATAATGTAGTGAAGCTGGCGATGGAACTCGGGTATCTGAAGTTTCCGCCGGGGTCTTATGTGGAACTGAATCAGACCAGAGGAATCCCGGACAGCAAGCTGACGATTATCACGACCGGAAGCCAGGGAGAACCGCTCTCCGCGCTGGCCAGAATGGCCGCGGATGAGCACAGAAATGTGAAACTGAAGAAGGGCGACACCGTCATTCTGTCTTCCACACCGGTCCCGGGAAATGAGAAATCCGTATCCCGCGTCGTCAATCAGCTGTATCAGAAGCAGGTTCACGTCATCTATAATGAGAACGCAGATATTCACGTTTCCGGACATGCCTGCCAGGAGGATCTGAAGCTCATGCATTCACTGATCCGCCCTAAATTCTTTATGCCTGTTCACGGAGAACACAGACACCTGATTATCCACAGGCAGCTTGCCGAGCAGCTGGGAGAAAAGAAGGATCATATCTTTATCCTGAGCAACGGCGACCAGCTGACCCTGACCAAGAAGAGGGCGATCAAGTTCAAGAACGTCGTCCCGGCAGAGGATATTATGGTCGACGGACTTGGTGTAGGCGATGTCGGAAACATCGTTCTGAAGGACCGTCAGCTCCTGTCTGAATCAGGACTGATTCTGGTCGTTGCGGGCGTGGATACGGCAAGCGGAACATTGGTATCCGGTCCGGAAATCGTATCCAGAGGATTCGTCTATGTCAAGGAAAACGAGGGATTGATTGCAGAATCCAGGAAAGTCGCACAGAATGCGATTGAAAAGAGCCTTTCCGGAGGATTCCAGGACTGGAACAGCCTGAAGAATGACGTCCGCGATGATCTGCGGCGCTTCATCTTCCAGAAGACGCGCAGAAGTCCGCTGATTCTTCCTGTATTTCTGCAGATTTAACGGAGGCATAAATGAACGTATACGATCAGGCTCACGGGCTTGCCCAGGCCATTAAAGAATCCGAAGAATTCAAGCAGTACGACCAGATGCAGAAGCTGGTCGACTCTGATCCGCAGCTGTCCGATATGGTGAAACAGCTCCAGGATCTCCAGATCCGCCAGCAGACCATGCAGATGTCCGGAGAACAGGTTTCGCCGGAAATGATGCAGGATATTCAGCGCATTTCCGCTATGATGATGGCCAATCCGGCTGCGGCGCAGTATATGCAGACAGCGATGCGTTTTTCGCTGATGATGGCCGATGTCTATAAGATCATCGGAGAAGCGGTGGGCATGGATATGTCCCAGCTTCCGGATATGGTGAAAAACATGTAGTTTTCTGCTTTTCTGCCTGAAAAGAACAGAAAACTGACGGAAGTCAAAGGCCTGGATGTTGCAAATCACCGTATTTCTGATATAATATATTAGATTTACTAAAAAAAATAGGGAGTGAAAACCAATGATTACAGCAGGAGATTTCAGAAAGGGCATGACGTTCGAACTGGACGGAGAGCCTAATGTTGTTGTCGACTTTCAGCATGTAAAACCGGGTAAGGGTGCTGCGTTCGTAAGAACCAAGTATAAGAACATCATTACCGGCGCAATCCGTGAGACGGCATTCAACCCAACAGAAAAATTCAACGAAGCAAGAATCGAGACCAGAAAGATGCAGTATCTCTACAATGACGGAGATCTGTTCTATTTCATGGATCCGGAATCCTATGAGCAGATTCCGGTCGGCAAGGATCTTATGGGAGACGCAGTGAAATACATCCGCGAGAATGATGAAGCGACACTCCGTTTCTATGAGAATTCCTGCTTCGCCGTAGAGCCGCCGAACTTTGTAGACCTGACTGTCACAGAAACAGAGCCGGGAATCAAGGGAGATACAGCGACCAACGTTACGAAGGCAGCTACGGTTGAGACCGGCGCTGTGATTCAGGTTCCGATCTTCATTGAAGAAGGAGAAAAGATTCAGATCGACACGAGAAGCGGAGAGTATCTCGGAAGATCCAAGGAGTAATGAACCGTATAAGGGAATGCAGCAGGAGGGACGTAGATTTGATTTACGTCCCTTTGTTGTCACTGCGATGAAATTCCAAGGTCCGGGGTCTCCTTGCGGCAGTCAGGCGGCATTTCCCATTTGTCTTCATGAACGAGACGGGAGAGTGTGTATGAACACAGAATATAAGAGCGGAAGCGGAAAGCGCGTACTCCTCATCATCGTGCTGATTCTGATCCTGATCGCTGCGTCCGGCGCGATCTGGTATGTTGCTTCGACCAGAGCGGAAGATGAGAATTCTAAGAAAGTATCCGTACTGACGATTCCTCAGGGAACAGGGGCGTCATCCATCGGACAAATGTTAAAGAGCAAGGGACTGATCCGTTCCGCCGCGGCATTCCGTATTTACGGAAAGCTGAACGGGACAGAGTCAAAGTACCAGGCCGGCACGTACGGCATCAGCAAGTCTATGAGCGTGAAACAGATCGCGGACATTATCGCTTCCGGTAAGACCAACACGATCAGCGTCACCATTCCGGAAGGACTGACAGAATATCAGATTGCAAAGAAATTCTCCTCCGCGGGACTGGTGAAATACAGCGATTTTGTAAACGAACTGGAAAACGGAAACTTCCGCTCCGAGTTCAGCTTTCTGAAATCCGCGCAGAAGGGGAAACATCAGCTGGAAGGATATCTTTTCCCGGATACGTACGCTGTCGCTCCGGGCACGGACAGCCATGCTATTATTGCCATGATGCTGAAACGCACGCAGTCCCGGATGGACAGCCTGAACTTCAGTAATAACCTGAAAAAAGGGTATACGGTCAATCAGGTCATGACGATCGCGTCCATCATTGAGAAGGAGTGTCAGGCTGATCAGGACAGGGCTAAAGTTTCCAGCGTCGTCTATAACCGCCTGAAAAAGGATATGCCGCTTCAGATGGACTCCACGATTACCTATCTCCTGGACCAGACAGGAAGCCACAAGACGCAGGTCACTTATCAGGACCTGAAGATCGATTCCCCGTATAACACATACAAAAATGCGGGACTTCCGCCGGGGCCGATCGCAAGTCCGGGGGCAGCGTCAATGAAAGCCGCTCTGAAGCCTGCGAACACTAAGTACCTGTATTTTGTCGTCAGCAGCAAACTGGACGGAAGCCATGTGTTCAGCAGCAGCTACAGCCAGTTTGAGAAGGACAAAGCGGAATACAGCAAAGCGCTGAAGAAACAGCAGAGCAAGTAATTATCCGAAACGGACCGAAATATAGAAAAGAGGGACATCGTTGGATATCAAAATCACCGATTCACTGGTCACAGAATTTCTGCAGGATCATTACCGTCCTCTGAATCACGACCTTGAAAAACTGAGAGCGGTTTCCCGTGCTGATAAGGTGCCTCTGATCAGACGGGAAACCGAGATGCTGCTGTCCACACTGCTGGAGCTGAAGCAGCCGAGAAGAATCCTGGAAATCGGCACGGCAATCGGATATTCTGCCGTGTACTTTGCGACTTTCTGCCCGCATGCGGAGGTTTACACGATCGAAAAAGATGAATACATGTTCCGCGCAGCTCGCATCAATGTCCGCCAGTCCCGACTGGAGAATCAGATCCATGTGCTGCACGGGGACGGCGCAGAGGGTATTGATCTTCTGCGCAGCAACGGAATCAGGGATTTTGACCTGGTATTTATCGACGCGGCAAAAAGTCACTATCAGGAGTTTATGGAACACGCGCTTACCGTATGCCGGGACGGCGCACTGATCGTATGCGATGACATTCTCCAGAACGGGCTTACGCTGATCGATGCGGAGATGGATCCGAAACGAGAGAGAAAACACCGGACCAACATCCGGCAGATGCGCGCGTTTCTCGACTGGATCACCAGTGATCCGAGGCTGTCCACTTCTTTAAATGCAGTGGGAGACGGCATGTCTCTTTCGATTTTTCATAAAGATGCGGACGTGCAGAAACAGGGAAACGAGTAATTCTTATCACTAAAAAACGGGGAGAAGAGAAAAGCATGGAGAAACTGGAACTGCTGGCGCCTGCCGGCGATCTGGAAAAACTGAAAACGGCCATCCAGTACGGTGCCGACGCGGTGTATTTTGGCGGAGAGATGTTTTCGCTGAGAGCAGGCGCCGGGAATCTGACGATCGATGAGATCCGTGAAGGGCTCGAGTTCGCCCACAGCAGGGGAAAACGCTGCTATATGACGATCAATATCTACGCGCACAACACGGATATTGATCCGCTGTATCGCTATCTGGACAAGATCAAAGATCTGGGGATTGACGCATTCCTGATTTCAGATCCGGGAATTGTCGATATGGTGAAAGAAATAATCCCGGATGCCGAGATCCATCTGTCCACACAGGCCAATCTGACCAACTGGAGAACCGGAAAGTTCTGGATAGAAAAAATGGGGGTAAAGCGTCTGGTGCTCGCAAGAGAACTGAGCTTTCGGGAAATCGCAGAGATTCACGAACACCTGCCGGACACAGATCTGGAAGCGTTCGTCCACGGCGCGATGTGCATCAGCTATTCCGGCCGGTGCCTGCTGAGCAATTTTATGACCGGAAGGGATGCTAATCGAGGAGCCTGCGCCCACCCGTGCCGGTATAAGTACGCACTGGTAGAAGAAAAGCGTCCGGGGCAGTACTGGCCGATCGAAGAGGATGACCGCGGTTCTTACATCATGAATTCCAAGGACCTTTGCATGATCGAGCATATTCCGGAGCTGGTTCAGGCAGGCATATCCAGCGCCAAAATCGAAGGACGCATGAAGAGCATCTTTTACGTCGCAACGGTCGTCCATGCGTATCGCCAGGCGATCGACGCGTATTATGCCGATCCGGAAGGCTGGACGTTCCGGCAGGAATGGATGGATGAGCTGCAGAAAGCCAGCCACAGGCTCTATACTACAGGCTTCTACTACGGGAAGCCGTCCGGTGAAGAACAGAATTATGAGAGCAGTGCTTACATTAAAGAATACTCATTCGTCGGAAAGGTTCTGGACTATGATCCGGATACTTCATCTGCGCTGGTTGAACAGAGAAATAAAATGGTTCTGGGCGATGAAATCGAAGTATTTGGTCCGGAAATCAGTTTTTTCACGCAGACCATAACGGACATGCGAGATGCGCAGACCGGGGAGCCGCTCAGTGAAGCTCCGCATCCGCAGCAGAAGCTGCGGATGAAGATGGCGCAGCCGGTGAAGCCGGGATACCTTCTGCGGATGAAGATGAGTAAGTAGCAAGTACGGGGGAGATGGATAAATCATGTTAAGTGATCCTTTAGCGGTTCGAATATGCGCGGCTGCAGCGGCAGTCCTTTTTATCATGAATGTGCTGGTGGAGTTCACCTACCGCTCGCTGGAAAATTTCAGCCGGAGCAAGTGGGATGAGCTTCCGGAGAAGAAACAGCCTCTGATGAGATCCTATCTGGATCAGCCGTTCCGTTACAGGGGAACGGATAAGCTTCTGCAGGTGCTCTGCGTAGGCATCGGGTCGGCCTGCATCGTTGCGCTTTCAGGGAATGATTTTAAAACTGCGGCAGTACGCCTTGCGGTTTACCTTGCTGTCATGATCGTGGTGTTATTCTTTGCCGGCCGGACGGCAGACCAGCATGCAGAGGGTATGGCGGCTGTGATGTGCAGCTTTCAGCGCGTACTCTGTGTGCTGCTTTGGCCGCTCACCGCGCTGCTGCGCATGCTGAGCACGGTTCTGCTGGTACTGTTCCGCCAGAACCGGGTGGAAGAAGATGAACAGTTCTCTGAAGAAGATGTCATGTCCCTTCTGGAAGAAGGGCAGAAGAACGGCGCCATTCAGGAAGAGGGCCGGAAAATGATCGGCAGCATCTTTCAGTTTGATGATGAGCTGGCTTATGAAATCATGACGCCGAGAACGGATGTATTTATGATCGACATCGATGACACGCCGGACGAGTATCTGGATCAGCTGATGAGCATGCGGTATTCCCGAATCCCGGTCTATGAAGAGGAGCCGGATAATATTCTGGGCATCCTGCATATCAAGGATTTTCTGATTCAGGCCAGGGTAAAGGGCTTCGATCATGTCGATATCCGCTCCATACTGCGCAAGCCGTACCTGGTGCCGGAGACCAAGAATATTGCGACTCTGTTTATGGAGCTGCAGGCAACACGCCAGCATATCTGTATTTTGATTGATGAATACGGCGGATTCAGCGGAATCGTCACGATGGAGGATATCATCGAAGAAATCGTCGGCGACATTGACGATGAGTATGATGTCGAGACAGAGGACATCAAGGAGCTTCCGGACAATACCTGGCTCGTCAGCGGAAACGTCGCGCTGGATGACCTGAATGAGGAGACCGGATCTGATCTTGAATCTGATAACAGCGAGACGCTCGGCGGATTTATCATCGACCTGATCGGAGAGATTCCAAAAGACGGACGGAGCAGCCGCACCGTCACCTATAAGAACTATACCTTTACGATTCTGTTTGTGAAAGAGCGCAGAATCGTTCAGGTCCGCATGGTGATTCACCCGCCTGAAGAGGAAGAACAGGATGAGGAGAATTAGTCAACTTCACAGGAGTATGCTATAATTTCTGCATAAGGGAAGGACAGGCCATGGATGAGAAGGAAAAACAGGAACGGTCTGATCAGCTGATGGAACTCATCGCAGAGACCGCAGAATCAGTGGACGGTGTCAGCAGCATGAGCAGCACGTTCACAGAGGCGATTGCTGATAATCTCCCGGGTGGCTGGGGCCTTGGCAGAGTCCGGGGCGTCCGTCTGGAAGAGCGGGCAGACAGTCTCAGCGTGGATATTTACCTGAACGCAGAATACGGAAAGAGCATTCCGGAACTCGCGTGGAATGTGCAGGCGGCTGTAAACGAGCGCGTACGGGAAGAGCTGTCCGTCAGACTGAAAAAGATCAACATACATGTACAGGGCGTCAGACGCCCGGATAAACGAAAAGAGGAGCAGGAATGAACAGAACGCAGGCCAGAGAATGGATGATGCAGATGTACTATCAGATGGACGTCATGAAGGATTTTGATCCAGATGATGAAGACCGTATTCTGACGCAGAAAAATATGGGCGATCAGGAAGATTACTGCAGATCGCTGTACCGTATTCTGATCAAACATAAAGATGAAATCGACCGCTGCATCGATACGTACAGCATCGGCTGGAAAATCGACCGCATGGCCAAGACCGACCTGGCACTCCTGCGTCTGTCAGCTGCGGAGCTTCTCTACATGGAGGACATCCCGGAGGCCGTCTCAATCAACGAGGCCGTCGACCTCGCAAAGAAATACGGAACTGATGAAAGCCCGCGCTTCATCAATGCGATTCTGGCTAAAGTAGCCGCTGCCGCAGAGGAACAGGCTGCATCAGATCAGGAGAAGGGAAACGAGTAATGGCGCGTCGGGTAGTACTGGGAATTGACACAAGCAATTACAAGACATCCGCGGCCATTGCTGCAGATGACGGAACTATTCTCTGCGACTGCAGAAGATTCCTGGACGTACCGGAAAACGAGCGCGGACTGCGGCAGCAGAACGCGCTTTTTCAGCATGTGGTCCATCTTCCTGAACTGATCGAGCAGGCTGTAAGAGAGGCGCAGATCGAGCCGGCCCAGCTTGCCGCCGTGTCTGTCAGTACGCGTCCGCGTCCGGTGGAAAGGTCTTACATGCCAGTATTTCTTGCCGGTGAAGGGACTGCCAGAAGCATTGCCGCAGCGATGCAGATCCCGCTGATCTGCGTATCCCATCAGGAGGGACATATCCGGGCGGCAGCCGCGAGCAGCGGTCTGAAGCAGATTCCCGAGCGGCTGATTTCGTTTCATTTTTCCGGAGGCACGACAGAAGCTGTCCTTATCGACTGGACAAAAAAGAACCGTCAAGAGCAGGACTGGTACCGAAAAGTCGGAGGTACAGAAGATCTCGCCGCCGGTCAGGCGATTGACCGGATCGGTGTGCAGATGGGATTTCCGTTTCCCTGCGGCCAGTACCTGGACGAGATTGCCATGGCAGCAGAAGATTTCAGTATCCCGGATACAGAGCTGTTCCGCCTGTCATCGGTAGGCTGCAGAGATGGGTATGTGCATTTTTCCGGCCTGGAGACAGACTGCGGAAGGCGGATGGAACGTATCATGGAAGCAGACAGTTCATCACTTAAACAGACTCTTGGGCAGGATATGCTTTCCAGTCCGGATCAGCCTCTTGCTGATTTATTTTTGTCGTCAAAAATAAGCGGTCCGTACAGGCAGAAAGCAGCGGCGCTGCTGACCAGGCTTCTGATGCAGAGAATTACCCGTGCGGCTGCGAGAATGACCTGCGACCTTGCGGAAACGTATGGCGTGCAGGATTTTCTGCTTGCCGGCGGCGTGGCATCCAGCTCCTATATGAGGGCTCATTTTCATGAGGAACTGAAACGGGCAGTGGAAAAAAAGCGGAAAGCGAAGATGCATGCAGGCGCGTACCGAATCTGGTTCGGCTCCAGAGAATTATCTTCGGATAATGCGGCCGGAGTAGCGCTCCTGGGGCTGGATGAAGTCAGGAGACAGGGAGTGGGAAAGAAAGGACAGTAATATGGCATTAAAACCGATTACAGTTTCAGAGCTGAACCGTTATCTGGCGCGGATTCTGGAGACAGACCCGATCCTGACGATGGCAACCGTGCGCGGAGAGATTTCTGCGCCGAGAACGTCCGCGAGCGGTCATCTGTACTTTACGCTTAAGGATGAGAATAGCCGAATCAGCTGTATGGTTCCCCGCGATGAGATTGGCATGCTGCATATGGAGCCTGCAGACGGCATGGAAGTGACGGTGCAGGGGCGCGTGCATGTATATGTGCAGGGCGGAAGTTATACGCTGATTGTCAAGTCCATGGAAGCAGAGGGAGAAGGCAGCCTGCAGATTGCTTTTCAGAAGCTGAAGGAGAAGCTGCAGAAGGAAGGACTGTTTGACCCTGCGCATAAGAAACCGATACCAGCGTTTCCATCGGCAGTGGGTGTCATTACATCCGGGACGGGCGCCGCGGTAAGAGATATTCTGAAGAACCTGACGATGCGGAACGATTATGCAGACATCCTGGTATTTCCGGTTCTGGTGCAGGGAGACCAGGCGGCATCCGATATTGCCTCGGCGATTTCTTATGCTAACCAGGAGCATCCGGAGCTGGATGTGCTGATCGTCGGGCGCGGCGGCGGTTCAGCAGAAGACCTCTGGGCGTTTAATGAAGAAAAAGTTGCCCGCGCGATCTACGACAGCAGGATCCCGGTGATTTCTGCGGTCGGACATGAAATCGACTTTACGATTGCTGATATGGCGGCGGATCTGCGCGCGGAGACACCGACCAAAGGGGCTGTCCTTGCTGTTCCGGATACCGGGGAACTCCGGGAGCAGCTGCAGAAAGCCGGCCAGGTGCTGAGCTGGCAGCTCCAGGGACGGCTGCAGAACGCAAGGCTGTCTGCCATTGAGCAGGAACAGAGACTCCGGCAGGGCATGCAAAGCCGTCTGCAGGATGCGCGCAGGGAGCTGGAGAAATACAAGACTGTGCTGGAGGCCCATCATCCAGGCTCTATTTTGGATCAGGGATATGCGATGGTGCAGACCATGGATGGAAGAGTGATTTCTGATGTGCGCAGTCTGGAACTCAGCGATCCGTCAGCCATGGATCAGGGCGTCCGCTACCGCCTGACACTGAAAAACGGAACGGCAGAGATCGCGGTGCTCAGCCGCAGTGTTTCTGAACCGGAATAAGACAAAACCGAATCTCACAGAAGTACATATAGAAGAAATCGATCGGATACGGTAAACTATATGGAGGATATGAGGAGAGAACATGAGTACAGAGAAGAAACCGGAAGAGTTCGAAGCTGCAATGGCCAGGCTCCGAGAAATGGCAGATCAGATTCAGCGGCCGGATGTCAGTCTGGATCAGGCGCTGAAGTGCTATGAAGAAGGAATGAAATGCTACCATTCCTGCATGGAAATTCTGGATGGAGCGAAGCAGAAAATAGAGACAGAGGACGTCCCGCGGTAGAGCCCAGTCTGAAATGCCGCGGCGTTTCCCCTGCAGAAAATCAGGAGGCGAATATGAAGATTCAATATGATGTACTGAAAGACTTGGTAGAAACTCATCTGCTGGATTTTATCCCGCAGGTGAATCCGTTAAGTCAGACTTTATTTGATTCTATGGAATACAGCCTGACAGGCGGCGGAAAACGGCTCCGGCCGGTTCTTCTGCTGGCGTCCTGCCAGTTCTGCGGCGGTGATCCGATGCAGGCGCTGCCGTATGCATGCGCGCTGGAGTACATTCATACGTATTCGCTGATTCATGATGATCTTCCGGCAATGGATGATGATGATCTGCGGAGAGGGCGTCCGACCAACCATAAAAAATTCGGCGCGGACATCGCAACTCTGGCAGGAGACGGACTGCTGAACACGGCTTTTGAGGCGATGTTTAAAGACATGTTCCTGTATTTTGACCAGCCGGATCTTCTGAAGAGGAGAATCACTGCGGCGTACAGGATCGCAGAAGGCGCGGGCGTGCAGGGCATGGTTGCCGGTCAGGTTTCTGATGTGGAGGCGGACCATGAGCAGAACTCTTCTCCGGAGATGCTGCGCCATATCCATCTGAACAAGACTGCGGCGATGATCAAGGGCGCCGTTTCTGCGGGGCTGGAAATCGGGGGAGCTAAACAGGAAGTGAAAGACCATTTGCGGAAGTACGCAGAGAACCTGGGTCTGGAGTTTCAGGTGGTGGATGATATCCTGGATGTGACCGGGACAGCAGAACAGCTCGGAAAAGACCCGCATCAGGATGAGGCGAACGGAAAGCTGACCTATGTTTCTCTGTACGGTCTGGAAGGCGCCAGAAAACGCGCGTCTCAGCTGACAGAAGCAGCACTGGCCGAGTTGGAGAGCTACGGAGAAGAGGCTGAGTTTTTCCGGGATCTCGTCGTAAAACTGGAAAAGAGAACGCACTGACGCGGTTATTATGCTGATGCGCAGCCGCTGTCAGCACAGAATAAGAATGTTTGATGAAAACGGAGGATAAATGCGGATGAAGAAACTGGAAAAGTACAATTTTCCTGATGATCTGAAAACGATGAATAATCATCAGATGGAGCTTCTCGCGACAGAGATCAGAGAATTTCTGATTGATCATGTATCAAAGACGGGCGGACACCTGGCGTCCAATCTGGGTGTGGTCGAACTCACCATTGCCCTGCACCGCGTGTTCGACAGCCCTAAGGACAAGATCATCTGGGACGTAGGCCACCAGTCTTATGTGCATAAGATCCTCACCGGAAGAGCAGGTCAGTTCGATCATCTGCGCATGACAGGCGGAATGAGCGGATTCCCCAAGATGTGCGAGAGTGAGCATGATGTCTACCAGACCGGCCATTCCAGCACGTCCATCTCTGCGGCGGCAGGGATGGCGGCTGCCCGCGACATCCGCCATGAGGATTACAGCGTCATCGCCGTCATCGGAGACGGATCGCTGACCGGCGGCATGGTCTATGAAGCCATGAACAACATTGGCATTTCCAAGTCCAAGGTCATTATCATCGTCAACGACAACGGCATGTCCATTTCCAGAAATATCGGAGGGATGTCTGAGCACCTGACCAAGCTGAGGACGAGTAGAAAATATCTGCAGACCAAGAGCAGTGTCAGAAAAAAAGTCAAGAACGTACCAGTCATCGGACCGGAACTTTATCAGGGCATGTCCGCGGCCAAAAACTGGCTGAAATACGCACTGATGTCCGGGGGAATCCTTTTTGAAGAGCTTGGATTCACCTATCTGGGACCGGTGGACGGTCATGATATTCCGGCACTTCGCGGAGCGCTGACACGCGCAAAGCGTGTCGAAGGGCCGGTCGTTCTGCACGTCATTACAAAAAAAGGAAAAGGCTACCGCAATGCAGAGCTTGACCCGGGCAAGTTCCACGGCATCGGACCGTTCGATCCAGAAAGCGGCAAGGTCATTTCACCGTCCGGATGCACCTGGTCCAAGGTGTTCGGAGCGGAAATGGATCAGCTGGGAAAAGAAGACAAACGCATCACCGCTATCACCGCGGCGATGGGAGAAGCGACTGGACTGTCCGCTTTCGCAGCGCATTACCCGAAGCGCTTCTTTGATGTAGGAATTGCGGAAGCGCACGCGGTGACATTCTGCGCGGGGCTTGCGGCAAACGGCATGAAACCGGTCGCGGCCATTTATTCATCCTTCCTTCAGCGTGCGTACGACCAGATTATTGAAGATGTGTGCATCCAGAATCTTCCAGTTGTGTTTGCGATCGACCGTGCCGGGATCGTCGGCGCGGACGGAGAAACCCATCACGGGGTGTTCGATCTGAGCTACCTGTCCGGAATTCCGAATATGCATGTGTTCTCCCCGGCTGACGGCGACCAGCTCACGGCCTTGCTGCGGTACGCTTTGTCGCTGAATGCGCCGGCAGCAGTGCGGTACCCGCGCGGCACCTGCAGCTGGAAGAAGGAGAAGCTGGAGTATCACGGCGGAAATCAGAGGATCTGTGCTGGGCGCGATGTGGATATCTGGGCAGTCGGATCCATGCTGGATCATGCGGAAGAAGCCAGAGCGATTTTGGAGCAGCAGGGGTATTCCGTCGGGATCGTCAGTGTTCTGCAGGTCAAGCCGATGGATCTGTCTCTGCTGAATCCGGATGTCCGGCTGGCCGTGACGCTGGAGGACGGCATTGTTCTGGAGGGATTCGGCGCGATGTTCCATGAACAGGCTCCGTGCGGGCTTGAAGTTCTGCAGCTCGGATGGCCGGATCGGTTTATCAGCCATGGTTCGCCGCAGGATCTGTACCGGATGTACGGACTTGACGGGGCAGGCATTGCGGAGTCCGTCAGGCGCGCGCTGGAAGGTGACGACCCTGAGGGGACAAAATAGAAACGGGCAAGAAGACAGGAGTAGCAAGAAACTTGGATAAGAAAAAGAAAAAAGAAAGATTAGATGTTCTCCTCGTTCAGAAGGGATATTTTCCGTCCAGAGAGAAGGCGCAGCGGTCCATCATGGCAGGCGTAGTCTTTGTGGACGGACAGAGGAGCGACAAGGCGGGGAATAAGATTGATCCGGACGCAGAAATCGAAATACGTGAGGACATCTGTCCATACGTCAGCCGAGGCGGGTTCAAGTTGGAGAAATCCATGGAGCTGTTCCCGATCGACCTGAACGGAAAGATATGCGCGGATATCGGCGCGTCTACGGGCGGTTTCACGGACTGCATGCTGCAGAACGGCGCGTCTAAAGTCTATGCCATGGATGTCGGTTACGGGCAGCTTGCGTGGAAGCTCAGGACCGATCCGCGCGTCGTGAACATGGAGAAGTGCAACGTCCGCTACCTGGATCCCGCGCTGGTTTCCGATCCGATTGACTTCATCAGTGTAGATGTGTCATTTATTTCCCTGAAGATGATTTTTCCGACTGCGGCAAAGATCATCCGCCAAGGAGGGAAAATGGTCTGCCTGGTGAAACCGCAGTTTGAAGCCGGACGCGAACAGATGCGGGGAACAGGCGGCATCGTCAGAGACCCTGCCATCCATGCCGAGGCAATTCGAAACGTTGCTGCCTATGCAGAGGATAATGGATTTACACCAAAAGGACTGACCTTTTCTCCGGTAAAAGGAACAAAAGGCAATATCGAATACCTTTTGTATATTGAATACAATGATGAATCCGAAAATTTGGATGACATTCCAGAGAATTCGCGTTATAATGAGACTACTGTTGAAAGCATTGTCAGACAATCTCATGAGGATTTATAAGTATTTTCAGTGACTGCCCGCAAGAGTTTTCAGATACGTTGTGGAAAAAATAGCAGGATATTTTGTCTGCGCAAGTCTTTTATGTGAAAGAAGTACGTATTCACGCAATGAAAGGAGTATGAAATGGAACTTTCCAAGAGAGTGCAGGAGATGCAGTTCTCCCCAATCCGTAAGTTCAACCCGATTGCCATTGAGGCAGAGCAGAAAGGCAAGAAGGTTTACCACCTGAACATCGGCCAGCCGGATATCGAGACTCCGCCGGAGTTCATGGAAGCCATCAGAGCATATGAGCCAAAGGTTATCGCATACGGCGAGTCAGGCGGACTTCCGGAGCTGCAGGACGCGATCATCGGATACTATAAGAAGATCGGCGTTGACCTGGAGAGAAAGAACATCATCGTAACAACCGGAGGATCCGAGGCGCTGATGATGTCCTTCCTGAACATCCTGAACGAGGGCGACCAGGTTATGATGGCAGAGCCGTTCTACACCAACTACAACACATTTGCTCTGGAAGCAGGCGGAAGTGTTGCTCCGATCACAGCAAGCGCAGACGACGGATACCAGTACGCAAAGAGAGAGCTGCTGGAGAAGTCCCTGACACCGAACACCAAGGCAATTGCCTGCATCTCCCCAGGAAACCCGACAGGAAATGTTCTGACACTGGACGACATGAAAGTTATCTGCGAGTTTGCTAAGGATCATGATCTGTGGGTAATGGCAGACGAGGTTTACAGAGAGTTCGTTTATGACGGCAGAAAGCTCGCTTCCTTTGGACAGCTGTCCGAGTATGCAGACAGAGTCATCCTGATCGACTCTGTTTCCAAGAGATTCTCCGCATGCGGCGCAAGAATCGGTTGCGTCATCTCCAAGAATGACGAGTTCATGAGCGGAATCATGAAGATGGCACAGGGCAGACTCTGCTCCTCCACCATCGACCAGATCGGAGCTGCAGCACTGTACAGCGTTCCGGATTCCTATTACAAGGCAGTTAATGAAGAGTACTGCGCAAGAAGAGACACCATCCACGCAGAACTCATGAAGATTCCTGGCGTAGTCTGCCAGAAGCCGGGCGGAGCATTCTACATGACCGTCAAGCTGCCGGTAGAGGACGCAGAAGACTTCCTGATGTTCCTGCTGACCGAGTTCGACGATAACGGCGAGACCGTTATGTACGCTCCGGCAAGCGGATTCTATGCGACAAAGGGCATCGGCAAGGACGAGATCCGCATCGCATACATCCTCAAGCAGGAAGACCTGAAGAGAGCCGCAGAGCTGATTGGCCTCGGACTGGAAGCATACAAGGCAAAGGGAAATAAGTAGTCCCTCGTCAGACCTGCCGCAGAGCCCGAGCGGAAAGCGACAGACAATGCGTAAGCAAGCTGCGTCAGCAGTGCAGACAAGCGTATGTTTACCCGGAATGGTTCAGAAGAACTGTCCCGGGTTTTTACTGTTTTGGTACGGTGTCCGGCAGCCGTTACAGGTTTCAGAGATGACCTGAATACTTTCTAATGAAAGTGTATTCCATGTATTCTGTATAACTTAATATTTCATAAGATTGAACTAAATTGCATGGAGCGCATCAGTTACACGGTTTCTGGTGTGGTAGGAAATGTATCGGGGGTGCGGACAAAAACCTGGACTCTGACAGGAACCGAAAGGAACTGTGAGATGTATTCAAGAAAACAGGTATTGAAAGCACTGAGACTGTACCGCAAATGCGGTTCGGTAACCAAAACCATTAGAATCTTGGGATATCCAAGCAGAGAATCTATGTATCTATGGATAAAGAATAGTGAGTATATGAACCCCAGAGATCGCATAGACAAGCGTCCTCCCCACAAGTGCCATCTATCAATTGCAGAAAAGGAATATGCGGTTAAACGTTGCTTTTATGATGGGGAATCGGTAAAATCAGTATCGGAAGAACTGGGATGCAGCACTACAAGCCTCTATCTGTGGCGAGACAAGTATCTCAGAGGAGGTACTGTTTCACTGATGGAAAATAACAGAAAAGATACTCATAAAGCAGATGTATCCGAAATGTCCGAGCTTGAGAATTTGAAAGCTCAAATTCGAGATCTTCAAATGGAAGTGGATATTCTGAAAGGCATACTTGATGTGTTAAAAAAAGACCCCGGCACCGACTGGAGAACTCTGAAAAACAGGGAAAAGGCAGTAATGATCGGTGCCATGAAGAATAACTACCCACTGCCTATCCTGCTGAAGAAATTTGAGATATCAAAGAGCAGTTACTATTACCAGGTAAATGCTCTTACGTCACCAGACAAGTACATGGCCATACGAAAAAAGATAAAACAGGCTTTTCACGACAACAGGGACTGTTACGGGTATCGCAGAATCCATAGTATCATGAAGAATGATGGCACCGTGATATCAGAAAAAGTCGTCCGCCGTCTGATGAAGGAGGAGGGTCTTGTCGTAACATCGAAGAGGAAGCGGAAATACAGCTCATATAAAGGGGAAATAACACCTGCAGTACCTAATCTGGTGAATAGAGATTTCCATAGTGACAAGCCCGGAAAGCTGCTTCTTACCGATATTACAGAATTCTCACTTCCTGCTGGCAAGGTTTATCTCTCACCGGTGGTAGATTGCTTTGATGGATATCTGCCAACGTGGACCATAAGTCTTAGACCAAATGCCAATCTGGTAAATACGATGCTGGATAACCTGGCCAAAAAGCTTAAAGATGGGGCAAAGCCCATTATTCATACAGACAGAGGATGCCATTACAGGTGGCCTGGCTGGATTGGCCGGATGCAGGCAAACGGTTGGATAAGATCAATGTCAAAGAAAGGCTGCTCACCAGACAACTCGGCATGTGAAGGCTTCTTCGGGAGGCTTAAGAACGAATTCTTCTATTGCAGAGATTGGACGGAAGCAAGTCTTAAGGAATTCATCCGGGAGTTGGATAACTATCTCCACTGGTATAACGAAGACAGAATAAAAGAGTCATTAGGATATATGAGTCCTAAAGGGTATCGGGCATCACTTGGGATCGCCGTTTAGGCAGTCCAAGAAAATGTCCGCACCCCC
>Ga0256406_1000223_pt1 | contig 110489 bp, 97 predicted proteins | sample RumenRJG_03DNA_FD_185986 | JGI IMG/M metagenome (GOLD analysis project Ga0256406, IMG submission 185986) | Bovine rumen microbial communities from Lethbridge, Alberta, Canada - RJG_03 | ecosystem: Host-associated > Mammals > Digestive system > Stomach > Rumen | place: Canada: Alberta...
TCCACTACTACAACAACGAGCGGATCCAGAAGAAAACAAATTGGATGTCCCCTGTAAAATACAGGGAGACATCCACCGGTAATGGTTAACGAAGAAAATGTGTCCAGAATTCTGGGTACATATCAATATTTCAGTCTGCGGCGGAAACTTAAGGGCCAGTTTACTGAAATTCAGTCAAAGCTATCTTTTTATCCTTTTTAGACTGAAAAAATTTCGGACCAAGTCAGTGGAGAAAGGTTGGGAAAACTGAAATTCGGACCTAGAGGGTTGGAAAGTTAAGACTTGGATGAAAATTTTGGAGAAATAGACTGAATCGCCCGCCAGGAAAACAGGAACCAGAGCCCAAATTCGGTCAAATTTCTCAAATCTGGACCAGCAAGACCGAAGCCGCTAACTTGCTATGGCATGGCCGCCGTTCATTTCAAGTGCTTTTGAATGAGCAAGTGAATTTGTGCAGTAGATAAAGGAGAATCGGAGGACTCAAAGGTGCAAAGGAGCTCTTTCCCCATGCAGTAGCCGTTTTGCGAATAATGATTTATTTTCCAAACCGTTCGGTCTGCATACGCCGGGTCGTCCATTCTTCCATAGTGTTCCCAGTAATATTGCTTGCGGGTACGGGTGTTGAGGACGAGAAAGTCAGGAAAGAAAAGTTCATCGCCAACCTTGAGGGGAGGTTCGTAGAAATGGGGAACGTTTTCGTCTTCAAAGGCATTGATAATGATGAGTTCGGACTTCGAGCGCACAATAGTGCCGGATTTGCTGCGGTATTCCTCCCGCTTGCGTCGGCGATTCACCACTGGAAACGTCTGGCTCTTCCACTGGCGCAGAAAGTCCTCATCGTTTAGAAAAATAGGATCCACCAATGCTTGCCGCTCGACCGGCATTTTATAATAAATATCTTCGGGCTTGCGCCGTAGTGAGCTTTGCTGTTTGTCGATATAGCGAAGCTCATTCTGTGCGGCTCGAACGATTTCCTCATCATAGGCTTTCTGTGCAAGTTGCCGAATGAGTTCCTCATTCTTGACGCTTAAATACTCCTTCCCCTGAGCGGTTTTGCAGTAGAAATAGACGCGGTTGTGCTCCCGACTCACGGAAAGCTTGCCAGGCGGCGCTTTTTCCAGGCGCTTTTGCGCTTCGGAAATCCATTGCTTCAATTGGGCGGATCGTTCTTCCATTGTTAAAGATTTCAAGGGAATTCCTCCTTTCGGACATAAGGATAAATGGTTTTCCCTTGAAAAAATATGGGTCGGGAACGAATGGTGCTTTTTGTGGAGTAAATGGTCGCTATTAAGGAGCGGATTTCGTCGGAACACTTCGTTGTGAAAGTGGCCCTGAGGGAACAGAAGCATGGTTCAGTCAAACTAACCCCATATGTTGGCACTGGTCTGAAAAAGCCCTGCCTGCGCCGGCCTCGCGGCGACCATTTCAGTCTGACATACCACAGAATTCGGTCAGCGGCGGAAAATCGAGTGCCAGTTTACTGAATTTCAGTCAAAGCTATCTTTTTATCCTTTTTAGACTGAAAAAATTTCGGACCAAGTCAGCGGAGAAAGGTTAGGAAAACTGAAATTCGGACCTAGAGGGTTGGAAAGTTAAGACTTGGATGAAAATTTTGGAGAAATAGACTGAATCGCCCGCCAGGAAAACAGGAACCAGAGCCCAAATTCGGTCAAATTTTTCAAATCTGGACCAGCCAGACTGAATCCGTCATGGAATGTCGCCTGGCCTGGGCGATTCACCCCTTTTTCAACCCGGCAACACGAAAATATGGTAAAATTTTACCCATGAAACAGTTTATTGTACACGCGTTTACAGAGGAGCTCTTCCATGGGAACCCAGCGGCGGTCTGCGTTCTGGAGCAATGGCTGCCGGAGGAGACCATGATGAGCATTACAAGGGAAAATCGACTGTCGGAGACGGCGTTCACGGTGCGGGAGCCGGATGGCTACCGGCTCCGGTGGCTCACGCCCGGCGGGGAGATCGACCTGTGCGGCCACGCCACGCTGGCCACCGCCTCGGTGCTGCTGGATCGGTATGAGACGGACAAGGAGAGTCTCACGTTTCACACCCTCAGCGGTGACCTCACCGTGCGGCGCGGCCGGCGGGGACTTCTGGAAATGGACTTCCCGGCCTATGATCTCAAGCGGATTTCGGTGACCCGGGAACTGGAGGAGGCCATTGGTGCAAGACCGGTGGAGGCCTACCTTGGGCGGGATCTGCTGTGCGTCTTCAAGGAAAGCCAGCAAATCGCCGAAGCGAAACCGGATATGGAGAAGGTAAAGCAGCTGCCCGGCCTCCTGCTGCACATTACGGCGGAGGGGGAGCAGTATACATGCGTCTCCCGCAGCTTTGCGCCGAAGTTGAAAATTGATGAGGACCCAGTCTGCGGCAGCGGACACTGCCATATTGCGCCGTACTGGTGTGAGCGGCTGGACCGGGATGAGATCACGGCATATCAGGCGTCGGAGCGGGGAGGAGTGCTCTACTGCCGGACAGAAAAAGACCGCGTGACCCTGGCGGGCCACACGGTGCTGTTCTCCGAGGCGGAGCTGTATCTCTGATTAGTCGAAGCTGGTCTTGTAGAGCGGAATGACGTTGATGACCGGCTCCTCATAGGGGTGCACGGCTTTAATGGCCGCCAGCGTCCGGTCCACATTTTCCACTCTCACGGTGACCTCCACCTTGAGTTCCGGCTCGGAACTGATCTCCCCTTGCGTTCCAATATATGGGTTCGTCCCTGAAAGCGGGCGCCAGGTCCCGGTGACGGAACTATAGGACAGGCAGCTATCGTAGTTGCCAATGTGACCGGCGTCCACGTCTTGCAGTGCCTTCTGTAGGGCAGCGAGGTGGGACTCCGGGAGGAAAATCTCCATTTTGCAGTACTGAAATTCCATTTTTATTTTTGGCCTCCTGTCTCTGCTTCCATTTGGCGGGTCAGCAGGCGTCGAAACGACTCACAGAACTTTTTGTCGTCCTCGGCGGTGCGCTTCTTTGGACCCCGCATGTGTTTCTTTCCATGGGAGCGGCGCATTTTCTGACCCATGGCGCGCTCCGCAAGGAGGGCATCAATGTTTTCATCGGTATACCAGGTGCCGGACTGATGGATGGCGGCACAGCCTTTTCCGAGGGCAAGGGCGGCGACGCCGTAGTCCTGGGTCACCACTAGATCGCCCGGGGAGGCGAGATTGATGAGTGCAATATCCACGGCATCCTTCCCGGTCCCTACGGTTCGCACCTCGCTGTAGGAGGAGCGGAGAACATGGGCACTGTCACAGAGCAGGGTCACGGGCACGTGGAATTCCCGGCATATCTCCTCCGTCTGCCGGACGACCGGACAGGCATCGGCATCCACAAGAACTCGCATGATTTCAGCCCTCTTTTCCTATTGAAGTGGTATCAAAGATTATAATATAATAAAGGACAATATGAAACTGTATTATGAGAAGAGAGGCCAGGGCGACCCTATCGTGTTCGTCCATGGCAATGGAGAGGATCATCACACTTTCGACACCACTGTCGAAGTTCTGGAAGCCGACCACACCTGTTATGCCGTCGACTCCCGGGGGCATGGGGAGAGCCCGTCTGTGGAGGAACTGCACTATGAGGACATGGCAGATGACATGGTCGAATTTCTGGAGACCCATGACCTGAACAATATCACATTCTTCGGCTTTTCCGACGGTGCCATCGTCGGGCTGCTCACGGCCATGAAGACGGACCGCATTGGGCGGCTCGTCATCTGCGGGGCCAATACCGAGCCCCGCGGCATAAAGGGCTGGGCCTACCGTATGTTCCGGGGTGCCTATTTTTTGACCCATGACCCGAAAATGAAGGTCATGCTCCGGGAACCCCACATCACGGAGGAACAGCTGAAACAGATAACGATCCCGACACTGGTTCTGGCCGGTGACCGGGACATGATCCGGGAGCGGGAGACGAAGAAGATTGCCGCCGCCCTTCCCAACTCGACACTTCGCATCCTGGAGGATGCCACTCACATAAGCTACGTCCAAAACTCCACCCGAGCAGCCATAGAGTACATAGCATGGGTGCAGGATCTGGAAAACCGATAAAGGAGACCCGAAATGGGAAAGAAATTAGGGGAGTCCATTCAGGACATTGTACAGAATATCACCTCTGACGTGGGGAGTGACCCCACCCGCGCCATCGACAATCTCAATGTCCACGCCCAGCCGAGCTTCAAGACAATTGTGGGAATACTCCACAATTTGTTCCGCATCGTCTATCCGGGCTACTATGTGGACGAGACGTATCAGACTTTCAACGTTCGGACAACAGTGGCCGCTACGGTTGAGGACGTGGCCAGCAAGCTGAACCACCAAATTGCTCTTGCACTGCGATTCGACAAGGAACTGCAAAGCCTGTCCTACCATGAGATCGCGGACCGCGCGGACGAAATCACCCTCGAGTTCATGCAGCAGATTCCAACTATCCGCGAATACCTCGAGACCGACGTCCAGGCCCTGTTCGACGGCGACCCCGCTGCCAACAGCACCGACGAAATCATCATCGCCTATCCGGGCCTCTATGCTATATCTACATATCGGTTCGCCCATGAGCTCTACATCCGCAATGTGCCAATCATCCCGCGCATTATGACGGAGCATGCACACAGCGAGACGGGAATAGATATCAACCCCGGCGCCACCATCGGGAAATACTTCTTCATTGACCACGGAACCGGTATTGTTGTCGGTGAGACGACGCACATTGGAGAGCACGTCAAGCTCTATCAGGGCGTCACGCTGGGTGCCCTCTCCACGAGCGGCGGACAGGCACTGCACAACGTCATCCGACACCCGACCATTGAGGACTACGTCACGGTCTACTCCAACGCTTCCATTCTGGGCGGCGAGACCGTAATCGGCGAGGGCTCCGTCATCGGCGGCTCGGTCTTCCTGACCCGCTCGGTGCCACCTCATACGAAGGTCTACGCCAAGAGCAAGGAGCTGCACTTCAACAACGACCAGTCCAAGGCAGACAAGTCTGCGGCCGAGGAAGTCGATCAGCCTTGGTTTTACATTATCTAAAATATTTTGGGCGATGCACCTTTTGGAAAAACCAAGGTACATCGCCCATAAATTTTAATATTTTTCCAGATGCTTGTCGAAGTCCGGCAGTTCAATCTGGGATTGATCTGCGACCGGGCGGAGAAGGAGCGGCATTTTGTGCCGAATGAGATGCTGTAATAAGGAGTTGTACAAATATTATTAGGGGCCAGGACAAAAGTTTTCGTGGTTCTGGCCCCTTTCTTTTTGTCATTTCGCTGCATTTCCCGTTTTTGCTTAATGCAGCAGACGCTCCTTTATGACTACAATTCGATTATTTGAAATTGTAGTCTAATGGAAAAAATCCGTTCATCCGAAATCCCAATATTTTCAAATGTAGTCATAATTTTTGGGCGATTCACTTGCTGTCACAGCCCAGAAATCCAAATTAAGGCGGGGAAACCCCTCAAAAAAGGATGAATTTTATCAAATTAGCACATATGATTATGACTACAAATCGAATATTTTAGAATGTGGTCATAAGGATTTTTTGATTTAGACTACATTTTCCATAATCAAAAATGTAGTCATAATGGACCACTCCCGGTACCGCCCAAAACTAAATCGCCCGCCTGAGGAGACATCCTCAAGCAGGCGATTTTCGTATTATTCCAAATTACAGCAGCGAAGCGACATAAGCGTCGACCTCTTCCATGTCCGTCGTCGGCTCAAAGCGCTTGACGACATTGCCGTCGCGGTCGACGATGAACTTCGTGAAGTTCCACTTGATCTTGGAGTTCTTCTTGTAGTCCTTGTCCTGGGTCTTCAGAAGAGCCTTCATGGCAACGGCTTTGGCGCCCTTGCCGAAGCCCTCAAAGCCCTGCTCGCTCTTGAGATAGGTGTAGAGCGGGAGCTCGTTCTCGCCGTTGACGTCGGATTTCTTCATCTGCGGGAACTGGGTGTGATACTTGAGGGTGCAGAAAGAATGGATCTCCTCATCGGTTCCGGGAGCCTGATCCTTGAACTGGTTGCAGGGGATGTCGACAACCTCAAGGCCCTTGTCATGGTACTTCTCATACATCTCCTCAATGGGTTTGTACTGGGGAGTGAAGCCGCAGCCCGTGGCGGTGTTGACGATCATGATGACCTTGCCCTTGAAGTCGGCGAGATCCAGCGTGTCTCCGGATCCGGTGGTGAGTTTATAATCATATACAGACATTGTGAAAACCTCCTAATTGGTTAGCTTGTGTTAACTCTTACAATTAGATTGTACACAATTCAATTCAGAATGCAAGTCTTTTTTTAAATTTTTTTGGGGCGGGGGCGATTCAGTCTTTTCCCCATGAATTTTCCTCAACACCTGACATTTCTGGCCCAGCCAGACTGAATTTCAGTCAAACCAACCTTATATTCCAGCCTTGGTCCTAAATTTTTTCAGTTTTATTTGGACGAAATTGATAGCTTGGTCTGAAGTTCAGTTCGCCGGCGCTGAAAATTCGGTCGCGGGCTGAATTCTGTGGTAAGGCCAGACTGAAGTGCCCTCTGAACTGCCGCCAGCAAGGGAGAAATTTCAGACCCAAGCATGCCAGAGAAGACGGTTTTCCTGAATCATAATAACGGCCACATCATTGGGAAGGTATACGGATCCTTTGCTTTATCCAGTCAGTGGCCTTGAATACCCCCCTCGGGTATTTCATCCCGTTTTTACCCACTTCCGCCAAATTATTGGTAGGAAGTTGGTATTTTTCAACTCTTATTGGTTGTATTTTTTGCTTCTACGGAGTAGTACTGAGCTGAAATGAGGATTTATTATACAAAAGATAGGATTTTGCCTTGCATCTTTGTCGGAATAGGGTGGCTTTTTATCACCTTTTTTTCATTCTTGTGGCACGTGGTGTAATTTGGGCTCAGCTGGTGCAGAATCCAATATCGAAAAGGGCGTCCTTTATTATGAAGAAAAAGGGACTGTATCTGAATGGTGAACGCACCATTTGGATACAGCCCCTATTAATTGTTATTTTATTTCCCCAGCGGAATCTGCTTTCTTACCTCTTCCACGCGGTCCAAATCCAGGTCCACGACGCGCCCTTCTGCCTTGCCGTGCATTTCCGAGAGTACAATGCCCCAGGGGTCCACAGCGAGGGAGTGGCCGTAGGAGACATAGGAGGCGTCCAGATTGCGGGCGGCGGATGTTCCAACAACGTAGATCTGATTGTCCAGGGCGCGGCTGCGGAACAGCAGCTGCCAGTGGGCGGGGCCCGTTGTCATGTTGAAGGAGGCGGGCACAAGTACGACTTTGGCGCCGGCGTCCGTCATGTCCTCAAACAGGCGCTGAAAGCGGATGTCAAAGCAGATGCAGAGACCCATTTTCCCGAACTCGGTGTCGAAGACCGTGACGTCGTCGCCGGCGGTCAGGGTGTCGGACTCACGGAACGTCTGCTCTCCGGTGATATCGATGTCAAAAAGATGGACCTTGCGGTGCCGCGCAATCTGCTTGCCGTCCCGGTCAAAGACATAGGCCGTGTTGTAGATATGGCCGGCGTCATCAATCTCCGGAAAACTGCCCGCCTGAAGGTACACTTTGTGTTCCGCGGCAAGGTCCGACAGGAATTTCCAGGTAGGGCCGCCGGCGGGCTCGGCGTACTTGGGGAACTCCGTGGTCTCATAGGGACACGTGAACATTTCCGGGAGTGTCACAAGGTCCACATCCTGGAAAAAGTTCCGGGACAGAAGTTCGGCGACCCGGTCGAGATTCTCCTGTTTGCTGGCGGAGACGGGGGTCTGCAGTATTGCTGTGCTTATTCTTGACATGTTTCTCACCTCTTGATTTCATTATACCCCACCGCCAGTTCTTGACAAGGCACTGTCAGTGGGGTATACTTCTCTCATATTGAAAGTATTCCTACTTATTTAATATGAAAAAAGCAAGAAGGGCAGACCAATGGTAAATCGCACAGACAATATGATGGCAATGCGCGCTTCCGAGTCCATGTGGAACGGAAACACGCCGAACTGCCATGCCCTCATTTGACCATAGAGAAAGGGAACGGAGCAGACACGGCGGTGCCTGCTCTTATTTTTTTCAGGAGGTAATTTCATGAGCCAGGATATTGAGACCCGATGTCTCCATCTCCCCGAAGAGGAGGAACAGCGGGAACTGATGGCCTCCCATGGCGCACTCAGCATTCCAATCTATCAGACGGCCACGTTTGCCCATGTTACGGACGACGGTTATGACTACTCCCGGGAGTCCAATCCCACCCGGGCCCATCTGGAAAAAATCGTCGCGGGGCTCGAAAACGGCTGTGACTGTGTGGCCACCAGCAGTGGCATGGCCGCCATTGCGCTCGTTATGGAACTGTTTACTCCGGGAGACATTGTGCTGTCGGACAGCGACCTGTACGGTGGCAGCATACGGTTCTTTCAGACGGTAACGGAGAAGTATGGGGTAAAAGTGGTGAATCGCCCACTATATAGGGATTATACTGTGGAGTCTGGCACGGCTGCCGTATACCTGGAGACCCCCACGAACCCCATGATGCACGTCACCGACATGGCACGTATTGCCGAGTCGGCTCACAGCGCGGGTGCCCTGCTCATCGTTGACAATACATTTCTCTCGCCATATTTCCAGAATCCGCTGGACTTCGGGGCCGATATTGTCATCCACAGCGGGACCAAGTTCCTGGCGGGCCACCATGATGTGCTGGCAGGCTTTGTCGTAACACGGAGACCGGAACTTGCCGGGAAACTCCGCAGGCTCAGCGTCACCACCGGTGCGGTGCTGTCGCCGCAGGACTGCTGGCTGGTGACCCGGGGAATCAAGACTCTGGCGCTGCGCATGGACAGGGCCCAGGAGAATGCCATTGCGGTGGCCAATTTTCTGCTGGAGCGCCCCGAGGTAGAAAAAGTTCTCTATCCCGGTCTGCCTGATGCGGAAGGGTATGCTATTATGGAGAAGCAGGCGAGGGGCTTTGGCGCGGTGCTCACCGTGGAACTGAAATCGGCGGCGCTGGCCCGGGGTATCCTGCAGCACACCCATCTCATCAAGTTTGCGGAGAGTCTCGGGGGAACCGAGTCCCTCGTGACATATCCCATCACCCAGACCCACGCCGACGTGCCCGTCTCCATCCGGGAGGCCAATGGGCTGAACGACCGAATTGTCCGTTTTTCCCTGGGCATTGAGTCGGAGCGGGACCTCATTGCAGACCTGAAAAGGACGTTTGACGAAGCGGAGGAGTAACTATGCCGGAAAAGAATTTGGATTTTGATACGGTCGTGGATCGCCGGGGCACAAACAGCCTGAAATACGACTGCGCTGTACGCCGCGGTCTGCCGGAGGATGTGTTGCCGTTTTGGGTGGCCGACATGGACTTTAAAACATCCTCCTGCATTCAGGAGGCCCTACAGGCTGAGGTGGAGCACGGCATCTTCGGATACAGCGAGCCGGATGAGTCGTACTTTGCAGCTGTAGCCGGCTGGATGGAACGCCATCACAACTATAAAGTAGAGCGGCCCTGGCTTGTGAAGACCCCAGGCATTGTGTTCGCTCTGGCACAGGCTGTCCGCGCCTTCACCGACCCGGGCGATTCAGTCCTTGTTCAGCAGCCAGTCTACTACCCCTTCTCCGAAGTCATTCTCGACAACGACCGGAAGCTCGTGAGCAGTGACCTGATTCTCGGTGACGACGGCCAGTATAGAATTGACTTTGCAGACTTTGAGAAGAAGATTGTCGAGAACGACGTGAAGCTGTTCCTGCTCTGTAATCCCCACAACCCCGGTGGCCGTGTATGGACCCGGGAGGAACTCACAAATTTGGGGGATATCTGCCTTGCCCATCACGTCCTCGTGGTCTCAGATGAAATCCATTCCGATTTCGCCTTTGCCCGGGAGCATACGGTGTTCGCCACCATCAAGCCGGAGTTTCAGGAGAACAGCGTTATCATGACAGCACCGAGCAAGACATTTAACCTGGCGGCTCTTCAGGTCTCCAATGTCTTTGTCGCAAATGCAGGTTTGCGCCACAAGCTGCGCGCGGAAATTGGCGCGTCTGGATACAGCCAGCTCAATATCATGGGAATCCTCGCTGCCAAGGCCGCTTATACAGAGGGCGAGGAGTGGTACGAAGGGGTCTACCAGTACATCGCCGATAATATGCAGTACGCAGTGGACTATGTGAATTCCATTCCGGGTCTCTCCGCCGTGGTGCCCGAAGGAACGTATCTCCTCTGGGTGGACTGCCGTGGACTCGGTCTCTCTGCCGAGGAGCTTGACGACCGGGTCATCAACCGGGCAAAGCTCTGGCTCGACAGCGGCACCATCTTCGGCAAGGCCGGCGAGGGCTTCCAGCGAATCAATGTTGCGTGCCCGCGGGTGACGCTGCAGCAGGGGCTTGAGAGGCTGCGTCTCATTGCGGACTGACGCCTGCCCGAAATCTTCTTCCCATTTGTGATATAATACTTGCGTTACTTGCGGGAAACGTAAAATATCGCAGAAAGGAAATTGTTTCGCATGTCAATGTATCTAGTTGACTTTGAGAACGTCAACGGCGACGGGCTCACCGGCATTGAACAGCTGAAGGCGGAGGACTGTGTCACTATCTTTTACTCCAAGAATGCCGCCACCATCTCGTTTGAGGTGCATCAGGCCCTGAATAATACAAAAGCTCAGATAGAGTATATGAAGGTGGAGAGCGGTACGAAGAATGCCCTCGACTTCCAGCTCGTCTCGTTCCTCGGATACCTCATGGCGGAGGACAAATATAAGAAATACTATATTGTTACTAAGGATAAGGGCTATAAGGCCGTGGCAGACTTTTGGGCGGAGGCCCACAAACCGGTCTCCCTCGTGGCAAATCTGGAGAAGGTCACCGTGGAGGAGGAGAATGACGAAATTCGAAGCGCCATCTCTTCGGCGGTTTCGGAGCGCAAGGATCAGGATCTGGTCATCAAGTTCGTCGGGAAGTATAAGACGAAAATGGGCCTGAACAATGCCCTCCAGAAGGAGTTTGACAGTAAGCGTGGCGGGGAAATCTATAAGCTGTTAAAACCGTATATCAAAGACAAAAAGGGGAATTGACCGAACAAAACGGTCAACATGTATAAAATTCCTAAAAAAGTGTGTCTCATTTGTTGAAAATTGGACAAACCTGTGCTAGGGTTTGGTTGCTATAGGAATCCGTGTGCGGACACGGAACCAAATTTTTCGCAAAGGAAGGATATGCATGAATACGAAAACCATGCAGCGCCATACCATGAGAAATATTCTCTCAGTGGTTATGGCGCTTGTTTTCGGTGTATGTGTGCTCATTCCGGGAACGGCGTTCTTTAACCGCTCCTCTGCCGCCGTCAAAAAGGGCGGAAGGGACAATTCCACCATTCCCTATGATGCCACCATCACCTCCAACAAAGCCCAGTGGGAAGGCCTGGCTTCTCAGGAAGCCGCCGAGGGCACGGTTCTCATGAAGAACAAAAATGGTGCCCTCCCAATTGACACCTCCAATGGCAAGGTCAAAGTAAACCTTCTTGGTTGGTGTGCCTATAACCCGGTCTATTCCGGAGCGGGTTCCGGTTCCATCAAAGACGGTGCCCGTGTCGACTTTATCCAGTCTCTGACGGACAACGGCTTCGAGGTGAATCCAGCCACAAAGGACTCCGGTATTTATCAGTCGGAAGAGAAAGGGGCCATTGAGTCCAGTGTTGGTTCGCTGATTGCCTCCTTTGAGCAGCATGAGCCGTCGCTTGACAAGTTCACAGGCGCCACTTCCTTTGATAATATGAAGAAATACTCTGACACCGCCATTGTCGTTCTTGGCAGAAATGCCGGAGAGGGTGTCGATCTCGACACCTATAAGAGCGTCGACGGAAGACGGTACCTGCAGCTCAGCGTCAACGAGGAAAATCTTCTGAAACAGGCCCGCAAGACCTTCAAAAAGCTCATTGTTGTTATGAACACGGCCAATGCGCTGGAACTGAAGGGCATGAACGAAATTGATCCGGATGCCATCGTCAGTGTCGGCATCCCCGGTGCCATCGGACTCTCCGCCTTCGGCAAGGTTTTGAACGGCACCATCAACCCGTCTGGCCGACTTGTTGACACCTGGGTCTATGACAACGATGCCAACCCGACCTCAGACACATTCGGTGAGCATGTAGCCACCAATACCAAGGGTGCCTACTATATCGACTATATTGAGAACATCTATAACGGCTATAAATTCTATGAGACTGCCGCTGCAGACAAGGCAGTTATCCACAGCCCAAAGAGCGGCAAGACATTTGACTACCGCAATTATGGCAGCATTGTTGCCTATCCGTTCGGCTATGGACTCTCCTACACCACCTTCGAGCAGGAGCTCAAAGGCGGTATTCCTAAGAACCTGAAGGCCCACGACAAATTCAATGTCAAAGTCAAGGTCAAGAATACTGGTAAGAAGGCAGGCAAGCAGGTCGCAGAGCTCTATGTGTCCGTTCCCTATACCAGCTATGACAAGAGCCACGGCGTGGAGAAAGCAGCCGTATCCCTTGTCGGTTATGCCAAGACGAAAATGCTTCAGCCCGGCAAGTCCCAGACTCTCACCATTCCGGTCAGCGTTGAGAAACTTGCCTCCTATGATGAATCCTATCAGAATGCCAACGGCACGAAGGGTGCTTATCGTCTGGATGCTGGTAAGTATACGTTCAGTCTTCGGTCCGACTCCCACCATGTCCTCGACACCAAGGATTCTCAGGTAAAGGACAACTTCGTTTACACAGGCAAGGATAAGAGAGAATCCGACGATCAGCAGGCCAGCAACCAGTTCCAGGATGCCAAGAGAGGCATTTATCTCTCCCGTAAGAACGGCTTTGCCAACTATGCAGATGCTGTCAACTCAGTGAAGTCGGATGTCAAGGATACCTCTTATCAGGATGATCCCGACGGCTACAGTTCCAAGTATGATAAAGAGGTCACCAAACACTATGTCAAGGGCGTCGACTATGAGAAACCCGGCAACCTGAAGTACAGCGACCTCAAGGGTGTCCCGTACGACGACCCGAAATGGGACGAACTCGTTTCTCAGCTCTCTATCAAGGAGCTTCTACGCCTTGTCCAGTCCGGACTCTATAAGACCGTGGCTCTGCCGTCTGTCGGCAAGCCTATGACGCTGGACCTCGACGGCCCGCTTGCTCTGTCATCTGAGATGTCCTCCGCCACCCAGCTCCAGGGTGTCGGCCACACGAGTATTCCGGTACTCGCCTCTACCTGGAACAATGATATAGCCCATACTTATGGTGCGTACATCGCCGATGAGGCACACACCATGGGCGTTACCTCCTGGTATGCTCCGGCCATGGATAACCACAGAAATGCATACTCCGGCAGAAACTACGAGTACTATTCCGAGGATCCGGTCCTCAGCGCAGGCATGGGCTCCAACGAGTGCCTCGGTGCCCGGGAAAAGGGTCTCATCACCTATATGAAGCATTTTGCTTTCAACGACCAGGAGAACCACCGCTCCGAGAACCTGCACACCTATTTCAACGAGCAGGCCGGCCGTGAAATCTATCTCCGTCCCTTTGAGGATGCGGTCAAAGAGGGCCATGCCAATGCGGCCATGGGTGCCTGCAACATGATTGGTGACGTCTTCAGCAATGCCTTTGAGCCTCTCATGGTTCAGGTGCTCCGCAACGAGTGGGGCTTCCGCGGCGTCGTCTCCACTGACCAGGCTGCCTGGGGCATGCAGACCGGCAATGCCGGCAAGATCGGTCCGACCAAGTACTGGCTCAAGACCAAGGCCATCCTCCGCGGCGGCACAGACTTCTGGCTGGATTTCCAGCTCGGGACCATCAAGACACCGTCTGTGACCAGTGATGCAGACATCTTCTTCCTGCAGAGAGCGGCAAAGAATATGCTGTATACTGACGCAAACGCCTATGTCATTCCGGCAACCACCAATATTACTGGCACAGAGAATGACTCGCCAATGGGTATTCTCATGACCGAGATCATGTAAACTGCATTTTAGGGGTTGTATCAAAATGGTGTTATCCGCCATTGAGATACAACCTCTTTTTTTTGCGGCCAATTCATGCTACACTTTCGGAAATGAATCGCGGAGGCGAGAATATGGCGCAGAAATCAGAACGGGCGGAGAGCCATTCCATCGGTCTGCTGCTGAAGCAGGTCAGTGAGGAACTGGAAAAAGAGTGTAACAACACCATGAAAGCCGTGGATTTAACGGCGGCCCAGGCCCGCTTCCTGCTGCTCATTGAGCAGGCGCCTGGAAGTATGGTGACACTAAAAGAACTGGAACAGCTCTCCCATACTGCCCAGGCAACCTGTGCCGGCACCGTGGCCCGGTTGGAGAAAAAGGGCCTTGTGGAATCCTCTCCCGACGAGTCGGACCGACGGGTCAAAAATGTCACGCTGACCCGGCAGGGCAGGGAGAGCCTCTATGCGGCCGGTTCTTACCTACGGCAGGCCGAGCGGCATGTACTTGGCAACTTGAGCGAGCCGGAGCGGGATGAGCTCCAGTGCCTCCTCCAGAAAATTCGGGAAGGAATGAGATAATGATACAGGACATTGCTCCTCATAAACTCGACAACCATTTTGAACCGGGAAAGCTCCCCATGGCGGACAGCCCGGTCATTGCATTTCTCGGCAGGGAGGTCCTGCTGAAGATGGAGGAGGGGAATATTCAGCTCCCCAAGGCCAAAGATCTTGGCCCGGCATGCCAGCTCAGTTACATGATCACTATGGATGGTGTCGACTACTTTTTCCCCGTGGAACCCATAAAAAAAGAAGAGGTCCCCGAGGGCCTCACCTATCAGCAGGCCCGCGGTCTCCGGAAGCAAAAGGTCCTGACCCGGGACCAGATGTTCCTACTCGTCACCGGCCTTCACCTGAACAACTGGTACTCCCATAACCGTTTTTGCGGCCAGTGCGGACATCCGACACAGATTGACGACACCGAGCGGGCGCTCGTGTGTCCAAAGTGCGGCAATAAGATCTTCCCGCGGATCAACCCGGCCGTCATAGTGGGTGTCACGAATGGCGATGAGCTTGTCATGACAAAATACGCAAATCGCCCCGGCCAGACGGTCACCTACTACGCCCTCGTGGCCGGGTTCACCGAAATTGGCGAGACGCTGGAGGAGACGGTGCAGCGCGAGGTCATGGAGGAGGTCGGCCTGAAGGTCAAGAACATCCGCTACTACAAGTCCCAGCCCTGGGGCTTTGCCGACGACATCCTGGCAGGTTTCTTCTGCGACGTGGACGGCGACCCTACCATAACTATGGACCGTACAGAACTCAAGACGGCGGTCTGGATGAAGCGGGAGGACATCTACGGCCAGCCCGATGACCTGAGTCTCACCAACGAGATGATGATGCTCTTCCACGATGGCAAGGAGCCGAAATAAGGAAAGAAAAAAGGAACTTGTATCAAAGCAGATTATCTTGATACAAGTTCCCTTATTTTATTTCAGGTCGATGAGGACGACACCGCCATCCTCCAGATCCCTTCCGGTGTCCCAGAGCTTGTCGAGGGGCAGCCACTCGGCCTCGCCGTAGGTCACGGCCTTGACGTCGATAAAGCCCTCATCGTTCTTGCGGTAGCCGTTCAGGATGAACCAATGCCACTCATATTCGTGGAACTGCTTGTCGTCGTGGTGTAGGATCATGATGGGGAGGGGAATGCCCTTGTCCAGCTGCTCCATGATCCGGTCTCCGGCCAGAGGCCAGCGCAGTCCCTTGTGCAGGGCACGCAAACATAAGATGGGCGATTCACCGGTTTCTGCGGTGCGGTCATCCAGATATTTCTGGAACCCGTCCATCCAGGCCTCCAGGGTGTTGATGCCCTTCCAGCGGGGGTGGAGATACGGTTTCATGATATTGGAGAATTCAATGTAGCGTTCTTTCGAGAGTTTTTCCAGTTCTTCGTCGGAGAACGGCACCAGGCTCGTCTCTCCATAGTATTTTGCAAGATAGATGCACAGGTCGCAGGCTGCCAGAGCACCACAGCCGCCGAGATGCATCATGGGGTCCTTCAGCCAGTCCTGATTGCCGCCGTAGGTTCCTTCTATATCAAACCAGGGAAGTTCTTTTTCCATGGTCAAGGCCTCTTTTCCCAAATAAAAAATTTCTCTTAATATACGACAAAATCAGCGGAAATACAATATTTCATTTTTGTAATATTGAGCCTCTGGTGCGGTTGTGCTATGATAACTCATGGGTTAGATGAATCTAACCCGTTTTTTCAACGTTGCAAGTTAGCAACAACTAATTATTCTGTGGAGGTGAAACGATGATGCCTCTGACATATGCGGATATCGGCAAGACCTACTTTGTTCAGAAGGTGGGCGGCAAGCCGGAGGTCCGAAAACACCTGGAAAATCTCGGCTTTGTAAACGGTGCCGAGGTGCGGGTCCTGAACACCCTGGCGGGCAATATCATTGTGAACGTCAAGGAGACCCGGGTGGCCATCAGCAAAGAGATGGCCCAGAAAATCATGATTTGATGAGAAATTGGAAAAGGAGAAATCTTCTATGAGAACAATGCGGGATGTCAAGGTGGGCGAGGATGTCGTCATCAAGAAGCTCACCGGCACCGGCGCGGTGAAACGGCGGCTCATGGATATGGGACTCACAAGGGGTACCCAGGTCCATGTCCGCAAGGTGGCCCCCCTCGGGGACCCCGTGGAAGTCACGGTGCGCGGCTATGAGCTCTCCCTTCGGAAGGCCGATGCCGAGATGATCGAGATCGAATCGGCGGAGGGATAATATGGCAAAAGAAACATCGGTAACCATTGCGCTTGCCGGCAACCCCAACTGCGGCAAGACCACACTGTTCAACGCCCTGACCGGTTCGAACCAGTATGTGGGAAACTGGCCCGGCGTCACGGTGGAGAAGAAAGAGGGACGGCTGAAAAAGCACGAGGACGTCGTCATTACCGACCTCCCCGGAATTTACTCCCTGTCCCCGTATACACTGGAAGAGGTCGTCGCCCGGAACTATCTCGTGGGCGAGCGGCCCAATGCCATCTTAAATATCATTGACGGCACGAACCTGGAGCGGAATCTGTATCTTACGACTCAGCTTTTGGAACTGGGTATTCCGGTCGTCATTGCCATCAATATGATTGATGTCGTGGAGAAGAACGGAGATAAAATCGACAAGAAAGCCCTCTCCAAAAAGCTGGGCTGCCCGGTTTTGTCCATTTCCGCACTGAAGGGGACCGGTATCTCCGAGGCGGCGGAGGCTGCCATTGAGGCGGCAAAAGCTGCATCGCCCATGCCGCGCCATGAATTCTCTGGCCCGGTGGAGCACGCGCTTGCCCATATTGAGGAGGCCTGTCTCCACGACCTGCCGGAGAACGAGCAGCTCTGGTACGCCATCAAGATCTTCGAGCGGGACGACAAGGTCATTGCCCGCCTCGGTCTCTCCCAGGAGGTCCAGGATCACATTGAGAAGGATCGGGAGGCTTGTGAGGCGGAGCTCGACGATGATACGGAGAGTATCATCACCAACGAGCGCTATGATTTGATTGGTGACATTCTCCAGGGAACTTACAAGAAGAAAAACGCGGGTAAGCTCTCGACATCGGACAAGATAGACCGGGTCGTCACGAACCGCTGGCTCGCTCTTCCCATCTTTATTGTCGTCATGTTCCTGGTCTACTATGTGTCCGTCTCCACGGTGGGCACCTGGGCCACGGACTGGATGAATGACGGTGTTTTCGACCCGGGCGGTGGCTGGCACCTGTTTGGTATTGGCACCTCTGCCTACAATGACGCAGCAGACAGCTACGCACAGAAATATATCTTTACACCGGATGTCCAGAAAGTGGTGGACGCTGCCGTGGCTCACGGCGTGACCGGTGCGGACGAAGTACAGGCGGGCATAGAGTCTGGCTCGTTCGCCGACTTCTCGGAGGCCTATGACTCCTATGGAGCAGAACTTACGGCCAAGGGCTATGACATTTCCAAAGTCGTTGACCCGGCTCTGGAGAAAGCACCACAGGAATCCGACTTCGGGGTCTGGGTACCCAGTATTCCGGCACTGTGCGATTTAGGCCTCGATAAAGCCAATGCAGCTCCCTGGCTCCACAGCTTGCTGGTCGACGGTATTGTCGGCGGTGTCGGCGCCGTTCTCGGTTTCGTCCCGCAGATCATGGTGCTGTTCTTCTTCCTGGCCTTCCTGGAGGGCTGCGGATACATGTCCCGCGTCGCATTCATTCTCGACCGGATTTTCCGCAAGTTCGGCCTCTCCGGAAAGTCGTTTATCCCCATGCTCATTGGCACCGGCTGCGGTGTCCCTGGAATTATGGCCTCCCGTACTATTGAGAATGAGAGGGACCGCCGCATGACGATCATGACGACGACGTTCATGCCGTGCTCGGCCAAGACGCCAATCATTGCCATGATTGCCATTTCACTGTTCGGCGGTGCCTGGTGGGTGGCCCCCAGTGCTTACTTCTTGGGCATGGCCTCCATTATTATTTCCGGAATCATGCTGAAGAAGACAAAGCCCTTTGCCGGTGAGCCGGCTCCGTTTGTCATGGAGCTCCCAGCCTATCATCTGCCGACTCCGGGCAATATCTGGAAGAGCGTCTGGGAGCGGGCCTCCTCGTTCATAAAACGGGCCGGCACCATTATCCTTGCAGCCTCTATCGTCATCTGGCTTGGCAGCCACTTTGGAATGGTGGGCGGCCACTTCGGATATGCCGACTTCAATGAGATCGGCATCCAGGCATCCGTACTCGGGGCCATCGGCGGCGTGCTCCGTTACCTGTTCATTCCTCTCGGCTTCGGCGGCACACTTGCTGCTGCAGGCGGCGGAATCCAGGCGACCATTGCCACCATCATGGGTCTTGTTGCCAAGGAAGAGGTCGTCGGCGTCTTCGGCGTCCTGGACTTCCAGGGTCTCGCCCCGCTGGCAGGGTATGCATTCCTCGCTTTCAACCTCCTTGCCGCTCCCTGCTTTGCCGCCATCGGCGCCATCCGCAGAGAGATGAACAACACAAAATGGACCTGGTTTGCAATTCTCTACCAGATAACGTATGCTTATGCCATAGCACTGATGATCTATCAGTTCGGTTCGGCCATTCAGGGGAACATCCACGTGGTTCCGTTTATCTTCGCGGTCCTCGTCCTTGCCTTTATCCTCTTCATGCTGTTCCGCCGCTACCATGAGGCGAACATTGTCACGGAGAAGGTGGACGTCCGCTCGAAGAAGGAGCGCCGCGCCGCCAAGAAAGCGGAGAAGTCCCGCGCCTGAACCGACATGAATCCAAATTTTTGAGGTGATACTATGAACGCTGCATCCTGGATCATACTCGCTGTCCTTGTGGCGGTCGTGTCCCTCATCATCGTCAAGATGGTCCGGGACCGCAAGGCCGGCAAGACCGGCTGCGACGGCTGTGCCAACAGCGCCAGCTGCCCGGCCCACGCGGCTGGAAAGAGCTGCGGTAACAGGAAATCCATCTGAATTTGAAATTATGGGTGAGGCCCGCTGCAAGTCTGTTAGAGGCTTGTGGCGGGTCTCTGTTTTGTTGGGGCGATGCAGTGGCGGACACAGCGTGCGGGAGCTTTGGGGCGGTGATTTAACTGCAAACCTTGTTTCTTGAGCAGCTTGCTGTTAATCCAATTCCTTCGCGGCGGGGAAATTAACTGCAATCTCTGTTGCTTAGGCGATATGCAGTTAACCCGCCTTATGGCTGGCGAGAAATTTAACTGCAAAACCTGTTGTTGAGGTGAAATGCAGTTAATCCGCTTGCCTGTGCGGCGGGAAAATTAACTGCAAACTCTATTACCGAGGTGATTTGCAGTTAATTGGTCGGCTCGGTGGCAAGAGATTTAACTGCAAACTTTGTTACTTAGGAGATTTGCAGTTAATCCGCCTCCGTGATGCCAAAAAAGATAACTGCAATTCTCCTCATTTTTCAAAAGTGCAGTTAATCACCCACCTCTCATTGCCGCCCAACCCCAACAAATAATAAGACATGTCTTTTTGCACAGAACGTCTATTCCTTACGGCTATTTTTTGTGCTATTGTATGAATTAAATGAGGAAGTACTTATATTTATAGGGAGGAAATGACAATGAAAAATACCTGGAAACGGGTGCTCGCTGTTCTTCTCTCACTGGTCTTCTGTGCCGCATTCCTCAACACGGCGGCATTTGCGAAGACCACCCGGGAGGACCGGGACTTTGACCAGGGCTGGAAGTTCCACCTGGGAGAGGCCTCCGGAGCGCAGGGCACCACGTTTGATGACAGTTCGTGGCGGAATGTGAACATTCCCCATGACTACAGCATTGAGCAGGAATACACGCCGAAGGCCCAGGGCGAGAGCGGTTATCTGCCTGGCGGTGTCGGTTGGTATCGGAAGACATTTACGGTGCCGGCGGAGGATGCGGGGAAGCATCTCGTACTGGGCTTTGACGGTGTATATATGAATTCTACCGTCTACCTGAATGGTGAAAAACTGGGTGATCACCCGTACGGTTACTCGCCGTTTTCCTTTGACATTACCCCATATGTGAAAGTGGGCCAGCCCAATGTGCTTGCGGTTCGCACAGATAACAAACTGCCTTCCAGCCGCTGGTACTCCGGAAGCGGTATCTTCCGTGACGTCACCCTGACGGCCACCGATCCGGTCCATGTTGCAACCGGCGGAATCCGGACTTCTACACCGAACCTTAGTAAGGATTCGAAAGATGGTCTCACAAAGGTCGTCACCACTGTGAAGAACGACGGAAGCGCCGATGAGACCATTGCCCTTCGGCAGACCATTACAGGTCCCGGAAAGACCGTGAAGGTTAAGTCAGCAAAATTCCCGCTGAAGAAGGGCCAGAGCCTGGATGTCAGCATGGATCTCACTGTGAAGAATCCAAAACTCTGGTCTCCGGCTGAGCCAAATCTCTATCAGCTGACCACTGAGGTACTGAAGGACGGCAAGGCTGTTGATACGGTGACCACCGACATCGGTTACCGCTGGACGACCGTGTCCAATACGAAGGGCCTGTTCCTGAATGGAAAGCCCTTTAAGGTCCAGGGCGTCTGCCTGCACCATGATCAGGGAGCGCTTGGCTCTGCCGCAAACCGTGCGGCAATAGAGCGTCAGCTGCAGATTATGAAGAAGATGGGGTGCAATGCAATCCGTACATCGCACAACCCTGCATCGCGAACTCTTATCGACCTCTGCAATAAAGAAGGTTTCCTTGTCCTCGAGGAGATGTATGACGGCTGGCACGCCAACAAAAATGTAAATATTCACGATTTCTCGGAGTCGTTCTATAAGACGATTCCTGCGGACAGCAAACTTGAGAACTCCTATCCGGGTGAGTACTGGTCTGAGTACTCCCTGAAGTCCACTATCCGGCGTGACCGCAATGCCCCCTGCATTTATATGTGGGACCTTGGTAACGAGGTAGAGGGTGCCGCAGCAGGCGTAGCCTATGATAGGGACTATAAGAATCTTGCCAAGTGGGCAGATGAAGTGGATGGCACCCGTTCCTATGTCACCGCGGACAGCCTTCTCAAGTACTATGACAAGGTGGAGGTCCCGGACCACACCAACATGGCCAAAATGCAGACGGCATCCGGCGGACAGGTTGGCGGCAACTATGTCCATGGCAATGTCTGGGATACCATTCATGAGAGACATCCGGATTGGCCGCTTATCGCCTCCGAGGACGTCTCTGCGGTGAACAGCCGTGGCGTCTATAAACGCGGCGCCTATGACACAGTGGCCAACGGCACAATGCGGTCGGACAGCAGTGCTTCGAACAAGAGCGGAGACCAGTTGCCCAAGCATCAGCTCACCGCATATGATGAGTCCACAGTCTCCTGGGGCAAGATGGCCGCGGAGGGCTGGTATGACAGCATTACCCGGGACTATCTCGCCGGTGAATACGTCTGGACCGGTTTCGACTACATTGGTGAGCCTACACCGTGGAACAGCGAAGTCAGCATTCCTATTAAGGGCTGGCCGGCACCGAAGTCATCCTATTTCGGCATTGTCGACCTTGCCGGATTCCCGAAGGACTCCTACTACTTCTATCAGTCCCAGTGGAACCACGACCTGACCACGCTCCATGTCCTGCCGGCATGGAATGAGAATGTCGTCGACAAGGATGAGAATGGCAACGTCAAAGTTGTTGTCTACTCCAACGCCAAGAGCGTCGAACTGTTCTTCACACCGAAGAATGGCGGCAAGAAGGTCTCGCTTGGAAAGAAGACCTATACCACAAAGAAATCGGATGGCGGGCTCTACAGCTATCAGTACTATGAGGGCCCCGGCAAGTCCGACAAGGACTATGAGAACCTCTACATGACCTGGAATGTCCCGTATCAGGATGGCACGCTGACCGCGGTTGCCTATGACAAGGACGGAAAGGTCATCAAGGACACTGATGGTCGCAATAGTGTGACGACTGCAGGACCCGCTGCTGAGCTCAAGGCAGAGGTCTATGGCGGACGCAAGTCCATCGCCACCGACGGAAATGACCTGGCATACATTGAGGTCACGGTCACGGACAAGGATGGCATCATGGTTCCGGACGCCGCCAACCGCATCTATGTGACGGTCAACGGCAAGCCGGCCCGCCTTGTTGGCGTGGATAATGGCGATGCATCGGATATCCAATCTTTCCACGACAACAACCGCAAAGCCTTCAACGGCAAATTCCTCGCCATCGTCCAGTCGACGGGCGAGAAGGGGTCGTTCACGGTCACCGTCTCTTCGGATGGCTTGAAGGGCGACACGGTGAAGCTTTCGGCGAAATAATAATATTATTATGATGTGGCCCCGGGAGGTAACCCTCCCCGGGGCTTTTTACCGCATTTTCAAAAAATCCCCAATGCGGTAAATCTATAATTTAACAATTACCGCATTTGCCAAAAACCTCCAATGCGGTAAAGAAAATAGGCAGGAACAACTGCCTGTTATTGCTACATCCTTTATTTTTCTCGAATGTAGCGGTAATAATGCGCCATAATCATACATGGTGTATCATAATCCTTCACCGCATTTGTTGATTTTTCAAAATGCGGTGAAATCAAAAAAATATTTTTACCGCATTTCAAGAATTTCCCAAAAGCGGTAAAAAATTCAGCCCAGCGCCCGAGCCGCCCGATCTTCATTGCACTTTCCCCCGAAAAACCTTATCATAGTACCCGAATCTTTCCCAGGAGGGCGGCCATGAGCAAACAAAAGTCCATTTTTTCCAAAACACCGGTGCTGATCTTGGTGGCGCTCCTGTGCACAGCCCTCTGGGGCGGGGCGTTCCCCGGTATCAAGTTCGGGTATGGTGTGCTCCATGTGGAATCGGCGGACACGTTCCTGCAGATCTTGTTTGCGGGGTACCGGTTCACACTGGCGGGCATCCTGGCGTGGGTCATCGGGTGTATTTCGAACCGGCGTGTCCTCGTGCCGCACCGCGGGTCATGGCACAAGGTGCTCATCTTGTCGCTTGCCCAGACGGCGGTGCAGTATTTCTTCTTCTACATAGGCCTTGCGCACACGACCGGGGTGCGGTCGTCCATCATTGAGGGCTCGGCGGCGTTCATTTCGCTGCTGCTGGCGGCGCTGTGCTTCCATCAGGAGAAGCTCACGTTCCGGAAGGTGGCCGGTGTCATCATCGGGTTTGGGGGCGTCGTTCTCATTGAGACCGGAGGGGGAGCGGGGCTCGGCACATTCTCGCTCTTTGGCGATGGAATGATCTTCCTCGCCACCATCTGCTCGTCCCTCTCCACCGTATTTCTTCGGCGATTCACCCAGGACGAAGAACCGTTCACCATGTCCTCCTGGCAGTTCTTCCTCGGTGGTCTCATGCTGACAGTGGTCGGACAGATCGGTGTGCATGCGGCGGGTCCGCGGACGGAACTCTTCTGCATCGCCCGGGAAAATGGGGAACTCGGGAAGGCCGTTCTCATTCTTCTGCTGCTGGCAGGAATTTCCGCCATTGCCTACTCACTGTGGGGCGTACTTTTGAAACACAACCCGGTGTCCCGGGTCACGGTCTTCAACTGCATGATCCCGGTTTTTGGGACGCTGCTGTCCATGTGGATCCTGCAGGAGTCGGCCTCCCAGCCGCTGTGGGTCATCCTGACGTCGCTGCTTCTCGTTGTGTCCGGCACGCTGCTCGTCCAAAAATCTTGACCCCCTGTGGAAAAGGGGTTAGAATGAACGCGAATTTATCCTATCTTGAGTTTTTTAAGGAGCTATCGCTATGAAAGTGGATTATAAACCCTGCAAAGTGGCCCTCCTCACCGGATATCTCGGTGCGGGCAAGACCACACTGCTGAACAAGATCCTCGCCCAGCCCGGCGACCACAAGATTGCGGTCATCGTCAACGACATCGGCGAGGTCAATATTGACGCAAGCCTCATTGCAAAGGGCAGCACCATCGACATGACGGACAACAGCCTTGTTCCGCTGACCAATGGCTGCATCTGCTGCACCCTGAGCCAGGATCTGGCCCAGCAGCTGTCCGACCTTGCCACTACTGGAAAGTATGACTACATTGTCATTGAGGCCTCCGGTATCTGTGAGCCCATCCCGATTGCCCAGACCATCACCATGATGGCTAAGGCAACAGCCGACCAGAATATGCCGGAAATCGTCCATCTCGACAACATCGTCACCGTTACCGACGCAGCCCGCATGGTCGACGAGTTCTCCTGCGGTGAGCGCCTCACCGAGGAAATTGAGGACGAGGAGGATCTTGCCTCCCTGCTCTGCCAGCAACTGGAGTTCACCAATACCGTCATCCTCAACAAGTCCGACCTTGTCAGCGACGAGGAGAAGGAGCGCATCAAGGCTGTCATCAAGGCTCTTTCCCCGACGGCCAAGATCATTGAGGCCCAGTATGGTGACGTCCCCATGACCGAGATCCTCGACACCGACCGCTTTGACTTTGAGAAAGCCTGCATGTCCGCCGGCTGGATCCAGGCCATTGAGAACCCGGAGGAGGAAGAGGAGGGCGAGGCCCTTGAGTACGGCATCCAGACCTTCGTCTATGAGACCCGCAAGCCCTTCGACATGGAGAAGCTGCAGCAGGTCTTCCTTGGATGGCCCATCAACATCATCCGTACAAAAGGCTATGTCTGGTTCGCCGAGAATCCGGACGATGCATTCGTTCTGGAACAGGCCGGCCGTCAGGTCACCATTACTCCGGATGGCATCTGGCTTGCCGCTGCCTCCAAGGAGGACAGAGAGGACGCCTTTGCCCAGTATCCGGACCTGAAGGACGACTGGGACGACGTCTACGGAGACCGGGTCAACCGCCTTGTCATCATCGGACAGGACCTGGACAAAGAGGGTATGACAAAGGAATTTGAGAATGCTCTCTCGGTCAAGGATCCCATCGGCTAAATAGAACAAAAAATTTACGGTCTCTCCGGCTCTTTTGCGGGGAGGCCGTTGTTTTGTACAAAATAGATAACATGTTATGAATAAATTCTCCATCGCCCAGGAAAAAATTAATTAACATGTTATTTACTTCTGGAAATAGATGAGTATAATAGGAGCATCACAGAGGGGAGATGGTAAATTGCGGCATAAACTGGAAGACGCCCCGGTCTCTGTTCTCATAAAGCTTCTGGCGGAGAAAGAGGAGCGGGAAATCAACCGTATTCTGCAGAAGGACTGCATTACAGTAATGCAGGTTCGCCTTCTCGTCTCACTGGCGCAAAGGGAGGAACCCCTCCCGGAACGGGCCCTCGGAGAGTGTCTCCATGTTTCCCAGCCCGCTCTGGTGGGCCTTATCCGCAGACTGGAGGGAAAGGGACTTGTGAGGACATATCCCTCTCCAGACGACCGGCGTTCCCGTCTCGTCCAACTCACGGAGAAAGGACAGAAGGTCTGTGAAGAGAATCATCGGGCCATGGAGCAGTACAATGAACAGCTGACCCGCAATTTTTCCGAAGAGGAAAAGAAGACGCTGCAAGACTACCTGCTCCGCATGTTTCAAAATATGAATTCCACGAAGGGGGAATAATTTCCAATATGGTTCGTACCCTGGCAAAACAGATCAAGGGGTATAAGAAGGACACCATCCTCACACCGGTCTTCACGGCGCTTGAGGTCATCATGGAGGTCCTCATCCCCTATATTACCGCCCGCATCATCGACGAGGGCATAACCGGCCACAACATGGGAAAAATTTGGGAATTTGGCGGCATCATGATTGGCATGGCCATCCTGAGCCTTGCATTTGGCGTGTTCGGCGGTCTATATGGTGCAAAGGCCTCCACGGGCTTCGCCAAAAACCTGCGTCAGGCCATGTTTGAGAATGTGCAGACGTTCTCATTCTCCAATATTGATAAGTTCAGCACTGCCGGCCTCGTCACCCGTATGACCACAGATGTCACCAACATCCAGATGGCATTCCAAATGCTGCTCCGCATTGCGGTCCGTGCGCCGCTTATGCTCATCTTCAGTCTCGTCATGTGCATTGTCATCAGCCCGAGGATCAGCCTGATCTTTCTTGTGGTGCTAGTTTTCCTCGGCGCTGTTCTGGGACCGATTGCTGCACGCGTCACAAAGCTGTTCCGACAGATGTTTGACCAGTACGATGAGCTGAATGCCAGCACGCAGGAAAATATTGCCGGCATCCGCGTCGTCAAGGCTTTTGTTCGAGAGGACTATGAGAGCACAAAGTTTACCCGTGCTTGTAAGAAGCTCTATGACACGGCAGTCAAGGCCCAGGGCCGCATGGTCATTGCCTTCCCGGCCATGATGCTGGCCATCTATGCCACCATGATCGGAATCAGCTGGTTCGGCGCCAAACTCATTGTCGCAGGTGACATGACTACAGGCGACCTGACATCACTATTTAGTTACGTCATGGGTGTTCTCATGTCCCTTATGATGCTGGCCATCGTCATTGTCATGATCGTCATGAGTGTCGCCTCGGCACAGCGTATCTGTGCTGTCCTCGAGGAAAAGCCGGACATTGTAAACCCGGAGAGCCCCCGAATGGAGGTGCCGGATGGCAGCATCAACTTCAACCATGTCGACTTCTCCTATAAGACTGGCAAAGGGGAGAAGACGCTGCAGGATATCGACATACATATCCAATCCGGTGAGACCATCGGTGTTATCGGTGGAACCGGAAGCGGCAAGACGTCCCTTGTCAACCTCATTCCCCGACTGTACGATGTGGAGAATGGCTCCGTCACAGTTGGCGGATATGACGTAAGGGAATACGACCTGGAGACCCTGCGTGACAAGGTCTCTGTGGTTCTCCAGAAGAACGAGCTGTTCTCCGGAACCATTCTCAGCAACCTTCGCTGGGGCAACAAGGATGCCACACTGGAACAGTGCAAAGAGGCCTGCCGCATGGCATGTGCAGACGAGTTCATTGACCAGTTCCCGGACGGCTATGACACCCGCATTGAGCAGGGCGGCACCAACGTGTCCGGTGGCCAGAAACAGCGTCTCTGTATTGCCCGGGCGCTCCTGAAGGATCCGAAGATCCTCATTCTCGACGACTCCACCAGCGCCGTCGACACGGCTACAGACGCGAAAATCCGCAACGCATTCCGGGACTACATCCCGGACACCACGAAGATCATCATCTCCCAGCGGGTCTCCAGCGTACAGGATGCCGACCGCATCCTCGTTCTGGACGACGGCAAGGTAAACGGGTTTGATACCCATGAAAACCTGCTGAAGGAGAACCCCATATACCAGGAAATCTACGAGGCCCAGATCAAGGCCGGCGGAGATTTCGACGAACCCAACTGAGGAGGCGGAATAAATGGCAGAACAGAATAAGCGAAACGCCAGGCCTCCGAGGGGGGCGCGGGGAATGTCCAGCGTCAAAGACCCGGGCAAGGTCTTTAAACGGACCATGGGTTACATGCTGAAGGGGAATGGGTTCTCCTTTGCCATGGTGGTGCTTTGTATCATTGTCTCGGCATTTACCACGGTAGTCGGCATCATGGTCATGCGTGATCTCGTGGACGACTACATTGTCCCGCTCACCCACCAAGTTCACCCGGACTATGGACCGCTTGCCGGCATGATTGGGAAAATGGCTTTGGTCTTTGCACTGGGCGTTGTGTGCAACTTTGTATACCAAAGGCTTATGGTGAATATCAGTGAGGGTACCATGAAGCGCCTCCGCGAAGAGGTCTTCACCCACATGGAGAACCTGCCGCTGCAGTACTTTGATCAGAACTCCCACGGTGATATCATGTCTGTCTATACCAACGACATTGATACGCTGCGGCAGCTCTACTCCCAGAGTATTCCGCAGATCATCAACTCGGGCCTTTCGGTCATCATGACCCTGGTCAGCATGTTCATTCTGGACGTTCCGCTGACGCTCATCGCCATCTTTATGGTACTGGTGCTGCTCGTGGTCCTCTCCAATATGGGAAAGATCTCCGGAAAGTATTTCCTGAAGCAGCAGAAGGATCTGGGTGCTACCGACGGCTACATTGAGGAGATGATGACCGGACAGAAGGTCGTCAAGGTTTTCAACCATGAGGACGAGAATATTGCGGGCTTCACGGAGCTCAACGAGAGCCTCCAGCACAGCGCCAGCCGTGCCAACGGCATTGCCAACATAATGATGCCCATCAGTGGCAACGTAGGCAACCTGTCCTATGTCATCTGTGCCATTGTCGGCGGCGCCATTGCTCTGAGCGGCCGCTTCAGCATTACGATAGGAACTATTATCTCCTTCCTGACCATGAATAAGAGTTTCAACCAGCCGGTCACCCAGGTGGCCATGCAGATGAACTCCATCATCATGGCCATGGCAGGAGCGGAGCGTATTTTCACGCTTCTCGACACCACGGTGGAAAAAGACGAGGGCTATGTCGAACTCGTCAATGTGAAGGAGGGGGCGGATGGCTCCCTTGAGGAGTGCGAAGAGCGCACCGAGCGCTGGGCATGGAAGCATCCCCACAAGGAGGATGGCACGGTCACCTTTACGGAACTGAAGGGCGGAGTCACATTTGACGACGTGAACTTTGGCTATACAGACGACAAGATGGTTCTGCACGACATCACACTCTATGCGGAACCGGGTCAGAAGATTGCTTTCGTAGGCAGCACGGGCGCCGGCAAGACTACCATTACGAACCTTATCAACCGGTTCTATGATATCCAGGATGGTAAGATCCGCTACGACGGCATCAACGTCGATAAGATTCGCAAGCCGGACCTCCGCCGCTCCCTTGGTATGGTTCTGCAGAACACGCATCTGTTTACCGGAACGGTTATGGAGAATATCCGGTACGGAAGGCTTGACGCAACGGACGAGGAGTGCATCGCCGCAGCCCAATTGGCCAATGCGGACGGCTTTATCCGCCGCCTGCCGGACGGCTATGACACACTTCTGAAGAACGACGGCTCGAACTTGAGCCAAGGACAGCGCCAGCTTCTGGCTATTGCCCGGGCAGCTGTCGCTGACCCGCCAGTCCTGATCCTCGATGAGGCCACGTCCTCCATCGACACCCGGACGGAGCAGCTTGTCCAGCAGGGTATGGATGCTCTCATGTACAACCGCACGTCATTTGTCATTGCCCACCGTCTTTCCACGGTACGCAATGCGGACTGCATTATGGTACTGGAACACGGCCGCATCATTGAGCGCGGTACCCATGACGACCTCATAGCTGCCAAGGGCCGCTATTATCAGCTCTACACCGGACACAAAGCGGAGCCGGTTGCGGAAAATCCCGCGGGCTGATACAATAAAAATCGAACCACGGAGGCTCTCCCGGACGTCCTGGGAGGGCCTTTGTTATCGGTAAATCTACGAGGGAAGGAGAACTCTCCATGAACCCGAAAAAGATGATATTTGCTTCAGACTCGTTCAAGGGCTCCCTGAGCCAGGAGCAGATCCTGAATATTTTGGAGGAGGCCGCCAGGGAACAGTTCCCGGACTGCGAGTGCATCGGCATTCCCATTGCCGACGGCGGTGAGGGGACGGCCCGCGCCGTGACAGGTGCAGCGGGCGGAAAGTTGCGCAAAGTCAAAGTGCATGACCCTCTCATGAAAAAGCATGAGGCCATCTATGGCCTTCTGCCGCGCCATCGTGCCATTATTGAGATGGCAGAGGCATCTGGCCTCCCGCTGGTCCCCGCCTCAAAGCGGGACCCGAGAAATACCAGCTCTTATGGTACTGGAGAACTCATTATGGACGCCCTGCAGCAGGGCTGCCGGGACATCCGCATTGCCATCGGTGGCTCGGCCGTAGATGATGGCGGAATGGGCGCCTTCCGTGCCATGGGGTTCCAGTTCTTTGATAAGGACGGAGAGGAACTCGAGGGCTTCGGAAAGGATCTCATTCGGGTGGCCAGTATCTCCGACGCCAATGTACCTCCAGAGGTCCGTGGAGCCAGCTTCACCGTAATGTGCGACGTGGACAACCCGCTTCTCGGCCCGGACGGCGCCACCTATGTCTTTGGCCCACAGAAGGGCGGAACACCGGAAATCCTCAAAGAACTGGAGGCCGGTATGGAGAACTACGCCGCAGTTGTGGCAAAGATAACCGGGGAACACTATGAGAACTTCGGCGGAACCGGTGCGGCAGGTGGACTGGGCTTCAGCGCCGCCGCATTCCTGCGGGCAAAAATCCGTTCCGGCATTGAGACCATCCTCGACCTTGTCGGTTTTGACGAAATGCTGCGTGACACAAATCTCTGCATTACCGGAGAGGGCCGGCTGGACGACCAGTCCATGCATGGAAAGGCTATCCACGGTGTGGCAAAGCACTGCAAGAAGGAGGGCGTACCCTGTATTGCCATCGTTGGCGGGACAAAAGAGGGATATGACCGTATTTATCTCCAAGGTGTCACCGGTGTTTATGTGACGACGCCAGACGGCATGCCGCTGGAGGAGGCCATGGCGCATGCAGAAGAGCTGTATCGCAAATCTGCGGAAAAGGTCTTTGATGATATTGCAAAGGATGTCATCCATGGAGGGGAGTACTAATGCGTTTTGAACTCCTGTCCCGCATGGGCTCAGCTACGGACTGACCTATGACAAGCAAATCGCCCACGGAAGGGCATGCGGAACCTATCTTGGCCGCTTTCTCGAAGAGGCGCCGGAGGAGGACCGGGACCATATTCTCACTCTCTCTGGACTGGGCGACCTGGACGGGTACCATCAATATTTTGCGAAGTCCTGTGGTGTCGTTCCTATTGGCGATGCAGAACGGCAAAAAATATTTGACCGCGTCGTCAACAACACGGCAAAACTGAATTCCGCCTCGTTCCCGGTGGATGCAGCGGTGCTGCAGCGAATCGTCCGGGGCGAATAAAAAACAAAACAGGACCCGGCAGCGGCACTTCCCGCTGCCGGGTCTCTCTCTTACAATCATTTCCCGCGCCCCGGATATATAATACCGGGGCAAAGGAGTGATACGTTATGAAAATAGCCATTGTCACCGGCGGAAGTTCCGGCATTGGCAAGGCGGCCTGTGCGACCCTTGCTGAGAAGGACTGCAAGGTCTATGAGCTCTCCCGGCATGAACAGCCGGAGAGAAAGAACATTGTCCATGTGAACTGCGACATTTCGGTCCCGGAACAGGTAGAGGACGCGGTTGCCAAGGTCATGGAGGCCGAGGGGCGCATTGACATCCTCATCAACAACGCGGGCTTCGGCATTTCCGGCGCCATTGAGTTCACGAGCGACGCCGATGTCAAGAAACAGTTCGAGGTCAACTTCTTCGGCATGGACAAAATGTGCCGCACCGTGGTCCCCATTATGCGCAAGCAGGGGAGCGGCCGTATTGTGAACCTGAGCTCTGTGGCGGGACCGGTGGCCATTCCATTCCAGGCCTATTACTCTGCAACCAAGGCGGCCATTGCCAACTACACCTATGCGCTTCTCAACGAGGTGCGCCCGTTTGGCATTGAGGTCGTGGCCATTCTGCCCGGCGACATTCACACCGGTTTTACCGCTGCCCGGGAGAAGTCCATTGAGGGTGACAAGGAGTACAACGGGAGAATATCCCACTCCGTGTCCGTCATGGAACACGACGAACTCAACGGCATGCCCTCGGAGAAAGCAGGTGCTCTGGTGGCCGGCTATGCGCTGAAGAAACACCCGGCACCGAGCTACATTCTCGGCAACTCCTACAAACTGGCGGTGTTCCTGCAGCGCTTCCTCTCGAACCGGACGTTCTATTATATCGTCGGAAAACTTTACTCCTGATCCATCTCTTTCTTGATGGCTGTCACCTCGTCCAGCCAGAGGCGGGAGGAGGCGTCGGAGGGCATTCTCCAGTCCCCGCGTGGGGACAGCGTGACGGAACCGACTTTCGGGCCGTCCGGCAGGCAGGAGCGCTTGAACTGTTGGGCAAAGAACCGGCGGTAGAAGTTCTGCAACCAGTGGAGCAGGACCTCCTCGCTGTAGTCCGGGAAGGCCGCTTTGGCCAGATGGAAAATTTTGCGCGGCGGGAAGCCGAAGCGCAGTACATAGTAGAGATAAAAGTCGTGTAACTCATAGGGTCCCACGAGGTTCTCGGTCTTCTGGGAGATCTCGCCGTCTTTGGCCGGCAGGAGCTCCGGACTGACCGGAGTCTCCAGGATGTCTATGAGGACACGGCTTAATTCTTCGTCCTCGGCCGTGTCGGCGGCGTAGCGGACCATGTGGCGCACAAGGGTCTTCGGCACGCCGGCATTGACGCCGTACATGCTCATGTGGTCGCCGTTGTAGGTGGCCCATCCGAGGGCGAGCTCAGAGAGGTCCCCAGTGCCGACAACAATGCCGCCGGACTTGTTTGCCACGTCCATGAGTTCCAGCGTGCGGATGCGTGCCTGACCGTTCTCAAACGTGACGCTCAGGTCGTCCTCGCTCTGCCCGATGTCCCGGAAGTGGGAGCGGACGGTGTCGGTAATGTCAATTTCCTGGAAGGAGACGCCGAGGCGTTCGCAGAGAATTTCTGCGTTGGAACGGGTGCGTTTCGTGGTTCCAAAGCACGGCATGGTGACCGTGAGGATATCCGATGCCGGGCGATTCAGCAATTTCATGGCCCGCACAGCCACCAACAGCGCAAGGCACGAGTCCAGTCCCCCACTGATGCCGATGACCGCGGTTTTGGAGTTTATGGTCTGAAGACGCTTGGCAAGGCCGCTTGCCTGGATGTTGAAGATGAGCTCGCAGCGCTCTGCCCGCAGAGAGGTATTGGATGGTACAAAGGGGTAGCGGGCGATCTCACGGGTCAGTATGTTTTCCACTACATTGAGATGGAATGGAACCGAGGTGAGGGGAGCGGTCTCAAAGGACGTGTTGTGGCTGCGCTCGAGAATGAGTGCGTCTACATCGATTTCTGTCTTGCAGATATCCGCCGAAAACGGCTTGCGCTCCGCCAGCGTTCTGCCGTCTTCTGCAATAATGGAGTGACCCGCGAATGTCATATCCTGCGTGGACTCTCCGTAGCCGGCGCTGGCGTACAGATAGGCACTGAGCAGGCGGGCGGACTGGTTCCGGACCAGTTCTCTGCGGTACTCGGTCTTGCCGACGGTCTCATCACTGGCACTGCAGTTCACGAGTACGGTGGCGCCGCCCCGCGCCAGGCGGGTCGAGGGCGGGTTCGGGCTCCAGAGGTCCTCACAGATCTCCACGCCGAGGACAAAGCCGGGCATATCCTGGCAGGCGAATGTAAGGGCCGTGCCGAAGGGCACTGGGTAGCCGAGGCCGATGTCAATGTCCCGGACCCCGTCCGGGGCACGTTCAAAGTGGCGCTTCTCATAGAACTCCGCATAGTTCGGAAGATAAGTTTTCGGGACGATGCCCAGGACCTTTCCGCCTGCAAGCGGGGCGGCCACATTGTAGATTTTTCCGCCCACCTGCAGCGGCAATCCGACGACGACAACGCTGTTGATGTCGGTGGTGAACTCCGCCAGCTCCTTGAGACTTTCCCGGGCATTTTCCAGCAGGGTCTGCTGGAAGAACAGGTCTCCGCAGGTGTAGCCGGTGAGGCAGAGCTCCGGGAAGACCAGGAGCTGGGCGTCTGTGTTCTCGGAGACGGCGGCCTCAATGCGCGCGGTATTCTCCCTGCAGTCGGCGAGCCGAACCTCGGGAGAGAGACAGGCCGCCTTGATAAAACCGTATTTCATATTGAAACTCCCCTCTGTATTTGTTAAAATTCTACTGCAAAATCTCTCCAAATGGAATAAGACAGTTCGTTTGCACCATCCTGTCTCGAAAAAAAACCAGGGCTTTTGGTGCACAGGGTCTCCCTGTGCGTTTTCTTTTTTACGGAGCCGGAGCGGGCAGACGGACGGAAAGGATCAGGAATAATGATCACAATATCCGCCGAAGCCTTCTTTGACTCCGCCCATTTTTTGTCCGGCTACCCGGGAAAATGCGCCAACCTGCACGGCCACCGCTGGAAAGTGGTCGCCGAGGTCTCCGCTCCCGACGTGGGTGAGACCGGCATGGTCATGGACTTCAAGGACCTAAAGGGTGCACTCCGGGCCATGGCTGACGATATGGACCACAGTCTCATCATGGAAGAGGGGTCGCTGCGCCCGGCGACACTGCAGGCGCTGCGGGAGGAAAATTTCCGCATCGTTATGGTGCCGTTCCGGCCCACGGCGGAGAATCTGGCCCGTTATTTCTTTGAAAAGCTGGCCCCGGAAATTCCCGGTCTCATCCGGGTCTCGGTCTATGAGACCCCCGAGAACCGTGCCACCTATGAGGTGACGGCATGAGCGAGTACCAAATTGCCGAACAGTTCCTCAGCATTAACGGAGAAGGACCCCGGTCGGGCCAGCTCGCCTATTTTATCCGTTTTCCCGGCTGCAATTTGAACTGCTCGTTCTGTGACACAAAATGGGCAAATCGCCCCGGCGTCCCTACGGAAAAATGGACAGACCGTCAGCTGGCGGAGGCGGTGCGGAAGTCTGGAGCAGGCCTTGTGACGCTGACCGGGGGAGAACCGCTGCTGCAAAAAGATCTTGGACTTCTTCTGGACACCCTGGCGGAGGAGACCGAGACGCTTGCGGAAATTGAGACCAATGGGAGCATAGATATTCGTCCGATGGCGGAGAGGGTGAATCGCCCATATTTCACATTGGACTGCAAACTTCCTGGGAGCGGAATGCAGGGGCACATGCTGCCGGAAAACTATGAACTGCTCTGCCCTGAGGATACCGTAAAATTCGTCTGTGGCAGCCGAGAGGACCTGGACGTGGCCAGAGATGTCATGAACCGATATGACCTCCGGGAGCGCTGCCACGTCTATCTGAGCCCGGTCTTCGGGCGGATTGAACCCGCAGACATCGTGGAATACATGAAAGAGCACCGGATGAACGGCGTGACGCTGCAGCTGCAAATCCACAAGTTCATTTGGGACCCGGACAAGAAGGGAGTCTGACCATGAAAACATTAGTTCTATTGAGCGGCGGGGTGGACAGTTCCACCTGTCTGGCGCGGGCCATCCATGAGGTCGGCGCGGAGAATGTCGTTGCGCTTTCTATTCTGTACGGGCAGAAACACCAAAAGGAAATGGAGTCGGCCAAGGCGGTGGCGGATTACTACCATGTGGACCTCTATAGCTATGATCTCTCGGAAATTTTCCAGTACAGCAAGTGCTCGCTGCTGGAGGGCTCCGAGGAGGAGATCATCCACAAATCCTATGCGGAGCAGCTGAAGGAGACGGACGGCAAGCCGGTCTCCACCTATGTCCCGTTCCGCAATGGACTGTTCCTCTCCACGGCGGCAAGCTTTGCGCTGTCCATGGACTGCGACCGCATCCTCTATGGCGCCCATGCAGACGATGCTGCCGGCAACGCCTATCCCGACTGCAGCTCTGTCTTCAACGACGCCATGAATACGGCGGTCTGGGAGGGGAGCGGCCATCAGGTGCGTATTGAGGCTCCCTTTGTGGGAATCAGTAAGGCCGAGGTCGTGAAGCAGGGGCTGGAACTCGGTGTTCCCTATGAGCTCACATGGAGCTGCTATGAGGGCGGCGACAAGCCCTGCGGCACTTGCGGAACCTGCATTGACCGGAAGGCTGCATTTGAGGCAAATGGTGTTACGGATCCGCTTCTGAAGGAGGATTGAACATGGAGGGAATTACGAAGCTGGGTGCCGGCAAGACCGAGTACCCGAACGACTACGACCCGTCGGTCCTCGAGACGTTCGAGAACCGCCACCCGGACAACGACTACTTTGTGAAGTTCAACTGCCCGGAGTTCACGAGCCTGTGTCCCATCACCGGACAGCCGGACTTTGCCACAATTACTATTTCCTATGTCCCTGGCGAGCGTATGGTGGAGAGCAAGTCCCTGAAGCTCTATCTCTTCAGCTATCGAAACCACGGCGACTTCCATGAAAACTGCGTGAACACTATCATGAAGGATCTCATTAAACTTATGGATCCGAAGTACATTGAGGTCTGGGGCAAGTTCCTGCCCCGGGGCGGCATCTCCATTGACCCGTACTGCAATTATGGCAGACCCGGGACGAAGTGGGAGGAGGTCGCATGGCAGCGGCTGTCCCAGCATGATCTGTACCCGGAAAAAGTGGATAACCGATAATCGTGGATTTCAACGACAAAAATTAGACTATTGTAAAAGTTCCCTTTCCTGTGATATTCTCAGTATGTACGATAACAGACACTTTCTGTACAAACGTATTGAAACTGGGAAACCAGGAAAGGGAACCTCATTATGGCAGAATATTTGAACAACTACCCGAACGTATTCCTCCACGGTTTTACCGGCTGGGGCGAGACTGACGGCATGTACAAGCTCATGCACTACTGGGGGCTTGGCAGCAAAGACCTCATGCAGCGTCTGAAGAATAAAGGTATTGAGTGCTACTCGCCGGCTCAGGGCCCATATGACAGCCTCTGGGACCGGAGCTGCAAGCTCTGGGCATATCTGTTCGGCGGCACGGTGGACTTTGGAAAAGTGCACAGTGAAAAGTATGGCCATGCGCGCTACGGCAAGACCTATGAGCACGGCGTTCTGGAGGATCTGGGAAAGACCGATGCCCATAAAAAAATCAACCTTTATGGCCACTCTTTTGGCGGCCCCACGGTTAAATTCTTTGCCGACCTCTGCGTCCAGGGCTCGGCGGAAGAGCGGGAGGGGACCGACCCCGCAGATCTCTCTCCTCTGTTTGAGGGCGGCCACGGCAACCTGATCCACACTGTCACGACCCTCGCCGGCGTCAACAACGGAACGACACTGGCCACCATGCAGCAGAAGGCATTTCCGGTGCTCGATCCCATCCTTTTTGGTGGCACAGGCCTCCTCGGCAACTCGCACTTCATGAAGTTCCTCGACTTCGGCAACCAGCAGTTTGGCTTTAACGCCTATTCGGAGGACATCAAGGTCGGCAAGCCTGTGAATCCGGTCAAACTCTTCAAGGGCACAAAGGATATTACCGAGCACCCCATGGACAACTCCACCTATGAGATGACCATCGAGTACTGCAAGAAGATCAACGAGCAGCAGGTCACCGACCCGCATATCTACTACTTTGCGCAGCGGACATCCAACTCCATCGCCCTCCCGAACGGGAAGCATCTGGCGTGGCCTTCTCCGAACCTCTTCTGCACTATCCCCGGCATGTTCGTCGGCCAGATTCTCCCGAAGGAGACCCATGGCTACGAAATTGACGAGACCTGGTACCCGAACGATGGCTATGTCAACGTGCCCGGCCAGAGCGCCCCATTCAATGCGCCGCACGAGGACGGCCATTGGGGCGACGACTTCAAGCCCGGCATCTGGTACAACATGCCCGTTGTAAAGCACGACCATGTTTTCTGGAACGGCTACAGCGGCTCCCGCAAGGAGTACTATGAGACCTGGGACCGAATTATTGCGACGAACCGCTCTCTCCCGGACGCAGACTGACAGCATCATATCCACTATTTTTTAAAGACCGCAAGGACAGTTTCCCTATCTGTCCCTGCGGCTTTCTGCTTTTGGCGGAGAGGGTGGCGTTTTTCATGGGCGATTCAGTATTTGGCTTTCCAGCGGGCAAACTCATACCAAGTCCCATGAAAAAGGAGATGTGGTATGAGAAAAAATTGGTTGAGCGCAATCGAACTCATACCTTATCCCATAAAATTCTAAAAATGGTATGAGCTGCCTTGGAGGTGATTCATACCAAGTGTCGGAATTATGTTCTCCCAGTATGAGTACTGGCCAGATTTGATTGGTCAGGCTCATACCACGCGGGCTATATTCTCTCCCAAAGTATGAGTTGCATGAAAAAACCACAAGGTTGTCTCAAACCCACAGTAGAAGAATAAATGATTTGGTATTAGTTGTGTGAAAAGGCGACGGAGTTGTCTCAAACCAGGCAGGGCAGAATTATTGACTTGGTATGAGTTGCTTCGCCAAAGGTACAATTTCTCTATTAGCGTCAATGATTTGACACCATAAAAAAAGGGCTGCATCACCCCACTTGGCGATGCAGCCCTTATTAATTCATGAAATGAATTTTATTCGGTAACTTTCTGCGGTTTGTTTGTTCCACGGAAGTAGCGGTATACGCCGCGCATTTTCTCCATGAATTTCTGCATGAGCTTGATGACGGGGTAACTCATGACCACCATGACGATGAGGAGGAACCAGGAGCCGGAGCCGTGGATGGGGGCGAGCTGGATCCAGTCACGGAAGATGGTGAACGGGATAATGCAGACCGCAATGATGGAGGCGAGGCTGAAGACCACGCAGACCAGCTTGCGGTAGTGGTTCAGGGGCTTAGCATACTCCCAGAGCATGAGGTTTCCGACCAGAAGCATGGTAATGCAGGATATGCTGTAGAGCTGATCCATAGGCAGGTTGGTCGTCTTCATGTACAGCTCAATAAGCACCATGAGCAGCGCGTCCGCCAGTCCGCCGGGCGCCGCCCGGTACAGGACATTCGACAGGAAGTGCCCGTGGAAGCGGTCGTGGTTCGGCTCCAGAGAGAGGAAGAATGCGGGGTAGCCGATGGTGAGAGAGCTGATGAGGGAGAGCTGCAGGGGCTGCAGCGGGTAGGGCCAGCTGAAGAGTCCGGCGAGCACCGCAAAGATGACCGAGAAGATGTTCTTCACGAGGAACAGGGAGGCGGAGCGCTGGATGTTGTTGATGACCTGGCGGCCCTCATTGACGATGGACGGCATGGCACCGAAGTCGTTGTTCAGCAGGACCAGAGAGGAGATCTGCGATGCGGCCTGGGAACCGGACGCCATGGCAATGCCGCAGTTGGCCTCCTTCAGAGCGAGGACGTCGTTGACGCCGTCACCGGTCATGGCGACCGTGTGGCCCTGAGCCTTGAGTGCCTCGACAAATTTCAGCTTCTGCTGCGGGGTGACGCGACCAAAGACCGTGTAGTCCTGAATGGCCTGATAGATTTTTTCGTCCGTGTCCAGTGTCGTTGCGTCTACATATTTTTCCGCATTCTCAATGCAGGCTTGCTTCGCAACGCTGGAGACGGTCTGTGGGTTGTCTCCGGAGATGACCTTGATGGTGACGCCCTGGCTTGCAAAGTACTGGAATGTCTTGTCTGCATTCTCACGGATGCGGTTCGTAATGCATACGATGCCTATGGGCTTGACCTTCGACTTGTCGAGAACGTTGTTGTCCTCGTCATCTACAATGAGCCCGTCCGTGTGGGCCAGAAGCAGCACACGCATGCCCTGATTCGTCCACGGCTCTGTGAGAGGGTAGACGATGGGGGCGCGCTCTCCGAGAATGAATTCCGGCGCGCCGATGAGGTAGCTGCCCTTCCCCTCAAACGTGATGCCGGAGTACTTGTTCTCCGACATGAACGGGACGACCTTGGCGGGCGTCCAGCCCGGTGCGCCGTCCTTGCGGTAGAAGGCTTTCTTCATGGCAATGGCCGTGTCGTTGTCCGCGTCCATTGTGGTATAGAATGCGTTTAACATGTCCTGCAGCTCGTCCGCAGAGACGTTGTTCTCGTCTACGCTGATGAGCTTTTGGACGTCCATGCCCGGCTGCGTAATGGTACCGGTCTTGTCGACACACACGACGTCGACGCGGGCAAGAGTCTCGACACAGTTCATGTCCCGGACCAGGACCTTGCGGCGTGTCAGCCGCATGACCGCCAGCGCCAGGGCGACGGAGGTCAGGAGGTAGAGGCCCTCGGGGATCATGCCGAGGAGGGCGGCGACCGTGGACTGGACCGTGGCCTTCATGGTCATGCCGAGCTGGAAACGCTGGGTATAGAACAGGTAAATGCCCACCGGGATGAGGATGATGCCGATGATTTTGATGAGCTTGTCCAGGGAGGCCATCATCTCCGACTTTCCGACCTCCACGTTGCTCTTGGCCTCGGTGGTGAGGCGGGAGGCATAGGACTCGGAGCCGACCCGGGTGAGCTGGGCGATGCACTTTCCGGTGACGACCGTCGAACCGGATTTCAACTCGTCACCGGGAACCTTCTTGATGGCGTCACTCTCGCCGGTGAGAAGGGACTCGTTGACACTGATTTCTCCGACCCGGACCACGGCGTCGGCAATGACCTGCTGTCCTGTAGAAAATTCCACGATGTCGTCCCGGACGAGCTCGGAAGAGGGGATTTCCTCTGTTTTTCCTTCCCGGCGGGTGCGGATTTTTTCCTCAGCCAGGATGGAGAGCTTGTCGACCGCTTTCTTGGAACGCAGTTGCTGGACAATGCCGATGAGGCAGTTGCAGATGACGATGACCATGAAGAACAGGTTCGTGTAGGAGCCCACGGAGAGCAGGAGCACGGCCATAATGACAAAAATCAAATTGAAGTACGTGAACACGTTCTCCTTGACGATTTGCTTCGTGGTCTTACTAGCGCTGTTCACATTGGCGTTCACAATGCCGGCACGCATGCGGGCGGAGACCTGTTCCGAGGTCAGGCCGCGGCTCAGCGGCGCGTTCTCGGCAGGTATCTTATTGTAGGAGTCAAACTGCTCGGATATGTCGCCGGGCTTGCTGCCCTGCTTTTTCTTCGATGCCATTCGGAAGACCTCCCGGGTTCATCTTGGATGGACTACATTATATCATCACAATCTGCTAAAATGTTAATAGATTTGAGGTGGGAATATGAAATTACTGAGAATAGACCAGGGCTGGACTTTCTGGAGAGAGGGCGGGGAAAAGACCTCCGTCACACTGCCCCATGACGCCATGATCCATGAGGAACGCACGGCTGACTCCCCCGCAGGGGCTGCCGGTGCCTGGTTCCCACCTGGTACTTATTATTATACTAGAGAACTGGACATTGCGGAAGATTGGTCCGGCAAGCACATCGTGCTCCGCTTTGACGGGGTCTATCCCAGCGCGGAAGTCACTGTGAACGGTGCGCCCGCCGGTTCCCATACCGGCGGTTATACGCCCTTCACCCTCGACGTGTCGGAATTGGTCCGGCCGGGGGAGAAGAACACACTGGAAGTTCGCGTGGACAACTCGGATCTTCCGAACTCCCGGTGGTATTCCGGCGCGGGAATTTACCGCCCGGTCTATGTCGGTGTTGGGCCGAAGGGCTGCTCCATTACGGAGGAAAATGTGGCGGTGGTGACGGAGAGTGCATCGCCCCAGTCCGCCGAAATCCGTGTCCGCACCGAAGGCTGTCCTAAGGGTGCCGACGTCCGCGTCGAGGTTTTCTACAAGAAGAATCGCATCGTGGAGGGGAATGGCGCCGACTGTCTCCTCACCATCCCGGAACCGCTCCTCTGGTCCGACACCGGAGCCGACCTCTACACCATGCGTGTCTCCTATGTGGCGGACGGCAAGACGCTGGACGCGGTCAAGTTCTATTTTGGTATCCGCTTGCTGGAGTGGGGCAAAAGCGGTTTGTTTCTCAACGGAAACCGCACGGTTCTTCGGGGCGGGTGCGTTCACCACGACAATGGTCTCCTTGGCGCTGCCACTTGCAAAGAGGCCGAAAACCGCCGCATTCTCCGCATGAAGGAGGCAGGCTTCAACGCTGTTCGGACGGCCCATAATCCGCCGTCGGAGGAGTTCCTCACAGCATGTGACCGCTACGGCATGTATGTGTTGTTGGATCTGTTTGACAATTGGTACATGCCCCGCTATAAGGGCGACGCCTCCGAGTCTTTTGCAGACACCTGGAAGGCGACGATTCGTGCGGCGGTCCTCATGGCGAGGAATCACCCCAGCGTCATCCTTTATTCCATAGGAAACGACCTCATAGAGCCCAATGACCAGGATGGCCTGCAAATGGCGCGTCTCATCATGGACGAGGTACGTCGTTATGATGTGTCACGTCCGCTCACTGCAGGGGTCAACCTCGCACTCCTCAGCGGAACCTCTGCCGTGAACCGCCTGTTTCGGCGCTTTGGAAAAAAGGCACCGGCCTTCCCGTTGACGATCCCGGAGGCCGCCCGGCCGCTGAATTCGGGAGCTGCGCTGGCTGCCCCGGTCGTAGGCCTCTTGGGTGAACTGCCCCAGGTGGGTAAAATAACGGCTCCGTTCTGTGACCTGCTGGATATTGCGGGCTACAACTACTCGGTATCCCGCTGGGGCGGAGACCGGAAGAAACACCCCGGCCGTCTTATCCTCGGCACTGAAATTCTCCCCTCTGATCTCCCGCAGGCCGCCGCCTCGGCGGAGTCCGACCCCGGTATCCTCGGCGGTTTTCTCTGGAGCGGGTGGGACTACCTCGGGGAAGCGGGCGCCGACACCTGGAATACGGACGGAGCCGGCTGGTTTGGCGCACCTTATCCGTGGCTCATAAACGGCTCCGGCGCCTTTGATATCCTCGGAAACCCCACCTCACTGGCACACTACGCCTCTTCGGTGTGGCGCTTCTCCGACAAGCCCTGGATCGGCGTCCACCCCATGAACGAACCCGGCAAACTTCTCACAAAGTCTCCGTGGCGCACCAGCAATGCCGTGGACTCCTGGTCCTGGCGCGGCTGCACCCACTATCGGACTACGGTTGAGGTCTATACGACCGGAAGTTTCGTAAAACTCCTCCTGAATGACGAGACGGTGGGAATTTCCCGCGTACACAAAAACAAGGCGGTCTTCCACATTCTCTATGAGCCGGGAATCCTCACGGCGGTTGTGTGTAATTCCCGTCTGCAGGAGGTCGGTGCCTCGGCCAGTCTGCGTTCTGCTACCGGAAAGCTCCGCATCAGTGCGGCGGCAGAACAGAAAGCCGCATTCCCCGGGGACATCGTCTATGTCCCCGTGACGCTGCGTGGGGAGAACGGTATTCGGGAGTGCAACTGTGATGAGACATTGTTCTGTACGGTGGAAAATGGGGAACTGCTTGGCTTTGGCAGTGCAGACCCCTGTACGAAGGAGCGCTTTGACACGGATTCTGCCACCACATATTTTGGAAATGCCCTTGCCATTGTCCGAGTTGGATCTGAGAGAACCACTACGGTGGTGCGCTTTTCCTCCGCTGCGGCGGATCAGCCGGACGAGACTGTGGAAATCAGCGTCTTATAGTAAATGTCCTTGCAAGGTGGACATTTCTGTAGTATCTTTGAAACGTAATTTTTCATCCATTTTTGCTTAGAGTTTAGGAGCTGTTTCATGAAAGTACTCATCCTGTCCAACGGCACCGGAGGCGGCCACAACGCGGCAGCCTTTGCCCTGAAAGAGGAGTTCCGCAAGCTCGGCCATGAGGCCGTTATGATGGACCCCTTCGAGCTCAAGGGCCGTACCTCGGGAAAAATCACGAGCACCATCGTCAACAAGACCTATACGAAGGCCGTACAGAAAGTGCCCCATATTTTCGGCTTCTTCTATAATCTCGGTGAAATCTTCAATAAGCATGCCACGGACGGCCCGGTTATGACCCCGGTCTATTACTGGAACTACAACATGGCGGAACGGCTTTACCGCTTCATCACCAAAAGCGGTTTTGACGCTGTCATCACCTGCCATCCGTACCCCGGTGAAATGCTCCACGCCATCCGCCAGCGGGGCCATTTTCTGCCGCCTACATTCTGGGTGTCCACGGACTATCACTGCATTCCTCTGACAAGAGAGGGAAACCAGGACAACTATGTCATTGCATCCCCGGACCTCATCGATGAGTATGTGAGCCTCGGCGTTCCCGAGCACCATCTGTATCCCATCGGTATTCCGGTCAAAAAGGAGTTCCGCACCAAACTGACCCAGGAACAGGCGAGGACTGCACTCGGTCTGGAACAGGACAAAAAATATATCATGATCTCCGGCGGCGCCGTCGGCTCCGGAAAAATCCTCGAGGGCGTCACGCTCCTTGCAGGCCGTTACCTCATTGACAGCAATGTCCGCATTATTGCAATCTGCGGAGACAATGGCTTCCTCTACCGGGAAATCAAGCGGCTTTTCCCCGGCAAGGTCATCCTCATGGAGCACACGGACCGCATGGCTGAGTACATGATTGCCTCCGACATCATCATCACGAAGCCCGGTGGACTCTCCTCCACGGAGGCATCGTCCCTCGGCAAGCCCCTCATCTTCATCAGCCCCATCCCGGGCGGGCTGGAGGCCTCCAACGTCAAGTTCTTCCAGGAGCACGGCATGGCCCTGTATGCCAAGTCTATAAACCGTGACCTTTTGAAGTGCGTGAATCAGCTGAAAGACCCCACGGTGGCCGAGCAGATCATTGAGAACCAGCGCAAATATATCAACAAGAATGCTGCCACAGACATTGTCCGGCTCGTGGAGAAGAAAGTGGAGTGCGGCTCCTATCTTCGGAAAGACATGACCCGGAGCAAAAAGGCCATGGATCGCCGTCTGGAAATGCAGCGCAAAGAGGCGGAAAAAGAGGCACGCCGCAGAATGGATGCCGAAAAGGCCCGCATGAAAGAGGAAAAGGCCGCCGTGAAGGCAGCGGAAAAGGAACGCAAGACAGCCGAGAAAGAGAAAAAGAATGCGGCAAAGAAGGCGGCCGCCGCAGCAAAGAAGGCTGCTGCCGCTGCAAAGAAGGCTGCATCGCGCAAAAAGAACGACGAAAAAGAATAAAATACAATATTTTTTCAGAAAAAGGCATATCGGAACCACCGATATGCCTTTCATTTTACTTAAGTTTAACAATTCCGGTGTCTATGGTAATGTAAAATAGATAGGAAAAATCAACAGGAGGAAAAAGGAATGATCTATCTCGTCGAAGACGATGCGAACATTCGGGAACTTGTTGTCTATACCCTGAACAGCACCGGCTATGAGTCCCGGGGCTTCGGGACTCCCTCGGAGTTCTGGAAGGCCATGGATGAGCAGCTTCCCCAGCTAGTCCTGCTGGATATCATGCTTCCGGAGGAGAGCGGTCTCTCCATTCTGGAAAAAATTCGCAAAGACCGGAAGACCAAAAAGCTCCCGGTCATCATGCTGACCGCCAAGGGCTCTGAAATTGACAAGGTTCGCGGCTTTGAGCTTGGCGCCGATGACTATATTCCCAAGCCCTTCGGCATGATGGAACTTGTTGCACGCGTCAAGGCCCTGCTCCGCCGCACCGGTGAAAATGAGGACGAGGTCCTCACGGAGTACGAAATTGGTGACCTCTACGTCTCCCCGAAAAAACACAAGGTCAAGGTGGCCGGGGAACGGGTCAGCCTGACACGCAAAGAGTTTGAAATGCTCTGCTGCCTTTTGGAGAACAAAAATATCGTTCTGACAAGGGACCAGCTGCTAAATAAGATCTGGGGCTACTCCTTTGATGGAGAGAGCCGTACTGTGGACGTACATATCCGGACGCTGCGCCGGAAGCTCGGCGACGCCGGGAAAATCATAAAGACCGTCCGCGGCATTGGCTACATGATCTCCGATGAGCCGGACTGACCCCGCGGAGGGAAAGAGGCGCCCGAAGATCCGCCTCATGAGCCGCACGCTCTTCTACTATATCCTGCTGGTCGCTCTGATCGTTCTGTTCTTCACCTCAGCACTGAATATCTGGGTCATGTACAGCCAATATTCCAGACAGCAGGAAGACAATATGAACAGTGAGCTCAGCATGCTGGTGGACTACTGTAACACCCATGGAGGGTATCGCGCTGCGGAGTCTTTGAACACAGATCGGAGAATCACCATTATCGCATCGGACGGCCATGTCCTCTATGATAACCAGATGGAGGCCGACAAGCTGTCCAGCCATAAAGACCGGCCGGAGTTCCGGGTGGCCATGGAAAACGGAAAGGGCTTTTCGGAGAGGAGAAGTTCGACGCTATCCCGGCAGAGCATGTATGCGGCTGCCAAGCTGAAGGATGGGAATGTACTCCGGCTTTCCGGAACCCGCTACAATATGCGGGCTGTTCTGCGGCATTCCATTGCCCCCGTCCTCTCTATTGTGGCTGGCACCGCCATTCTGGCATTGCTCCTTGCACGCAACATTTCCAGGACGGTCACGGAACCCATTAATAAGATCAATCTGGAAAATCCGGTGGAGACCGAGGTCTACAAAGAACTGCAGCCTCTGACTGAGCGGTTGGAGGAACAGAACAAGCAAATCGCCCAAAATATTGAGGAAATGCAGCGCCAGCACGACGAACAGGATAAAATGCGGCAGCAGTTTACCGCCAACGTGTCCCATGAGCTGAAGACTCCGCTGACCTCCATCTCCGGCTATGCCGAACTCATGGAGATGGGCATTGCGAAGGAGGAAGACATTCCTCGATTCGCCGGTGTCATCCACAAGGAGTCCCAGCGCCTCATCACTCTGGTTGGCGACATCATTAAGCTCTCTCAAATGGATGAGAACGAGGTTGCCGTCGTCAAGGAGAACATTGACCTGTGGGACACCTGTGAGTCGGTTCTGGATCATCTCCACCATGCGGCGCAGAAGAAGAATGTCCGGCTGCATCTGGTAGGGGAGCATGCCACCATCTATGGCGTGGCCCAAATTGTGGAGGAAATGATCTTCAACCTCTGTGATAACGCCATCAAGTATAATCGTGACGGCGGAAGTGTCCGCGTCATGGTCATGCAGTATGTGGACGGCGTAGAGGTCTCGGTGAAGGATACCGGCATAGGAATTCCCGAGGAGGACCTGCCCCATATCTTTGAGCGGTTCTACCGGGTGGATAAGAGCCACTCCAAGGCCATTGGCGGCACAGGCCTTGGCCTCTCCATTGTGAAACACGGTGCCCAGTATATGGGTGCCACCCTCAGCGTGGACAGCGTAGAGGGGGAGGGAACAACTTTTCGCATCCTTTTTTGATACGGTTGTTGTTGTATTGCAAAATTTGCTCCTTTATAATGGAAATGCTACGCAAGCACGTGGCAGCTTCCTGTAATACTGATTGAGAACGGGAGATATGTATGAATATTTACCACTGGATATCCCTGCTGGGCGGACTCGCCTTCTTCCTCTACGGAATGAATGTCATGTCCTCCAGCATGGAAAAGCTCGCGGGCGGCAAAATGGAAAAGACGCTCCGCAAGCTGACTTCCAATAAGATAAAGGGTGTTGCCCTCGGTGCCGGCGTAACGGCAGTCATTCAGTCCTCCGGCGCCATGACGGTTATGCTGGTCGGACTCGTAAACTCCGGCATTATGACGCTGGAGCAGACCGTACCGACTTTGCTTGGCTCCAATATCGGCACGACGATTACGGCGTGGATCCTCTCCCTCGCCGGAATCAGCAGCACAAACGTGTTTGTCTCTATGCTGAAACCGGAGAATTTTGCACCTATCATAGCCTTTATCTGCGTCGTTATCCTTATGGCGTCCAAGAACCAGAAACGGCGGGACGTCTCCACCATTCTTCTTGGCTTTGCCATCCTCATGTCCGGAATGACCACCATGTCCGCGGCCATGCAGCCCATTGGTCAGGTTCCGGCTTTTCGGCAAATGCTCATCGGACTGCACAACCCCATTCTGGCGGTTCTGTTTGGTCTGGTATTCACTGCACTGCTGCAGTCCTCTTCTGCAGTGTCCGGCATTCTGCAGGCACTTTCTCTGACGGGACTTCTCACTTTTGGAACGACGATTCCGGTCATCATGGGACTGAATATCGGTTCCTGCGTTGCCTCGGTCATTGCGGCTATCGGCACCAGCAAGAATGCAAAACGTGTAGCAGCAGTCCACGTCTCCTTCAACACCATCTGTACGGTCCTGTTCCTTACCCTCTGGCTTGTTCTCAATTCCATCTTCCATTTTTCATTTGCCAACGAGGCGGTGAATCCGGTATGGATTGCCATTATCCACACCACATTCAATATCCTCGGCACACTTCTTCTTCTCCCGTTCACCAACCAGCTCTGTAAGCTGGCATCCCTTATTGTGCGGGACCACAAGAACAGAAAACACAACAAGACGGTCCTTCTGGACGAGAACCTGCTGACAATCCCGGCTTTCGCCGTCAACAAGTCGTTTGAGGTCACCAAACGTATGGGTGACATTGCAAAGCAGGCTGTGGTACAGGGTGTCGACATCGTTCACAACTTCGACGAGAAAAAAATTGAAGATGTTCTGAAGCTGGAGGACCAGACCGACAAGCTGGAGGACGAACTGGAGAACTTTATTGTAAAAATCTCCAAGGAGGAGCTCTCTGACAAGGAACTCAAGAAAGTCTATAAAATGCTCCACACCATACCGGACTTTGAACGTCTGGCGGATCATGCGGAGAATCTGACGGAAATTGCAAAGGAAATCAATAATAAGAGCATCAAGTTCTCCCATGGCACAAGCCAGGAACTCGAAGTGCTCTATGAGGCCATTGATGACATTGTCGGTCGTACGCTGAATGCTTTCTGCGACAATGATCTCACGCTTGCCCGCAGCATTGAACCGCTGGAGGAGGTCATTGACGGTATGATCAATGAGATCAAGAGCCGTCAGGTCCGCCGTCTCCAGAACGGCAACGCTACTGTGGAAATCGGCTTTGTCCTCACCGACTTGCTCACCAATCTGGAGCGGGTCAGTGACCACTGTTCGAATATTGCGGTCGCCATGATTGAGTCAGAGGCGGAGACCTATGACCACCATGAGTACCTGAACAACCTCAAGAGAGAGGATGCCAGCTTCATGCAGCAGTATGGCGACTTCCGCAAGGAATATACCATTGACAACGGTGTGGAGAATGTCCCCGTTGAGAGCACTCCAGTGGAGAGTTGAGAAAATTTTTCACCGTGCTCGAGCAAACGAAAAATGATTTACAAATCCGCAATATTCGGTTGTTGCATTTGCTCTGACACCGCGTTAAGATTGTAAAGGTGGTTGAGAATACCCAGGCAATATTCTCATATCACTCTCTTTTCTATTTTCTCCTTTGCACCGCTGCAACTAACGCAGCGTGGCAAACAAGTATTACCCCTCATTTTTTGCAACAGAAAGGCCCCGCACCGGCGGGGCCTTTCGCATGCCCGAAAATTGGCGGGTGGCTCGGCCGGAATTGGGAGGCGGGCTAATGTAGGGCCGCTCGGCTCGAATGAAATAGGGGGCCAGGGAAATGACCAAGAACCTTGATAGTTTGTTAACAGGTACATCACAACTTTGGGTTACCATGGAATTGCGTCAGAAAAGGAATCCTTGCCAGTACATGGAAGGAGGTAATTTCTTCTATGGCAAAAAACATGAATGTACCGGCAGTCAAGCCGCAGAGTCTCTCTGCCTATGATCCGCATCAGAATGCGGCACTGTATAACCGAATGGGTCAGTACTACTACCTTACCGGAGAGGTCGATCGGGCCAAAGCATGCTTCTTCCTCTCAAAACTGTATGACGGGACGTTCCAAATTGACCCGTCGCTGTACCGGAAGGCGGGGCAGCAGCTGAACTGACCGGAAAAATCAAATCTATTATTGAGGGCTGTACCACTTGGGTGGTGCAGTCTTTTTTTGCTGGGTGGGGAGGCGATTTAACTGCTTTCCATCCATTTACTCCATTTTGCAGTTAATAAATTGCGGCGGCAGGCGGAGAGTTAACTGCATTTGTTCTCTGAACGGCCTTTTGCAGTTAAAATTCCTGCTGCCGCCATGACGGATTAACTGCAAATGATTTATGTGATGTGGTTTGCAGTTAACTTCCCTCTGGCGGCAGGCGGAGCATTAACTGCATTTGTTCTCTGAACGGCCTTTTGCAGTTAAAATTCCTGCTGCCGCCATGACGGATTAACTGCAAATGATTTATGTGATGTGGTTTGCAGTTAACTTCCCTCTGGCGGCAGGCGGAGAGTTAACTGCATTTGTTCTCCGAACAGCCTTTTGCAGTTAAAATTCCTGCTGCCGCCATGACGGATTAACTGCAATTGATATAAATGATGTGTTTTGCAGTTAAAGTTCCAAGCCAGCCGGCGTCGTATTTGACGACAATGCCCACAATGATAGTGCTTTTTCTATTGGGAGTAGGGGCATCCAAATTTAAGGCTTTGCCCGTTTTACTGCATCGCCCAAAATCTTCAAATACGGTAAAATTCGAGGCCTTCTTTACGAAAGATTTCGCCAATGCCCCACCCCAATAAACAAGACAAGAAAAGCCGCCGGCGCAACGCCGACGGCTCAAATAATATTGGTGGATTTACTTATGCAGCACCCGCTTCACCGGGATGTCGCTCTTCATGGCGCCGGTGGGGCAGTTCGCCACGCACTGGAGGCAGGAGGAGCAGAAGCTGGCGGCCTCGTCGGCGGGAACCATGGGGTTGATCTCCGTGGCAAATCCGCGGTGGTAGAGACCGATGAAGCTCTTGCCAACCACCTGAGAACAGGTACGGTAGCAGAGACCACACAGGATACATTTGTCCGGGTTGTGGGTGATGACAGCCGAGACCTTCTTGTAGGGACGGTGGTGGACCTCGCCTGGGAATTTCTCCGGATGGACGTCATACCAGTTGCCGTACTTGATGAGGCGGCAGTCGTAGTAGTCGTGGCATCCGCACTCGAGGCAGCGGGAGGCCTCTTCCTTGGCCTGCTCCTCGGAGAATCCTTTGTAGACCGGACCGAAGTTGTCCTTACGCTCCTCGGCGGAGACGGCGGGCATTTTCGCTCTCGGAGCCTTCTCACGGTCCTTGAAGTCTTCTTCGGTCTTCTCGTCCTGGACAAAGTAGGGAATCTTGCAGCGGACCTCGTCGCCCTCGAGGTAATTGTTGATGCAGAGGGCGGCCTTCTGCGCCTCGCCGATGGCCTGGATGGCAATGCCGGCGCCACGGTTCGTGACGTCACCGGCGGCGAAGACGTTGTCGAGGTTAGTGCGGAACGTCATTTCATCCACAAGGATGGTTTTCTTACGCTCGTGAAGGGTAATGCCGGAGTCTTCAATGCCCTCGACGTTGGGACCCTGTCCAATGGCCATAAGAACGACATCGACCGGGTAGTCCTCGGTGTCTTCCTCAATGGGGACAGGACGGCGGCGGCCGGAGGCGTCCGGGGCGCCGAGCTCCATCTTCTGGAGGTTCATACCGGTGACATGGCCATTCTCGCCGAAGAAGTTGTTCGGGGTCGAGAGGAATTTGAACTGGACGCCCTCTTCAATGGCCTCGTCAATTTCAATTTCGGAGGCGGGCATTTCATTCCGGGTGCGGCGGTAGCAGACGTAGACGTTCTCAGCGCCGAGGCGGACTGCGGTGCGACAGCAATCCATGGCGGTGTTTCCGCCGCCGCAGACAGCGACACTCTTGCCGGCAAACGGCTTCTCGTCCAGACCGATTTCACCGGTGCCCAGCTTCTCAAGGAAGTCGATTCCGCCGATGACGCCCTCGAGTTCCTCTCCGGGAACCCGCATGGGCAGGGAGGTCCAGGCGCCTATTGCCAGGAGGACCGCGTCGTAGTCTTTCTGAAGCCCTTCCAAGGTAATGTCTCTGCCGAGCTTCATGTTGTTTTTCATTTCCACGCCGGACTCGGCGATGATGTCTATTTCTGACTGGAGCACGGCCTTCGGGAGGCGGTACTCAGGAATGCCGTAGCGGAGCATGCCGCCCATTTTCGGCTGCTGGTCAAAGATGGTGACGCTGTGGCCGTAGCGGCGAAGAAAGTATGCTGCGGTGAGGCCGGCAGGGCCGCCGCCTACAATGGCGACTTTCTTTCCGGTGTCGGGCTCTACCGGGATGACGTAGCGGTTGTCGCTATTCAGGACCTGGTCAGCGGCAAACATCTTGAGGAATGCAATGCTGATGGGCTCCTCGACGAGCTGACGACGGCAGGCGTCCTCACAGGGGTGCGGACATACACGGCCAATGGAGGCGGGGATGGGGAACGCATTGTAGATGGTCTCCACCGCGTCTTTGTAACGGCCCTCGGAAATTTCCTTTACATATTTCTGGCAGTCGGTCATAGCCGGGCAGTTCAGCTTACATGGGCCGCGGCAGTCTCCGGTGTGGTCGGAGAAGATGAGCTCAAAAGCGGTCTTGCGGGCCCGGACGACACGCTCGGTGTCGGTGTGGACCACATAGCCCTCCCGGGGTTTGGCAGAGCAGGCCCGGAGCAGTTTCGGGATCCCTTCCACCTCGACGACACAGACGCCGCAGGCACCGTAGATTCGGGTCTCGTCGCTGTAGCAGAGGGTGGGGATATCAATTCCGGCACGGGTGGCTGAGGAGAGGATGGTATCCTCCGGCTCGGCGGTGATGGTGACACCGTCCAGAGTGTAGGTGAATGACATATTCTCGTCCTCCTTTCTCAATGGACTTTGACCGCGCCGAAGCGGCAGGTCTGTTTGCAGTTTCCGCACTTGATGCAGGCATCTGTATCAATGGCGTGGGTCTGTTTCTTCTCGCCGTGGATGGCCTGGACCGGACATTTCCGGGCGCAGGCGGTACAGCCGACACAGACCTCGGGGTCAATATAGTAGGTGATGAGCTCACGGCACTCGCCGGCGGGGCATTTCTTGTCGGTAATATGGGCCTCAAACTCGTCACGGAAGTAGCGGATGGTGGTGAGAACCGGGTTCGGTGCGGTCTGGCCGAGTCCACAGAGGGCGTCGTCCTTGATGGCAGCGCAGAGCTCCTCGAGCTTCTCAATGTCTCCCTCTTCGCCCTTGCCGTCAACAATGCGGCCGAGGATTTCCTGCATGCGCTTTGTGCCAAGACGGCATGCGACGCACTTACCGCAGCTCTCGTTGGCGGTGAAGTCCAGGAAGAATTTGGCCATGCCCACCATACAGGTGGACTCGTCCATGACGACCATTCCGCCGGAACCCATGATGGCACCGGTGGCACCCAGGGCCTTGTAGTCAATGACGGTGTCGAGCTTGGAGGCGGGGATACAGCCGCCGGAGGGTCCGCCGAGCTGTACGGCCTTGAACTCCTTGTCGTCGCGGATTCCGCCGCCGATGTCGAAGATGACCTCCCGCAGCGTCTTGCCCATGGGGATTTCCACGAGACCGCCGCGCTTGATCTTTCCGGTGACAGCGAAGACTTTTGTACCCTTGGACTCCTCGGTGCCCATGGCCGCAAAGGCCGCACCGCCGTGGTTCAGGATCCACGGGACGTTGGCATAGGTCTCAACATTGTTGATGTTGGACGGTTTGTACCAGAAGCCGGCCTGGGCAGGGAACGGGGGCTTCAGACGCGGCATTCCGCGGCTGCCTTGAAGGGACTCAATAAGGGCGGTCTCCTCACCACAGACAAAGGCGCCGGCGCCCTGCTTGATGATGATGTGGCAGGAAAAGTCGGAGCCCATGATGTTGTCTCCGAGATAACCCCGCGCCTCTGCGTCCTTGATGGCCTGTTTCAGTCTTACGATGGCCAGCGGATACTCTGCGCGGACGTACACAATGCCAGTGGAGGCGCCAATACTGTAGGCACCGATGAGCATGCCCTCAATGAGGGTGTGTGGGTCGGACTCAATGACAGCGCGGTCCATGAATGCACCGGGGTCGCCCTCGTCGGCGTTGCAGATGAGATATTTCTCGTCTCCCTCGGCGTCCCGGGCTGCTCTCCACTTGAATGCGGTGGGGAAGCCGGCGCCGCCGCGTCCGCGGAGGCCTGCAATGTCAATTTGCTCAATGACCTGCTCCTGGGTCCAGTTCTCTTTCAAAATCTTACCGATAGCGGCGTAGCCGTCCCGGGCAATGTACTCGTCGATGTTGCAGGGGTCAATAAGACCGCAGTCCCGCAGCGCAATGCGGGTCTGTTTCTCCAGGAAGCCCGCGTCGTCGTCGGAGATGTGGATGCGGTCAAGAAGGGAGAAGTCCTTCGAACAGACGGCGTCATAGATGAGGTCTGCGTCTTTCTCCTTCAGACGGACGAGGCGATGCACCTCTCCTTCATCATCATAGAGGTCTACGATGGGCTCCAGGAAACACATGCCAATACAGCCGGTGATGCCGAGCTGCACCTGGTTCGGGTTGTTTTCGCTGAGAAGCTTGTCAAGCCGGGCATAGACGGCACCGGCACCGGCGGCGAGGCCGCAGCTTCCCTCTCCAACTAAGAGTTTCATTCCTCGGCACCTCCCTCTTCGGCTTCTTTTTTCAGCCCGCGGAGAACCTGCTTCGCCTTATCCGGGGTGAGGGTGCTGTAGACCTTCCCGTTGATCATCATGACCGGGGAGAGGCTGCAGCAGCCAAGACATGCCACGTGCTCCAGAGTGAAGAGACCGTCTTCGGTGGTCTCGCCGTCGTGGATGCCAAGCTCGTCGGTGACAGCGGCGGAGATGAGCTCCGAACCGTTGACATGACATGCGGTGCCCTGACATAGCATGATAAGGTATTTGCCCACAGGCTGCAGGCGGAACTGGGCGTAGAACGTGGCCACGCCTAGAATGGTGGCTATAGGCGTTCCGGTCTCTCCGGAGATCCGCTCCAGGGCCTCACGGGGAAGATATCCGTAGATGTCCTGGGTCTGCTGCAGAATGGTAATCAGACTGCCAGGAGTGCTACCATATTCTGCAAGGACGGGGTCAAGTTTGGAGAGATCACATTTTGTGGTGATGTTTTCCATGGCTTCCTCCTTATTTTTAGTCTATTCCACCACAATTATATCGTATCCTCTGACCGATTGCATTCAAAATTAACAACTATTTCAAAAGATAACAATCTAACAAACATGACACCGACGGGTGTCGTGCAATGGTTGCGGCAAAGCGCCAAAAAAATAAGACTGTACCGTAATAGCGTTTCACCATTGTGGTACAGTCTTGTAATTATATTTCGTTTGGGCGATTTAGTGCGGTTCTCCACCGGGGTGGATAATTGAAATCAGTATGGCACCGGCCCGCCGCAGTGCCTCAAAGCGCTCTCTTCTGGGTGCCTCCCGGTTCATGGCCCCGGAGGCCTCATTCACAGCCGCCTCAGTCTTAGACTTGATGTCCTCGGTCATTGCTTTAAGATCTTCTGTCTTGGATTTCAGGTCCTCGGTGCGCTCCCGGATGCCGTCGGTGGCCATTTCCCGAAGCTCATTCGTCATATCCCGGGCGGTGTTTCCGGCATATTCCCGGAATTCTCCGGTGGCCGTGCGGAGGGCGTCATTGACCTCGCGGAGATTTCCGCCCTCTTCCCGGATATTGTCCACCTCCTTGAGCTTTGACTTGATGGAGTCGTTGCCCATGGCCTTGGCGGTGGTACTGTTCAGGGTATCGTCCTGAATTTCACCGTGCTTGGAGCGGATGGAGTTGGGGTAGGCATTAATAACGACGTCGTCGGGGAAGCGTTTATCCAGTGCTTTCTCCAGGCGGTTGCACGCCTCTTTCCCGTCCTGGCGAAGCGTAAAGCGGGTCTTTGCCATGACGGAGATGATAATGTCGTAGAGCAGGAAAGCAGACAGCGCCCAGAACATGGGCACACCGACAGACTTCGGTATTTTTTCAATGACCGCTTTGAAAATGGGGTAGATGAGCTTGCACCAGATGACGCCCAGCGCCCCCCAGAAACAGCTGTACATGAAGCAGATGCGGCCATTGATATTGAAGAGCCGATGGGAGTAGTCCCAGGAACGGTATCCGGTGAAGGTCTCCTCGCCCCAGGACATGATGTACTCGAGGGCAGAGCCCCAGACAAAGGATTTCGCGAAAATCTCTGAGATGGGGGCGTCCATGTCCCGGTAGAGCAGGGCGGTCAGGAAGGCGCCGCCGATGCCCTCTGCAAAACTCAGATGGCCATAGATGACAGACGTCCGGTTCTCCCAGATTCCGTTGGACGCACGGCACCAGAGTTCTTCCAGCATACTGCCGGCAACGGAACTGAACATGAAGATATAGAAGAGCTCGTAGCCACTGAACTTGGTCTCATCACCTGTCTCGAAAAAGTGGTGGACCAGATAGTCAAACTGCTCCCGGGCATTCTCCATTTGGGTCTTGCGATCCACATGGTTCCAGTCCTTCAGCGACTGCTGCCGGAAGGAGAAGCCCCCGCGGTCCTGTACGGTGGCGAAGGCGCTGTGGTCGTAGAGCTTGCGGAAGACCTCGTGTGGGTCGATATCTTTGAGAGCATCACTTAGGATGTCCTCGAATTTTTTCTTATTATCACTCATACTAATTCTCCGTGTGGGCGATTCACTGGTTTATCTTTGCGGCGAACCCGAGGGAAATACAAGACGGCTGCTTCTGCTGTATGGCGAAGCCCCGGTCGGTCATATCCCGTGTCAGATCCTCAAGGGAACCCCCGTTGGACTTGGAGTTGCTGCCATTCAGCGTGTCGCTGGCGACTTTCCCGTCCTTGACCTGATAGGAGTTGGGGTAGGTCCAGATCATGAACTTGTTTGGGAACTGCCGCTCCATGAGCTTTTCATAGGGGGTGTTGACCGGGTCTCCGTCTTTGCGGGCATTGAAGGCGGTCGTGGCACAGATGGAAATAATGGTGTCATAGAGGAGAAAAATAAAGAAAATCCAGAACAGGACCTTTCCAGCCTTTTTGGGGATTTTTGCAATGAGCTTTTTAAAGCCCGGATAGATGATTATCGCCCAGAACAGGCCCAGGGCACCCCAGAAACAGCCGTATAGGAAGCAGATACGTCCGTTGGCATTCAGAGGCATATTGTGGTAGTCCCAGGAGACATGGCCAAAGACCAGCTCTTCGCTCCAGGACATAATGTATTCTGCAACCGAGCAGACGAGGGCGGCCTTCAGGAAGACCTTCCACCACTCGGTCTTCGTGTTCCGAAAGAGGAGCAGCGTGAGAAGCGTGGCGCCTATGGCATAGGCGTAGCCAAATTCCCCATAGACCAGGGACGTGCGGCGCTCCCAGTAGCCGTTGGTAATAATACAGAAGATCTGTTCAATGACAGCCCCGAGGACGGCACTGATGAAGAAGATCCAAAACATTTCATACGGGCTGAGATGGCTGTTGCTCTTCGTGTCATAGAAATGTTTGCGGAAATACTGCCAGGACGACTCCGGCGGTACGGTGGGGGCGATGGAGCCCACAGCAAAACCGTCTTCCGGTTCTTTCGTCCGGAACTGGGTCAGCTCCGGGGACGTGTTTTTCTTCTTCATTTCGCGTCTCCCTTGCTGTAGTTCTTCAGTGTGTCGACCGCCTCGAGGTATCCCTGGAACCCGTGCCCCTTGATGGTCTGGACCGCCACCAGTGAGACGTAACTCCATTTGCGGAATTCCTCTCGCTCATCCACGTCGGAGATGTGTACCTCCACCGTGGGGATGCTGACGGCCTTTAGGGCGTCCAAAATGGCGACACTGGTATGGGTGTAGGCACCGGGATTTATCACGATGCCGTCCGACTTGCCATAGGCCTCTTGGATGCGGTCGACAATGTCCCCTTCATGGTTGGACTGAAAGAACTCCACGTCGATTCCCTCGTCTTCACATTTTCCGTGGATGAGGGCGCAGAGATCCTCATACGTGTCGGAGCCGTAGATACCGGGCTCCCGGATGCCGAGCATGTTCAGGTTGGGGCCGTTGATGACCAGGATGTTCATAGGAATCCTCCTTGCGTTATAACGGTATCATACTACCATATTTTTGGCCGCTGTGCTATGATTTGTAATGATAAATCGCGCAGAAGAGAAAGGGGTATTTCCATGGTATTTGCAGCAGTTCTCGCCGGCGGCGTCGGCAGCCGCATGGGGGCGAACACGCCGAAACAGTATCTTAGGATCGGCGGCAGGACCATCCTGAGCATCTCGGTCTCCAAGTTCCTCCGGGAACCGGAGATCACCCATGTCGTCGTGCTCACGCCGGGCGACTGGGTGGACTACACCCGGGACCTGCTGGCCGAGGAGTTTGGAAAGACCGACCGCCTGACTGTGCTGGAGGGCGGGGAGACCCGGAACGACACCCTGGAAAATGCCATCGGTTACCTGGACCGGACGTTCTCGTTTGACGAGAACACCATCCTTGTCACCCACGACGCAGTGCGCCCATTCCTGACCCGCCGCATCCTGCGGGAGAACATTGAGGCGGCCAGCCGCTACGGCGCCTGCGGCACGGCAATCCCGGCCACGGATACCATCCTGAAGACCGGGGATGGAAAGTTCATCAAGGACATTCCGGATCGCACCGGCCTCTGGCAAATGCAGACGCCCCAGTCCTTCAATGCACGCAAGCTGGAGTCCCTCATGGCATCGCTCTCTGCCGAGGAGCGGGAGGTGCTCACAGACGGCTGCCGCATCTTCACCATGAAGGGCGAGCCGGTCTATCTGGTCCGCGGCGAGCAGTTCAACATCAAGATCACCTACCCGTTTGACCTGAAGGTGGGGGAGGCCATTGTCGCCGCCCATCTGGATCGGGAGTAATTGCATGGACCTGAAAGACCTTGCCTATCGCGCCTTCGCGGCCGTCTACAATCTGGCCGCTCTGTTCCCGCCCAAAAAAGACCGCGCAGTGTTTTTCCGGCTGACCGCCGGCGAGCACTACGACTCCATTGACGAGGTGGAGGCCGGCCTTCGCCGCCGCGGCAAATATGACATCATCGAGGTCTCCCGCAGTGAACTCGAAAGTCCCCGCACCGCTCTTCGCTTCATGACGCGGGATGCCTTTCGTATGGGCCGTGCCCGTTATCTGTTCCTGAACAACAACTTCTTTCCCATGGCCTACATGCGACCGAACCGCCGCACTGAGGTCGTGCAGCTCTGGCACGGCATGGGCGCTTTCAAAAAGTTTGGCTTTGACATTCCCCAGCCTCCGGAAGTCCGAAAGAAGGAGCTGGGAGCCCAGAAGAACATTGACTTCGTGGTCTGTTCCGCAGAGTCCATCCGGCCCATCTATGCATCAGCGTTCCATCTGCCGCCGGAGAAGGTCATCACCACCGGCACCCCGGTCCAGGACTTTTATTTCCGCCCGGAGAACGTGGGCCCAGAGGCGTTGGAGACACACCGGGCGCGCTTCGACGAGGCCTATCCGGCCTGCCGAGGCAAGTATCTGGTCTTCTATGCCCCCACATTCCGGGATCAGGAGGAAGAGGACAAAGACTTGCTGTCTCACATGGACTTCGAAAAATTGCTGGCCGCTGCTGCGGAGGGGGCCGGCAGGAGTGCGGCTGTCCTGGTTCGTCTGCATCCGAATGACCGTGAATCGCGCGGCATATTGAGGCAAATATGTGGCGATTCACCTTCTGTCCTAGACCTCACCGACTACCCCGACGGCAACGAGCTCAGCCTCCTTTCCGACGTCATGATAACCGACTATTCCTCCATCTGTATGAACAACGCCCTGCTGCAGAAGCCAGTGGTGCTGTATGCCTACGACCTCGATCGTTTCGAGACCGAGCGCAGCTTCTACTACCCCTACGAGGAGAATGCCCCCGGTCCCGTCGTGAAAACCATGGACGACCTGTGCCGCGTCTTCCGGGATCAGGATTTCCAGCCCGAGAAACTCTCCGCCTTCCGGAAGTTGCATTTTGGCGAACCCGACGGACGGGCCACGGAAAAACTTCTTGACCGTATCCTGTAAAAATGAAATAATTTATTAGAATTTTTGAATGAGGAGCAGAACCTATGAAGATCAATCATAACTTCGACAACCTGGTGCCCAACTACCTGTTTGCCGACATCGCAAAGAAATCCTCCGAGTATGCAGCTGCCCACCCGGACAAGCCGCTCATCCGCATGGGAATCGGCGACGTCACGCTTCCCCTCCCGAAGGTGGCCGTGGACGCCCTGAAGAAGGGTGCCGAGGACCTCGCCCACAAGGAGAGCTTCAAGGGCTATCCGGACTACGAGGGTTATGATTTTGTCCGCGAGGCCATCTCCAAATACTATGCCTCCTTCGGCGTCACCGTCAGCGCAGACGAAATCCTCGTCACCGACGGCGCCAAGGGCGACAGCGCCAACCTCTCGGAAATCTTCAGCCAGGACAGTGTCGTCCTCGTCACGGACCCGGTCTATCCGGTCTATGTGGACTCCAACATCATGGCCGGCCGCAAGATCCTCTACGCCCCGTCCAACGAGGAGAACGGCTTCTGCGCCGCTCCGGACGAGAGCGTCCATGCCGACCTCATCTACCTCTGCTCCCCGAACAACCCCACCGGCGCCGCCTTCTCCAAGGATCAGCTGAAGGCCTGGGTGGACTACGCCAACAAAGAGGACGCCGTCATCATCTACGACGCTGCCTATGAGCACTTCATCGTCGACGACTCCCCGCGCTCCATCTTCGCCATTGAGGGCGCCCGCACCTGTGCCATTGAGATCTGCTCCATGTCCAAGACCGCCGGCTTCACCGGCACCCGTGGCGGCTACACGGTCATTCCGAAGGAACTCGTCCGTGACGGCCACAACATCTATGACCTCTGGTATCGCCGCCTGAGCACGAAGTACAACGGTGTCTCCTGGCCGGTACAGTGCGCCATTGCCGCCATCTTCTCCGAGCAGGGCATGGCAGAAATCGACGACAACATCAACTACTACCGCGAAAATGCCTCCACTATCATGGCCACACTGGACAAGCTGGGCATTGAGTACACCGGCGGCAAAAACTCCCCCTATGTCTGGATGAAGTGCCCGAAGGGCATGGGCTCCTGGGAGTTCTTCGACTATATCCTGGAGGAAATCCAGGTCGTCGGCACCCCGGGCGAGGGCTTCGGTGACTGCGGCAAGGGTTGGTTCCGCTTCACCTCCTTCGGCTCCCACGAGAACACCGTCGAGGCCATGAAGCGTATGGAGAAGCTGCTGGGCTAAGGGCTAAGTGGTTGCCACTAGGCTTGCTTGGCTGCTCATGGCCGATTGGCGCGGGAAGCTGATTTGCCTCGCTTAGCCGGTGGCTTGCAAGACTGGTTGATGCACAGGGCTGATTTGCCTCGCTTAGCTGGTGGCTTGCAAGGCGAGTTGATGCACAGGGCTGATCATACCTGCAATTGAATATAATATGAGTGTGTCGCTGGACGTGGGTCTGGCGGCACACTTTTTTTCGGGAGAGCGAGAAATTATTGAGGGAAGCAAGAGAGGGGGAATTCTTAGAGAAGAGCAGGAGGGGAAATATCACTGAATCCTTATTTTTAAGGGGGAAGGGGATAATTGATGGGAAGGAGTTTTGGGGAATACCACTAGAACCTTATCTGTTGGAGAAGAAGGTGGTAATTATTGGTAGGCAGCTAATTGGCAATACCACCGAACCCTCATCTAATTGGGAAAGAGGTGGTAATTGCTGGCGGGGAATTTTTGGAAAATACCACCGTACCCTTATCTATAGGGAAAGAGGGTGGTAATTATTGGCAGGCAGCTAATTGGAAATACCACCGAACCCTTATCTATAGGGAAAGAAGGTGGTAATTGCTGGCGGGGAGCTTTTGGAAAATACCACCGGGCCCTTATTAATAGGGAAAGAAGGTGGTAATTGCTGGCGGGGAGCTTTGGGAAAATACCACTGAGCCCTTATTTATTGAGGAAGAGGGTGGTAATTGTTGGCGGGTAACTGGCTCGGCATACCACTAACCTTCTATTTCTTTGTGGAATAGTGACAATTGCCAGCGGCTAATCGGCTGAACTTACTGCTTTTTATTATTTCTATAAGGTTTGCAGTTAATTCCCCGCGACCATATGATCCAGATTAACTGCAAATCGCTATTTCCAAATAGAATGCAGTTAATTGCCAACTCCCAGCCCGCCCCAACTTAACTGCAATCCCCCATAAATAAGGAAAAAGCAGTTAAATAGCGAGTACTAACTGCCTCGCAATTAACTGCAATTAATAATTTTTACCCAAAAAGGTATGAAATCTCCCATCCGCCCCCCAAAAGGGCCCAATCAAACCCCAAAAGCACACAGGCAGCCCCAGAGATTATCCAGGCAGACCCCTGCATCGCCCAAAAGCGCCATAAATAGCCATTCTACAGGATTGTAAATGTATTTCCCTTTACAGCTATGACGCCCTCATCTTCCAGTGCATTCAGCTCCCGGTACAGGGCACTGCGGTTGGCGCATAGGTATTTGGCCAACTCGGTGCGGCTCAGGCTGATCTTGAACGTGGGGCTGCCGGCCTGCTGGGCCTCCATGGACAGGAAGGCCATGATCTTGTCCCGGAGGGAGCCCTTGGAGATGATCTCAATTTTTTCCATGAGCTGCCGGTTTTTGCCCCCGATGATGTCGAACATGTTCTCAATGAGTCTCTGGTGGAAGACGCAGGACTCGGCGCAGGGGTGGAGAATTTTCTGGGTGGAGAGGAACAGGACTTCGCAGCGGGAAGCTGCCATGAAAGAGACCTTACTGCTGTTGTCTTTCCGCAGTGCGAAGCTCTCGCCGAAGAGCTCCCCGCACTCTATGAAGGCCAGCAGGGTTTCGTTGCCCCACACATCCTCCTTGAGCATGTGGACGGTGCCGGAGAGGACGACGCCGACCCGGTCAATGGGATCCTCGTCCAGAAAAATATATTCTCCCTTGTCGTAGGTGCGGGTGCAGCCTTGAAGACATGCGAGCAGGGCGGAGGTCTGCTGCGGCTGGATGTCGTCAAACAGCGGCAGCTGCATTTGCCCAATTGCTTTTTTGTCCATGAATCCCATCTCCATACAAAGCTATATTTTCCTCTATTATAGGAAGATTTTGTTGCGTGAGCAACGTAAATCGCCCCTGGTTATGCTATCCTTAAGACAGACTATATAGACTGGGAGGTCTTGCCATGGGATATATCCTGACACCCGAGGAATTCGGGAACAGCATCCAAAAACTGCAGGAATCCTACCGCATCTTTGCCCCGGTGAAGAAGACCGGGGAGGGGCGCTTCTTCGACACGGACGTGGTCCGCTACGACTATGTCCATTCGGCCGAGGAAATGGAACTGCAGGAGAAGTCCGACTATCCATTCCGTGAAATCCTGACCCCGCTCTCTGAGACGCTCTTCTACTTTGTGGAGGATGAGTGCCGTTCCAAGGAAGTGGAGAAGGAGGAGGTCATCGTTCTGCTCCGCGCATGTGACCTGAATGCGGTCAAGCGCCTGGACGATATGTATCTCCACAACGGTGCCGAGGAGGACTGGTTCTACGCCCAGAAACGAGAGCACGTCCACTTCGCCCTCATCGGATGTCCCGAGAGCTTTGAGAACTGCTTCTGCGTCAGCATGGGCAGCAACAAGGCGGACAACTATGTTTTCTCGGTGGACGAGGCCGACGGGGAGTACCGCATTGACGTGAAAGACGGCGAGTTTAACGACATCTTCTCTGCTGGAAAGCCTACGGATGTCGTGCCTGCCAGCGTCACGGAGAACAAGCAGAAGGTTAGCCTTCCAGAGGAGTTCCCCGCTAGCATCCGGAACGACGAGCTCTGGAACGAGTATGACTCCCGCTGTATCAATTGTGGGCGATGCAATTTTGTCTGTCCCACCTGCACCTGCTTTACCATGCAGGACATCTTCTACACCGACAACGGCCGGGTCGGCGAGCGCCGCCGGGTCCAGGCGTCGTGTATGGTGGACGGCTACACGACGGTGGCCGGCGGCGGCCAGTACCGCCGGAAGAACGGCGAGCGCATGCGCTTCAAGGTCATGCATAAGATCTATGATCACAAAAAACGCTTCGGGTACAACATGTGTGTCGGCTGTGGCCGGTGCGACGACGTATGTCCCGAGTACATCTCGTACATAACGATTCTACAGAAGGCCGCTAAGGCAGCAGAGGAGGCGGAATAACATGGCTGATAACCCCTATATCCCGTTTCCGGGAACCATTCTGGACATCATCAAGCACACGGGCAAAGAGTGGACGTTCCGCACCTCCTTTGAGGGCGATGTAAAGCCCGGCCAGTTCTTTGAGATCTCCGTGCCGAAATACGGTGAGACCCCCATCTCGGTCAGCGGCATTGGCCCTGGCTTCGTGGATTTTACCATCCGTAAAGTCGGTAAGGTCACCGACGAAATCTTCACCTATGAGCCGGGCAAGACCCTGCTTCTCCGCGGCCCCTACGGCAACGGCTTTGACACGGATCTCTTCACAGACGGCGAGACCGTTATTGTTGCTGGCGGCACCGGCGTCTCTCCGGTCCGCGGTGTCATTCAGGCCCTGGCGGAATCTGCCGAGCCGAAGGACAAGCATGTCATCGTCGGCTTCAAGAGCCCAAGCGACATGCTGTTCCGGGACGACCTCAAAGATTGGGATGAAAAACTCGACCTCATCCTGACCGTCGACGGTGCGCCCGAGGGTTACACCGGAAAAACCGGATTCGTAACAGAGTACATTCCGAAACTCACGCTGAAAGATGTCTCCACGGCACGGGCTGTCGTCGTCGGACCGCCTCCTATGATGCGTTTCTCTGTGGCCGGTCTTCTGAAACTGGGCCTGAAAGAGGAGAACATCTGGGTCTCCCACGAGCGCAAAATGTGCTGCGGCCTCGGAAAGTGCGGCCACTGCCGCGTCGGCGACACCTATATCTGTCTCGACGGCCCGGTCTTCAACTACAGCGAAGCCAAATATCTTGTGGACTGAGGAGGGAACGATATGGATATCAATACGAAAAAACTGAAGAAGAACGCGTTCCGTGTCTCCAAGGTCCGCGGGGAGACCGCCTCCCGTGTCCGTATCCCCGGCGGATATATCAACGCCGAATCGCTCCAGCGCGTGGTGGAAATTGCGGAAAAATACGGAAACGGCCAAATCTTCATCACGAACCGCCAGGGCATTGAGATCCCCGGCATCTCCCTGGAGGACTGGGACGCCGTCAACGCTGAGCTCCAGGACATCATTGACGCCTCCGGTGTAAACCAGGAGGAGCGTGGAGCGGGCTACCCGGCATCCGGCACACGGAATGTCACCGCATGTCCCGGCGCCAGCCTCTGCCCCTACGGCAACTACTACACGACGGAGTTCGCAAAGGAAATGGACAAGACCATTTATCCGAACGACCTGCATTACAAAGTGGCCTTTACAGGCTGCTCCAATGACTGCGGCAAGGTCCGCCAGCACGACTTTGGTATCATCGGTATGACGGAGCCCCAGTACGACCCGAACCGCTGCGTCAACTGCGGTGCCTGCGTCGACATGTGCCAGCGCAAGTCTGTCGGCGCCCTGAAGACCGTGAACTACAAGGTCGTCCGTGACCCGGACAAGTGCGTCGGCTGCGGTGTCTGTGTTGTCTACTGCCCGACCCGCGCCTGGACTCGCAGCAAGGAGCAGTACTACCGCCTGACCCTTCTGGGCCGCACGGGCAAGAAGAACCCGCGCCTCGGCCAGGACTTCATCAAATGGGTAGACCATGACAGCATTCTGAAAATCGTCAAGAACTCCTATGACTTCACGAAGGAGTACATTGACCCGACCGCACCGGAGGGCAAGGAACACGTGGGCTACATTGTGGACCGCGTCGGCTTCGACGAGTTCAAGAAGTACATCATGAAGGATGTGGAGCTCGGCCCGAAGGCCAAGGTATCCCAGACCGTATACTGGGGCGGAAAGCACTATGATAAGTGGGAATAAGTGAATCGCCCACCCGAATAAAAAGAGGATGTACCACCAGATGGGTGATACATCCTTTTTTCTTTATGCTGGCTCCGTGAACGGCTCGCCGAACCCAATGGCAATGTTGTTTAGGTTGGCGACATCAATATTTGGCGATTGAGTCCCGGGGTCAAAGACGATGTCGATGAAGCCGCCGGAGGGGTAGCCGTCGATGATGTGGTTTGAGCCGTAGAAATTTTTGTCCAGAGGCAGGCTGGAGTAGATGAGGGGATCTTCCAACAACTTGGAGTAGCCCTCCGCAATGATTTCGCCGTTGGATAAAAGTTGTACTTGGCCAAGTCCGTAGAATTTCAGCTTACCGCCGGTGACGTTGGTGACATCACAGATTACATGGAGCCGATTGGTGCCATCCCTTAAGATGTAGAGAGGGGTGATCATCAGGTTGCCGCGGATATAATCGAGATCCGTACTATTCCGATTTGGGAATACGGTTCGAGTAACCGCAATGTTTTTAAGGCTGAAAGTATGGTTCGAGGAGGAATCTTCTACCGGGAGAACTCCGACTCTTCCGAATTCTTTGTTTGTGGGGTTGTAGGTGTTGTAAAAATCCTTGATTACGACTGCTATGTGAGTTGCAAGTTCACTACCAGTAACATCCTGCCTTTCTAATGTTCCGTCTTTTCCATCCTGAATAAATTGTCCAATGGGGTCGTCATATTGGCTATAGTGCTCAATATTCTTGATATCCGTTTCCACTAGCAATTTTATCAAGTTTTTGGCGGATGGAGTGGATGAGCCGCTTGGTGCTGTGGCACCTTCTGGAGAAGCGGAGACAGATACAGCAAAAACTGCAGTAAAAAGAATACTTGCTAACAGTAGCAAGAGGGTCTTCTTTTTCATGAAATCATTCCTCTTTTTGACGTTTATATTCAATATACTCTATTTGAGGGAAAACTCCAACTTGAAAAAGAAACCAATCGGGCCCATGGAAGTTCATGGGCCTGATTGGCATTATGAATAAGATATTATTTATCCAAAAATATAAAAGAGGATAGTAAAGATTACACTGAGCATCAAACCTCCTTTCCGATCGATCTGCTTTATATAGAAAGTGGCCACTTCCATTAAGTACGCCATATGGTTGGAATTTCAGACCAAATAGGAGAAAAAAGGTGGTGTGGTCTAACGAGAGAGTCAATCGCCCCAGAAATAGGGCAAAAACGTTAGACCAAAATGGAATTTTCAAGGCGAATGGTCTAACGCCCAAATTTCCCCAAATGAAAAAGGAGCCGCACCACGTAAGCAGTGATACAGCCCCTTAAATTTTATGAAATTTTGCGTCAGATCGTCGTATAAGTGTAAGAGAACGAGGCAGCCGCCTTGTTGTTCACGTCGTGGTCAACAGCGGACTTCATTGTGCCGGTGTCGTTGTAGGAGAACGTCCAGGTGTCAATTTTGGAGACGAGCCCCTTGCTGTTGTACTCGACCTTGATGCGGCCGTACTTGGTGACGCGGCCCTCGCTGTCCAGAGTGAAGCGGGTGACGACATCCTTGCCGGAGCCGCAGGTCCAGGTGGAGGAGACGAGCTGACCATTCTGATATTCGAAGACGGTGCGTTCGGCCTCTTTGCCGGCGTGCCAGTTGATTTTCACCAGGTTGCCGGTCATGTCATCATAGGTGAAAGTGAAGACGCTGGTGGAGGGCTGCTGGGAGTCCATGCCGCCCTTGTAGTAGCGCTTGGTGCTGCGGGAGATCTGGTTGACTCTGCCGTTGGACGCCGAGATGGTGTAGGTGTCCGTGGAGGAGTTGTAGTGGTCCACATAGTTGTGGATGGAGATTTTCTTTACCTTGCCGGTGCGGCAGACCGTGGACATGGCGAAGCGGACCTCCGGGTCAAACATGACGCGGGCAATGTTCTGGTTCTGGGTGCCCGCATTGGAGAGCTCGAGGAACGGGTAGTCGACGCCGTGGTCAATGCCGGTGCCGCCTGCCTTGTAGGTCAGGGTGCCGTCTGCGAAGCTCTCAGAGAACTTGCCGCCGGTCTGGCTCATGGAGATGGATTTCGGTACTTTATAACCCGCTGCCAGACCCGGGACGGCCAGCGCAGAGAAGACGCTCAGGACCATGACGAGGGCCAGCAGGAGGGATGCAGTTCGTTTCATTCGGATCCTCCTGGAAATCATAATATATCTATTGTACACGAATTTTTTAAAAATCAAAGAAAAGAATGGGGAAAACAACATCCGTTTTTCGCAATATCGTGCAGCTGTTCAGACCTATAATGGGGCATACCGTTTTCCATTAGGAAAGAGAGGAAGAGTGAAATGAGCGTATTTGATCATGTCAAGAACGCATCGGAACAGCTGAAGGCCTATACCAAGGCGGCTGTCGACGACATCTACCATATCTGTGAGACCTTCGGACCGCGCCCCTGCGGGGAGGACGGGGAGAAGAATGCCCAGCTGTACCTCATGGAGGAGCTGAAGAAGGCGGCCGACGAGGGGACCGTAAAACGGGAGACCTATAAAGTCAGCCCCGAGGCGTTCATGGGCTTTGTGCCCGTCGGCGGCACACTGCTGCTCTCTGCCACAGCTTTCAATTTCCTGTCAGCATATAAGAAGAAAAACTTCGCCGTTGGGTCCCTGGCGTGCATCGCCGCAACGCTTGTGGAAATTGTGGAGGAATTCGGCCTGTACAAGGAATTCCTGGATAAGCTGCCGATGTTCCCGGAGAAGGAATCCGGCAACGTCTACGGCGTCCGCAAGGCAAAGGGGGAGACGAAGCGCCGCATCTTCGTGGCGGGCCACACAGACTCCGCACCCGAGTGGACCTACACCTACCGACTTGGCTCCCACGGCGTTGTCATGGTGGCGGGCTATGCGGTCCTCGGCCTGCTGTACAACACCGCGACCTCCCTCGTCTCCATGTTCGGCAGCCGCGATGCAGCGAAGAACATGACCAAAGGACTCCTCGCATTTCTCCCAGCATATGCAGCCCTCTACTTCTTCACCAACCCCAAACTGCATGTCCCCGGAGCCAGTGACGATCTCTCCGGCACCGAGATTGCCCTCTCCGTCATGAAGTTCCTGGACGACAACGACATCCGCTTTGAGAACACCGAAGTGGTCACCTTGCTCACCGGCGGTGAGGAGGCCGGTCTGCGTGGCGCCAAGGCCTTCTTCAAGGCGCATCCGGAATATGCAGAAGACGGCGTGGAGACCATGTATGCGGGCTTCGACACCGTTCGCGACGCCGACTTCATGGCCATCTACAAAGGCGATATGTCCGGCGTGGTGAAGAATGACATCCGCTGCTGCAACCTGCTGCAGGCCGCTGCCAAGGACGCCGGCTGTGACGTCCCCATTGGCACAATCCCTCTTGGCTCCACCGACGCAGCCGCTGCCTCTCAGGCCGGCGTGCCTGCCACCTGCTTCGTCGCCATGGATCCGGCACCGGCCCGCTACTACCACACCCGCCTGGACACCCCGGACAACGTAGTCCCGGAGACCGTGCAAAAAGGTCTGGAAATTGCTCTCAACACCGTCTTCCGCTTCGATGAAGATGGACTTGATAAGTATTCAAAATAATAGTAAATTATAAAGGCAGGCACGGGGGATTTGCCCCGTGCCGCCATCCGCGGACTTAGCTCAGCAGGAAGAGCGCTTCCTTCACACGGAAGAGGTCGTCGGTTCGAGCCCGGCAGTGCGCACCAGAAATGGAAGAGGTCGTATCCAGGTTGGATACGGGCTCTTCTTTTTGCTATGGTGCGATTCAGGGTGGGGCTCCGCTAGTGGATTTACTTTGGGGCGCCGGGAGCGGAACCATTATGACTACATTTTTGATTATTAGAAATGTAGTCATAATCTAAAAATCTTTATGACCACATTTTGAAATACATTAATTGTAGTCATAATCAACTATTTCAATTTGATAAAAATCGACCTTACTTGATGGGATTTCATGCCTGAAATTGGGTTTCTGGGCTGTGGAAGCTGGTAAATCGCCCCAAAATTATGACTACATTTGGGAATATGGGAATTTCGGATGACGAGATTTTTTCAATTAGACCACATTTTCAAATAATCGAATTGTAGTCATAAGGAAACACTTCGCTGCATCTTAAAATAATCGCCAATGCAGCAAATCTGAAATTTCACAAACGCTGCATTCCCCAAAAAGCTCCAATGCAGCAAAGGAATTTGGGCGATTCAGCCCTCAATCTTCGCTGCAATCCCCATTTTTCCCCAAAGCAGCAAGAGCCTCGACTGGATTTGAACACCGTGTAGCGCCATTCCTTTGCTGCATTAATCAAAAAATAGAAATGCAGTGAAAAAGAAAAAATAAATTTGCTGCATCGCCCAAAATTTAGAGATGCAGCAAAGGAAAAGGGTCAGGACCACGAAAACTTACGTCCTGGTCCTTGCCTAATTTTCATACACATTTTACCTATTTCCAAATGTGTCTTAATTCTAAAAATTTTCTCATACTCAAACCAAAATAAAAGGTATTAGTCTTATTCAATCATGCTCATTTGATAAAGATTCGAGCCATTTCTTCATACACAATTTGATTATTTTTATTTGTGTCCTACGTCGGCCCGTGAATCGCCCCAAAATCATTGACCACATTTGAAAATATTGTAATTGTGTCCTACGGAAATTTTTTATCTCATACACATTACTAAATAATGAAATTGTGTCCTACCAAAAACGCGCCAAACAGCACGACCGCTGTTCGGAAAGCGCCTGCCCAATGGGAACCCAAAAATTTCCGTTCGAACATTTTCTAAGAAAACGTCTGTTAAGAAAAATAATTAACAAAGAACAATTTGTGCACCCATCCGAATCCGTCATTATACACAAAAAGTTTTCTCCCATTCCCAACAATCGTGCTAACATTGTTATGGATTAGACAGGTGGAGCCTCTTTCCACCTGTCCATTTTGGGTAACAGGGAGATTACACTATGAAGGATTTAAAACACATGATCTTCTTTGAAGATCTGCTGCAGGAGGCCAACAACGACCTGGTCCAGCAGGCCATCAAGGAAGGCGACAAGGCCCTCGGGTACAATTGCTACAATATCCCCGAGGCGCTGCTCAACCTGCCGGGCTGCTTCTCGTCCCGGCTGCGGGCGCCGAACACCACCTCCTCGGAGATGGCGAACTACTACATGACGACCCGCAACTGCCCCTATGTCCGTGCAATTCTGGAGCGGGCACTTGAGGGCGGATACAACTATCTCACCGCACTGTTCGGTGCCGAGGCCTGTTCTTCCATGGAGAGAATGGAGGAGCACTTCGACCTGCTCCACCCGGTGAAGAATGACGAGTTCTTTTCGACGATTATTGACTCGCCGCTGAAGTCCGATCAGGCAGCCCTTGACTACTACATGACGGAGCTGCAGATCAAGGTCGTGGATCGCCTGGCAGACATAGGAATTGACACCTCGGAGGCCGCCATGAAGGCCGCCATTGAGGATCACAACAAGATCAGCGCTGTCATCACGGAAATTGGCGACCTGCGCAAGCTGCCGAACCCGCCCATCACCGGGTATGAGTTCCATGTCATCCAGCTCGTGAGCGAGGTCTGCCCGCACCGTCTCATCCTGCCGTATCTGGAGGAGACGCTGGAGGAGCTCAAGAGCCGCAAGCCGGAGAAGGAGTTCCCGTTCCGCGCCCGCATCGTTCTGGCCGGCGCCGAAATCGACGATCCGAAGTTCACCCAGCTCATTGAGAGCTGCGGAGCCATGGTCGTTGCAGACCGCTACTGCTTCGGCTCCATTCCGAGCCGGGAGCAGATCGTGATCAAAGACGGCGAGACCGCCTTTGAGGCCATCTGCCGCCACTATATTGAGACCAATCCATGTCCCCGCTATATGGACGGCTGCAAGATCGACCAGCGCCACGAGCTCCTGGAAAATCTTGTCCGCGACTACTCCGCTGACGGAATCATCATTGAGAACATGAAGTTCTGTGAGTTCTGGGGCTATGAGAAAGTGCTCTCCAACTACATTCTCGGCACAGAGAAGGGCATTCCCACCTGCACCATTGAGAAGGAATATTCCCTCGGATCGGTCGGACAGCTCCGCACCCGGTTCCAGGCGTTTGTTGAGGGCCTGGAAATCAAGGATATCAAGGACAATGGAAAGGTGGGCGCATGATGAGCAAGAAGAAGAAAAAGAACCCTATGGACGCCATCTTTGCCGTCCTGGACAAGCCGCTGCAGCGCTTTGACCCCATCTGGAAGGCAGAGCACGGCAAAGGCGGAGAGAGAGACCGTTACTACGACAAGACCGGCATTGAGAAGTGGCGCGAATGGCGTGGCTGGCACGACACGCTGGTTGACTACAAACATTGGCTCAAGAACCTGGGCTACATGGGTCTCATGGTCGCCAAAGACCCGGTCCATGTACTGAAGGGAATTTGGGAGTACCGCTGGATGGGCTCGTTCCTCGGCTCGTTCGCCTTTGTGGACCGCCTGTTTGAGGGCTATCGCGGGCCGGAGCTCGAGGTGGCAGGTCTGCACGGCAACGCCATTGTTTACGGCCTTACCCAGACCATTGGCACAGTGCTTCGCAACGATAAGCGCCTCGGCGGAGGCCCTATGTCGGAGAACATGATCGGCCTAGACGAGACCATTCCGCCGCTGTTCACCGCAGGTTTCCCGACTCTGCAGGCAGAGCCCATGCAGACGCTCCCCGAATTCGTTATCTGCGATGTAGATCAGTTCATAGAGCCCTACTATATTGATGTCGCCGAGTCCTATGGACTCCCGGCCGACGTCTGCTCCCGCTGTTCCGCCGAGACCGGCGTCACCATTGACGACGCTTTCCCCATCTTTGGCAAACTGGAGATCAGCACGAACCAGCCCTGCAACGCCAGCGAGGCCACGTCCATGTTCCAGCGCCGCCGGTTCCACACCTATGGCATGGAGACCTATCCTTTCGTCATGGCCATGCAGCATAACGAGGAGGAGGGCCACGAGTACACCGAGGCCGAGCTCAAACAGGCCATTGCCAAAATTGAGGAGGTTTACGGCGTCAAGTACGACTGGGACGCCTTCTTTGAGAAAGCAAAGCTCATGAATGAGCAGAACGAGATCGAGATGGAGAAGTGGGATATCATGGCCACTCCGTACTCCGTTCTCGGCGGCATCAACGAGTCCCTCTACAAACTCGTGGAGTGGGCGCTCATCAACGGCCGTGACCCGTTCTACAACAAAGTCGATCGCAAAGTCATCAAGATGATGCGCAAATACTGTGATGAGAAATATGAGCCCTTTAAGGGCAAGACCCGTCACCGCGCCTTCCTCTGGGGCCCGTCGGCCGTCTACTACACCGACTTCCCGACCTGGACCCAGAACTGCTGGGGCATCAATATTGTCCTGAACATGGACTCTACCATGGGCCACAATATCATCAACACCGAGGACCCGGATATTGCCATCAAGGATCTCGCCAAGTTCGAGGAGAAGGGCGTCATGCGCCACCACGCCGTCGGCGGATGGGACAACGTCAACGCCGTATGGGACTGGGCAAAGCGGATGAACTGCGATATGGTCATCTGCAACGACAACATTGCCTGCAAGGGCATGAACGGTGTTCACTCCATGTTGGAGGAGCAGGCCGCCAAGCTGGGTTTCAAGTTCGTCTTCCTGCCCCATGATCTGGAGGACTCCCGGACCATCTCCCGCCGCGACATGCGAAATGCCATCAACGACTACATGACCGTCGTCATGAACGAGAAACCGCTGGATCCGACGCTCGTCGACTTCGACGACTCCGAAGCCTGGTAAGAAAGGGAGGCCAAAAAATGGAGACCGCAGGAAAAATCCTGAAGAAAATTCTGATCGGTGCCGGCACCTTTTTTGCCGTCACATTTACCATCTACATCACCAATGCGGAGAATAAGCTGCTCTACTATGTTGTTCGTCCATTCCTGAACAAGCACTATGATAAGCAGAGCCGCAATCGCCGTGTGTGATCAATACCCATAATCAGGGGAAGTCCCTCCCGAGATGCCTTCTCGGGAGGGGCTTTCTCTTTCTCTTATGGGCGATACATGGGCTGTTCTGCCTCTAGAGCATCGTTTTCCTGCAGCGCAAAATGTCGCTGAAAATATTTGACGAACTTCTTTTCTCCTGCTGTGAGATCCGAGATGTCCCGGTAGCCAAGGCCATAATCGTAATGGAGGTCAGGAAAAACTCGGCAGGTACAGAGATTCTCCGGCAGATTTTCAGTCATTTCCACCGGCTGGATGGCAATGCCCTTCAGGCCGGACTGAAGCAGTGCAATGCTACTGAGGGCCCCTCCTTCATAGACAATGTTTGGCGCAGCATTGTCCGGAAGAAACTGCGACAGGATTTCCTCACGAAAGAACAGATTGGGAGAGGGAAGAAGGAGCTTCCTCTGAAGCAGATCCTTTGTGGAAAGAACGTTCTTTGCCGCGAAGGGGTCCTCAATGGAGAGGATGGCGGTCAGATATCCTCGTCCCGCAGCAAGAAATTCATAGTCACCACGGGAGGCCTTGCTCTGAGAGAGACGACCGGTACAAAACAGATTCGCCTTGCCAGCCTGGAACAGGTGATAGAGTTCCGACGGGTCTTCTTCCAGAAGGTTTAACTGCAGCTGCGGATGGTCTTTTTGGAACTGTAGGAAGATCCGGTCTATTCCAAAATACTGGGGGTTTCGGATTGTCGCCAGGGTGATTTTTTGTTCCTGGACCTTGTGATATTTTTGGAGAAACGTATCCGCTCCCTGATAGGCGGTGAGAATTTTTCGAGCGTAGGGGAGAAATTGTGAGCCGAGCTCACTGGGCTCTATTTTACGTGTTGTACGTAGAAAAAGAGGCCCGCCGACCTCACGTTCCAGCGTCTTGATTCGCTTGGATAGCGCGGATTGGGTCAGGTTCAGCTGTTCTGCTGCCTCGCTGAAACTCAGGGCCTGGTAGAGAACAATAAAGTCCTGCAATAGTTCCCGTTCCATGAAAACATCCCCTCTTTATTTATTCCTCTCAAGCATATATTTTACAGCAACTGGAATTGCTCTTCAATGGGAAGAACCGTAAGATATTTATGAAAGTTAGAAATTTAACAAAACCTGAGAGGAGCTCTGTATGGGATATTACAAAGATCATTACCAGGTCATTATTATCGGCGGTTCCATCTCCGGCCTGGGCTGTGCCATTCAGCTGCAGGCGCTGGGAATCAAAGATATCCTTGTCCTGGAAAAACACAACCTGCCGGGCGGTCTTGCATCCAGCTTTGTCCGTAATGGATATGAGATGGAGGCCACATTGCATGAGATGGCATGTATTGGACCAAAGGATAACAGAAAGGCAGTCGGCCAGTTCTTTGATGAACAGGGAGTGGATATCGACTGGCTTCCGGTTCCGGAGACGTACCGGGTCATTGTAACAGACGATGGAGTCGATATCACTCTGCATGACGGAATCCGCCGAATCGCCGACGAAATTGGGGAACAATATCCGGAGGAAAAGGAGAAAGTCTATGACTTCCTGATGTTCTCTCACCGGGTCGTTGAGGGCTTCCACGCCGCCTCCGACAGTGAGAAAATGGGAAAACTCACCATGCTCCGCAAGTATCCGGAGTTTGTCAAGACCATGGGCTACAGCACAAAAGAGGTCATGGATATCTGGAATTTCTCTGATCCGGTCCGGGATATCCTCTCCGCCTATTGGATTTACATGGGCAATAGCTTTGATGACCTGCCGTTCACAAACTACTGTATGCTTGTGGATGACTATTTTACCGGCGGATCTTATGTGTGCCGCGGCTTCTCCCATGAGATGTCCATGAAGATGGAGAAAAAAGCCGAGGAGAACGGAGCCCAGATTGAATTCTGTCAGGAAGTGGAGAAAATCCTAGTGAAGGACGGAAAGGTCTATGGTGTACGTACCCGCCATGGAGATGAGATCCATGCCGACTATGTTGTATCCGGCGCCTATCCAAATAAGGTCTATTCCCAGATGATTGAGCCGGCGTCCGAGGCTCCGGAAATTGCAGTCAAAGCGGCAAACAGCGCCAAACTCTCCATGTGTCCGGTCTCAGTGATGTTGATCCTAAGGGGCGACCCAGAGGATCTTGGCATTACAAACTACAATATCTTTTCCACGAACTCTCTCGACACGACTAAGCTCATGGAAGAGGGAAAACACCTTGGAAACTGGGATTATCTCACCAGCATCTGCCTGAATTTTGCCAATCCATATTGTGTCCCGAAGGGCCACACGGCGTTTTCCATTACATTTCTTCCGACGATTGAGGGATTTCTTGACCTTAAAGAAGAGGATTACTATGACCTCAAGGACTCGCTGGCCAAAGAGATGATGGATGGCTATGAAAAGCTCACCGGTAATATTATCCACGACAAAGTGGAGGAAATTGAGGTGTGCACGCCGATAACGATTTCCCATTATGTGGGAGCCTGGAAAGGTACCATTTATGGATATGCCCACAGCATGGACAACCACATGATCGCCCGAGCCCAGATGACGAAGGAGGACCAGTACATTGAAGGCCTTGAATTCGCCAATACCACTGGGGTCATCGGCAACGGAATGAGCCCGGCCATCCTGAATGGCCGTCTTGCAGCCAAAAATATCTATCTCAGAGAGAAAGCGAAAAAGGAGGCCGCAGCAGAATGAAAATCAGAGGATTTTTTGAGGATGTCTCCGGTGCGGGAAAAATAGTAAAAGACCGTGAGTCCCGCATTCAGAATGGCTCGCCGACCCCGGAGACGAAAGACCCTATCCGCACGTTGGCAGATCAGCTCCACCCCGGTCCCAAAAATTATACGGTTGCCTCTGTCAGACAGAGCTCACCCTCTTCGAAGACCTATCGCTTTGTTCCGCAGGATGGGCATGTGCCGGTTTTCCATGCTGGACAGTATGCCAGCTTCCGTTTCCACATTGGTGACAGCAATTTGACGAGAGCCTATTCTATTTCTTCTGCTCCTTTTGAGGCGAGGGGAGAGGATCCGTTTTTTGAGATCACAGTGAAAAACGGCCCTGGCATGTTTGTTCCGGAATATCTCGATAAGAACCTGGAAGAGGGCGACACAGTCGAAGTGGATCTTCCGTTCAGCCAATTCTATTATGAGCCCCTTCGTGACTCGAAAAACATCGTCGGACTTGCTGGAGGATCCGGCATTACCCCGTTTGCCTCCATGGCCAAAGAGATTGCAGCAGGCAAGCTTGACGTTGACCTGACCATTCTCTACGGCTCTCGCGACCACACAGACATCTGTATGAAAGACGATCTGGAGAAGGCAGCAGAGTGTGATAAGGTCCATGTGGTCCATATTATGAGCGACGACCCGGAATGGGAGGGCGAGAAAGGATTCCTCTCCCGTGAAATTATTGAAAAGTACTCCAAACCTGACACCACTTACATGTTCTGTGGACCGCTCGTCATGCTGAACTTTGTTCAGAAGGCGCTCAATGAAATGGGTGTTCCCCCGTATCGCTTCCGGCATGACGCCTCTGCTCAGCCTAGGAATGTAAAAATGATTCCCGGGTTCCCGGAGGAAAATATCGGAAAGAAATACCAGATCACAGTGGTTCGCGGTATTCAGGAGGATGTCATCCCCGCCGTCGGTGAGGAGCCAGTGGCAGTAGCACTGGAACGGGCAGGCATTAAAGTGGATACACACTGCCGAGCCGGTGAGTGTGGCTTCTGCCGTTCCCAGCTGATATCCGGTGATATCTTTGTCTCCCCGCTTGGCGACGGTCGCCGGGAGATGGATAAAGAGATGAACTGGTTCCACGCCTGCAGCGCCTACCCAATCTCGAACCTGAAGATAAAAATTCCAATTCAATAAACTTTCGTCACCGAAAAAATCAGGACCAACAGTTATGCCCGTGGTCCTGATTTTTTTTACTTATCTTTTCGCTCCTCCACCATCTTTACGAACCATTCCACCATGGCCGGATCCGTGTGGGAGAAAAAGGCGCTCGTCTTTGTGTCAAGGTTGGCGATGGAGCTCATGTCCTCCTCGGAGATTCGGAAGTCAAAGACATCCAGGTTCTGTGCCATCCGCTCCTTATGTGTGGATTTTGGAAGAACGATGACACCGCGCTGGATATTCCAGCGGAGCATGACCTGCGCCGCTGTCTTTCCATATTTCTCACCGATTTTGTTCAGCGTCTCATTCTGGAACAGGTTGCCCCGGCCCTCGCCAAACGGGGCCCAGGCCTCATGGATGACGCCGTATTTTTCCATCCATTTATGATCTTCTTCACGCTGGTTCAGAACATGGGTCTCAATTTGGTTCACCATGGGAGCTATGCGTGCGAAGGATGCCAGATCAACAAGGTGGTCCGGATAGAAATTGCAGACGCCGATGGCGCGGAGTTTTCCCTCCTCATTATCGTCTCCTTTGGCTTTATCATAGAATGGCGTCAGATAAAAGTACAGTACTTATCTTGCATTATAGTATGCGTTTCACTTATACTAAAACCAAAAGAGGAGGGTCGCCATGGTTGAAATTTATCTATTAGAACAGCTCGCCGCTTTCCACCGCTGCGGGACTCTGTCAGCTGCAGCGGAGGAATTGCATATCACACAGCCGTCACTGTCCCGGTCCATGCAGAAACTGGAGGACGTTCTGGGGGTGAAACTCTTCGACCGGAGCCGAAATCGAATCACCTTGAACCGAACCGGAGAGATGGCCGCCGGATATGCGGAGGGAATTCTTCAATCTGAAAAGGTCATGGAGCAGAGTATCCGAAACTATGATCAGAGCCTGCACACAGTGAGCCTTGGCTTCTGTGCGCCTGGCCCACAGATACTGATTCTTCCGGGAGCGTCTGCCCGCTTTGAAGGCATGGCAGTCTCCTCACGGATGGAGCGGGATGACGCTCTTTTGGAGGGGCTCCATTCCCACCGCTACAACTGCGTTTTTCTCTCCCATCCGGTGGAGGAAGAGGGCATGTTCTGCAAGGAGTATCTCTCTGAGCACCTATACCTCTCGGTACCGCAAAATCATCCGGCAGCAACCCGTTCCTCCATTGCTTTTTCGGAGATGGACGGCCAGAGTTTTCTCATGTATAAACAGGTGGGAATCTGGGAGGCCGTCGTCAGAAAGATGATGCCAAAGGCCAGCTTCTTCCCTCAGGAACAGCTGGAGGCCCTGGGCGAACTGGAGGCCTGTTCCAGTCTTCCGTCCTTCGTCTCGGATATTTCCCGCGAGAATCTGGACGTCCGTAAGAACGGCCGTGTGGCAGTCCCGTTTTCCGACCCGGAGGCGGAAATTACTTACTATATGGTTTGCAGGGAAGAGAACAAGAACCGTTTTCTCCCTCTTCTCCGGGGCGATGGAAATTCTTTTTCCGCATGAAAAATCATTCGCACAAAGTATTACACATATTGGGAATCTAGTGCTATTCTCGAGACAGAGAAGGAGGCATTACTGATGAGTAAAATGTTAGTCACCTATTTCAGCGCCACTGGTACGACCCGCCGTCTGGCAGAGACTATGGCAGCTGCCCTCGGTGCGGATATTGCAGAAATTGTTCCGGCAGAAATCTACACAAATGCAGATCTGAACTGGAGAGACTCCGGCAGCCGCTCTACGCTGGAAATGCGGGACGAGGCAAGCCGGCCACTCTTGGATTCCGCCATCGATGTTGCGCCGTACGATACCGTGTTTGTGGGCTTCCCAATTTGGTGGGGTATTGCGCCGCGAATCGTGGAGACGTTTCTCGAGAGCACTTCGTTTTCCGGGAAGACCATTGTGGCGTTTGCCACTTCTGGCGGCAGCGGAATGGGCCGCACCGTTGACGTTCTGAAAAAGTCGGCGCCGGACGCCCGGTTCTTGAATGGACGTCTCATGCGGGCATCGGAGTCGGAAAAATCCATCCGGAAATGGGTGGACTCGCTGGATATCTGAGGAGGGCCCTCCCATGAAAAAAGTATTTGCCCTTGTCCTTGCCGTTCTTATGACAGCCCTGCTTGCAGGGTGCGGCGGAACGCAGGCTAAGACAAAAACAAATAGTGCATCGCCCAAGAAAAATGGGAATGTGCTGGTCGTATACTTCTCCAACACGAGGAACACGAAAGCGGCGGCGGAGACCATTGCGAAGACCACCGGTGGCACACTTTACGCCATTATCCCGCAGAACCCCTACACCGCAGCGGACCTGGATTACAACACTGCTGACTGCCGCGCCAATCGGGAGCAGAATGACCCGAAGGCCAGACCGGCCATAAAGGGGAGTATCCCGAATTGGGAAAAATATGACACGGTCTTTGTCGGATATCCCATCTGGTGGGGCAAGGAGCCGCGGATCATGGACACGTTTGCGGAGCAGTACGACTTCTCCGGGAAGACGGTGGTGCCGTTCTGCACGTCGGGCTCCAGTGATATTGGAAGCTCTGGAGAGGATCTGGCAAAGCTGGCGGGGAGCGGAAAGTGGCTTCCTGGTAAGCGGCTGACGGCGGAAGTTTCCACTAGCGAAATTACAAGTTGGCTCTCTGAGCTGGGTCTCCAATGAGCCTGATTCCGCCGGAGGTCAAGCACTGGCATGGAGCCGCCGCTGATTCCTGGATGGCTCACCTGTCCATTGAGGTGCCCGGCGAGGAGTGCTCCAATAAATGGCTCGAGCCTGTGGGCGATGAAGAGTACGGTGCAATTCGCTGATTTGTTGCTTCAGTGACACAACTTTTGCGGTTAGCTTCGGCTTATTTTGGGGTATACTGTTTCCAAATTTAGGAAACAGGAGGATGAACTCTATGAATAAGTTCGCTTTGAAAACCGCATCCGTCGCCTGTGCGCTCCTAATGAGCTTCTCGGTTGCCATGCCTGCCATGGCCGCCAGCTCAAAGAGCCAGAGTAAGCCCAATGTGGTAACATCTGCGTCGCAGAGTAAGCCGAAGAAAAAGTGAAAAAATAATAAGGGCGCACCGCGGGACCTTGGAAATGGGCCTGCGGTGCGCTTTTTGTTTTGTGGGGAAGGGGAACTAGGACCGAAGTGGCCCATTTCAGCACTTGCGGTCCTAGTTTGAGCTACTCCTAGGGCTCGAATCAGAGGAAAACTAGGACCGAAGCGGCCCATTTCAGCACTTGCGGTCCTAGTTTCAGTGCCGCTCTGGGCTCAGATCAAGGGAAAACTAGGACCGAACACCTGCTCAAATACCAACTCGGTCCTAGTTTCCGCCAATCTGAGGGCCTAGAAGAAAAGTAAACTAGGACTGGAATGGCTGCTCACCTTACTCCCGGTCCTAGTTGTGCTTTTCTAACTGCCCAGAGTTAGACCATCTGCCCTAAAATTTTTGATTTGGTCTGACGATTTGGCCCTTTATCTGGGGCGATTGGGCTTCTCGTTAGACCATTCCACCTTTTTCTTTTCAGTTGGTCTAACTTTTCAACTGTTTTCAGTTTAATTTTTTAGACTGAATGAGGATTCACGGGCCGTTTGGTCTAACGGGTCGCCGAAAATCAACCGAAAGTGGTCGGAATCGTCAGACCATTTTACTGAAAAAATCAGGTTTGGTCTAACAGAGAAAAAAGAAGTGAATCGCCCGGTCGTATCATTACTGTCTCTTCTTCTGGATGATGGTGTTTGCCCCCATTGCTTTCCCTAACGCACCACGGGTGGCACTTCTGGCTGCGGGAAACGAGGTCCCGGACAGCTTTTTCTTCAGACCCGGGTTCAGCGCGTATCCGTTAGTGGTGAACAGCATTGTCTTTTCTTTGGATGTGAGCTCCTTGGAATCCTCCAGTTGACCTGCAAGGGCTTTGCATGCAATACTGGGGGTGTAAGGGCAATCGGAACCGTAAAGAAGATGGTCGGCGGGAATATCCATCTTCATGCAGTGCAGCTGCTTCGGTGCGGAGAAGCCGGCAGTGTCAAACCAGCAGTGCTGGAGGGCACCGAAAAATTCCAGCTTCTTTCCAGTGTCTCTTCGACCGAGGACAGCAAAGCTCTCGAAGCGGTCGGAGAGGAAATTCAGGAATGATCCTCCATGGGGCCAAATCCACTTGATGTTCGGATATTTCAGGAACTTGTCGTTCCAGACCATGTTAGTGAAGGCACGGGTGGTGTCCATGAGAAAATCCATGATTGGAATGGGCATGTCGAGAACTGCATCGCCCGGAAGTGATGCGGGCATAGTCGGATGGACGCAGACAACAGCACCGACAGAGTCCAGGTATTCCATGAGAGGATCCAGCTTGTCACTTCCCAAATACATTCCATCATAGTGGGTCGTGACTCCAATTCCGTCTACGCCATCCCGCTCAAGCAGGGCTTCTGCCGAGCGAATAGCGGCATCCACATCCGGAAGTGGCAGAGTGGCGAATAATCCCAGACGGTCCGGGTGGTGGGAGACGACTTCCAGTGCCTCCTCATTCATGGCATTGATAATGTCAATGCGTTCATCGCCACTGGCTTTGATGATATGGGGCGAGGAGACGGACATCTCGGAGTAGGCAACTCCAAGAGAGTCCATCAGCTTGATATGCTCCTTTTCGTCCCATTTTGGTGTGGCGAAGTTGTCCGGAGTCGGGCCCTCATACTTGTCAAGATAGGCATAGTAGGATGGGGTCAGAATATGGGCGTGAAAATCAATTTTTTTATTGTATTTCATAACAGATCCTCCTTTGTTATTGTTCCAGATGCATCGTATCATCTGGCATTCAGGGGGACCAAGCGAATTTGAGGAAATGAGACAGCGGGGTGGTCTGGTGTATCACATCAAGAGAGACATCCGACAGGAAAAGTCGGCGGAGCGAATCATGGTGGGGGCGATGCACCTTCTTCTCCAAAATCCTAAGGCCCCTCTCACTATTCAGGGAATCTGCAAGGAGTGCGGGTCATCCCGTTCCACATTTTATCGTCTGTTCGACGGGACCGATGATGTGATTTACTTTTGGTGCGAACGCTTCTTTCGTGGCATTCTGGAAATCTGTGCCGAGAATGAACGAACCGGTATATCCTATGATCCATTCCGCCTCTATGCGGAACACTTTTCTGCCCATACTGAGGAACTGGCAGCCATCCTGCAGCAGGGAAAGATTGGCCTGATCATGGAGGCCAACCGCCGAAATTTGATTGAGTTCGCTGATGTCCTGTTCCCGGAAATGGACACCCATTCCTCGGAGTTCACCTTCTTTGTGGAAATGCGCAGCAGCGTCATCGTCGGAGCTTGGAAAGCTTGGCTGGAGACCGGGCAGTCTGCCTCCATTGATGAGGTCGTGGAATATAGTCGGCGGCAGCTGCGGTATTTTAATCGGGAATGGGAATAATTATTGCGGAGTTAGACCATCTTGCCTAAAAATTCCAATTTGGTCTAACGATTTGGCCCTTTATCTGGGGCGATTGAGCTTCTCGTTAGACCATCCCACCTTTTTCTTCTCATTTGGTCTAACTTTTCAACTGTTTTCAGTTTAATTTTTTAGACTGAATGAAGATTCACGGGCCGTTTGGTCTAACGGATCTCCAAAAATAAGGGAAAAGGTCTAACCGGCGACCGCCGGGAACTGGAACTAGGACCACACAAGCTAATTCGGGCAGGGTGGTCCTAGTTTCTGCCGCTCTCCGGGCTCGAATCAAAGAAAAACTAGGACCACTTAAGCTGATTCGAGTAAGGTGGTCCTAGTTTCTGCCGCTCTCTGGACTCGAATCAAAGAAAAACTAAGACCACACAAGCTAATTCGAGCAAGGTGGTCCTAGTTCCTGCCGCTCTCCGGTCTCGAATCAAAGAAAAACTAGGACCACACAAGCTAATTCGAGCAAGGTGGTCCTAGTTTCTTCCGCTCTCCGGGCTCGAATCAAAGAAAAACTAGGACCACCTAAGCAAATTCGAGCAGGGTGGTCCTAGTTTCTTCCGCTCTCCGGGCTCGAATCAAAGAAAAACTAGGACCACCTAAGCTAATTCGGGCAGGGTGGTCCTAGTTTCTGCTGCTCTCCGGGCTCGAATCAAAGAAAAACTAGGACCACACAAGCTAATTCGAGCAAGGTGGTCCTAGTTTCTGCCGCTCTCCGGGCTCGAATCAAAGAAAAACTAGGACCACCTAAGCTGATTTGAGCAAGGTGGTCCTAGTTTCTGCTGCTCTCCGGGCTAGAATCAAAGAAAAACTAGGACCACCTAAGCTAATTCGGGCAGGGTGGTCCTAGTTTCTGCCGCTCTCCGGGCTCGAATCAAAGAAAAACTAGGACCACCTAAGCAAATTCGAGCAGGGTGGTCCTAGTTTCCTTTGGCCAATCGGCCCAATAAGCCCTAAATTAGTCTGATGGAAAGGAGTGGGCTGTATCGCCCCCACACAACAAAAAGGAAAGGGTGCGACCACGCGGAACAAACTCCGCTGGCACACCCTTTTTTCCATTTTGCTATCGGCTCTGCAGCGTATGCAGAAGCTCCATGGCGACATCTCCGTTCAGGAAATGGTTTTGGTTCACAGCGTTCACCAGAGCGGTCATGGCCTCAATGCTGGATGCTGTCGGAGGCTCAATGACGACCTGGATTTTCAGATCGTTGTGGCTTCCAACATTGAGAAGGTCGTCTATGCGGCTCGTCACTGTGTTGAAGTTGCCGTTGAAGTTGCCGTTCTCGCCGTTATTGCTGCCGATGTCCTTCAGAAAGTCTGAGACGACATTGCCGCTTCCGTTGAAATTGCCGTTCTGTCCATTGTTGTTGCCCATGTCCTTGAGGAAGTCACTGAACGTGTCGTAACTGCCGTTGAAGTTGCCGTTACCACCATTCTCGCTTCCAATGTCCTGCAAAAAGTCCGATACGACGTTGCCGTTTCCGTTGTTGCTCCCGTTGTTGCCATTGTTGTTGCCGATTCCGGAGAGGAAGCCCCCAATGCCGGGGGTGCTCTGCTCGGTGCTGGCTGCCTTGTCGAGGTCCGGCCCGTCAATGACGGTACCGGAAAGGACTGCACCGTCAACGGTGGGACCGCTGGCGGCAGGTGCCAAGCTGACTGGAGTTAAGCTTGCCGGTGTCTCCTCAGAGGAGGGGGAGTCGCTGATGAGGGAACCCACAAGGGGGATTCGGTCAAGAACGCTTCTCTCAGCCGGGGATTCGTCGGCTGCAAAGGCTGTGACGGAGAACAGGCAGGCTGTAAGCAGCGCTGCCAGGAGAACGGCTCCGAGGAGCGAACTCCGTCTCATTTCTGTATAAGACTCCTTTTTGCGTCACATGTTGTGGCTGTTGATATTGACCAGGTCACCGACGTCGAGGATCATCTTGGTGCCCGACCCGTTGCGGCTGCCGTTGCCTCCATTGTGGGAGTCGTAGTTCATAAGGAAATTCTCAGTGGTCTGATTTGAGCCGTTGTGGCTCTGGTTATTTCCGTTATGGGACCCGAAATCCGTCAGGAAGTCTTCGACATAGTCGCCGGTGCCGTTTCCAATGCCGTCTCCGCCGCCGTTGTTGCCGTAGTTCATGAGGAAGTTGGAAATCTGATTGTACTCGCCGTTGTGGTTGCCATTACCGCCGTTGTCGTTCCCAATGCCCGAGAGGACCTTGGTCGAACCCTCAGCGGTGTCCGCTGCATAGGCGGGCAGGGCCAGCAGACAGCATGTGAGTACCAGGGCGATGCAGATGCTGAAAAAACGAGACAGCTTTTTCATGACTGCGCCCCCTTTGTGTTTCCGTTGTAGCTGTTGACGTTGGCAATGCCATGGACCTGCACGGCGAGCGTGTCGCCGGAGCCGTTCTCACTGAGATTGCCACCGTTGTCGGCGCCATAGTCCTTCAAAAAGTTGCGGACTGCGTTGCCGCTGTCATTGTAACTGCCGTTACCGCCGTTGTCGCTTCCCCATCCTTTGAGAAAGCCCTTGGCGGTACTGTAGTTACCATTGTAGTTGCCGTTTCCGCCGTCTCCCACACCGTAGTCCCGCAGGAAGTCTGAGACCACGTTGTAGTCTCCGTTGTAGGAGTTGTCTCCGCCGTTCCGGTTGCCGATGTCGGTCAGGACTTCGTTGTCAGCCGCAAAGGCTGCTGTGGCGGAGAGCGTTCCGGCAAGGACGAGGCCGAGGAACAGCGCAACGATACGACGATATCGTTTCATTTTGGCGTCCCTTCTTTCATCGTTCAAATTCCAATGATAAGACGGGATATTGGCAAAAACAACCCGTTTGGGGCAAGATAAAATGACACTTTTAGGAAAGTGTTTGGAACTATTATCGGATGGTCACGTTGCCAAAATTCACTAGATCGCCCACGTCGAGAACGACCTTCTCGCGGTTGCCGTTATAGTTGCCGTTGTTGCCGTCATGGGAGCCATAGTTCATGAGAAAGCTCTCCACACGCTCGTCGTTTCCGTTGTAATTACCGTTGTTACCGTCGTGGGTGCCGTAGTTCATGAGGAAGCCCTCGACAGTCTCGCCGTCGCCGTTGTAGTTGCCATTGTTGCCGTCATTCGTGCCGTAGTTCATGAGAAAATTGGCTACGGTGTTGTCCTCGCCGTTGTGGTTGCCGTTGCCCCCATTGTCGTTGCCGAACCCGGAGAGGACCTTCACAGTCCCGTCTGCGGCCTGGGCGGGGAGGGCAGTCAGGCTGAATATCAACGCGAGGGCGATGCACAGGCTGATCAGAACAGATATCTTTTTCATTCGGTACCTCCTTAACCAACTGTGACATTCATTGCGTTCACGACTCCGTGAAGATGCAGCGCCACGGTATTGTCGTTGCCGTTATAGTTGCCGTTGCCGCCGTCGTCGACGCCGTAGTCCCGCAGGAAGTCCTTGACGGTGTTGCTGTTTCCGTTGTAGTTTCCGTTCCCGCCGTCATCCGTGCCGTAGTCCCGCAGGAAGTCTTTGACGGTGTTGTCGTTGCCATTGCCGTTGCCGTTTCCGCCGTCATCGGTGCCGTAGTCCCGCAGGAAGTCCCGGACGACCTCTCGGTTTCCGTTGTTGTTTCCATTGCCGCCGTTGCGGTTGCCGATGTCCGTTAGGACCTCAGTGTCCGCTGCAAAGGCGGAGCCTGCTGTGAGTGCTGCCGTCAGCAAGATGCCGAGCACAATGGCCAGCACCCTGGTGATTTTTTTCATAGCGTTCCCTTCTTTCAGAAAATCACTTTCATAATAGCAAATATTGTCGGGAAAACCAGAACAGAAAAGGGGAAAGTGTGATATTATCCGTAAAATTCCGACCTGTATTTTGCGGAACAAATCTGCACACTTTTTCTCCAAAATCCGTGGACGGGCACGAAACTTTTTAGACATTTAACAGAAATGTCGGGCAGATGCGAAATTATCGATTTACAACTTCACATTCCTGCGCTACAATGCGTTCTAACCTAATGAAGGAGGTTACTATTATGAGATTTTGTTCCAACTGCAAGACACTAGTAAAACCCGTTGTAAAACCCATCGAACAGCACTTCAACATAAATGGAAAAGAGATCACGGTAACATCCGAGGCACTTGTCTGCACCCTCTGTGGTGAGCCGCTCTATGCCCCCATGTATGACAGAAAGGCTAAGGCCAAAGCGCTGAAGCAGGCGTGAGTAATTAACCGAATTTTATTTGGGGCTGCGTTGCCGGTGGGCGATGTAGCTCTTTTTCTGTTTTTTAGAGGGGGCGACCCAATTACCACCGAAAGGCCAAAAAATGGGAAAAGGTGGTAAAATGTCACCCTATCCTTCCAAATTTAAGCTATATTATTCTTATTATTGTATATTATCTTGACTTTCAAGCCTCGCCTCGGCCCTGTTATGTCCAGAATATAAACCGAATAAGGTTAAAAATCACCACCTCTTTGCCTAAAATGAGCGAAAAGGTGGTAATTTATTGGGAGAATACCGGGAGGGGGTATCCACTGCACCTCTCACCAATGCCACAGGAAAAGGCGCGCTGCAGAACCGACAGGTTCTGCAGCGCGCCCCATTTAATTATGGTTAGACATAGTCGCCGACTTTTGTCATGACTTTGCGGATGGTGTTATAGAGCTCGGAGTCGTTGGTGGACTCGGCGGGAGGGACGAGAACTCCATCGCGGAAGTTTCCATGGGCATCCTCTTTTTCCACAATGTGGAATGTGCAGTCGTCCGGGTAGTTTGTGTCATGGATTGTTGTATTGAGATAGTCGGCGGCAAATGCGCTGACAGTTTTCAGGACGGAGTCGGACAGAACATTGCCGTCCTGCGGAAGCACTGCGCCGGTGGCGGCATTCCAGATGGGGTCAATAATGTCGTGCTGGATGCTGAGATGCAGGCTGGCCATGACATTTGCCGGGAACAGCATCTGTCCAAACAGACTGCTGAGCACCTGGTATCCCATTTCCGGTGCCTCCTTGACGAGGCAGTTCACGACCTCTTTTACGGTCTGTCCGCTGGCTACGTTCTGGCAGCCCTCATCGACCCATGCCGGGACAGGACCGTTGTCCTCACCGCCAGAGAAACGTTCATTGGCGTAGGCGACGAGCTGAAGGACATTGTGTCCATCCTTCGAGACTTTGACTCCGAGGACGTCATCGACGAAGTTGTAGATGGCATCCATGTCCTCCTGCGTGAGCTCCATGCCCACGTTCTCAGCCAGGTCATTGAAACTGCGGAGTGCATATCCGTAGACGTTGCGGTTGATCATGTTAAAGTCAATGCCGTAGTTGGCCTTAGTGTACTCAGTCATGTCGGGGATAGTTACATCTTTCCCGACAATGGCATCATAGTAGGTGACTTTCAGGTGGTTGATGATCTTGCCATCTACAGTCTCGGTCCTGCGTCCGGTCTTTTTGTCCCAGCTCCGGGTAAAGTCCACAAGGCGGGAAGCCGACGGGTAGGCGCAGACTGCGCCGGTCTGGAAGTCGTACAGGTCATTGCCCTCCTGCGTTGTGGCTTTGGCCACATCCATGGCATGTTCATGCCCGGTGAAGACATAGTGCATGCCTGCATTGGCAAATTCTGTAGAGAGGCGCTTCCAATCGTGGATGACATAGTCGACCATGACAACGGACTCCAGCTGGAAGTGGGGGAGCAGGTTGTGGTGTTCCAGTCCGATGATCGTGTCGCCCCGTTCTTTGGCGGCCTTGATCTGCTTGAGGACCCATGCCTCCAGGTCGGCACTGATCTGTCCGCTGGTGTTGTGTTCGTCCTTGCCGGATCCGGAGTTATCGGAACTGTAGCGGCAGGTATCTATGGCAATAAGCGTATATCCCTTCTTGGGCCGTGCTACATAGGACTCCTGGCCAGCCTGCTTGCCGTCAGCGGGCTGGAACTTCTCGACGACGGTGGGATCATCATAGGTGATATCCTTGTAAGTGTTGTAGAAGTCCGCAGGCGTCGTGCGGGTGGCCTTCACAGCCTTTCCGTCTTCTGTATTGTAGTTCTTGCCGTTTTTGTTGTTGATATCGTGGTTGCCGTTGATGACATAGACATGGGTCTTCGGGTTGCTCTTCTTGAAGGCGCGCAGCCGTTTGGCCAGCGCACGGTGGCTCTCGAGCTCACCATCCTTTGTCAGATCACCGGAGATGATGACGATATCGGCCTTGTTTTTCTCGGCCTCCTTCAGATGGGCGTCGACGTTGCCGAGCCCCTCACGGAACGCCTTGCCGACGGCGTTGTCTGCCCGATAATCCTCGGTGTCTTTCACGAGTTCTGGTGCCAGCACATGGGTGTCGGAGATGGCGAAGACCCGGAGCTTTTCCGGATCTTTTCTGTTCTTTGCCGCTGCAGAGACCGGCAGCAGGATGACTGCTGCCGCCAGCACAAGGGCAAGGGCGGCTGCCATGACGGCAGACAGATGGCGGGAGGACCGTGTTTCTTGGGTCATTCCTCTTCTTCCTTTCTCTTTTGCGATTTGGTAGTCTAACAAAAAAAGGATAGAGGACCCATATTAAAAACAGGTTCCGGTTGTGTTAAGAGAAGGTGGAAAATAAACTCACCCAGTCCCCGCAACCAGGGACCGGGTGAGCTTGTTGGCAGTTTTCTCTCATATATTATTCGAACCGTGAATCGCCCAAATTATTCGGCCTCAGCAGCCTCCGGGAGGGGCTTGCGGGTCCACGGGTTGAGGTGCTCCTTGGACTTCATGAAGCGGTACAGGGCAATGATGTAAATGACATCGAACAGGAAGCAGCACTCAATGAGGAACTTCATGAGGGGCATAAACTTGAAGTCCACGAAGATGGACCAGTTGGCGCCGTATTCCCGATACATGACGAGGGCGCCCATGAGGGACGGGGCCAGAGTGCCGAGCCATTTGCAGATGGCAATTCCCATATTCTGTCCTTTGGAACTGCCGCGGCGATACAGCATGGAGATAAATGTGGCCGAAATAAAGATGTTCTGAATGTATGCGGCGTAGACACCGTTGTGATCGTTCCACTCATTGATACGATTTCATTTCATGTTGGGCGATTGAGAGATCTGCCGAAAACTTTTGACCACTTTTATTGTACATGTGTCTGGCAACTTTGCCAACTGCGGAAAGAAAAATAGTGAATCGCCCGGGATCATTCTCCGCTGGATTCTTTTCGTGCAGGCGCGAGCCGTTTCAGCTCCGGAAGCACCGTCAGCAGCATGGTGAGGAAGCAGGCGGAACCGCCCACAACATTGGAGATGGGTTCTGCCATGAAGACCCCGTCCGTGCCAAGCCCGAAGAGGTGCGGCAGGAGAAGCGTCAGCGGGATGACGAGAATGGCCTTGCGGAGCAGGGAGAAGAAAATGGCCTGCTTTTTCTTGTTCAGCGATTTGAACGTGGTCTGTCCCGTATACTGGAGCCCCTGGAAAATAAAAGCAAAAAAGTAAATGTGAAGAGCCGGAACCGCATCCTTCAGAATAGAGTGGTCTGACGTGAAAATTCGAATGAACCACTCCGGATGCCAGAGGACAAACAGCCAGCTGACAAGAGTGTAGAGCAGCATGGTCACGGTCATTATACGGATGCCCTTCCGGACGCGATCCCCGCGGCCCGCGCCGTAGTTGAAGCTGAGGACAGGGGAGGCGCCCTCTCCGATGGCGAGCACCGGCAGCTCCAGAACCTGACGGACCGAGGCGACAATGGTCATGACGGAAACATACAGGTCACCGCCGAACCGGACAAGGGTGGCGTTGCAGAAGACCTGGACGAGGCTGTTGGTGAATTGCATGATGAATCCGGCAGTTCCGAGGCCGATGATGTCTTTCGCATACAGTCCAACAGCAGCCCACTGTTTCGGGTGAAGCACCCGCAACTTTAGGTCGACCCTGCGGCTTCGCAGAATCCACAGCACAAAGGAGGCGGACAGCGCCTGGGATATGACGGTGGCCAGGGCGGCGCCGCGGACGCCGAGATGCAGGGCAAAAATGAAGACCGGGTCGAGAACCAGATTCATGACAGCACCGGCCACGACCGTTGCCATGCCAAACCCGGGGAAACCCTGTGCGTTGAGGAAAGGGTTCATGCCCGTGGCAATCATGGAAAAGAATGTGCCCAGTATATAAATGCGCAGATACGGAAGCGCGTACTGCATGGCGTTGGCGGAGGCGCCGAACAGCCGCAGAAGCGGGCGGGCCAGGAAAAAGCCGAGCAGCGTAATGACAACGGCTGCGGCAGACAGCAGAAAGAACGAAACGCTCTGTATTTTTGCGGCGCTATTGTCATCTCCTCGGCCTCTGGCAATGGAGAACAGGGGCGCGCCGCCTGTCCCGAACAGGTTGGAAAACGCCAGGACAATGATGATGATCGGAAAGCACAGCCCAACGCCGCCAAGCGCCGCCGTTCCCTCCCCGGGAATGCGCCCAATGAAGATCCGGTCCACAATGTTGTAGAGCAGATTGAAGAACTGGGCAACAAACATGGGCAGCGCAGACTGCAGAATTGCCTTTCCCACGCTTCCATGGACAAAATCCACCTGATGCACCTGGGTCCCTCTTTTCCTGAATATTCGTTCCGCTTTCCTCTTGGGCGATTGAGGAAATCTCCCGGAATTTACGATTATTATTATTGTACTTGTGTGCGGGAAGTTTGAAAAGGTGGGGAGGGAGTGGGGGTTGCCTGAATTACCACCGAGACCTTCTTAAAATATGAAAAAGGGGAGGGGGCGACCCAATTACCACCAAAAGGCCAAAAAATAAGAAAAAGGGGAGGGCGCGGCCCAATTACCACCTAAAGGCCAAAAAATAAGAAAAAGGTGGTAAAATGCCACCCTATCCAACAGTATTTAACCTGCACAATACTAAATAATGTATCTTAAATTGGATTCCCGGCCCTCACCAAGCTCTATCTCAGCCCCACTAAGGCCAGAAATTAAACCGAATAAGGTTAAAAATTACCACCTAACTGCCTCAATATAGAAAAAGGTGGTAATTTTTTAGGAAAATACCCGGAGGGGGTATCCGACTCCCTCCTCAAAACGGGTATCCATCCTCCCTTCTTCAATAAGGAACAAGTATCCCATCCAGCTCTCCACGCAAAAAAAGACTGGACCCGAAGATCCAGTCTTTACCTTGGCAGCGGAAAAGGGATTCGAACCCCTACAAACAGAGTCAGAGTCTGTCGTGCTACCATTACACAATTCCGCTATATGCAATTAGAAGCTGTGACCAGCTTCCAATATACAATTTTTAGAAGGAGAGTGCTTAGTGTGCGCGGTTAACCTTACCGGAACGCAGACAACGTGAGCAAACATAAACTCTTTTCGGAGTTCCGTTCTCAACGACTTTGACTCTCATGAGGTTCGGCTTCCAAGCTCTGTTGGAACGTCTGTGAGAATGGGAAACCTTGTTTCCAAACTGCACTTCCTTACCGCAGTATGCGCATTTTGCCATGTGTCGGCACCTCCTTTTTTCTCGGCGGGTTTCCGACCCGTCTCAAATGCAACGGCTATATATTATCATCTGGGAGGGGCAAATGCAAGCACTTTTTTAGCCTTTTCCCATATTTTTTCCGTGCCCGTGGGCGATGCAATTTTCGTAACTCCCGCCAACTATCTCTTATTATTACATTTATAAGAGAGAAAGTCACCATTCACTTTCATATTGATTTTTACGGGGGCATCCTATATAATTGTGATGTACCGAATACGAACATTTGTGCGCCTCAGCTTCGCAACTGCCGAAGACGACCTACTAGGCGCTGAAAACGGGAGGAATTTCATTGGCTGACAAGAAGAAAAAGGCACTGGACACTGCCATTGCCCAAATTGAGAGACAGTACGGCAAAGGCGCCGTTATGCGCCTCGGTGACAGCAAGACCATGCAGGTGGAGGCCATCTCCACGGGTTCTGTGACACTGGACGCCGCCACTGGTATCGGCGGTTACCCCCGTGGGCGCATCATTGAAATCTATGGACCGGAGTCCTCCGGTAAGACTACCCTGGCCCTCCATGCCATTGCAGAGGCACAGAAAATCGGCGGAGAGGCCGCTTTCATTGACGCCGAGCATGCATTGGACCCGGAGTATGCTGCCAACCTCGGCGTAGACGTAGACTCGCTCCTGGTTGCACAGCCGGACAACGGCGAGCAGGCACTGGAAATTGCAGAGCAGCTGGTTCGCTCCGGCGCCATTGACATCCTGGTCGTCGACTCCGTCGCCGCCCTCGTCCCAAAGGCGGAAATTGAGGGCGACATGGGAGACTCCCATGTCGGTCTCCATGCAAGACTCATGTCTCAGGCACTCCGAAAGCTGGCCGGTGCCGTCTCCAAGTCCAACTCCATCATCATCTTCATTAATCAGCTGCGTGAGAAGGTCGGCGTTATTTACGGTAACCCGGAGGTCACCACTGGCGGTCGTGCCCTAAAATTCTACGCCTCCATGCGTATTGATGTCCGCCGCATTGAACAGCTGAAAAACAATAAGAACGAGTTCATCGGTGCCCGCACCCGTGCCAAGGTCGTAAAGAACAAGGTGGCTCCGCCCTTTAAGACCGCAGAGTTTGACATCATGTTTGGCCGCGGAATTGCCAAAGAGGGCGAAGTTCTGGACGCCGCTACACAGCTGGACATCATCCAGAAGAGCGGTGCCTGGTACTCCTATGGTGAACAGCGCCTTGGACAGGGCAGAGACAATGTTAAACAGTACCTCCTGGACCATCCGGACTTCATGGAGAGTCTCGAAAAGCAAATCAAGCAGCATGACAAGGAACTTGCCGAGCAGGCAAAAGCCTCCTATAAGGGCGGCAACTACCATAAGACACCGGAAGAGGCAAAAGCAGCTGACGCCAAGGGAACTGGTTCTAGCAAGGCGCCCGCATCCGCTGCTGCTGCCAAGGCGCAGCTCGACATCACTGTGGACGACGACGAATAACGCCCCATGAGCAGAAAACTTACTGCGGAAACCGGGCGGGGGGAGAAAATCCACCTGTCTGTGGACGGCGAATATATAGCCACCACCAACAAGACCTTCTGGTACTCACTGGGCCTTTCCTCACCATGCCAGGTAGAGGAAGACCAACTTCAGGAAATCCTGGACCGGGTTCAAGACAACCGTATGTATGAGAAGGCATTGGACCTCCTGACCCAGCGGGACTACAGCCACCGGGAGCTCTCGGACAAACTCGTCCAGAAGGAGGCACAGCGGCGGCGTACTTCCCGCGGCAAGAGCCGAGACTTCGGTGTCACGGACGCCAGTTACAGTTCCGTCACATTGGACGCAGAACGCCCTGACTACGACGCTCTGCGGCAGCGGGCCGAGGACATCTGCCTTAGGCTGGAGGAGGCTGGTCTGCTCAACGACGAGCGCTTTGCCAGAAGCTACGCCGCAGAGCTCCTTCGCCGAAAACACCTGAGTACCCGAGGCCTGAAGCAGGAACTGCGAAAGAAAGGTGTTGCCCGGGAGACGGCCGACATCGTCGTGGAGGAGCTGGCCCCGGACCCGGCTGAGTCCATCCGCACTCTTCTGCAGACAAAGTACCGGACCCGCAATCTGCACGACGAAAAGGACCGCCGCAGGACGGTCAACGCGCTGCTCCGCCTTGGCTACACCTACGGGGAAATCAACAACGCCATCTCCGAGTTCTCTACCGGGGACTCCTATCCGGAGGATCTTTACTAAAAATTACCATGGGCACGCCTTGAACGGGCGTGCCCTGTTTTCTCGAAAGAAAAGGGGGCATCCTATGGAACATTGGAATATCTGTACCTGTTCCACCCAGCGGGAGGTGGAGGACCGGCTGCCGCCCTTTATGAATGCCTCCGCGGAAAACCGTCAACTGGATCTGCTTCCACTGTGTGAGGACGTGGACATAAAACGGTTCCTCGGCGGCCCGGACGGAATCCAAATCGTCCGCTGCGGAGGGGACGACCGGCCGGAGGAACGCCTCTGCCGGTATGAGTGGGTGCGGCACGTGCGCATCCAGTGCATTCGGGCCGGAATTCCATTTGAATTTCTTACAACGGGAATCCGCTTCTCACGGCAGGGGAAAGAATACCGCATTGAATCGGCAGGAGTACAGCGGTCGCAGGCGGAAAAATCCTGCTTGAGCTACGTGCCTGGAACCGGGTCTGCTGAGGGCATCCGCTACACAACGCCCACGGAACAGGAACTGGTGCAGCGGTTGGGGCGTTCGGCTTTCCGGAGTCGGTTTCACCTGGACGCAAAGGACCAGAAATATCTGGAGGAGAAGGGCTTTAGGACCATTGAACATCATGCGGCGGACTTCGTCCGTATGCGGTTGGCAGCGGAGAACCCGGAGAAGGATGGAGCGCAGACGCCCATGCGTGGGCACCCGGTCTTTAAGGCGCAGCACGCCACTGGATGTTGTTGCAGGGAATGCCTGGAAAAGTGGCATAATATTCCGGCAGGAAAGCCGCTCAGTGAGGAGGAGCAGCGGTATATTGTGGAGGTCCTTATGGGGTGGATCCGGCGGGAGGCCGGAATTTCATAATCTGTTAATCTCCTGTTTATCGGCAGTTCCCATTCCGGCTTTAAAGTGGTAACTGTTGAAGAAGTAAAGTGCAAGGCTGCTTCAACCCACCCCTTTTTTCATTTTTCTCCTTTTATTTTCAGTATTACGAGTAAAGACGCCTGACCGGCTGGACCCCGGTTGGCGTCTTTTTCGTTGTGGCGGGCTGTCGGCGGTGCTGTGCACTATTGGTGTGCTATCGAACAGCTACCCCGGGGAACTGCCCAACAGTTCATGAAGTCCCACACAATTGTTCATAAATCATAAATTATTTTTTAATCTGGATTTTAGGTTGGAACAGTATCATTTGAAGTGTTGAAGGGTGACAGACCTTCAACATCCCCTTCTTTTTCATTTTCTCAATTCATTTCTCCTATTCTTAATGAATTCAAACAGGAAAGACCCCGTCGGTTAGTGGACCCGGCGGGGTTTTTCCTCTGCTCCGCAATCTGTATATTGTAAAACAGATGATATTGTGTATTTTTTAATGACAGTAGATGCCATACAATAGGGGCAAATCGCGAAGGAGGTAGGAAATATGAAGAAGATAGACGCCCATTCCCACCTGGGTGAATTTGGCGGCTGGGCCGGCGTGTCATTCACTGCGGAGAAGCTGCTCGAGCAGATGGAGGAGCTGGACATTGAGAAGACCTTCCTGACCGCGTCCTCGTTCCAGACCAATGAGGAGCTGGCCAGGGCATACCATAAATATCCGGACAAAATTGTCCCCATGGTGTGGATGAATCCACTGCAGGATAACGTGAAGGAGAAACTGGATCACTATATTCTAGACGAGGGCTTTGCCGGCATAAAAATGCAGCCGCTGTTCGATGCCTTCGTGACAGATGACCCGGTGGTCTACCCGGTCATGGACTATGCGCAGGAGCATGACCTGCCGGTGTTCATCCACTGTGGACATCCGCCTTATTCGCTGCCCTGGCAGGTGGCACTCCTGGCGGAGCGGTATCCGGACGTACGGGTGACCATGCTGCATATGGGGCACGGCCACGGCGTATATATTGATGCATCCATAAAGATGGCAAGACGCCTCTCGAACCTGTATCTCGAGATGAGCGGCATGCCCATGCCCAGCAAGATCTACGAGGCCTACAAGACCGTGGGCAGCGACCGGGTCATGTTCGGCATTGACTCGCCGTTCCACGCACCGCAGGTGGAAATTGACAAGGTGCGCTACAGCGGCCTGACAGAGGCAGAGCAGGAGGATGTCTTCTACAACAACGCGAAGAAACTGCTGCGCCTGTAATTGCGAATATTTCCCGGGTCCGGGGCGATTCACGAATCGCCTCGGATTTCTTCTTTCGTATTCCAAATAGCGGCAAGTGCGGTATAATAAGAGGAACTGACAGGAGAATGATATGAATTCGGAACGAATCTTTAGAAATATTCTGGCCGCATTGTCGCCACAGCATGTACTCGGTGCCCTGTGGAATGAAATGACAGACCCTGTGAGGAACAGGGCGGAGGCGGTCCGGGACCCGGACGGGAAAATCCGGGTGCATCGCGACATTACCTATATAGAATCGGAAAGGGATGCCCGGCTGGACCTGTACCGTGCGGAGTCGGATAAACTGCAGCCGGTGGTTTTCTACATCCACGGCGGGAATTTCCTCTCGGGGGACAAAAAATATCGCCGGGGGCTATGTACCTGGCTTGCCAAGACCGGCGCCTGCGTTGTAAATGTCAACTATGGTATGGCCCCGAAGTACGACTTCCGTGAGTCTCTCGACATGCTCTGTCGCGCAGCGGACTGGGTGGCAGACCACGCAGCGGAGTACCGTATGGACCCGGAACGTGTCATGGTGGCCGCTGACTCAGCTGGAGCCTACTATGGGCTGTTCCTACTGGAAATTGCAACGAACGGGAATCTGGCATACCGGCTCGGCATACAGCCACCAAAACTGAAATTTGCCGGAGCTCTGTTCCAGTGCGGGTTCTATGACCTGGAAATGCTCATCCATCTCCCTGTCCTGGGCCGGCCACTCGGCATTCTGACACAGGGAACCATGGGCGCTGCTAAAAGCAGCTTTGACGCCCATCCGGACAAGGAGCTCTGCAGCCCGGTGAACTTTGTGAATGAGGAGTTTCCGCGGAAAATCTTCCTTTCGCATGCAAAACACGACTACATCGCCCACGGGCAGACAAGGAAATTGAAACTCATGCTGGACAGGGCCGGCGTTCCCTATGAGGAATACTGTGCCACAAGCCCCATTCGCCGCCATCTTTTTATGCTGCAGTGGAGCGGGGGACAGTGTGCGGAGAATAATCGGCGGGTGCAGAATTTTGTGACCCGCTTTGTGAACGGAGAAGACTGAATGTTTGGCAGACGCAAAAACAAGGAACCCGAGTCGAAGAAAATTGGCATGATCTCCCTCGGATGTCCCAAGAACCAGGTGGACGCCGAGCTCATGCTGGAGAAGCTGGCCGAGGCAGGCTATGAAATCCGGGACGACGTGGCCGGCTGTGATGCGGTCCTCGTGAACACCTGCGGTTTCATTGAGGCCGCCAAGAAAGAGGCCATTGAGAACATTCTCGACGTGGCCGGCTACAAAGAGGACGGCGAGGTCGGCAAACTCGTGGTCACGGGCTGTCTCTCGGAGCGCTACCAGCGGCAGATCATGGACGAAATGCCAGAGGTCGACGCCGTCGTTGGCCTCGGCGGTGACGCCGATATTGTCTCAGTCATGGAACGGGTCTTTCAAGGCGAAAAGGTCCTGGAGTTCCCGGACAAGGAGGAGCTTCCGCTGGAGGGTGACCGTATCCTCACGACTCCGAACTACTACGCCTATGTAAAAATAGGGGAGGGCTGCTCCAACAATTGCGCATTTTGCGCCATCCCGGAAATCCGGGGACGTTTCCGCAGCCGCCCCATGGAGAGCATCATTGGAGAGGTCCGCGCCCTTGTCAAAAAGGGCGTCAAGGAGGTTATCCTCATTGCGCAGGATACATCCCTCTACGGCAAGGACCTATACGGAAAATTGAAGCTCCCGGAGCTGCTCCGCGAGCTCTGTAAAGTAGAAGGCCTTCACTGGATACGGTTCCTTTATTGCTACCCGGAACGCATCACAGACGAGCTTTTGGAGGTCATGGCGACGGAACCCAAGGTCTGCCACTACTTTGACATCCCCCTGCAGCATGCCGACGGCGCCTGCCTGAAGCGCATGAACCGCGTTGGGGACCGGGAACACTTCGAGGCGCTCATTGCCAAAATCCGAGAGCGCATTCCCGACTGCTGCATTCGCACCACGGTCATGACCGGCTTTCCCGGGGAGACCGAGGAGGAGTTTGAGTCTTTGGCCGAGTTCGTCAAGGCCATGCGCTTTGACAATCTGGGCTGTTTTGCCTTCTCTCCGGAGGAGGGGACTTTGGCCGCGGAAATGCCGGACCAGGTGGACGACGACGTCAAGCAGCACCGTCAGGAACTCATCATGGAGCTCCAGCACGACATTGCGGAGCAGAAGAACCAGGAGTGTATTGGCCGCCAGCTGGAAGTCATTGTGGACGGCTACAATAAATACGGGGACGTCTTTGTCGGCCGCTCTTACCGGAGCGTGCCGGTAATTGACGGCTCTGTCCTCTTCACCAGCGAGAACCATGTCACCATCGGTGACTTTGTCAAGGTGGACATCTTCGGCGCTGAGGAGTACGACTTGAAAGGCGAGAGCTTCGAATAAAAAATAGAGGAGAAAATAACAATGAGTCAGAAAGTTGCTATGAACACCCCCAACAAGCTGACGATGGTGCGCATCGTCCTCACGCCGGTCTTTCTGGTGTTCTTCACGGTCACCAGTATTCCGGCCCATTACCTTATTGCCCTTATCATCTATCTCATTGCGTCCTTCACGGACTTCCTGGACGGCCGCATTGCCCGTTCGCGCAACCTCATTACAAACTTCGGAAAGTTCACAGACCCTCTGGCGGACAAAATGCTGACGACTGCTGCGTTCCTAGGACTCATGGTCAACGGGTACTGTAACGTCTGGATCGTCTTCATTATCCTGTTCCGGGAGTTCCTCGTGAGCTCCATCCGGCTGGTGGCCTCCTCCCAGGGCGTCGTTATTCCGGCCAACATCTGGGGCAAAGCCAAGACCATGTCCATGATGGTCTTCACGAGCCTCATTATGTTCGCTCTTTCCCTGCAGCAGGACTTCCATGTCATACCGGACGCCTTCCCGCTGCCCCTCATTTCGGAAATCCTTCTCTGGATCTGTGCGGCACTGACCCTCATCTCCGGAATCACCTATGTGGTGCAGGGTTCCCGCATCATTGACTTCTCAAAATAAAATGGTATATTGAACATTATGAAAAAGCTGACAAACGTGGTAAAACTGGCCCGCGAGGACGTGGAGACCTGCAAGCGCAGGGACCCGGTGGTCACCCAAATGGACGATTTGCGCCGGCAAATTGCGCAGCTGCGCCGTCAGCTAGACGTATCAGAAAACGAAGGAGAGGCAAAATGAAAGTCTTCAACACACTGACCCGCAAAAAAGAGGAAATGATCCCCATTACCCCTGGCGAGTACAAAATCTACTGCTGCGGGCCTACGGTCTACAACTATATCCATATCGGAAATGCGCGGCCCATGTGTGTGTTTGATACGCTTCGTCGCTACCTGGAATACCGCGGCAACAAGGTCACCTTCGTACAGAACTTTACGGACATTGACGACAAGATCATCCGCAAGGCCAACGAGGACGGCACGGACTACAAGACCGTCTCCGAGCAGTTCATCAAGGAGTACTTCACGGACGCCGAGGGCCTGAATATCCGTCCGGCGGACATCCAGCCCCGCGCCACCCAGACCATGGACGAAATCATAAGCATGGTCAGCACTCTAATTGAGAAAGGCCACGCCTATGTCGTCGAGAATGGAGACGTCTATTTCTCCACAAAGACGGATAAAGAATATGGCAAGCTCTCCCATCAGCCCCTCGAGGACCTGGAGGCCGGTGCCCGCATCAACATCGGCGAGCTGAAACACGACCCCATGGACTTCGCCATCTGGAAGGCCTCCAAACCCGGCGAGCCCGCATGGGACTCCCCCTGGGGACCCGGTCGTCCGGGCTGGCACATTGAGTGCTCGGCTATGAACCACAAATATCTGGGAGACACCATTGACCTCCACTGCGGCGGGCAGGACCTCATCTTCCCGCACCACGAGAATGAAATTGCCCAGAGCGAATGTGCCAACGAGGCCCCCTTCGCCAATTACTGGATGCACAACGGCTACATCAACGTCGACAACGTGAAAATGTCCAAGTCCCTCGGCAATTTCTTCACGGTTCGCGATGTAGCTCAGGAATTCGGCTATGAACCCATCCGTTTCCTCATGATCTCCTCCCATTACCGTTCTCCCATCAACTACAGCGTCGACAGCATCAAGCAGTGCCAGGCAGCACTGAAACGGCTCTACACCTGCCGTGACAGTCTGGACTTCGCCCTTGAGAACGCGGACGTTGAAGATCGTCCGGTGGACTTCGAGCGCAAGAAACAGCTGGATTCCCATCGCGCCGAGTTCAACGAGGCCATGGACGACGACCTGAATACGGCCGACGCCCTCGCTGCTGTCTTTGAACTCGTCCGGGACATCAACACGCTGGTCCTGGACGGCAAGGCCTCTGAGGGTCTCGCCACTTTCGCCTCAGAGGAGTTTGACGAGCTGACCGGTGTTCTCGGTCTCGTCTACAACCGGGAGAAGGAAGACATCGACATTGAAATCGAGCACAAAATCGAGGAGCGCAACCGCGCCCGTGCCGAAAAGGACTTTGCCACGGCCGATGCCATCCGGGACGAGCTGAAAGCCCAGGGCATCATTCTCGAGGACACTCCCCAGGGCGTTAAGTGGCACCGGGAGTAAACAAATAATTTATTCGAACAAATTTGGACCATGCTGTACGGCGTGGTCCTCTTTTTATCATCAATTATTGATAACTATCAGATGTTAATTATATTGGTAGACTTGTTTCAGCTGAATTAAAGAGTCTTTTCATACAATTCTGAATATGGAGTTTGGGAATTATTAAGAATGGAGAAACACAGCTATGGCAACAACAGAAAAGAAACTCTCTCTCATTGACGAGGAGAAGAAAGAGCTCAAGGTCTACCATCCGGAGGACCATGAGGAACTCTTCGCAGACCGGGTCGGCATGCCGTCCCATCGCATCTATGAGACCAAAGAGGGACGCCGTGCTCTCAAGGGCATGAAGATCGTTGAGGAGCGCTTCCACGACCGTTCCTGGTACAGCGTCGTTGTCGAGAGAGCACAGAAATATATGGACGAAGAGGCCATCTTCTACCGCGGCACCTCCGTCACCTACCGTGAAATGATAGAGCGCGGCGACATGGTCGCCCGTTCCCTGAAGGCCCTGGGCGTCAAGCGCGGCGACATGCTGTTCTGCTGCCTTGCCAACCTGCCCGAGGTCCCATACCTCATGCTCGGCTTCAATAAGATCGGAGCCAAAATGAACTGCGTGGGCTCCCATTTTGCCCCGGAGTTCCTGGATGAGATCCTCGCCCAGTGCTCCAACAAGGTCCTCTTCGCCACCGACGACGAGTACCCGAAAATGAAGGAGTACTTGGATAAGAAGGACGTGGCCAACAAGGTCATCATCTCCAAGGCCGACTCTCTCCCGGAGCACCCGGAGGAGTGCAAGGGCTACGAGAAGGATCTGGATCGCTTCTACCACTATAAGAACTATGCTGCTGAGTACGCCAAGGTCCGTGAGGAAATCATCACATTCCCGCAGTTCATGGAGCTTGGCAAGTCCGTCACCGAGGACGTTGTGGACGAGGGCAAAATGGATGACGAGTTCCTTGTCACCTACACCTCCGGTTCCACCAAGGTCGGTTTCCCGAAGATGATGTTCCACAGAAACCGCTCCCTCATTACCATCGGCGTGTTCCATGACCCGGAGCTCTGCGGCAACCCGGCCATGACCGGTCTCCGCGCTCTGGCCCACATCCACACCGAGTCCAATACCGACCTCATCACCTGCTACTCCGACGCTTTCATGCAGCACTGGGCTGTCTGCCCGGAGCCGGAGTACGGAAGAGAAATCTTCCTGGACTATCTGTTTGTGGATAAGCCAAACATTGTCACCGCAACCACGAACTTCTGCCTCCGCGCCGCCAATGACTATCTCATTGACAAGCGCTACCATGTCAACGGCAAGGGCAGAAAGCTCGGCTTCCTCCTTGTCCTCATGGCTGTCGGCGAGCCCTGCACCCCCGGTGAGGAACTGTTCATCAACGAGTTCCTGAAGGAGGCCAAGGCTGGCTCCTCTGTCAACCTTGCAGGTCCGTTCCATTTCTCCCACATTACCGTGGGCTACGGTGGAGGAGACACCGAGCACGGCGGAATCTTCTACACCCTGTGGAGACGTCTCATGCAGAAACTCCACCCCTTCGCCCTGAAGGGCAGCCGCTACGGCCTGAAACCGGTTCCCTACGCACAGGTCACCGTTCTTGCCAAGCAGGATGACGGCACTTTCAAAGAGGCCGGCTACAACGAGTACGGCGTCATCGTTGCTAACTGCGCAACGACCCTGAAGCGCTACTCCGACTTTGACAAGGTCAGAGGCAAAATCATCGTCGACGAAAAGGGCGTCGAGTGGGTATCCTGTGACGTCTTCGGCTACATTGACTCCCTGGGCTGTGTCCATATGAAGGACCGCCGTGACAGCAAGGTCATCATGGAGGACGGCACAAAGGTCTATCCGTTTAAGATCGTCGACACCATCCAAGAGGATCCGAAAAACATCCTCTCCAGCATCATCACCACATCGGAGCAGGACGGCAAGGTCATGTTCATTGTGAACCTGGAGTTCTCCCCGCTGAAGACCACCGACGACCTCTATACGGTTCGCCGCTGCAACAAGAGAATCCTCAAGAAATTCCCGGAACTGGAGGGTCACCTTCTCTACCGTACGTTTGACCCGAACAATCCGTTCCCCATCGGCGGAAGCGGCAAGCGCAACGCCGTCGCCGTAGAGCAGATGGAGGTCTCTGACTCCTTCAAACTGGTCGACAACGCTCGTCCGGTGGAAGTAAGCGAATAATAGAATATTATTTGGGCGGGTGCCGCCGGAGCTTAATCCGGGGTGCCCGCCCTTTTACTGCACTTGGGAAATTGGATTTATTTATGAAAGAGAGACAATCGGTCCCAATTGTCACCCCTTTATTCTGAGTATGAGAGTGACAAAATTCTGCTCATCTTTTAAAATGGAAAAGAAAGGGGGAGCCACCATGGACATTGCATCCTATGCTTATCAAAATAATACAGAGCTCACGCAGTTCACGGTCCCCCGGGGAACCCGTGTCATAGGGGAGCGGGCCTTTGAGGGCTGTTCCGCCATGCGGGAAATCTCGCTGCCGGAGACGCTGGAGCAGATTGGCCCCTGCGCCTTTGCCGACTGTGCCTCACTGGAGAAGGCGGATCTGCCGGACAGCGTTCAACTCATGGCACCGCTGGTCTTCAAGGGGTGCTCGAACTTGAGGAGGGTGCATCTTCCTAGCGGGCTTACCCAAATCCGAGGCTGGACGTTTGAGCAGTGCCGCAGTCTGCGGGAGGTGGAGCTCCCTACGTTTCTAAAAGAACTGGATGTTGGCGTGTTCATCAATTGCCGCAGCCTCACAGAACTAAAGCTTCCTAGGGGTCTTGAGACCATACGGGAGCATGCCTTTGAGGGCTGTACCGGTCTTTCTGAACTTCGCATTCCCGACTCGGTTCAGACCATTCGCCGTGGTGCCTTCTGGGGTTGCAGCGGACTGCAGAGTGTGACTCTCCCGGCAGTGCTCTCCCACAAGGGAAATGATCTTTTTGAGGGCTGCACGGGACTTTCGGAAATAAAACTCACCGACCCGTCGGTGCAGGCGGCGGAGAAAATGTTTCTCAGTACCAGCAAGTTTGAAGATAAGGTGTTCCTGGCTGCTGGACTCGTGGGGCCGTCGCTGCGGAGCAGCATGCTCGAGGAGTACATCGCCCGGTATGCCATGCAGGCGCTGAAACTCCTCGCGGACCAATTTAACGATGCCATGTTCGTCAAGGTGCTGACGCTTCCCACGGTCACAGAGACCGTGAACCAGAAGTTTGACGAGCTGTTTGAGTATGTCAGCCGGCGCAACAACATGAAGATCAAGGCAATCCTCATGGAGTACCGGCAGAACAGGATAGGTTACAACCATGCCGATGACGAATTTGAACTCTGAGACAGAAGCGGAGCGGGACGAGCGGCTGAATCGCATAGCGTCCCGAATCCTGCTGCTGTCGCGGAGCAGTATTTCCATAAATATGCGGTACATGGACCCGGCGGTCTTTGCGCTCATCCCATACCCGGGGGCCATTTCGCTCTCCACGGACGGGAAGTACCTGTACTATGACCCGGAGTACCTCATCTCGGAGTACCGCAAAGAGAAGACCACCATGACGCGGGACTACATGCATGTGCTGCTGCACTGCATCTTCCAGCACAATTTTATTCACAAGGCCATGGACAAGCCCTACTGGGATTTGGCCTGTGACATTGCGGTGGAGAATCTCATCAACCAGCAGAACCTGCCCTGTTTCCAGAGCGAGCGGCAGAACCGGCAGACCAAATATCTCATCAAGCTGGGCTTCAAGCCGGAGGATCTGACTGCCGAGAAGCTGTACCGGTATTTCAAGGACAACGGCTACAGTGAGGAGCACGTCAAGCGCATGCGGGACGCGTTCTACGCCGACGACCATGAGATCTGGTACTCGGAGGACAACGGGGACGGGGACAGCGAGGGCGGCGAGCCCGACCCGGACAAGGACCCGAAGAACAACAACAATCGCCGCCAGCAGCAGGAAATGCAAGACGGCGGCAAGCCTCTGGAGGACAACCAGAGGAAGCAGCAGGAGAAGCAGTGGCGCGACATCAGCCGGAAAATCCAGGTGGATATGGAGACCATGTCCAAGGAGGCCGGCGAGGAGCAGGGCGGCATGCTGTTGGAGCTGCAGGAACTGCACCGGGAGCGGTACGACTACACCCAGTTCCTGCGCAAGTTTGCGGTCATGGGCGAGGAGCTCGCCGTGAATGACGATGAGTTCGACAACATCTATTACACCTATGGCCTCGAACTCTATGGCGATTTACCTCTCATAGAGCCACTGGAGTACCGGGAAGTCAAACGCATTCGAGACTTCGTCATAGCCATTGACACCTCGGCCTCCACGAGCGGCGACCTGACCCAGCGCTTTTTGCAGAAGACGTTCAACGTCCTGAAATCCTCAGAGACGTTCTTCACAAAGGTCAATATCTATGTGGTACAGGCCGATGTGGCCGTTACGTCAGTGACGCAGATCAAGGACATTGAGGACGTCGACAAAATTGTCGCGGGGCTGGAATTGAAGGGAAAAGGCGGCACGGACTTCCGGCCGGTGTTCCAATATGTGAACGAGCTCGTGAAGGAGCAAAAATTCAATCGCCTAAAGGGAATCATCTATTTCACGGACGGCTATGGGCCGTTCCCGCAGAGCCGTCCGAAGTATGACAGCGCATTTGTGTTTATCCGCAGAGAACATGAGGACCCGCAGGTCCCGCCGTGGGCCATCAAGGTCGTTCTGGATGAGGAGGAGTTATGAATATTAAGGAAGCAAAACAGCAGGTGAAGTACACGGTCAAATCCTACCTCACCCAAAACGAGGACGGAAAATACATTGTCTCCGTCGAGAAACAGCGCCCCATCTTCCTGATGGGCCCTCCCGGCATTGGAAAGACCGCCATTATGCAGCAGGTTGCGGACGAGCTGGGTATCAATCTGGTGTCGTATTCCATGACGCACCATACGCGGCAGAGTGCCCTGGGACTGCCCTTCATTACGGATAAAGTCTATGACGGCAAGACGGTTCGCGTGTCCGAGTACACCATGAGTGAGATCATCTCTTCCATGTATGATAAGGAGGAGGAGACCGGGCGCAAAGAAGGCATCCTGTTCCTGGATGAGATCAACTGTGTCTCCGAGACCCTGGCACCGTCCATGCTGCAGTTCCTGCAGTTCAAGACCTTCGGCCGCCATCGTATTCCAGATGGCTGGGTCGTTGTGACCGCTGGCAACCCGCCGGAATACAACGACTCCGTTCGCGAGTTCGATATCGTCACCTGGGACCGTCTGAAGCGCATTGACGTGGAGCCGGACTACCCGGTATGGAAGGAATATGCGTATCGGTACCATATCCATCCGGCCATCATCTCGTACCTGAATGCCCGGCCGCAGGACTTCTACCTGGTACAGACTACCGTGGATGGCAAGTCTTTTGTCACGGCGCGTGGCTGGGAGGACCTCTCCACCATCATCCGTCTCTATGAGCAGAATGATTTTCCGGTGGATATCAACCTCATGTCGCAGTATCTTCAGAACAGCCGGATCGCCGAAGAATTCGCCATCTATTATTCGCTGTATAACAAATATAAGTCGGATTACCAGATTGACCAGATCCTGGACGGCAATGTCTCCGACGACATTGTGGAGCGCGCCAAGGTGGCCCGCTTCGACGAGCGCCTCACCGTGCTCGGCCTGCTGCTGGACAATCTCGGCAACGACTTCAACACCATCTATGAGAAAGAGGAGACCCTGCGGCCGCTGGTCCGGGAGTTCCGCGAGCGGAAAGCCGTTATCCAGGGTGCCACACCCGACAAGGCGATGGACACTCTGAAGGAAATACAGAAGAGAATCTGCATGCTGAACTATGGCGAGGACTCCAAGCCCGCACAGGACAAGATCAATGCCATCATCGACGAGGTCCGCCGCAGTTCGCCGAACTCCGGCATGGGTGTGTACAATGTCATCCTCTCGGAGATGTCGAAGGAGAACGCGGCTCGCAAAGACCTCGTGACCCGCACCGGCAGCCGTCTCCACAACCTGTTTGAATTCGTGAAGCGCACGTTCGGCACCGAGAACGAAATGCTCATTCTGGTCACCGAGCTGACGTCCAACTATTATGCATCCAACTTCATCAGCCACTATGGGTGCGAGGACTATTTCACGTATAATAAGGACCTCATGTTCTATGAGCGGCAGAAAGAGATTACGAAAGAAATCAGCGACCTCGACATGGACTAAAGATAAAACACAGGGGAGCCCGGTAAGGACTCCCCTGTGTTTTTGTGGAGAAATGCTCTCTTATTTTTCCATCGACCACAGGATCTCCAATTCTGCGGTGAAATTATCATACACCAAAATGGGTCGTTCTGTCTATCAAATTTCGGACAAGTGTTGCGCATTTGCGCAGGAAAGTTTTGCAGGAAATCCTCAGATTTGAAGGCCAAAAATCTTTCAAATGGCCATGGATTTGATGAGAATATGGAGGAATCTGCTTCAAAATTACGAGATTCTGAGTCAAGAGAGGGCGGAAAAGACCGCTCATCTGCAGTGGGGTTTTACTAGTATGTTTTGAACATTGAATGAGTTCGCAGGCTCTTGTTTATTAAGGGGGGACAGGCATGGAAAATATTGATGTCTTGACGGAAGTCACCTACGAGAGCCTTTGTGCGCTCGGATTTTTGACGGATGACATAGAGGTGCGAAATTCACCTCGGCCACGGAGGCTGTCCGAAAAATTTTGGGAACGCACGAAATTTTCATGGTCCCTTAAGGCTTGCAATTCATAATGATTCCAGAAGGAGGGAACCATTATGACAGCATCCAAAATAAAGAAGACCCGTTTGTTTGTTGCCATTGCTGCGGCTGTATTGGCGTGTGTAATGTTTATGGCGGTAAGCGCCAGCGCGGCTATTCCGCTGGTGTATGACAACAAGGAGGATCGGAACACGGTTTATCTGGCGGAGTACCAGTACCGGATGTCGTATAACACGAGACCGACGCCCTTCCATGCCGCCATTCCGTTTGGCGCCGCCGTGAAGGTTGGCGATAAAGTTTTCGGCGTGGGGACGGACAACATGGTGGGGGACGTGGTGAGCTCGCCGACATTGGAGAGCCGGCCGTTCCTGTTTCAGATGGTGGTCACGGATCTGAATTATAATTAGGCTAAATGATGAGGGTGTGCCGCCTTGGGGCGGGCATCCTCCCTTTTTGTTTTTTGGGAGCGGGGGCGATTCAGTCTGGAGGCCATAAATTCCTGATCCTGACCGAAGTCTGCACTCCCAGAGGCTCCCCGCAGCGGGCGATTCAGTCAGATTCCAATAACTTTTCATCAAAACCTGAACTTTTTCCCCCTCTGGTCTGATATTCAGTCAAACTATCCTTATATGCAGGCTCTGGTTCGAAAATTATTCAGACCAAATAAGCTTTGAAGAGGAGGAAATCTGAAATTCAGTCTGGCTGGGCCAGAATTTTCAGTATTTGAAGAAATATTTGTTGATTTGAACTGAGTTGGACGACGCGAACTCCATTGGGACAGGGGCAAATTAAGTCCATCCAGCCGGAGAAAAGATAGTTTTACTGAAGTCTTTCTCTAAAGGCTGTTCCAAATGGCCAGACTATGACTTGGACATAGTCCCAACCTATCGATACTTGCAACTAAATATAGTTGCAATCAAATGAGCAATAAGTTATTATTCGTATAGAGCGGGAGGAACTTGAGCTAGAAAAAGAGGGTTTACTATGAAAAACTTAATCCATTACCAAGGCTACACCGGCACCGTAGAGTTTGACGAAAAGGAAAACTATCTATTCGGAAAAGTCATCGGTATCCGAAGCTCCATAACCTATGAGGGTACAAATGTTGAGGAACTTCTCCAGGACTTCCATGATGGCGTAGATGACTACCTCAATTTCTGCGAAGACAAAAACAAGACCCCCGAGCAACCCTTCCGTGGCACCTTCAACGTCCGCATCCATCCTGATCTCCACCGCCAGGCAGCCGAATACGCCATCATGCACGAAATGACCCTGAACCACCTGGTCGAGGAGTCCATTCAGGAAAAAATTGCAAAGTAAATAGAAAAATCAGGATTCCACCCACCCTGGTCGGAATCCTTTTCTTATGGGCGATTCACCCTTCTCCCTCAAAAAAGCAAAATCTCTAAACAAACCGGAAAAAGGCACCGTGGTGCTGCGCACCACGGCGTGCCGGGTTTGGGTGTCGTGGTCGTCGTGGTTGTGGTTGTCGTCGTCGTGGGCGTGGTCTTTGTCGGGGTGGTTGGAGTGGTAGGAGTCGTTGTTGTTGTCGGAGGAGTGATTATGGTTTTGGTCGGTGTGGTGGGTGTTGTTGGTGTTGTCGGAGTGGTAGTAGGAGTCGTGGGAGTAGTAGTTGTTGGTGTTGTGGTTGTTGGACGTGCTTGCACTTGAAGATAGACCTTCTTTGTGGAATTCACACCACCAACAACATCTTGCTCTGTCTTAGCAGCCGTTACTTCACTACTAGATTTCTTCGCTAGTGGCTTATGTCCTAAGACAAAGATTTCTGGAGTGCTAACAGAGTCGGATGTGCCAGTAATGGTGATAGGGGATGTAATTTCTTTATCAGAAGTAATGGTAAGTGTGTTGCCCTTTGGAGTAATGGTAATGTCCTTGGAATCTGCGGACAATGTATATTTGTCGAGTACATTATTTGTATCGGTCAAGGTAAGAGAATACTTGCCATCTGCTTCTGGCTTCAATTCCCGAACATTCTCTGCCTTTGCTGCGTCTTCTTTCGTGTCGAACATGAACTGTGGGGTTATGCTGTTCTTAAGAGATTCCTTTACTGCCTTCTCAATTCTCTCATATGGGGATTTGACCATTGATGACCATTTCTCACCCGCATATGTCTTGACTGGTTTTCCAGACGTTGGCTCAACATAATTGAAGTTGGCATCTCTTTGACCAACAAGAGTCTCCCAAATGAGAATTTGAGTTGCAAGCCATTCTGCCATCTCGGTGTTCATGTTTTGAGCAGAGCTAGAAACGCTGAATTTGACTTTGCCACTTAATCCATTCTGGATGATTCTACCAAATAGGTCTTTCATTTGGGCGGTAGATAATTTTGGGTTGTTGGCTGTTGCTAAGACAGAATCGACACTTGGCTGCTTGTTCATAGGAGTACCATTGGAGATGTCAATATTTTTGCAGTCTAAAAACCCACTAATTTATGCTACCTGCAGTTTCGCCTTCTCCAAATCGTATTTTCTTCGATAATCATATGGCGTCATTCCATCTGGATTGGCCGTATTG
>Ga0256406_1000224_pt1 | contig 110453 bp, 87 predicted proteins | sample RumenRJG_03DNA_FD_185986 | JGI IMG/M metagenome (GOLD analysis project Ga0256406, IMG submission 185986) | Bovine rumen microbial communities from Lethbridge, Alberta, Canada - RJG_03 | ecosystem: Host-associated > Mammals > Digestive system > Stomach > Rumen | place: Canada: Alberta...
ACCCTCGCCACGAACCGCGTCCGCACCCAAAAACCCGACCCCGCCCGCGCCATCGAAGGGAACATCGTGCCTCATGGCGAACAATCCTCGCCACGAACCGCGTCCTCACCCAAAAACCCGACCCCGCCCGCGCCATCGAAGGGAACATCGTGCCTCATGGTGAACAATCCTCGCCACGAACCGACACCGCGCCCGAAAACCGGCCTCCGCCGGGGAAAACAAACCCTCGTGGCGAACAATCTTCGCCACGAACCGCCACCACGCCTGAAACCGGCCTCCGCCGGGGAAAACAAACCCTCGTGGCGAACAAACCTCGCCACGAACTCCCCTTTCCAACCCCGCCCCCGCCATCGAAGGGAACATCGTGCCTCATGGCGAACAATCCTCGCCACGAACCGCGTCCTCACCCAAAAACCCGACCCCGCCAAGGGAAACAACCCCTCATGGCGAAAAATCCTCACCATGAACTCCCCTTTCCAACCCCGCCCGCGCCATCGAAGGGAACATCGTGCCTCATGGCGAACAACCCTCGCCATGAACCGCGTCCTCACCCAAAAACCCGACCCCGCCAAGGGAAACAACCCCTCATGGCGAAGAAACCTCACCACGAACCACCATTCCCGGCCCACCTTCCTCGCCCCCGCTCCACACCGCTCCACATCGCTCCACCTCACGGCGTATATTCGGGAGGGACGCGGTCGTTCCCCGCCATACCGCGGAAACCAAGGGAGAACCCAAGAACAATGAACGATCAGAACACCACGACCACCCCTGCGACCCCCGCCGCAACCCAGCTCCCGCCGGACTCGCCTGTCCGCGCGCGGATTCTCGAAGCGGCGCGAACGGTGCGGAACACCACGCCGCTGGCGCAGTCGGTCACGAATTTCGTGACGGTCAACTTCGTCGCCAACGCGCAGCTCGCGGCGGGCGGCACGGCGGCGATGAGCTATCTGCCGGACGACGTTCTCGCCACGGCCGAAATCTGCAACGCGTCGTATATCAACGTGGGCACGCTCCAGCCGTATTTCCGCGAGGCGTTCCCCGAGATCGCCCGCGGCTTCAAGCGCCTGGGCCACCCCTGGGTGCTCGACCCGGTGGCGGCGGGCATCGGTGACACGCGCACGGCCATTCTGACCGCATTCCGCGACACACCGCCGACGGTGGTGCGCGGCAATGCATCGGAGATCATCACGCTGGCCACGATGTGGGGCTTGGGCGCGCCGTTCGACAAGGCATACGATGGCGCCGCCGCGGCATCCGACGCCGACTCCAACGCCGACGGAACCGACGGACACGCCGCACACGGGGCGGCCGAAGCAACCGACGCGGACATCACGGCGAACCGCCCGCAAGGCGTGGAATCGGTGGACGACGTGGATTCGGCGCGCGACGCCGCCGTGGCACTGGCCCGGTTCATCGGGGGCGCGGTGGCCGTGTCGGGCGCAGTGGACCTCGTGACCGACGGCACCACCGTGTACCGGCTCCCGGGCGGCAGCGAATACATGACGAAGATCACGGGCGCGGGCTGTTCGCTCGGCGGCGTAGTCGGGACGTATCTGGCGGTGGCCGATCCGCTGACCGCCGCGCTCGGCGCGTCCGCGCTGTACAACCAGGCGGGCTCCGTGGCCGGCCGGAAGGCACACGGCCCCGGATCGTTCCAGGTAGAGTTCCTCGACGCGCTGTGGGCCACGACGCCCGAGCAGATCGCCGCCGCGCCCATCACGGTGGAATCCGCGCGCTGAAGCGGGACGGACACGTGCGGGCCGATCACAGGGCCGACGCCGCACCGACGCCGCACCGACGCCGCACCGACGCCGCACCGACGCCGCCCGCACCGACCGCACCGACCGCACCATCGCACCGACCACACCATCGCACCATCGCACCATCAACAACAGAAGGAGAACCATGGCACATATCACCCCGAAGTCCCCGGACGCCCCGGATTACGTGAACACGCTGGCGTCCGTCGCCATCTACCCCAACGGCGTCGGCGAGGAACTATCGACCTACGTCAGCCAGGCGGTGGAGGTGATCCGCGAGTCCGGCCTGAGCAACGAGACGCATTCGATGGCCACCGAGATCGAAGGCGACCTCGACGATGTGCTGCGCGTCATCCGTGACGCCACGATGAAGCTCGCCGGCCAGGGCTACCGCACGGGCGTGCACCTTTCGCTCGACATCCGTCCGTCGTTCCGCGACCAGATGCATGCGAAGGTGAAGCTCGTCGACTCGATTCTCGCCGACGAGGCGGCCGACAAGGGCACCGTGGAAGCCGAGGACTAAGCTTCTTCCCGCTCCGCCAACGCTCCACCAACGCATGAGGCCGTGCGCCCCGGATTCCGGGGGCGCACGGCCTCATGCATATCGCCATGCCTGCGCACGGCGGGAAAATCGTGGACACGCCGCACCGCAGCACCGCGGCACCGCAGCACCTACGGCACCTCATGCCGCGCCTACCTCCCCGCGGCCTACTTCTTCACACCGCCGAAGCGACGGTCGCGGTTGGCATAACGGTCGATGGAGCGCCAGAACGCCTCGCGGCCGTAGTCGGGGAACAGCTCGGGCACGATGTCATACTCCGCGTACGCCGCCTCCCACGCCAGGAAGTTGCTTGTGCGCTGCTCCCCCGACGTGCGGATCACGAGGTCGCAGTCCGGGATGTCGGGGTTGTACAGGCGCTGCGCCACCGTCTTCTCGGTGATGCGGTCGGGGTTGAGCCTGCCGTCGCGCACCTCGCGCGCGATTTGCGCGGCCGCATCCGCGATCTCCGCGCGGCCGCCGTAGTTGATGCAGAACACCACGTCGATGGCGGTGTTGTTCTTCGTGCGCTCCTCGGCGGCTTCAATCTCCTCGATCACCGAACGCCACAGGCGCTCGCGACGCCCGGACCAGCGCACGCGCACGCCCCAGCTGTCGAGCTGATCGAGGCGGCGGTGGATGATGTCGCGCGAAAATCCCATGAGGAAGCGCACCTCGCGGGGCGAGCGCTTCCAGTTCTCGGTGCTGAACGTGTACAGGCTCAGGTAGCGCACGCCGGCCTCGATGGCACCGGCGATCACATCGCAGACCACGGGTTCGGCCGCCTGGTGCCCCTCGGTGCGCACGAGGCCGCGACGCTGCGCCCAGCGCCCGTTGCCGTCCATGATGAGGCCCACATGGCGCGGGACCTTGCCCTGGGGGAACGAGGGGATGATGGACGGATCGGAGAACGGGGCCGCCGGGACGTTGAGCGACGTGTAGTCGACGTTGTCAAAACTCATATCATCGAATGTAACAGCCGGAGTGAACGAATGGGGCGCTCCAGGTAGTATTCGCTCCAATCCTCGACAATGGCGATGGTGGTGGCGTCGAGATCCGGGGCGGCGTCGAGGGCGCCCCAGTCCCCCGCGAGAAGCTGCGTAAGTTCGTCGAGCACACGCCGGTCGGTGGCGCGCGAGTCCGGGAGCATATGGGTGTCGCAGAACACGCCGCCGCCGGAGACGGAGAAATGCGTGCAGGCGACGTCGCCGCAGACGGTGCAGGAATCGAGACGGGGCAGCCATCCGCCGCGTGCCATGGCGCGAAGCACGTAAGAGTACGCGATGGTCTGCGGCGTGTGCATGCCACGGGCGAGCGAGGCGAGGGCGCCGACGAGCAGGTTGTACTGCAGGGAATCGGTGGCGTTCTCGTCATCGCTGACATCGCGCCATTTCGAGGCGTGTTGCGGGTCGGCGTGAAGGCGGTCGGCGGTTTCGGCCACGACGTTCGCGGCGAGGTAGGCGTTATAGTCGGCGCAAATGCCGCGCGCGTACGGGAACAGAACGGAGGCCTGCGACACGACGTCGAGGGAGCGCCCGGTGGCAATGAGCAGGTCGGAGCGCATGAAGGGCTCGAGACGCGAGCCGAAGCGGGATTTCTCGCGCCGGACGCCGCGTGCGACGGCGCGGACCTTGCCATGGCGGCGCGTAAGGATCGACACGATGCGGTCGGCCTCGCCCAGGTCATAGGTGCGCAGGACCACTCCCTCGTCGTGGTACAGGGGCATGCGTGTCTCCTTTCGCGCGCTCCTTTCGCGCACTCCTTTTGTGCAGTGGCGTGCGCGTGTCTGAACGTGCGCGTGTCTGAAAGAGAATTCTAGGCTGCGGTGCGCAGGCGGATCCACGATTCGGCTGCGGGCGGAGGACAGACGATGACGGGGCGGAGCGACGATGGCGCGACACGGGACGACACGGGACGACACGGGACGACGATGGCGCGACACGCCGCGACGTGCGTATGCGAAAGGGTCGGCACGCAATCCGTGCCGACCCTTCGCGCACCGGCGCGGCAACGCCGGCGCCATCGTGTTATGCCAGGATGCCTACGCGGTCCACTCGTATGACTTCGAGGTGGAGGAATACGTGTAGGAGTGCTTGACAGCGCTGTTGCCGCTGGCATGGTCGTTCGTGGCGGTGATCTTCCATGCGCCGGCCGCATCCACGCTCAGCGTCAGATGCACGCCTTCGCTCACGTCCACGGTCTTGTTGGCGATCCTGCAGGTGGGCGCCGTACCGCCGAGCGGATAGTCGCAGGTCGTGCCGCTCAGACCCGCGGCGGAATCATCGTGCGCCTGCGCGTAATCCGTAACGGCGATCACCGCCTCGCTCACCGCCTGCTCGGTCTGGGAATTGTAGGTACCGGCACGCTGCTTGCGCCACAGCGGAATCGCGATAGCCGCAAGAATAGCCGCCACCACGATCACGACCATGATCTCGGTCAGCGTAAAGCCCTTCTCTCCCTTGGCCCTGCGCCGCAACGCCCTGATAACGGGGTTCATCGTTGTCTCCTCCATTCCGGAATGCCGATGCGCCAGTCGGCCACGCATCATCACGCGGCCCATGCCACGACACGCCTGACCTCTCCGGCGTGTCGCAAAACACGCGCAAAAAAGCCATGCGTGCCGACGACGGGGCGGCGCATCCGGCTCCTCTTCGTTGACGTTTCGATTGTACCCGCGGCACGGGCGCCGCGAAACCGCATACCGAAACCGCGTCACCAGTAGATGAACAGGCCCCAGAAAGCGAGCACGAGGAGGATGAGCAGGATCTCGAGCATGCACACCACGGCGGTGAAGCGGCCGAGCGCGGTGGCGGCGAACGGAACCTCGCCCACGGCCTCGGGGGCCGCGGGGCGGCGCGGTTTCCACGGTGCGCGGAGCAGGCCGTGCGCGTCGAGCACCTCGAGGCCGGCGGCGAACACACATGCCCACACGAACACCACCATGCAGCACACCACCTGCACGGCGTACCAGCCCCACCAGATGGCGCCGGGGGCGACGGGCGCCGCGCCCCAGATGAGCTTGACGATGCGCAAAACCACCTGCCCCAGTTGCGAGAAGAAGAACAGAAGCGAGCCGAAGGTGCAGATGAAGCTCAGGAGCAGCAATCGTTTGAAATACCGCGAATAGCCCAGCGCGGAGCCCTCCTTGCGGTGCTTCTTGATGATGTGCTTGACCGCGGCGATGATGACGCAGACGAGAAGCACGAGCAGCAGGAGGATCTGCAGCACGTGGATGGCGATGCCGTAGACGGTGGCGGCGCGACGCGGGTGCAGGTTCTGCGGCACGGCCACGGCCTGACGGATCGTGGCACCGGCGACGGCGGGCGTCGTCTGCTTCAGGCCGCGGGTCTGTCCCACCGCCCAGTCCACGAAATCATCCTCGTAGTGGTCCACGAGCACGGTGCCGGTCTCCGCCTCGTCGCCGATACGCAGCACGTGGTTGCCGATCGGATAGTTGCGGATCGTGACGTCCCAGTTGCCCGCGTCATGCGCCATGCTGAGGATGGTGGCGGCGCCCTCCACCTGCGGCGTCATGACGTCCTTCGAGCCGTATGCCACGAAGGTGGGCACGCTGTAGGACTCGGGCAGCATGGCCTGGAAGTTCACGTTATCGAGGCCGAGGAAGGCCAAGTCGGCGGAGAAGACACGCTGCACCATGTTCTTGTAGCCGGGGTTGGCGCCGACGATGGAGAAGTCCTGCGAGACGAAGAACGCGAGCGCGTTGAGCGGGTTGAACACCAAGGGGCTCAGAAGCACTTGGAAGGCGATGTCGCCGTCCTCGCGGATCACGTACGGGGCGATCCACGCGCCTTCGGACGTGGCGTAGATGCCCACTTTGCCGGAGTCGACGTACGACAGGTTGCGCAGGTACTTGATGCATTGGTCGTAGGCGTGGGCGGAGCCCGGATAGTCGCGCGTCACGTCGTTCGTGCTCCACACGGGTTTGTCGACGGTGAGGGTGACGAAGCCGGCGGAGGCGAGGTCGGTGGCGACGTCGCCGAAGGAGTTTTCTGCGGTGCCGTAGCCCGCTCCGTGCATGTAGACGGCGGCGGGAAGCTTGGCCGGAAGGGCGGACGACGGCGCCGTGGCGCCATCGGCGAGCTTGGCGTCGGCGGTGGAGCCCGAGGCACTGACGCCGACGGGCATGCGCACAAGGATGTGGGCGTGCTGCACCTCGCCGGTGTCGGGACGCACGAGGTCGATGTAGTCGCTGATGGTCTCGACCTCGTAGGTGCCTTTGGCGGGCAGCGTCTCGCCGCCGGCTTCGTAGGCGACGCTGGTGTCGTTGCTCATGGTGCTGATCGACTGGTCCGTCGGCTCGCCGGTCCACGCGATGGTGGTGATGCGCGACAGGCCGATGAGGCCGGCCATGAGAAGGATGAAGACGATGATGCTGACGACGCAGCGCCTGGCCACGCTCCAGATATGACGCGACTGGTGCGGCTGGGTGGGGACGGCGGCGGTGCCTGCGGTGTCCGTGTCGGCGGCGGTGCCAGAGGCGGCGGAGGATGCGCCGGCATGGGGCGCCGCGGAAGCATCGCGCGACGTCGTCGGGTCCTGGTCGTTGGGGGAAGGCTTTTTCACATCTGACACAATTGTGTAGTTTATGTCATGGCCGGAACCGGGAACGGGGCTCGGTCACGGGAATGACCACGGGCCCCGCGCCTGAGGCGCCCGCCCCGTCGCCCGAGGCCTCCATCTCGCCTGCGATGCGCTGCGCCTCCTCGAGAAGCGTCTCCACGATCTGGTCCTCCGGCACGGTTTTGATCACCTTGCCCTTGATGAAGATCTGGCCCTTGCCGTTGCCGGACGCCACGCCGAGATCGGCCTCGCGCGCTTCGCCCGGACCGTTGACGATGCAGCCCATGACGGCCACTCGAATCGGCGCCGTGATGCCTTTGAGCCCCTCGGTCACCGCCTCGGCCAGCTGGATCACGTCGACCTGCGAGCGCCCGCAGCTGGGGCACGAGATGATGTCGAAATGGCGCTGGCGCAGCCCCAGGTATTCGAGGATCTTGCAGCCGACCTTGACCTCTTCGACCGGCGGCGCGGACAGCGACACGCGAATCGTGTCGCCGATGCCCTCGGCCAGCAGCGCGCCGAACGCGAGGCACGACTTGATGGTGCCCTGCCACGCGGGGCCGGCCTCGGTCACGCCAAGGTGGAGCGGCCAGTCGCCCTTCGAGGCGAGCAGGCGGTAGGTCTGCACCGTCGTGACGGGGTCGTGATGCTTGACGGAGATCTTGAAATCGTGGAAGCCGACGTCCTCGAACATATGCGCCTCCTTGAGCGCGGACGCCACGAGTGCCTCGGGCGTGGGGCCGCCGAAGCGCTCATAGATGTCTTTGTCGAGGGAGCCGGCGTTCACGCCGATGCGCAGGCTGATGCCCGCGTCGGTGGCGGCCTGGCAGATCTGCGGCCCCACCTTCTCGAAGTTGCGGATGTTGCCGGGGTTCACGCGCACGGCGGCGCAGCCGGCGTCAATGGCCTCGAACACGTACTTGCTCTGGAAGTGGATGTCGGCGATCACCGGCAGCGGCGAGCGGCGCACGAGTTCGGGCAGCGCGTCGGCGTCGTCCTGCGTAGGAACGGCGACGCGCACGATGTCGCAGCCTGCCTGGTCGAGTTCGCCGATCTGGCGCAGTGTGGCGGAGACATCGCGGGTGGGCGTGTTCGTCATGGACTGCACGGAGATGGGCGCTCCCCCGCCGACTGGTACGGGGCCCACCATGATGCGGCGCGACACACGGCGCGGATGCAGCGGCGATTCGGAGATATCCGGGTCGCCGGTTTTGCGGAAGCCGGCGGACGCGGCGGCTGCGGCGGACGCGGCGGACGCGGCGTCGTGAGTGCCGGTTGCGGTTGTGGTGTTTTCGGTGTTCTCGGTCATAACGGTCCTTCCTGCGGTCAGGAATGCTGTCAGGAAACAGGAATGCTGTCAGGAAAACGGTCAGGCGGCGTAGGAGGCGATGCGGGCGTCGGCGAGGGCGCGGGCCTCCCGCTCGCACTCGAGCATGTCGGCGACGGATTCGAAACGGGGCCCCGATGCGGAGGCGAGGCGGTCGTCCATGTCGTCGAGCACGCCGCGCACCACGTCGAAAATGCCCAGATACGGCAGACGGTGCGCGAGGAACGCGTGCACGGCCTGCTCGTTCGCCGCATTGAGGGCGGCGGTATGGCGTTCGGAAGAGTCGAGGCAGCGGCGGGCCAGCGCCACGGAAGGGAAGGCCTCGTCATCCAGCGGTTCGAAGGTCCATGTGGCGGCGCGTGTCCAATCGCAGTGCGCGGCCACGTCGGGCATGCGGTCGGGCGCCGACAGGCCGAGTGCGATGGGCAGGCGCATGTCAGGCGGCGAGCATTGGGCGATCGTGGCGCCGTCGCGGAACTCCACCATCGAGTGCACCACCGACTGCGGGTGCACCGTCACGGCGATATGCGCCTGGTCGATGCCGAACAGGCGGCTCGCCTCGATCACCTCGAGGCCTTTGTTCATCAGCGTGGACGAGTTGATGGTGACGACGGGGCCCATATGCCAGGTGGGGTGGTTGAGCGCCTGCTCGGGCGTGATGGAGCCCATGCGGTCACGCGTCCAGCCGCGGAAGGGGCCGCCGGACGCGGTGATGACGAGGCGCGAGACCTCGCTGTGTGTGCCGGCGCGCAGGCACTGCCAGACGGCGGAGTGCTCGGAGTCGACGGGGTTGATCTGGTCGGGGCGGATCTGCGCGTCGAACAGCAGATGGCCGCCGGCCACCACGGATTCCTTATTGGCCAGAGCCAGCTGGCTTCCGGCCTGGAGCGCGGCGATGGCCGGTTCGAGGCCGATGGAGCCGGTGATGCCGTTGAGTACCACGTCGGCGCCGGAGCCGGCGAGCGCCACGACCGCGTCGGGTCCCGCCGTCACGGTGACGTCGCGGGGGCCGAGGCCGACGGCGGCGAGGTCATCGCGCAGGGCGGGCACGGCGCCGGGGTCGGATACGGCGATGGCCGGCACGTGGAACCGCGCGGCCTGCTCGGCGAGGAGACGCGTATGCGCTCCCCCGGCCGCAAGGCCCGTCACGGTGAAATCGTCGGTATGGCGGGAGATGACGTCAAGTCCCTGGGTGCCGATGGATCCGGTGGAACCCAGAAGAATGACAGTGCGCATGAAGCGATCCTCGATTCGTCAATCCGCGCCGGGGCGCGGCTGCGCGCGCGTCGCGCAGCGTTTCGGCGCAGCGCGACGCGCGCATCGTTAGGTAGAAATCGTGAAATGGATATCGTGGCGCCGCACGGCGCCTGCGGCGGCTACTGGCGGGAGGCGTCGGAGTCGGAACGGCCGTCGTCAGGAATCAGCGGCTCCACGATGGGGCCGGAGGAGATGATGCCGGTGGGAACCGACATGTCGGAGTCGGCGGCGGACTGGCGCGGGCGGCCGGTCATATCGCGAGAGCCGTTGACCAGCGAGGCCAGCGAGCTGCTGCCGCGCTCGGAGGTGTGCTTGGCGTCGGCGAAGGACATCGGCGGCTGCGGGGCGGGGGTCGATGCGGCGGCCGGTGAATCGGACGGGGCTGCGGCGGAGGCGCGGCCCGTGTCGCCGTGGTGCACGTCGGCGCGCGGCGCGAAGGACTGCGGGGCGGCGTCGAAGCCGGTGTCGAAGGACGATGCGCCCGCTCCGTAGGTGCCGAGGCCGGCGGCGTCGAAGTCCACGGTGGACGATGCGTCGGGGGCGGAGGAAGACACGGAAGCATCGAATCCCCGATCGCCGTAATCCGCCTCGGCGCCGTAATCGGAAACGCGAGTCGAGGCGGCGGTCGTCGTTCCGGTCGCTGCCGCGGCGGCTGCGGCGCGGTCGCTTGCGGCGCGCGCCACGTCGAAGCCCGGCGTGAACGTCGGAGCGACTTCCTCCTGGTCGTCGACGGTGGCCGGGGCGGACACGGTGCGGAAGTCCGCGGAATACGGCTCGTCGGCGGACGGGGCCGGCGACGAGGTGTCGTAGGAGGCCGGCGCGTCGACGGGCTCGGCGGAGGAATCGTTGACGAAGCGCTGCGCGGAATCGGTGGAGGCGATGGGGCCCTCGATGCGTTCGAAGGATTCGATGCGGGCGAGCACCTGGAGCATGCGGTTGATGTAGGCGTCGACCTGGCGCTCGTCATAGCCGCGGTGGCCGGTGCGCTGCGTGAACACGATGTTCGCGACGTCCGACAGCGTCCAGACCTCCGGGTCCTTGCGGCGCCTCTTCGGCTCCGGCGCGTCTTCGACGGCGATGCCGCTCGTCTTGCCCAGCTGGTCGGCGATCTGCGCGATGACGCAGTCGATCATGTGGTCGACCTGCGCGCGGTCATACGATGGCTTATTCGGCAGGCCGTCGGAGAAGCGCTCGCCATGCGGACGGGCGGCGCGGTCATGCAGGGAGCGGGCCAGGGTGTCGGTGCGGGCGCGCCACGCCACACGGCCGTAATGCTGGACGTCCCACTGCGTGCGCTTGTCGACGACGGCGCTTTCCAGACGGGTGAGCGCGGCATCGACCTCGGCCACGGAATAGCCGTTCTTCACAAAGTCGAACGACGCGCTCTGGATCTCCTCCTGCGTGAGGCGCGGTTCGGGAGAATCGTAGAGTTCATGGGCGTGCTCGAGGAATTCGTCAACCTTCTGCGGGTTGTATCCCATCTTGTGCTTGCCGACCCGAGTGATCGACGGGGCCGCGCCCTGCTCTGCGTTGTCCTTTGTCCTAGGCATCGAAGCATCCTCCTGAAGTCCGAGAATCTCTAACAAGATTACGCGATAATTCCGACCACGCCCGTCCAACGCCTCCATATGCGCGGAAAACGCACGTTTGCGAAGCCGCGCCCCGGGCCGGGGCGCATTGTCGTGCACCCTCGACGGCAGTCATAGTCCCCAAGCCACTCCAGACCGACCTATCCCCCGCCGAAGGCGCACCATCGTGCACCCTCGACCGGAGTTATCCCGCCGAACCCACCCCAAGCAGAGGTAACCCGCACCGAAGGTGCAATCCTCCGCACCCTCGATGGCAGTTACGACGCCCAACACCGCTCCAAACCGACCTATCCCCCGTCGAGGGCGCACCATCGTGCACCCTCGACGCCGATTACCCCACCGAAACCCAGCACGGGCAGAGACAACCCCGCCGAAGGTACAATCCCGCGCACCCTCGACCGGGATTACCCCACCGATTGCCGCCCAAAACCAAGGTAACCCGCACCCAAGGTGCAGAATCGTGCACCCTCGATGGCGGTTACGACGCCCAACACCGCTCCAAACCGACCTATCCCCCAACGAGGGCGCACCATCATGCACCCTCGACCACGATTACCCCACCGATTGCCGCCCAAAACCAAGGTAACCCGCACCCAAGGTGCAGAATCGTGCACCCTCGACCACGATTACCCCACCGAAACCCAGCACAGGCAGAGACAACCCGCGTCGAAGGCGCAATCCCGTGCACCCTCGACCACGATTGCCCCACCAATCGCCGCCCAAGACCAAGGCAACCCGCACCCAAGGTGCAGAATCGTGCACCCTCGACGGCAGTAAGGGGTGCGGAACAGGGAAACCGGGCAGATAATCGGCGCCGAGGGCGCAATCCCACGCACCCTCGACCACGGTTGGAGAGACGGTTGGGTCAGGAAAGGAATGGAGCCGTCGCCACGTGTCGGGGCGACATCCCGCGCCGACACGTGCGCTAAAACCCGCGCCGAAACCGGCAATGGAAACCGGCGAAAAAGAAAAACAGTGGGCAATGAGGGATTCGAACCCCCGACATCCGCCGTGTAAAGGCGACGCTCTAACCACCTGAGCTAATTGCCCGCAGTCAGACAGCATACAGCCTACCGCCCGACCACGCGTCCATTGTCCGGAACAGACTGTCTGCCTTGGCATGGTATCCGGCACCGCCCCGGTCCTCGTCCCTGCCCAAGTTCAGAACAAAACGGAGCGGATTGCGTCGAACGGCATTGCCGCAACGATTCACGATTGCGCCGAGCGCCGGCGCCCGCCGAAGCCCATCTCGCAGGCGCGGCGGTTCTCGGGTTCGCGGCAGGCAACCGCATGGGCTTCTCGGCGGCGGTGCCGGGCATCACGGCGCACGACGTGGGCGTGGCGATGGACCAGGTGGAGCGCATCGCGGCGCAGGACGATGCGGCGCATGCTGGCATGGCGCACGATGACTAGATGACTAACGGCACATATGCATAAGGGCGGTGGATGCGAATGAGCATCCACCGCCCTCTTCAATGGGAAAGTAGGGAAAGTCGTATACCGCCTACCGCACCACCGCACGGAACCGGCACGCTGAACCGATCGACCGAACGAACTCAGCGCATGTCGTCGCGCTCGTTGCGCTCCATGCGGTCGGCGCGTTCCGCGCCCTTGCCGAAGGCGCGCAGACGCACGCCGTTCCAATCCTTGCTCACGGTCAGCGGCGTCGCGGCGTTCATGCCGGCGGTTTTCGCGGCGGACTGGAGCGTGGTGGGGCTGGTGCTGCCTTCGCGACCGGGCTTGGGCGTGATGATCCAGAACGGAACCCCCTCGTCCGCGAGGCTCGTGGCATCCATGATGGTGTCGGCCAGGGCATCCTCGTCATCGCCGTCGCGCCACCAGATGATGACCCCGTCAACCGAGGAATCGTAATCCTCGTCCACAAGGTCCTCGTTGGTCAGATCCTGAATCTTCGAGCGCAGATCTTCGTCCACGTCCTCATCCCACAACCATTCCTGGATGATGTCACCGGGATGGAAACCAAACTCCTGCGCTTCTGTGATCGTAGTTGTAGACACGTCACACAGCTTAGCAACTGCCATGTAACACGGCCGCAACCCGTCCACGAAGCGACACGTCGGCGCCGTCGCCCCGCCGTCACTGCGACGCGCTGCCCGAGGCGATGGCGTCGTTATACACGTCCACGCTGCACCGGGGCAGCGAATCGCCCTCCCCCTTGCCGATCGCCACCAGCGCCTTGTACGCGTCGTCGAGGTTCGTCACGGCCACGTCGCGCATGCCGTCGGGCACGTTGTCCACCACCTCGTCGCAGTTCGTGGCGGGCGCGAGGAACCATGTGGCCCCGTCGCGACGGGCGCCGAGGAGCTTCTGACGGATGCCGCCGATGGCGCCCACGGTGCCGTCGGACTCCATCGTGCCCGTGCCGGCGATCGTCAGGCCGCCGGTTTCGTCGGCCGGCGTGAGCTCGTCGATAACCCCGAGCGTATACATGAGGCCGGCGGAGGGTCCGCCCACCTCGCCCGGCTGGATGGTGACGTCCACGCCATCCTTCGAGAAGCCGGGGACGAGGCCGTTGGCCACGATGTAGTCGAGCGCGTTGGACGAGGCGGAGTCCTCCGCAGTCGTCATCTGGTCGTTGCTCGTGCTCGTGTACTGCTCCGACGTGGTGCCGTAGGGAACCACGGCCTCGCGCGGCAGCACCACCGCGGACCTGGTGAAGTACGCCATAAGCGTCTGCCAGTTCTGCGCCGTGGTGTTCGCCCCCGCCACCGACACCGTGGTCATGAGCAGCTTGCCGGAATCACGGTAGGTCTGCGCGCCGTCGATCGTGATCACCGCCTGCTGTCCGTCGGACGTGGTCACCTCGCCGAGCACATCGAGCGTCAGGCCCGGGTAGCGCAGCGCGTATGGGGTGGGAAGGAGCATGGCCACGATGCACAGCACCGTCAGGAGCGCGCCGAGGAGATACTTCGCGCCCATGCGGCCGTCGGAAAGGTCGCGGATCCAGGAGACGGGGCCGCGGCGGATGGCCGCCGTCCGGTCGGACAGGGCCGCGCCGGTCTTTCCAGCGCCGGTCTTTCCAGCGCCGGTCTTTCCTGTGCCGGTCTTTCCTGTGCCGGTCTTCCCAGCCCTCGTCTTTCCCGCTCTCAGCGTATTCGGGGCTTTGTCATGCGATTTTTGCGCCATGGCCCATACTATAGAAGAAACATTCCGTCCGGCGGGCGGTCCGTCCGATGCCCGCCGAACGAGGCACGGCAATGCCGCGGCGACTCGCCGGGGCGGAACAGGATGGGAACCTTATGGACGAGAACCAGTTGCACCAGTGGATGCTGGACGCCTTCGGACCGTTTGAGGGCGAACAGGCGTGGCAGCAGTTCCAGAAGCTTCCCGACAACATCAAGCAGCAGCTGCTCGAGAACTCCGCCACCGGCCTGCCCGACCCCCAGCAGCTGCGCTCCTTCTTCACGGCGCTCAACGCGAGCGGTTTGCGCACCATGTCCGACATGGACGCGGTGATGAAGGACGGCCCCATCATCGTGGATATGTCGAAGGCCCTGGCCGACGAACGCATTCGCCAGAAGGACTACCAGCCGAACGTGACGGCGCGAGATGCCGACGATATGCGCGCCGCCGTGAGCGAGGCGAATCTGTGGCTTGACTCCACGATGATCTTCGACCCGGCGCCCGGCTCCGTCGAGATCTGGACGCGCGAGCAGTGGGCCGACAAGACGCTCCCCCGCTGGGCGAAACTCGCGAGCCCTGTGGTGGGCCGCCTGTGCTCGTCGCTGGCCGACGTGTTCCAGCAGCGTTTCGGAGACCAGATGCAGGGCGAGGTGTCGGGCCTGTTCGCCGGCCCCGTACCCATTCCCATCCCCGACAGCATGAGGAACCCCGGCACGATCATGCGCTTCGTGGGCAGCATGTCGTTCTCCCTGCAGCTGGGCGCCGCCGCCGGCGAGATGGCCGCGGAGGTGCGCGGCTCCTATGACCAGGGCCTTCCGATGGGAACGAACGCCGCGGGCGCGCTGATCGTGCAGAACGTGAAGGAGTACGCGCACCAGCTGGACATCGACGTGCACGAGGTCATGTCTTTCCTCGCGCTGATCGAGGTGGCCCACGCGCGCCTGTACGCAGCGGTTCCGTGGCTTCCGTCTCGCTTCGAGACGCTTATCTACAAATACGCGCGCTCCACGTCGATCGACCTCGATTCCATGGAGTCGCAGCTGCGCGATGCCGCGGGCATGGATCCCGAGTCGATTTCGGGCGCTGTGAACCTGAGCAATGTGGCCGCCGAGAAAACGCCGGAGCAGCGCGAGGTGCTCAAGTCCATCGAGAACCTGCTTGCGCTTGTGGAGGGCTGGGTGGATTGCGTAGTGTGGCGCGCCGGCATGGCGCACCTGCCGCATCTCGACCAGCTCCTGGAGATGCGTCGCCGCGAGAGGGCGACGGGCGGTCCGGCGGAGCAGACGCTGGAATCGCTGCTGGGGCTCGAGATCCATCCCAGGACGATTCGTCAGGCGGCCGACGTGTGGTCCGCCATGACGGCGGACGGCGTGGAGGATCGCGACGCGCACTGGAACCACCCCGACCTGTTGCCTTCGCTGGGCGGCGGCGAATCCGAGGTGTCGACGAGCGACGATGGCGCCGTGGCGGATGCGGATGCCGCCGGCGCTTCGGCGGATGACGGTGCCGCCGCTTCTACCGACGGCGCGGATGAGACATCCGAGGCACGCCCCTCCATCGACTGGGATGCCGAGCTCGAGAAGCTGCTGAGCGAAGACGGTGGCGATGGCAATGGCGACGATGGCGACACGCCGGAAGGTTCCGGCGAGTCCGACGATGACGCGCACAACGACTGACTGGACGACCGAATCTCCCTTCCTGCCGCGTCACATGCCACGCAGGAAGGGGCTCAGCGGTCGGCGCACCGACGGGGCCGTCGACTGCCCCTTGGGATATGACGGGAACAGCGCGTCCTCGGCGCGCGTCACGGCCACGTACATGAGGCGACGTTCCTCCTCGCGCTCCGCGTCGCTGCGCGGCCGCCCGTACGGAATAAGGCCGTCGGCGCAGCCCGCCACGAACACATAGCGCCATTCGAGACCCTTCGATGAATGAATCGTCGACAGGCTCACCGTACCGGGGTCGGCGCGCCCCTGGGCCACGGCGCCCGGCGTGTCAAGAAGCTCCGTGATACGGCGCTCCCGCTCCATGCGCCGGTCCGCGGCGGCCGCCGTCGGCGCATCGTCTTCCGCGCCCCCATCAACCGACGGCGCAGTGTCATCCCGCCCCGTCGCCCCGTCACCGGAACGCCCGGCACCGGCAGTCCCAGAAACCCCGGTCTCAGCGCCACCGGTTCTCTGGTCCTCGGCCCCGTCGGACCCATCGTCGTCCATGTCCTTTTCCGCCTGCGCGTCCCACGCCGCATCGTCCTCGGCATAGGCCGCGTGCCGCGCGTTCGCCAGGTCGCCGGCGGACAACGCCTCCTGCGCCTCGTGCCGGTCGCCGCGCACCGTCAGCGGGATGCCCGCGTCCGCGAGTGCCTTCCTGATCGGCACGAGCTGCGCGTTCGTGCGCGCCAGCACGCCGATGTCGCCGGGGCGCACGCCAAGCGAAACGAGGCGGGAGACGCGCGAGGCGATGCCGCGCGCCTCGTCAAGTTCGTCGTCGTAGACGGTGGGGCGGATCGGATGTCCGTCGCCGCGCGCCGACACCAGCGTCAGGTAGTCGTCGCGGCACGGCGAGGCGTCGAGTACGCGGTTGGCGTAATGCACGATCTGCGGCGTGGAGCGGTAGTCCCGGTCGAGCACGATATCGGAGTGGACGGGGGCGAATTCGCGGGCGAAGTCGAGCAGGTAGTGGCTTGTGGCGCCGGCGAAGGAGTAGATGGTCTGCGCGGCGTCGCCCACGACGCATACCTCGGTGATGCCGCCCAGCCACAGGCGCAGGAGCCGGTGCTGCAGGGGCGAGACGTCCTGGTACTCGTCGACGGTGACGCAGTCGATGCCGCGGCGGATGCGGCGCGCCTGTTCGGGGAAGGCCTGCAGGATGTGGCATACGAGCAGGAGGATGTCGTTGAAGTTCATCTCCCCGAGGGCGCTTTTCTGCCGTTCGAACTCGAGCGCCACCTTGGCGAAGGTGACCGGGTCGAGCTGAGCCGGCGGGATGCGCCCCGTGGCGGAGCAGACGGCCGGGTAGTCCTCGGGGGCGATCAGCGAGACCTTGGTCCAGTCGATTTCGGAATTGATGAGGCGCAGGTCGTGGATGTCGAGGTCGGATTGGTTCGTGACCACGCGCACCGCCTCCGAGAGCGCCGGCAGGCTGGTGGCGCGCAGCACGGGGAAGGGCTCGTCGGTCAGGGAGCTCCAGACGAAGCGCAGCTGGCTCAGGGCCGCGGAGTGGAAGGTTTTGGCGCGCACCTCGCCGGCGCCGAGGGCGGCGAGACGCGAGCGCATCTCGGCGGCGGCCTTGGCGGAGAAGGTGACGGCGAGAGCGTGCGCGGGGTTCCATACGTCCAGCGCGCATGCGTAGGCGATGCGCCGCGTGATGGTGCGCGTCTTGCCGGCGCCGGCGCCGGCGATGATGCGGACGGGGCCGCTCGTGGACTGCACGGCGCGGCGTTGGTTCGCGTCGAGTCCTTCGAGAAGGGCCTCGGCTTGCTTGGCGGTCACGGCCGTCACCTCCCTGCGGTTGCGTTCGGTTCGTTGCGTCCGGTTGCGTTCTGCACGCCGGCGCCGCGCACGATGCGGAGCACCCTTATCTTACCGAGGCCTGACGCATCTTTCGGGATTGCGCGGCTTCCACGATTCCCCGGCCCCGCGATTCCCGCCCCGGGCCGAAGGCGCTCCGGTATCCTTGGGACGCGTGCTGTATTAAGGTTGTGAATTGTGACTAAGACCCTCTACGAAGCAGCCGCGCTGACAGCAGCCGTTGCACCCGACATCGCGCCCGCGGGCGTCCGTGAATCCGAGCAGTTCATGGAGGCAGGCGATCGAGACGGATTGCAGACGGTTGTCGTCACTGACTCCGCGGGCAAGGAATACGATACGACGATCGCCGAAGGCGGCGACGCCGTCAGGCTCCTGTCCCGCCGCGCCGTGGCCGCCATCAGCATGCACAAGGCGAAGGAGCCGGCCAGCCTGCGCTTCCGCCTCGAGAACGTGCGCTATTTCAAAACCATCGACAAATCCGCGTCGAAGGGTCTTGCGGTCATGATCACGCGCCACCACGACGGCGAGGCCGCCATGCTCACCGACCTGACGGCCGCGCAGTGCGGCACGATCGGCGCCGCCATCGGCTCCGTGCACCGCATGAACCCGCAGTTCGCCGTCGACGCCAAGTTCCCCACGTACACCGCCCAGCAGATCCGCAGGCAGATGGGCGGCTGGATGCGCTATCTGTCGAAGAACAACCAGATCCCCAAGGAGATCACGGGAAGCTGGCGCGAGATCCTGTCGCAGCCCAACCTCTTCGACTTCCAATGCCGTCTCGTGCACGGCGGCTTCGAGGACGGCGACGTGCTGTTCCGCCAGGAGGACGTGAGCGCGATGCTGCACTGGGAGAACCTGCAGGTCAACGACCCGGCGCGCGACCTGGCGTGGATCTACAAGTACCTCGACCCGGAGCGCCGCAACGCGGTGACCGCCGCCTACGCGCGCATCATGGATTCGCGCATGGACGACATGATCATGCTGCGCGCCCGCATGTGGGTGGAGATGGAGCAGGTGCGCGACTACCTCGACGCCATCGAACGCGCCGACAACGTGGAAATCATGAACTTCAAGGCCAGCCTCGACCAGCTGGCGCACCGCATCATCGCGACGCGCGGCGCGCAGCCGAACGCCTCGCGCCACTACGAGCACCCGAATACGCTGACGGTCGGCGACCTGCTCAACTCCCCCGACGGGGCTCCCGGCGCACGCCCGGTGGAGCATCCGGGCGAGGCGTCGCACGCCGCCGAGCGGCTGTCTCCGGACCTGCAGACGGCGGGGGTGGGCCGCCCGTATACCGTGAACGCGGCGGATTTCGCACGCCGCGAAGGCCTGTCACGCGAGAATCAGGCGAGCGCCGGGCAGGCAGGACAGGCGCGCGCGGCGCAGCGGGGAACGGCGCAGCAGGGCGCGGATGTGACGGCGGAAACCATGGCGATCTCGATGACGCGCGGCACGGGCGCCGTCCGCTCCGGCGCCGCCGGCCAGGCGAACGCCGATCCGTCCGAGCAGGTGCAGCATTTCGCGCTTCCGGAGCTCAACACCGTGGGTCTGAACCTCGACAAGCTCTCCCATCCCGACGCCTCGCCGTGGGCGCATGAGGCCACGGGCTCCGTGCACGCCGCCCCTGTCGGCGACACGACGGGAACGCGTCCCGCCACGCGTGGCACGGTGCGTCAGAATCGTCGGCCCGCGGCGCAGAACGCCGCCTCGCAGCGCCCCGTCCCGCAGAACGGAACGTCGCGACCGGCCGAGCCGAGCGACGAGACGAACGCCATCGAAACCGTCGCGAGCGCCACCTTCGAACCGCGACACGCGGCGTTCCGAGGCGAGTCGGCCGAAACATACGTCTATGCGCGCGACGTGCACGCCGACGAAGTGGCGGAGTTCTCCGACACCTTCCAGGCACCCGTGCATTACGGCGGGCAGTATGCGCCCGACGATGCGCCCGACGATGGCTCCGCCGGCTCCGATCTGCAGACCGTGATGCTGCCGGCCCAGCCGCTGTATTTCGAAGAGGACAGCGACGATGACCCGGCGCATGTGAGCCTTCCGGGCTTCGGCCGCCCGGCCGCGAAAAACGCCGCCCCGTCGCAGACGGCGCAGTCCGAAGCCTCGGATTCGCAGTCCACGCCGTCGTCGCAGCATGCCCCGTCATCCCAGTCCGCCCCGTCGTCGCAGTCCGCCCCGTCCACCGACGCCGCCCCGTCCTCCGACGCCGCCGATCCGGCGCCGGCCCGGAACGGATCCGGCGACGAGGCCGTGAGCGTCGACTTCGGCACCGCCGGCCGCGCGCACAATGCACAGCACGGCGCACATCGTGGCCCCTTGGACACCGACGACCTGCCGGCCGGCAACGACAACCCCACCGAGGTGCTCCCCCAGCACGGAACCGTGGTGGCCGACGACGCGGATTCGAACGAACCGTCCGGCGAGTTCTCCATCTAGCCTCTCCGTTCCACCACACCGGCCCCGTCCGCCCCGTTCAGCTGGCAGCTGAGACCCGGGCGACGGGGCCGTTCGCATGCCGGCCCCGACTAGAATCGGGCTTCGGACAACCATTCACGCCGCGTATCCGCGCGGCATCGAGGCAAGGAGACCCCATGGACGTCGAGATCGGTATCGAGAACACGGCACGCCCCGTGCATTTCAGCACGAAGGACAGCGTCGACAGCGTCACCTCCATCATCAAGGACGCCGCCGCGAACGGCTCCGTCGCGCAGTTCACGAACGAGAAGGGCGAGACCGTGCTCGTCAACTGCAAGTCCTTGGCCTACGCCATCGTGGGCGTCGAGGAACCGCGCCACGTCGGCTTCGGCATGTGACGCACGCGCCGCGGCGCATACGCGCGGCGAAAACGAGGCAGCGATATGCGAAGGCCCCCTCCGAACGGAGGGGGCCTTCGTCATCCCGGGCGGCGCCGCCTGAAGCGTTACTTCAGCACGACCGCGACGTCGCACGACAGGCCGCTGACCTGCACGACGTTCGAGATGCCGAGCGTCGACGCGATGCTCTGCGCGGTAGCGAGGTCGGCGTCGGTGCTGTACCACACGGTGGTGGCGGTCGGCAGAGAGTTGTAATCGGACGGGTTCATGGCCGACACGTCGGTGTAGCCGTTGCTCATCAGCGTCTGCGCCGTGGAGGCGGCCGCGCCGTTCACGCCGCTGCCGTTGTACACGATGACGGTGGCCGCCATGTTGGCCGTGGCCGAGGCAGAGCTGCTCGATTCGGTGTCGGACGGGGAGGCGGAGTCGGAAGTGGATTCCTCGGCGGAGGACGAGGTGGAGGCCGCGTCTGTGGACGAGGCGTCGGCCGAGGATGCGTCCGAAGACGCGGTGTCGGACGGAGAGGCGGAGGATTCCGTGGTCTGCGCGGAGGTGGAGGCGGCGTTGTCCGCCGCCGTGGTGGCGCGCTGGTTGAAGGCGCCTGAGAAGAACGCCCACGCGAAGATACCGAGCGCCAGCGCGATCACGATGGTGACGATATACGGGACGAGTCGCACGGCGAGGCTGCGCTTGCCGCGGTGCATTCCGGTCGGTCCGATGGGCGGGTTATCGAACTCGTCGGCGGGATACTTGTGTTCGTTTTCGGCCATGGTTCTCCTCATGAGATGTGACTAAGGGCCAGTCTACTTGTTTCCCTGACCAATCGGCCACATCGGGGGCGCACCGTCACCGCATCGCCCCATCGTATGCCCCACCGCATCGCCCCATCATCCGCGCCATCATATGCCAGCCGCCCCGCCGCCCGCGCCGCGGCGCCCCACGCCATCCGCCTTCCCCGCCCCGCCGTAGAGTGGAGGGTATGAAACTCGCTTCACTTTCCGACCTCATGGAGCCCGGATGGGCGCAGGCCATGGCGGGGGCGGAGCCGCAGATCCGCGCCATGGGGCGCTTCCTGCGCTCCGAGCAGTCCGAGGGCCGCGACTTCCTGCCCGCATGGCCGCGCATCTTCCGCGCGTTCACGATTCCCCTCGACTCCATCAAGGTCCTGATCGTCGGGCAGGACCCCTACCCCACGCCGGGCCATCCGGTGGGCCTGAGCTTCTCCGTGGCCCCCGACGTGCATCCGCTGCCGCGCAGCCTGCAGAACATCTACGCCGAGCTCGTCGAGGACATGGGCGTGCCCATGCCCGCCACCGGCGACCTGACGCCGTGGACGACGCAGGGGGTCATGCTGCTCAACAGATGCCTCACCGTGCAGGTGGGCAAGCCGAATTCGCACCGCGGCAAGGGATGGGAAGCCATCACCGACATGGCCATCGACACCCTCAACGCCCGCACGAACCCGGACGGCTCCCCCAAGCCACTCGTGGCGATCCTGTGGGGCCGCAACGCGCAGACGCTGGCGCCGCGTCTGACGAACGCCACGATCATCGCCTCGCCCCACCCGAGCCCCATGTCGGCCCGCTACGGCTTCTTCGGCTCCCGACCGTTCTCGCGCGCCAATGAAGCGCTTGTGCAGATGGGCGCCTCGCCGGTCGACTGGTCGCTTCCCGCGATCTAGGCTAGGTACGCAATCCCGATTAGACTGAGATGACGCGCCGCGCGACCACACCGCCGCACACCATGGCGCGCATAACCGTTAGGAGATCCAGGAGTTCCATGACAGGCCCCAATACCGTTCCCATGCCCGCGGGCCCCGGCCAGGGCAGGCCGCTCGGCGCGCCGCAGCAAAGCGACCCGCAGGGCGTGGCGCATGTGCTCAATCCCGACACCATCGCCCACGCCAACGAGCTCGTCAGCCGCATCCGCGCCTGCTTCTCGCGCGGCCTCATCGGCCAGCAGCAGCTGCGCGAATCGCTGATCGTCACGCTGATGGCGGGCGGGCATATCCTCATCGAATCCGCCCCGGGCCTGGCCAAGACCACGGCCGCGCGCCTCCTGGCCTCCTCCGTGTCCGGGTCGTTCAGCCGCATCCAGTGCACGCCCGACCTCATGCCCGCCGATCTCGTGGGCACGCAGGTCTTCGACTTCGCCACGCAGCGCATGACCACGCAGATCGGCCCCGTGCACGCCAACATCGTGCTGCTCGACGAGATCAACCGCTCGAGCCCGAAGACGCAGTCCGCCATGCTCGAGGCCATGGCCGAGGGCGCCACCACCATCGGCGGCGAAAGCATTCCGCTTCCCAGCCCCTTCATGGTCATCGCCACGCAGAACCCGATCGACGAGGAGGGCACGTACACGCTGCCCGAGGCGCAGATGGACCGCTTCATGATGAAAACCGTCATGACGTACCCCACGCCCGAGCAGGAGGGCAGGATGCTCGACATGCTCACGCGCCGCCGCACCGACCAGCCGGACTACTCGCACAGCCCGGAGACCACGATCAGCCTGCGCGACCTCGAGTTCCTGCGCGACACCGTGCGCCACGTGCATGTGGCCGGCGCCATCATGAAATACGTCGTCGACCTCGTCTCGACCACGCGCGGCTCGGGCCCCCGCCCCATCCAGGGCCTGGGCAACATCGTGCGCCTGGGCGCCAGCCCCCGCGCCTCCATCGCCCTCGTGCGCGTGGCGCAGGCGCAGGCGCTGCTCAACCGCCGCGACTACGTGGTGCCGGAGGACGTCAAGGACTTCGCCACCGACGTGCTGCGCCACAGGGTGCTGCTCACCTTCGAGGCGCAGGCGGACGACATCACGAGCGACGAGGTCATCGACCGCGTCATCAAGGCGGTCCCCGTTCCGTGATGTTCCGCACACCCACGCCCCCGGCACGCCCCGAAGGTCCCGACGTCGGCGCCGCGGCGGCCGTCTCCGCGCCCGCCGCGGCGCAAGGCCCCGTTTCGCTGGACGAAGGGCTGTCCGCCGCACCGAAGGACCCGATTCGCACGCGCATCATCGCCATGGCGCAGCGCCTGTCGCTGCCGACGGTGACGCGCGCCCTCGGCATCCTCGAAGGCGAGCATCCGTCGGGACGCCGCGGCAGCGGCTACGAGTTCCTCGACGAGCGCTTCTACCAGGCCGGCGATGAGGCGCGCCTCATCGACTGGAAGGCGTCGGCGCGCCGCGGCCGCCCCGTGATCGCCGACAAGGAGCGCACCGTCACGAGCAAGGTGTGGATGCTGCTCGACGGCGGCGTGGAGATGACCGGCCTAACGCGCGCGGGCGAGAACAAGTACCGCGTGGCGTTCAACGCGATGCGCATGTTCGCCATGCTCTCGCTGCGCCGCGGCGACGACATCACGATTCTCGCGGCGAACAAAGACGACGTGTTCCGCGCCACGGTGAACCGCGACTTCGCGCAGTTCGACCAGACGCTGCGTTCGATGTCCCGCCGGCTCGCCAAGTCGCCGCGCTCCATGAAGCAGCTGCTGCGCTGTGCCAAGCGCATCCCCGACCGCCGCTCGCTGATCATCATCGTGTCCGACGAAACCGGCTGGCAGCATGCGTCGATGTCGCAGATCAAGGCGCTGCGCCGCACGCACCAGATCGTGGCCGTGAGCATCGACTCCCTCAACCCGTTCTCCGTGCCGCAGACGCCGCACGGCGCCTTCGACGCGCATACCGACCGCCGCATCCCGGCGTACCTGCGCACGCGCGCCACGGCCGACGAGCTGACGGCACACCGCGCGTTCCTGTCCGAACGCGCCCGCACCGAGCTGACGCGCCACGGCGTGACGTACCTGAGCGGCGAATCCAGCGAAGACATCTTCCGCCAGTTCGTCACCTATCTTTCGACCATCATGAAAAACACCGATATCTCCCGGGGGGTGACCAGATGATGCCCTGGTCCGCGCATATCCTCGCCGCCCGCCCCTGTGCCGCGGACGCCCAGACCCTCGCGTACCGGTTCGACGGGACGCCCATGCCCCAGCGCCCCATCTCCGTGTTCGGCGCCCTGGGCATCGTGTTCCTTCTCGTCGCCATCATCATCGTGTACGCGGCGTTCCTGCGCCGCCCGCGCGCGGCCGCCCCGTCGGCGTACGCACGCCACGGCATCGACTCGGACACGCGCTCGTGGCATGAGCGCGTGGCGCAGATCCTCGCCAAGTTCAACGCCGGACAGATCGATGACGACGAGGCGTACCGCCTGCTGGCGCGCCTGTGCCGCGACTACGCGACGATGCGCACGGGCTCCGACATGTCCACGACCACGCTCACGGATATCCGCCGCGCCTCGGGCGCGCAGGCCGGCATGCGCCCGAACCCAGGCCTGCAGGCGCTGAGGCAGACGATCGCCGCGCTGTACCCGCCGGAGTTCGCCGACCCCGCCACCAATCCGCGCGCCTCCGAGGCGACCGTGAAAACGGCGTGCGATTGGGTGGACAGGCTGATCGAGGGGTGGCACTGATGGACGCATCCCTTCTGACGATGGCCGGCCAGACGATGGCCGACGGCTGGACGGACGGCCTGCGCCTCGACGGCTTCTCCCTACGCTGGCCGCTCGTCGGCATCGGCGTGGCGGCCGCGTTCGCCATCCTGTGGTACATCGCCCACCGTGCGGCGCAGCGCTCCGCCTACCGCCCCGCCGACGACATGCCGCCGGTGTGGACGCTGAACGACGACATGCAGGGCATCGCGGCCGACAACCGCTACCGCGGCTGGATCCGCGCGAACCGCGCCGCCGTCGTGCTCCTGTCGATCGTCGGGCTCGTCACGGCGGCGCTGTGCGCCCGGCCGAGCGCCATCCAGCGCGACAACGACGCGGCCACCAGGCGCGACATCGTGCTGTGCCTCGACGCGTCGGAATCCGCGCTGCCCTACGACCAGCAGATCCTCGAATCGTATCTCAAGCTCACCGAGCATTTCAGCGGCGAGCGCATCGGCCTGAGCATTTTCAACTCCACCTCGCGCACCGTGTTCCCGCTGACCGACGATTACTCGCTGGTCAAGAACCAGCTGCAGTACGCCAGCGACCTGCTCGCCAACCTCACCTCAAGCGGCAGCGTGGCGAACCTGACGCAGGACCAGATCGCCGAGATCGACCGCTGGCTCGAGGGCACGTGGAATATCACCGACGCCTCGTCGCTAATCGGCGACGGCCTCGTCAGCTGCGCCATGATGCTCCCCGAGTTCGTGCTCAACAAGGGCCGCTCGAGCGGCACGACGGCGGGCTCAGGCACGTCGGCATCCCCGGGCTCGTCCTCGGCGGCATCCTCCGACAGAACCGGCATGATCCTTCTGGCCACCGACAACATGACCAACGGAACCGGCGTGTACACCCTCGGCGAGGGCCTCGACCTGACCGACCGCTCGAATATCGCCGTCGACGGCCTGTACGCGGGTACGTCGCTGACCAGCGGCACCTCCGAGGCCGTCGAGATGCGTACGCTGATCGAACAGCACGGCGGCGTTTTCGAAATGCCCAGCTCGCAGGACGCCATCGACAACCTCGTGCGCGACATCGACAACCGCAGCGTGGGCGAGGAACAGGACGTCAACCGCTCCGACCTGCGCGACAGGCCGCTGCTCTTCCTCGCGGCCCTCGCGCTCCTGTGGCTGCTGTACCTCGCGATCGAAGGGGCGCTGAGACGATGAGATTCACCCTGCAACCCATCTTCGGATGGCCCGCCACGATTGCCGTCATCGTCGTCGTGCTCGCCGTGACGGCGGCGCTCGCCATCCGCGCGCACCGCCAGGCGCCCGACGTGGATTCGACGGCCGTGGACTGGGGCCGGCGCTGCGCCGTGTCCGCGGTTATCTGCCTCATGATGCTCGGCCCCAGCACGATGGTGCAGTCCACCACGCGCGCCGTGTCGGCCACCGACGTGGTCATCGCGCTCGACGTCACCGGTTCCATGGCCGTCGACGACGCCTCGTACCCGGGCACCGGCGGAGAAAAGATGACGCGCATCACGGCCGCCAGCTACGTGGTCAGCGACCTGACCAAGCTCTACCCCGATTCGAGTTTCGCCGCCCTGAGCTTCGGCGGCGACAGCTCGACCCTCGGCCTTCCGCTGACACCCGACGTGTCGGCCGTCACCTCCTGGGTCGACGACCTGTACACGGAGCCCACGGGCGTGTCGAGCGGATCCAACCCCTCCGCCCCGCTCGACGGGCTGACGACGGTGCTCTCCGACATGCGCTCGCAGCACCAGAACGACCGCATCGTGCTGTATTACATCTCCGACGGCGAGCAGACCGCCGACGGGCAGCGCAACTCCTTCTCCGCCTTGCGCGCCTATGTGGACGACGCCGTGGTGGTGGGCGTGGGATCCGACGACGGCGGTACAGTGCCGCAGCTCAGGTCGGGCCTGCGCGCCGGCGACGCCTACCCCGACGGCACCACGTGGGTCACCGACCCCGACACCGGCCAGCCCGGCGTGTCGAAGCGCGACTCGACCACTCTCTCGGCCATCGCCGACGAACTGTCGGGCGTGTACCAGGCGGTCGATGCCTCGAGCGCCGTCCAGTACCCGGCCTCCGGCCAGTCGCAGCAGGACTACCAGCTGGTGCGCGTCGAAAAGCAAGTGAACAGCACGAACCCGATCGTATGGCCGTTCGCGGCCGTGCTCGCCGCGCTGCTCCTGTGGGAGGCCATCGCGCACGCCCGAACCTCGAGGAGGCTGCTATGAGCCAGACCATTCCCGGCCCCGCGCCCGGCGCACCGTCGGCGCCCGTGCCGAACGGCATGTCCTCGGCGCCCGGCGCACCGGACGCCCAGGCGGCGCCGGCGCACCGCTCCCCCGCGATCACGGCGCTCGCCATCGTCGGAATCGTGCTCTCCGTCGCCATCGCGGCATGGGCCTTCCTCACCATGTACACGGTGAACCGCTACGATGCCGCGACGCGCCAGCTGCAGACCGACATCACCACGTTCACGGCCGACGATTCGGCCGACCTCGACGCGCTGCTCGCGCAACAGCATTCGGTGGACGCACAGTTCGCGGACGTGCTGACGTGGAAATGGAGCCAGCTGCCGTTCCTGCGCTCCGATATGGAGCACAACGCCCAGGTCAGCAAGGACCTGACCGAGGCCATCGAGAAGCAGCAGCAGACCAACGCGAATTCAAGCAACGGCTCTTCGAACGATTCCGACAGCGGCAGCGACGGCTCCAGCAGCGACTCGCCGAGCGGCGACTCCTCGCAAAGCGGCTCCGGCACCGCATCGAACGACTCCTCCGACTCCGCCTCGCCGTCATCCACCGACGGGCAGACCTCGGACTCCTCGCAATCCCCGAGCGCGTCGGACTCGATGTCGTCGGACTCCTCCCAGGCGCCCGATTCCTCGAGTTCCTCCAGCGACGCCGGAGACGGCGACGACGAGAAGCTGCAACAGCTGCGCAACCGTAACAGCGGCGGCAGTTCGAACCCCTCCGGCAGCTCGCCGGCGGGCGGGACCGGCGGCCCCACCGTGAGCCGTCCGTGGTAAGGCGCCGCATGGTTCTCCGCACCGGTACCTCGACGCCCGGCGATCGAGCGCCCGAGGTACCGGTAGCCGGGGCTTCCGCCCCGAGTTATCCACAGGCCCGCGCGTGCGCGTGACCTTCGTCCACAATGTCATGGCGCCCGGCGTGTCGGCTTGCGCCTGCGCCACGATGGCCCCATGACACAGATACATCCCCTGACCAAAAGTTCGCCGACGCCGGGAGGACTCCCCGTCGGCACGCTGTCCCCGGGTGCGGGCCTGAACGGCATCCAGCCGTCCAAGCCCCTGCACTCGCCCTCGTCGCCCTCGACACCCGGCCCGCCGAGCATGCTGACCCCGCAAGGTCTGTCCGGCGGATGCCAATGCCACGGCACCGTGCAGCTCGCCGTACAGATTCTCGAAAGCGCCGTTCTGTCATCCCAGGACGCGCTCAGGGCCGCGCTCGACGCCATCGGCAGCTTCGACCTGACCCAATGGGAGGGCTCGGCGGCCACCCTATGCCATGACATGCTGCAACGCATGTGCTCCGTCATCAACGCAACCGACGACGAGCTGCAGGTGACCCTGCGCATGACCACGATCACGGGAGGCACGCCATGACCCAGTACGTCGACACAAAGATCCGCGCGAACCTCACCTACCTGGGCGACATCGACGCCCTCGAGCGCTTCGCCACGGGCCTTCTGGCCGTTGCCGAGAGGGTCTCCACCATCACCGCCATGTGGCAGTCCATGCCCCTCAAGATGCAGATGCACCGCCACTCCACAATGTGCCCGTACCTGCCGATGGGCGCGCCGTCGGTCACGCCGAGCGGGCACACGTCGCTGCCCTTCGACGCGATCGAAGGGCAGGCGCGCACGCACGTCGAGCAGTACGCGCAGCTCGCCGCGACGCTGCAGTCGGCCGCCGAACGCATCCTGCGCGCCTACTCCATCTACTCGGATTCCGAACAGAGGGCGCGGCGCATCGTCAACGAGATGATCGAGTTCGCCATCGAGCGCTTCCCCATCGGTTCGTCGTTCTTTCTGGCCGGCGCGTCGGTGTTCATCCCGTTCATCGGGCTCGTCGACGAAGGCGAGTTCACGCCCGCCTCGTACTCGCACGAGCTGTGGTGGTTCCAGGACGGCATCGTCTCCGGCTACGGCTCGGTGCTCTCCGGCGTCCCGATGAGCGCCGGGCTGAAATCCCTGTTCAAGAAAATCGGCTCGAGCTCGGGCAAGATGCCCGGCGGCATCGACGTGTCGAGGCTGTTCGACCCGAAAACCCTCGACGCGCTCGAGTGGAAGGACGTCGTCGAGAACCTCTTCCACACCGACGAGGCGAACGAGGCCGCCGGGCAGTTCGCGAAGCTGGGCGGGTCGTTCGTCGACCGCATCCAGGGCTCCGACGTGAACGTCTACGAGATCCACCCGCGCAGGCCGCTGGAGAAACCCGAGACCATAGCCGACGCCTACCGCAACATCGAGCTGCTCAACGGCCCCTCCACCGGCCCCGGATACGCCACCATCTGCATCCAGCGGCTGGAGAGGCCCGACGGCAAGCGCGCATGGATCGTGACGCTTCCGGATTCCGACGGACATCCCGACTCCCCGTGCTCGGTCAACCAGATCGTGCCGCTGATGTCGGATTCCTCGCGCCAGCGCCTCGACTCGGAAAGCGTGAAGTTCGCGCGCGAGGCGATGAAGCAGGCCGGCGTGAAGAAAGGCGACGACGTGGTGCTTATCGGCGGCTCGCAGGGCGGGCTCACGGCGGCGTCGATGGCGGGCGGCATCTCGAGCGAATACGATTTCCTCCACGTCGTCACCGCCTCGGCCCCTATAGCGAACCACCCGATCCCGGGCAACACGTATGTGACGAGCGTCGAGATGGAAACCGACCCCCTGACGGCGCTCGACGGCGCACAGAATCCCGTGCGGGAGAGCTGGCTGACGGTGCAGGGCATGAACTCGCGCACGCCCTCGCCCACCTCCACTCCCGTGGAGGGAACAGGCGACCACCTGGAGCAGCCCACCGGCATGAACTACCAGCGCGCCGCCTGGCAGAACGCCACCGAGGCCGGCTCCCCCGCCGTGGAGGAGCATGAGCGCCATTTCCAGGAGGCCACCCAAGGAGAGCTCGTGGGCACGTATTTCTACCAGGGCCGCATCGAGTAGCAGGGGCGGGCGCGGGTGGCGCAACGGCGGCATGGCGCGGTGCGCGTCATGCCTATCGTGCGGACGGCGCGACGGCAGCCGGGCGCTTCACGCAAACCGCAGCCGGGCGGACCGCGCGGCCTGCCGTATCCGCGCCCTGCCGTATCCTAGAGGCATGAATCTGACTGACATCACCCCCGCTATCGCCCTCAGCCCGCTTGACGGACGCTACCAGAAGCAGACCTCCCCGCTCGTGGAGTACCTGAGCGAACCCGCGCTCAACCGCGAGCGCATCCATGTCGAGACCGAATGGATGATCTACCTCGCCGGCGGAGACGACGGCCGCACGTCGTATATCCCGGGCGTCAAGCCGTTCACCGATGCGGAGGCGGCGTACCTGCGCGCCATCGTCAGCGATTTCGGCGCCGAAGGCATCGACGAGCTCAAGCAGATCGAGGCCGTCACGCACCACGATGTCAAGGCCGTGGAATACTACATCGACCGCCGTCTCGACAAGGCCGCCGAGGCCCTGGGCGCCGACACGGAGCTTGCGCGCCTCAAGCCGCTCGTGCATTTCGCCTGCACGTCCGAGGACATCAACAACCTCTCGTACGCGCTGTGCGTCAAGCAGGCTGTGGAGAAGGTGTGGCGCCCGGCCCTCGAGCATGTCACCGACAAGCTCGCCGCCGCGGCCGACACCTTCCGCGACCTGCCGATGCTCGCCCTGACGCACGGCCAGCCGGCCACCCCGACGACGCTCGGCAAGGAGCTCGCCGTGTACGTGTACCGCCTGCGCCGCCAGCTCAGGCATCTCGACTCCCAGGAATACCTGGGCAAGATCAACGGCGCGACCGGTGACTTCGCCGCCCACTACGCCGCCCTGCCGCAGGTGGACTGGGTGCATGTCTCGCAGACCTTCGTCACCGAGCGCCTGGGCCTGGACTGGAACCCGCTGACCACGCAGATCGAATCGCATGACTGGCAGGCCGAGCTCGACGGCATCGCCAGCCATACGAACCACATCCTGCACAACCTCGCCCAGGACGTGTGGATGTACATCTCGCGCGGCGTGTTCGCGCAGGTGCCCGTCAAGGGCGCGACCGGCTCCTCCACCATGCCGCACAAGGTCAACCCGATCCGCTTCGAGAACGCCGAGGCGAACCTCGAGCTCAGCTGCGCGCTGTTCGACACCCTCGCCGCCACGCTCACCGAGACGCGCTGGCAGCGCGACCTCACGGACTCCACCACGCAGCGCAACATCGGCTCCGCCTTCGGCTACGCCATGCTCGCCCTGTACAACCTCGACGGCGGCCTCGACTCCATCCATCCGAACAAGGAGGCCATGCAGGCCGAGCTCGACGGCAACTGGGAAGTGCTCGGCGAAGCCATCCAGACGGCCATGCGCGCCGCGGCGCTCGAAGGCCGCGAAGGCATGGACAACCCGTACGAGCGCGTCAAGGAACTCATGCGCGGCAAGCGCATCGGCAAGAAGGACGTCGAGGACTTCGTCGCCACGCTGAATTTCGACGCCGAGACCGGCGCCCGCCTCGCCTCCCTGACGCCCGCGACCTACCGCGGCATCGCGGACCGGCTGGTAGACTACGATGCATGAGCCGAGACACCAGTAAAGAGAACGGAGGCCACGGCGACGACGTCGTGGCCTCGGATTCCCCGATCCGGCCGCAGAGAGACGAAGCCACGGAGAATCCCAGCGAGAAGACCTCCGACACGATGACCTCGGACGCACAGGCGACCGGTGGGGACCGCACCGCCGCAAGCTCCGGGAAAACGGTCTCCCCCGCCAAGCCGGCGCCGCTTATCGAAGACGTCGCACCGCAGAAGGTGCGCGATCGCACCGACCTCATGCACCTCGTCCTGGCGGCCCTCATCGGCGTCGCCGCAACGCTCATAGCCTATTACCTGACGGGGCTGACATCCGGCGTCCAATCCGACATGGAACGCGCCGTCGAAGGGGCCAGCTGGCTCCTGTCGATGCCCTTCACCTTCTTCACCCAACTGTGCACGGTCGTTATCATCGGATGGGTCATCATCCAAACCGTCATCACCAAGGAATGGGTGCAATGTCTGAGCTCGGCCACCGCGCTCATCCTCGGCTACCTCATCTGCGACCTCATATCGTGGCTCGTCGTCAGAACCGGAAACCCGGAACTCATCACCGCCCTCATATCCAACAACAACATCTCCGGCACCCTGCTGCCCGACCTGTACGCCGGCCTCGCCGCGTTCCTCACGGCCGCCGGGCCCATGCGCATGCGCAACTCCGTGCGCTGGGGCTGGATCATCACCGACGTGCTCACCGCCCTGCTCGTCATCGTCAGCTTCGAGTCGCCCGCCGGGACCATCGTCTCGTATACCCTGGGCCGCGCCATCGGACTGACGACGCGTTTCATCGCCGGCTCCCCCAGCTTCGGCGCCTGGGGCTCGCAGATCACCGACGCCATGGCGATGATAGGCCTCAAGCCCGTGCGCCTCGTGCGCCGCGCGGAGCAGGACGGCACCGCAGACATCGCCGACGGCCTCGTGCCCGACTCGCGCATCTATGACATGACCTGCGCCGACGGCACGTCGTATGTGGTCTCCGTCTCCGACGAGCAGCGCCACGCCACCGGCTACCTGCGCCAGCTGTGGCAGATGATCACGCTCACCGGCATCTCGCATCGCACCGACCGCTCCGCACGCGCCGCCGTGCGCCACCACCGCAACATGCTGCTCGACCTGCGCCATATCGGCCTGCCGCAGCTCAACCCCTACGAGGTCACGTACAGCAAGGAATCCGCCATCCTCGTACTCACCAAGGACGAGGTCCTCTCCCCCTGCGACTGGTCCACCGTCACCGACAACGACGTGGCCGACGTCATGGCGTACCTGCACCGCGCGAACACGCGCGGCTACACGAACCGTACGATCCGCCCCGGCAGTTTCGCCCGCACGAAGGACGGCCGGCTCATCCTCACCGGCTGGGATATCGGCGACGACGGCAGCAACGGCGCCAACATCGCCATCGACCGCGTGCAGATGCTCGCCGCGCTTATGTGCACGATCGGCATCGACCGCACCATTCTGTGCGGCATCCGCGCATGGGGCCGCGAGGAGATGGCCGCGCTGCAGCCCTACGTGCAGAGCGCCGTGATTCCGATGGAGACGGTGCGCATGCAGACGTGGGACCGCCGCCACAGCATCAAGACGCTGCGCACGCGCCTCGGGCAGCTCGTGGACGAGGACGAGGCGGAGCAGACCGTGCCCGTCACCGTCACGCGCTTCTCGCTGCGCACGATCCTGAGCATCATGCTCGTTCTCATCGCCGCCATCGTGATCTTCACGCAGTTCAACCTCGACGAAATGATCACCGCCGTCACGGGCGCGAACACGGCGATGGCGCTGCTGTGCTTCCTCTTCGGCTGCCTGGCGTGGGTGGGCATGACGATCACCCTGACCGCGTTCACGGAGCCCGACAAGCGGCATTTCTTCGCCGCCTTCATGGCGCAGATCACGACGAGCTTCACGGCCGTGTCCATGCCTGCGGGAGTGGGCCCCGCGTTCGTGAACCTGCAGTTCCTGCGCAAGACCGGGCACAGGAACTCGAAGGCCACGGCCATCATGAGCGCCGTCATCGCCGTGCAGGTGGTCGCCACCGTCATCCTCATCGTGTTCGTCGGCCTGTTCACCGGCCGCGCCAGCTTCGGCAGCATGGTGCCCACGGGAACCGTGGCCATTGTCATCGCCGCGCTGATTGTGGTCGGCTCGCTGTGCATGCTCATCCGGCCGTTGCGCACCATGATCCAGAAAAGGCTGATGCCGATCCTCAGCCAGTACGCGCATCAGCTGGCCGCGCTGCTCACCCAGCCCGCCACGCTCGCCGTCGCATGCTTCGGCGCCGTGCTGCAATCGGTGGCTTTGGGGCTGAGCTTCTGGGCCGCGCTCATGGCCTTCGGCTACCACTCGAATGTGGTGGAGACCACGTTCATCTACCTTCTGAGCAGCACCATCGGCTCGGCCGTGCCGACGCCGGGCGGCCTGGGCGGCGTGGAGGCGATGCTGTTCGCCGCGTTCACCGGAACCGGCGTGCCCGGCGCCATCGCCATGAGCGCCACGATGCTGTTCCGTGTGCTCACCTACTGGATCAGGATTCCCATGGGCGCGCTGTCGATGAAGTGGCTGCAGAAGCGCAATATGCTGTGACGATGCGTCCGGCACGGCACCTGGCACTGCGCGCCCAGCACAGCACCTGGCACGCTGACACGGCGTCGGGTGCCGGCACCACACCGGTCGGCGTGTTGCGCAACCCTCCCATCGTGCCGTCACCTTCGTCCCGCGCCCTCCTCCCATGCCGCGAAAATGGCTGAATCGCGGGCATTCGCGTCCGAATCGTGGAAAATCGGGCCAAAACCGACACGTGCCGGACGCGGAATCCGTCTTTTTTGTGTTTTTTGCCCCGAAATCCCTGAAATTTCAAAGAAAAGTGCCCTGTCAGGCCAGACATTGAAGTAATATCTCTATTGTGATTCAGGGCCCCTCATAAGGAGGAGCCCTCCAATTGGAAGGGTGTGCACATGGCATACAACAAGTCCGAGCTCGTTTCGAAGATCGCTCAGAAGAGCAACCTCACCAAGGCCCAGTCCGAGGCCGCGGTCAACGCCTTCGAAGAGGTGCTCATCGAGTCCCTCAAGAGCGGCGAGGGCCTCCGCCTGACCGGTATCCTCACCGCGTCCCGCGTCGAGCGCGCCGCCCGCAAGGGCCGTAACCCGCGTACGCGCGAGGTCATCGACATCCCGGCCGGCTACGGCGTCAAGCTGACCCCGGGCTCCCTCCTGAAGAAGGCCGTGTCCGAGCAGGAGTAGTCGAGGTTTCGAAAACCGGCCCTCGTTTCCCGGGTTCGGTTTTCGAAATACGATTCGGCGATTCGACTCGCTGATTCGACTCGCAAAGGGCTGTGGATTCAAGGATGAATCCACAGCCCTTTGTTATGCCCATTGCTCTTCATGCGGTTGCGCACGGATGCGTGGCCTCATACGAATCCGCGCCACATCCCCACACCGCCTCGCCCAACAGTGCCCCTCACTGGCACCGGACCGACCAACGAGACCGACCGTTGACGGAACAATCGTGCATTCCCAACAATCCTCCGCCCAACAGTGCCCCTCACTGGCACGCCACCCGCCAGCGAAGCCCACCCACCCCTCACGCCGGTGTAGCACGGAGGCGCATCAGGCATGATATCCTGACGGTAGTCGACAGACAAAGGAGGAATCATGGCGCGAACACTGACCGTCCAGGCCGTTGTTGCATCTGCCGGGAGCCGCGCCCTGTGTTGTCTGTCCGCCTTCTGTGCACCGAGCTGTCAGACGCCGAGCTGTCCGTCCGACCGGGCATAACCGGGCATAACCGCCAGCTGGCGCGTCCGCGAGCGCCGCGAGTCTTCGCCACGCCGCCTGACGTCATTTTCTTTTACGATTCCGCCGCGTCCCGCGAGTTTCCGCTGTGAATTTCCACCAGGAATTTCCACGATGGATCCGCTGTATCCGCGGACGGGCAGAGCGTACCCGTATCAGCATTCATATCCGGCGCCGCCGTAGGCGCCTCAGGACGGCCCACCATATCCATATCCCACCATATCCATATCCGGGCCGCCCGCCATCACAGGAGTTGTTATGTTCACCGTCACCACGTCCACCGTCCCGGCATCCACCGTCACCACGTCCATGTCCACCGCCCCAACCGCCGCCTCTTCGTCCCGCACATCAGCCTCCGCCGCGCCATCGCTTACCCCGCGCCTGCACGGCGTGAGCGAAACCATGCTGCAGACGCTGGCCATGCGCGGATTGTACGCAGGCGACATGCTGGCCATGAGCCTTCTGCGCCGCCTCGATTACGATTTCACCGCCGCCATGCAGGATGACGCGCTGGCCAAGGCGGTCGTGGCCCGCACTCGCGCGCTCGACACGCTGGCCACCGCATTCGGCGTGCTGCATCCGCACGGGGCCGTCGTGAATCTCGCGGCCGGGCTCGACACGCGCTTCCACCGCATCGCCACGGCGGATATGCGCTGGTTCAACGTCGACCTGCCCGACGTGGTCGAGGCGCGACGATTGCTGCTGGGCCATAGCCGGAACCTCACCGATATCGCGGCGGACGCGACCTCGCCCGAGTGGGCGCGAATCGTGCGCGAGGCCATGGACGGCGCACCGATCGCGCCATCCGTGTCGCCGTCCGCCCCGCGCACCGCATCGGCCACGCCGTCCACCCCGTCATCGCCGCAAGCCGCGACGCACCCCACGCCGCGCCCTGCCACCGGCCATCGTCTGAACCGCGTCCCCGCCCCACCGACGCTCGTGCTTATGGAAGGCCTGTCGATGTACCTGAGCGATTCCTCCCTGGCCACCATCATGTCCATCGTGGCGGAGTACTTCCCCGGCGCCACCTTCGTGTCGGAAACCATCACGCCGGAGTTCATTGCGGACGCTGACATGCCGTCGATCCGCGCCACCGGATCGCGCTTCACCTGGGGCGCGGAATCGGGCGCGCAAATGGAACGCCTCGAGCCGCGGATGCGCTGGCACGCCGACATCCCGCTCGAAACGCACGGCCACTACCTCGCGGTTTTCGCCGCCTGAGCCGACGCAAGCCGAGCCCTACGCGGTTTTCGCAGCCTGAAGCAGCTCCATCACGCGCTCGTAGCCGGGCGTGGGCGTCGGGTCGAAGGGGTCGAGCAGCTGCGTCTCGGCCTGCCGCCCGTCCACCGAGGCGGCCACATGCGTCCAGTCTGCGGACCACGTGCAGCCCGGCGTCTTGCCCGCGGCGGCCACGAACGCGCCGCGCAAGGCCGCGCGCGTATCCGCCGGCGGCGTGTCGAGCGCTGTGCCCACGGAGGCGTCGTCGAGCATCAGACGCATCTGGTCGTGTGCCACAAGGGATTCGAAGATATGCCCGTTGGCAACATCGTGGTAGTCGAGGTCGAACTGGCGGATGCGCGCGGCCCCCAGATCGGGGTGACGCAGCTTCATGGACTGCACGAAGCGGTATTTCGCAGCCCAGTCCACCCAGCTCGACAGCTCGGTGATGTCGGCGAAATGCACGGAGTCAAGCGCCTTCGCCCACAATTCGAGGCATTCGGGCGCGTCTGCCACATCCAGCGCCACGTCGTCGCCGTGCTCGCGCACGAAACGGTCCGCCTCGCGCAGGTACACGCCTTGGATCTCGAGGGCGCATTTGCGCGTGCCGTCGGCCATGTCCAGCGGCACGGTTCCGGTCATATCCCGCGCCACGATTTTGATGGCCTTTCCCGGATCGGCCAGCTCCATGCCCTGCAGCCCCGTCTCGAGGCCGTGGTGCACGGCGTATTCGAGGATGCACAGCACCAGATGCGTGCACGTGAGTTTCATCCAGGTGGCGATCTGCGAGCGGTTCGAGTCGCCGAGGATCACGTGGAGCCGACGGTACATGTCGGAGTTGGCCAGAGGCTCGTCGCGCGTGTTGATCATGGGGCGCGACCGTGTGGTGGAGCTGGAAATGGCGTCGTCAAGGAAGTCGGCGCGCTGCGAAAGGCGGAAGGAGCCGTCCGCGGCCCATGTGCCGGCGCCCGTGTACAGCTGGCGGGTGATGAGGAACGGGATGAGCTCGCGCCCCAGCAGCGACAGCGGGATATCGCGGCGCACGAGGTAGTTCTCGTGGCAACCGAAGGAGTGGCCGGCCGAGTCGACGTTGTTCTTGTACAGGTGCACGCGCGCGTTCGCCCCGTACTCGGACCTCACGAGCTCCTGCGCGTCGAGCGCCATGCGGCGCATCGTGCGCTCCCCCGCCGCGTCCATGCGCAGCGCGTCGATGGGGCGCGTCGCCTCGGCCGTGGCGTACTCGGGGTGCGAGCCGACGTCAAGGTAGAGGCGCGATCCGTTCGCGGTGTACGTGTTGGTGCTGCGCGTGGCCGCCACGACGGGGCGGAACATGAGCATGGCCACGGTTCCCGGATCGGGTTCGCGCTCGGCGCCCGTCACGGAGATGCCGTACTCGGTTTCGATGCCGAAGATGCGGCGCAGGCTCGGATCCGCCTGCGGCAGGTCGGACATGGAGATGCGCGATCGGCTGTCCCTGAGCTGCGGCACCTGTCACTCGCCGCCCTTCTGGACGAAGTGGTTGACGTAGTCCTCGGCGTTGTTCTCGAGAACCGATTCGATGTCGTCGAGAACGGAGTCGAGGCCCTCGGCGGCATCCTGGTATTCGGCGGACGGCGCGGCCTGCGTCTGGGATGCGTTCTCGGCGGCGTTCACGATGGCGTTCGCGGCGGTGACCGGCTTGCGAATCTGACCTTCCTGCGGCATTGTGACCTCCTGTGTGGCCTGATGATGGCCTCTGTATGGCCCTGTTCGGCCTGCGCGGACGGCGCGCGGTTCGTGCGCGGTCTGTCGGCCTTACTGCGGCCCCGCCCGGAGCGGGGCCGGCGTTCCGTAGGCTAGATTACCTCACGCCTCAGGCCGCGTCACCCGGCGCGGCCGCATCGTCGCCGCCAGACGCGCCCGGCTCCGTGTCCTACGCGCCCGTCCCCTCGCCTGCGCCCGGCGTCCCGGTCAGGTACGGAATGAGCTCGTCGCGCAGCAGGCCGTTCGTGGCGAGCACATCGTTGTCGGAGCTCCAGCGGATCTTCCCGCCGTCCCATCTCTCGAGCGTGCCCTGCGCCTCCCAGACCACGGCCGTGGCCGCGGCGACGGCGGGGACGTCCCACGAGTGCAGCGCGGATTCGAAGTAGGCATCGTATGTTCCGTCGGCCACCTTGCACAGGTCGAGCGAGGCGGGGCCTATGCGCTTGATGTCGGCCGGATGCCCGGCCAGCGACGCGGCCTTCTCGAGCACCTGCTTGGATTCCTCGGGGAAATACGACATGCCGAAGCAGATCATGGAGCCGTCAAGCGAGCGCGTGGCTGACGGAATGACGGCCTCGCGCCTCTCCTCGCCCTGCGGGGTGCGGCGGATGCGGATGGCGCCCTCGCCGCGCGCCGCGAGGTACATGAGGCCAAGCGCCGGCGCGTACACGACGCCGAGGATCGGATACACCTCCCCCTGGCCGTTTACCTCGAGGATGGCGATGGTGATGGTCCATTCGCTGAGGTTGCGCATGAAGTTGATGGCGCCGTCCAGCGGGCACAGGCTCCAGAAGCGGTTGCCCGGCGTCCGGTCTCCGCCGCCGTCCTCCCAGAAGCCGTTGAGCGAGTTGATGGCGCTGACCTTGGCGCGCAGGAAGTCCATGATGGCGTCGTTGACGTCGGTGCTGTAGGCCTTGCCCGGCTCTTCCTGCCTGGCCTGGGTGCTGTGCGGGCGCAGCTGCATGCGCAGCGCCTGCGCGCCCGCTTGGGTGGCGACCTGCGAGATGTCGAAGGTCAGCGAGCGCATGAGATTCGTATCCGACGTCTCGAGCGCCTTCTGCGCGTCGACGGGCTCCTCGGAGCCTTGGCCGCCGGTGGGCGTGGGGGTGATGATGTTCCTCATATGACCCTTCCTTGCACGATGTCTTGCACGATGTATACGGCGCGTCTCACGGCGCGCCGGGACGCGGTCTGCCGGGGGATGGGCCCGTGCCGTGCCGTTCCTGTGGGCGGGACGCCGGGAGGCGTTCCGCGAAAGGGATTGCGGGGTTCCGTCGGACCCGCGTGCAACGGTTGTCTCGTTCCGTCGCCCGCTGGGCGCGTCCGGTGCCTCGCGTCCGTCCTCCGGCTGTATCCGCCCCCATTCGTGGCGCTGTGCGCGCCGCTGCCTAGCGGATGATGGGGTGCCGTCGGACGGTGGCCGGCGGTTGCCCGCCTGCCGTGATATCGGTGTGTTCTCGGTTTTCGTTGCTGATGGGTGTTCTTGTGTTCCTCTGCCTTATTCGGTTCTTCTGTTCATGCCGGCGGACGATGCCGATATCCGCATCCTCCGGGCGGCGGCGCCGGCTTGCTGGCGTCCGTCGGAAATATTCTATACGCCTCGCACGGCAGGCCGGTATTGCGCCGTGATATTCGCTGACGGCGTGATATTCGCTGACGGAACAAACGCAGATCAGGCGCCGATGGCGCTCAGGAAGATGCGAATCGCGTCGTCCCCCGGCGTGCCGTCCTCCCCCGCGGCCGCGAGCAGCGCTTCGAGCGCCGCCCCGTCGGCGGCCTCGGTATGCGCCAGCGGGTCGGCGCAATCGATGGGATGCGGTTCGCCGGTCGAATCGTGAAGAACGATGCGCCCCCATCCCGCGGCATGCACGATTCCGGGCGCGCCGTCCACGAGGCGGCCGCGCAGCCACGCGCGCGTGTCGCGCGGCGGAAGTTCCTGCGCCTGCCGGATCTGGGAATCGTCCACCAGCCTCTCGGCGCGGGACCTGACCGATTCGAACACGGAGCCGCGCGGCTCGAGCGCCGCCCACGCGATATCCGCGGCGCGCAGCCTCGCGTCCGTCCAGTCCAGGGCTCGGCGGCGGCGCAGCCCTTCGAGGATCTGCCATTTGAGCAGCCATTCGAGACGCCCCGCCTCGGCGCGCAGCCCCAGGCGCGCGTCGTCGTCGGCCTGCATAACATGCGCCGCGTCCTCGAGCGCCCTGCCCCACATGCCGGCCACGCGGCGCGTGGCATCGTCGGGCCACAGGGGCTCGCCCTGCGTCGTGCAGCCCCAGACGCGCGCCGCGGCGGCGTACACGAGGCCGCGCAGCCTGACCTGCGCCTGCCAGGCGGTGAGGCGCTCGCCGGTCTCCGTTTCAAAAGACCGTCGCAACGTGAGGTCATGGGACACATCGTGCATCGCGGCCACCGGGTCGGCCGGCATCAGCGCGGCGATCTGCGCGTCGGCGTCCATGCCGGCGGCTTCGAAGGCGCCGGCGAGCCAGACGATGAGCGCCGTCGTGCCCAGCTTCAGGGCCTCGGGCACGTCCATGCGGTTGGCGTCGCCCACGATGACATGGAAGCGGCGGAAGCCGCCGGTGGAATGCGATTCGTCGCGCGTGTTGACGATAGGTCGGTCGAAGGTGGTCTGCAGACCGATGCGCGCGTGGAAGTAATCGGCGCGCTGCGACAGCTGGAAGCCCGCCTCCTCGCCGCGCTCCCCGAGCCCCACGCGGCCGGCGCCGGTGAAAATCTGGCGCGTGACGGCATGGATGGTGAACAGGCGCGCCAGGCGGGAGAAGGGCACGGCGCGCGGCACGTGGTAGTTCTCGTGCGCGCCCCAGCTGGCGCCCTTGCCGTCGGCGTTGTTGCGGTGCAGGACGATGCGCCGTCCGGTCGCCTCGCTCGCGCGGCGCGCCGCGTCGAGCATCAGCGCGTCACCCGCGCGGTCATAGGCCAGGGCCTCGAAGGGGCCGACGGCCTCCGGCGCCGAGTACTCGGGATGCGCATGGTCCACGTAGATGCGGGCGCCGTTGGCCTGCAGGCGGTTCGTGGCGCGCAACTGCGGGGAGTCGGTGAGCATGCCGGGATCCGCGAGCGCCCGTTCGAGCCGGGTGCCGCGCGCGTCGTTGACCGGATCCTCGAGGCCGTAGTCCCAGCGGATGGCGGCGCGGGCCCCGTCGCCGGCCGCGTCGATCACGTCATGGCTCAGCTGGATGGGATTGGCGCCGGGGTCGGCGAGGTCACTGACCGCGTATTCGGTTTCGATGCCGATAACGCCCATGGGGCTGCGCGCCGGGGACGCGGGGTCCGCCGCCGGCGAGCCGAGGAACGCCCCGGGCGCGGGGGACGCCGCGCCGCCGGTTCCGGAGATGCACTGTGCGCCGTCGATATCGTGGTAAGCCATTCGCCTGTCCTTCCGTTTTGTCGCCACGCCGTCCTGCCGCCACGCCGCCGTCGCGGCGGGCTGCGTGGCGCACCGTGTCTATTTGATGCCGCCGTCCGTGAGGAAACTCGCGCCGCCCGACAGCGCCGCGTCGCCGGTCGAGAGCAGCACCTGCGAGACATTGTCGCCAATGCCCGCGATGCGCGCCCACTGCTGCACGTTCTGCGAGGTATACGCCTGGCTCGCGGCATCGTAGGACTCCGCGAACTCCTGCTGCACCGCCTGCAGCAGCCCGTCGCGCGTGATCAGCGACTCGCCGCCGTTCGCAATGGAATGCTTGAGCGCCGCCATCTTCGCGCGGTTCACGATGCTCGCGAGCATGGCGCCGGAGCACAGGTTGCCCAGGTACACGTCGCTGCGCACGCCCTTCGAGTCGTAGACGGCGCAGATATGGCGGCGGTGCGATCTTTCGTACACGTCGGCCACCACCGCGTTGATGAGGCTGTCGGGCGTCTCGTTCTCGTCGATCGGCAAATCGGTGGTGATGTAACGGCGCAGGATGTCGACGGCCTGCTCGGGGCCGGGGCGGTCGATGCGGATCTTCACGTCGAGGCGGCCGGGGCGCAGGACGGCGGGGTCGATCATGTCGACGCGGTTCGAGGCGCCGATCACAATGACGTTGTCCAGCGATTCGATGCCGTCGAGCTCGGTGAGGAACTGCGGCACGATGGTGGTCTCGATATCGGAGGACACGCCGCTGCCCCGGGTGCGCAGCAGCGAGTCGATCTCGTCGATGAACACGATGACGGGCACGCCGCGGGCGGCGCGTTCGCGGGCGCGGGCGAATACGGAGCGCATCGTGCGCTCGGCCTCGCCCACGTATTTGCTGAGGATCTCGGGGCCCTTGACGGAGAGGAACACGCCGGGGCTTCGAGGCGTGTCGGGGGTCTGTGCGGCCGACAGCGCATGAGGGTCCGCCGGCGCATGTGCCGCCTGGGAGGCGGGCGCGTCGTCTTGCATGAAGCCCTTCGACAGCGCGTTCGCGATGGCCTTGGCGATCAGCGTCTTGCCGTTGCCCGGAGGGCCGTACAGAAGCACGCCCTGCGGGGGCTTGAGGCCGTAGCGCTCGTACAGGTCGCGATGCAGGAAGGGCATCTCCACGGCATCGCGGATGCGCTCGATCTGCTCGTCGAGGCCGCCGATGTCGGCGAAGGTCACGTCGGGCGCCTCCTCGAGCACGAGATCGTTGGCATCATAGCGCGGAAGGACCTCGACGGCGTAGTGGCCGGATGCGTCGAGCAGCACGTCATCGCCCTCGGCCACGTCGCGGCGTGCGATGCCGCCGCCGCGCAGCACCACCGCACGGGCGCCGGAGGAATCGTCCACCAGGAGCCGGTCGGCGCCCAGCACGGAGCGCACGCGGCGCACGGGGCCGGTGATCGTGGTGGACACGGCGCGCACGAGCACGAGATTGTCGTTGAGCAACACGCTCTGGCCGGGCGTCAGGTGGTCGACCTTCACCTGTGGCGAGACCACAACGATCATGCGGCGGGCGCCCTGGATAACCTCCGCGGTGGCGCGCTGCACGCCGCGGTCGATGCGCGTGGAGTCGACGCGCACAAACACCGCGTAGGTGGTCGGCGGATGCGCGAGGTCGTTCAGGCGCGAGCGCGCGTCGGTCAGCTGCTCCCCCGCTTTCGAGAGCGCCGCTGCGAGCGCGTGGTTGCGCTCGTGCATGGCGTCGAGGCGGCGCGCCATCTCGTCGAGCCGGGCCTCGTACCTGCCGCGTTCGGAGGTCATATCCGGCGAGGCCGGGGCGTAGGCGGCGGTGTCCGCGGCGCAGTCAGACGCGGCGCCGCGATTGCTGTCGGTCCCGCGATTGGCCGCGACGCCGTTCCCAGCGACGTCGTTTCCAGCGCCGGCGCCCGCGCCGTTGCCTGTCAGTGCGTCCATATGCGCTCCTTACTGATATATTCCGTTCCGCCCGCCGCCGGTCGAAACCCCCGGCCGCCGCGTCGGACCCGCTGCCACCACGGTACGACGCACGCTGGAGAGCCGCGTCACGCGGTTCGCGACCAGCGCAATCCGCCTGATGGGCGGTACAGGTCCCGCGCATCCACCGGTGCACGATGGGTTTCCGGAAGGCCCCGGGGCCCGCGCCACACCCTTCCGCATGGAGAGGGCGCCATGTAGAATAGCCGTGTTTATGCGGCCGCACAGCCCGCCGAATCGTGAAGAAAGCCGATAATGACCCCCACTGAACAGAACGCATCATGCCGACGCCTCCTCGTGATGGATATCGATTCCACACTTATCGACGAGGAGGTCATCGATCTTCTGGGCGACGCGTCGGGTCACGGCGAGCAAATCGCCGCGATCACCGAACGCGCCATGCGCGGCGAAATCGACTTCCGCGAGGCGTTGCGCGAACGCGTCGCCCTGCTCAAAGGCCTGCCCGACACGGTGTTCCATGACGTGATCGGCCGCACGCATTTCACCACCGGCGCGCTCGACCTCATCGACGAATGCCACCGCCGCGGCTGGACCGTCGGCGTGGTGTCCGGAGGATTCCACGAGGTGGCTGACGAACTCGTGCGCCGCGCGCATATCGACCACTGCCTGGCGAACGGCCTGGTGGTGCGCGACGGCGTGCTGACCGGGCAGATCGACGGAGACATCGTGACGAAGGAATCGAAGCTCGCCGCGCTCACCGCATGGGCGGCCGAGGACGGCGTGCCGATGGACCGCACGATTGCCATCGGCGACGGAGCGAACGACATCCCCATGATTCTCGCGGCCGGCACCGGCATCGCGTTCTGCGCCAAACCCATCGTGCGCCAGACCGCGCCCCATTCGATCACCACCCGCGACCTGCGCCTTGCGCTGCCGATTATCGACGGCGCTTCTGCCGAGGGCGCCCGTTAAAGCCCGGCACCGGGCGCAGGCGGCGATGATGCCGACCGCGCCCGCCTTCCCCATCTCCTGCGGACAGGCGACACGCCGAAGACGCCGATTCCCCACGCCATGGTTCACCAAGAGTTCACGCAGGAGGTTTTTTCATCTTCCGCAGCGCGCACAGACGGCGTGATTTGTCGAACATGTCGAACAGTTAAGTCGATTAAGTAGAAGACGCAATGTAATATTTACTAACATTTGCCGGAATTGGAACGCGACCGATGGATTCCTGCGAAGCGGAGATGCCCAGCGAAGCGAAAAATGTTCGAGAAGGTGTTCGATATACGACTCACGTTCGAACGACACGCCGAGAAAGCCCTTGGAAATCAAGGCCTTTCGCGACACGCCGAAGGAGCGCGACACGCCGAAAAAAGACGAAGGACTTTTCCATAACCTCACAGAGCCGGAGTGCCACACACGTCAGAGAATAGACTGACTCCAAATCGCGAGTTTTAGGCGGCGCAAGGGACTTGTACACTAAACATCTCATTTGTTTACTAAATTAACCCCACGGGTTCACATTACAGTTTGTTACACATATTCCTCATTGTTGTCTTTTTTTACACATGTTTTTGGCCTTTGCTCAACAACTCATTGAAACGAGGCTATATAGTTTTAATCGTTCTCAGGCAAACACTCCATTCAGCTTGAGGGCTTAGAATTCAACCGTGGTTTTCGAGGAATCCATCGCTTGCTTCGGCAAGCCAAGGCAGGAGATTCACAAACTCCCTATCACTCGAGTCTTGTGCCGATGTGGAAACCAAAGGAAGCGCGGAGATTGGCGCGAGGTTTTGTCTCTCCCTTTCCCCTCAGAGCCAATACGAATTCTACGGGCATAGCCCGTGGGTCTCTGACAAAGATGTCCGGAGATCCTTGTTTATAGCCGCCATTTCCCCATGGCGGCTTTTTCATATCCCGGACCATATGGATATCCCTGACCATGCCAACGCGGCATATCCCAAGGCGCGCGGGGCGCCGCATATGCCTCGCCAGGCCGCACGCGGCACCCCGTCACGCCCTCCCCTGCCACGTCTCCAAGGAAGAACCTACGTCGCCCTATGCGGTCCGGCGCAGAAGACTGATGAACATCTGGTCGGTGTCGTGGACGTGCCCGAACAGCTGCACATCGCCGGGACGCGCCGGAAGCGGGATGCCGGGGTTCACGCCGCGCAGCACGGCCGTGGCGTCGCAGCGCTCCACGTCGGGATGCCCCTCGAGCGCGGCGTCCACGATCTGCGTCGTCTCGGGCAGCGCGGGCGAGCATGTCACATACGCCACCACGCCGCCGGGGCGCACGGCGCGCAGGGCGGATTCGAGCAAAGCGAGCTGCAGCTGCGTCAGGGCCGTCAAATCGGCCTCGTCCTTGCGCCAGCGCGCCTCGGGACGGCGTCGCAAGGCGCCGAGGCCGGAGCACGGGGCGTCCACGAGCACGCGGTCGAAGCGTCCGGGGAACATCTGCCCCAGCATGCGCCCGTCGAGCTCGAGAACATCGTCGATCACGCCGTCAGGTAGCGCCGACACGTTCTCGCGCACAAGGTCGGCGCGGTGATGCGTGGGCTCGTTCGCGGTCACCGTGGCGTGGCGCTCCGCGGCAATCGAGGCGAGAAGCGCCGTCTTGCCACCAGGCCCGGCGCACATGTCGAGCCAGGCCGTGTCCGGCCCGTCCAGCGGGCATGCGGCGAGCGCGAGCGCCGCAAGCTGCGACCCTTCGTCCTCCACGCCGGCGCGATGCGAACGCACCGCCGCGAGACGCTCGGGCGTCACGCCATGCACACGCAGCGCATAGGGGCTCCACAGGCCGGGTTCGTGCTGCGCCGTATGAGGCAAAGCCGCGATGATCTCGTCTCGTGCCACAAGGCCTGGACGCGCCACGAGAGTGACGCTCGGCGGCTCGTTGTCACGCTCGAGCAGCGCGTCGATGGCGCTGCCAGGCGCAACACCCGGCGCCGCACGAGACGCCGCGCCAGGCGCCGCATCATCCGCCGCGCCATCCGCAGCCTCACGCCAGGCGGCGTCATCGTACCCGGAGGCACGCCACGAGGCGTCGAGCGCCTCCACGATCCAGTCGGGGTGACTCCACCGCACGCCCAGGCGCTCGGCGGTGTGGTCGCGCGGAATGCGCGACGTGACGATGGACTGCCATTCCTTGAGCCCGCGCGCCACGACGCGGTGCATCACGGCGTTCACGAAGCCGCCGGCGTGCGCCCCGACGCGGCGACGCGCCAGGCTGACGCTTTGCGAGACGGCGGCGTGGTCGGGCACGCCGAGGAACAACGATTGGTAGGCGCCGAGGCGAAGAACCGTCAGCGTGGCGCCGTCGATCGCCTCGCGCGGGCGTTTGGCGGCGGCCGCGACGATGGCGTCGAGAAGGCGCATCCAGCGCAGCGTTCCGTAGACGAGGTCGGTGGCGAAGGCGCGGTCGCGCTCGGGCATGTCGCGTCCGGACAGCAGGCGCGGCGTTAGGAGGTTCGCGTAGGCGTCCTTGGCGAGAACGTCGGTGAGGATGTCATAGGCCACGACACGCGGGTTGTTCCGAGGCGTGTCGCGTGGTGTCGCATCGTGTGGTGCCACTCCACGGTGTGCCCCGCGGTGCGCCCCGCGCCCGCGTCCCGGCCGACCGGAGCCGCGCCGGGGCGCGGAGTGGCGGGAGCCATCGTGTTTCCCGCCATCGTGTTTCCCGCCATCGTTGCCGGCGCCGCCATGCGCAAAACCGTCATGTGGTTCAGTCACAGTACGCGTCCTCCCCCAGGTGCGCCCCGCGCGCCCAGTCGGCGCCACGCATGTCCTTCTTGCCCTGCGGCTTGACGCGCAGCAGCTCGAGCGGGTCCGTGGATGTGCCCACCCACACGTGGCGTTTGTCGACGAGCAGCTCCCCCGGACGCAGCGCGCGGAAGCGCTCGGCGCGGGCCTCGGGAACGGCCTGGGCGTCGGCGATGCGCGCCTCGTCCACGTGGAGCTTCGAGCCGTCGGCATCCCCGGCCCCTGTGTGCACGACGCACCAGGCTCCGGGCTCCGGCGTGCAGGCGCGGATCTGGCGGTCCGCCGCGAAGGCGGGCACGTCGAAGCGGATATGCGCGTCCTCGGTGCGGATCTTGGCCGCCACCTCATACGACCCCTGAGGCTGCGGCACGAGCAGGGCGCGGTGTTCGGCCACCAGCTGCATGGCGGAGCACAGCACATGCCCGCCATCCTCGGCCAGGCGCGCGAACAGTTCGCCGCTTGTCTCATGCGGCCCGATCTCGGTGGTGCTCTGCGCCAGGATAGGACCCTCGTCCATGCCCTCGGTGATGCGGAACACGGTGACGCCGGTCACGGTTTCGCCCGACCAGATGGAGCGCTGCACCGGGGCCGCGCCACGCCACTGCGGAAGCAGTGAGAAATGCAGGTTGTACCAGCCCTCCGGCATGGCGTCGAGCACGTCCGGGCGCAGGATGTTGCCATACGCCACCACGGCCGCCGCCTCGGCCCCGAAGGCCTTGAGATCGTCGAGGAAGCCCTCATCACGCGGATTCCTGTCGAGAACCGGCAGACCCAGCTCCTGCGCCGCCACCTTGACGGGGCTCGGCATGACCTTGCGGCCGCGTCCCTGCGGCGCGTCGGGGCGCGTCAGCACGCCCACGAGCTCGATATCGCCGCCGGCCTGCGCCAGCATCCTCAGAGACGTGACGGCCACGTCGGGCGTTCCTGCAAAAAGAATCCTCATATCGCTCCTTGTCCGTGCATGCGCCGGCCGATGCCCCCGCATGCCATCCACCCATTGTGCCATCGGCCGGCTACCGGAAGACTCGGCTGCCGGATGACTCGGCTGCCGGATGGCGCCGCGCCCTACGCGGCCACCTCGTCGCCGGGATGCGCGTCACCGCGTGGAATGGGCACGCCGGCGTCCGCGAGCGCGCGCCGCAGCGCCCTGGGGTCGCCGCCGAAGCAGATGCCGCGCATACCCGTCTCGTTGGCTCCCACGATGTTCTCGGGCTTGTCATCGATGAACACGGCGCCGGCCGGGTCGATGCCGAAGCGTTCGTAGGCCATGCGGTAGATCTGCGGGTACGGCTTGCGCACCTTGACGAATCCCGACACCACGTAGTCGGCCAGAAGCTGCAGCGAGGGGAAGACGCGACGGGCCACCGGGAAGTCCTCGAAGCCCCAGTTGCTCAGGCCCCAGACGCCGAGTCCGGCGTTCCTGATGTCGAGCACCAGCTTGCGCGAGCCGGGCACGGAGCCGATGAGCGTGTCTTCGAAATTCGCGCAGTAGTAGCGGTACATGCTCGCCCATCGTTCGCCGTGCGTGCGCGCCATCCACTCGCAGGCCTCCTCGGTGGTGGCGCCGGCGTCGACCATCGAGTAGGCGTCCACGAATCCGGAGACGGAGTTGTCAAGGAAGGCGTCGATGGCCTCGTCGCCGTAGCGGCCGATAAGCGCCATGCGCGGGTTCCAGATGGTGAGCACATTGCCGAAGTCGAAGACGACGTCGGTGACGGGGCGCCCCTGCGCCGCCGCGGCGGGGCCGCGGGAGACGATCGTGTCACGCGGCATGCCCTGCGCCGCCTTGCCATACTCGCTGACGTCCATCGGATCCTCCTTCCGGCCTCAGGCGCCGTCACGGCTCCCGGCCATATTCGAGCGGCCGGGCATGGGCCCGGCCGGCCTGTGTGCATTGTGCCACACGCGCCTCCCAGATGCCTGCGCAAGCCAGACGCCCGCGCAAGAAGCCGACGCACGCCGCACTGCACACCGACGCACCGCGTTGTCGCATGGCACACGCCGGGATCCTCGCCCGTCAGGCGAGGTCCTTGGGGTACATCTGGAAGCGCAGCTCCACGCGGTTGCCGCGTGCGGCGTGGTCGGCCTCGGCCACGTGAAGACGGTGCGCAAGCTCGTCGGCGCGGGCGTTGGGCACGCGCACCACGGCGCGCACGCGGTCGTTCATGCCGTCGAGCGTGCGGTCGGTCACGGTTTCGGGCGGCGGAATGGGAATGGGGCCAAGCACGGAAGGCATGGCTCCCATCGGCGTGTCGATTGACGCGAAGTCTCCGTCGTTCAAAGCTCCGATGGCGCGCAGGGCGTTCATGACGGCGTCACGATTGCCCCAGACATCGGCCACCGTGACGCAGGGCGGGAACGCCGCGTCGGCGCGTTCCCGGAGCTCCTGGCGCGCGAGAACGCGCGGGTCCCAGGCCATCAGCGAATCGCCGACCTCGGGGAATGTCTCCCCCAGGAGCATGACGCACCCGCCGTCGCCCGCCGGCGCGCACAGGGATGTGGCGTGCATCCATCGCACCAGCGTGTCGATGCGCGCATCGAGACCCTGCCGATACTGGCTGGTCCATGCGTCGAGGATGGCGACCGCCGCGTAGGGCGTCCGCCCGGCCATCGTGGATCCTGCCGGGGCCTCGATGAACGGCTCGCACCACGGCGTGGCGACCACCACGCACGGGTCCGGCCCGATGCGCGGCACAATGCCCTGCACCTGCGACGACATAACCACCGGCACGCCGCGCAGCAGCCCCGTCAGCTCCTCCATGGTGCCCCGTGCGCCGACACGCACGGCGCGCAGCGTCGTGCCCCCGCATTCGGGGCATGCCCACTGCCCCGCCGGCGCGCCGCACCAATCGCAGGACGCACCGTCGCCGCGGCGCACCAGCGGCCCCGTGCAGCGCGTGCAGCGGGCGCGTTCATGGCATGAGGCGCACGCGAGCGCGTCGGACGGCGCATCGGCGGGCAGCGACAGCAGCACGGGACCCCGCTCCAGACCCTTCGACAGCAGGCGCACGGCCGTCATGGGGATGCGCGCGCCGATGGTGGGGTCGAGCCGGCGCTGCAGTTCCTCGTGGTCGAGCCACAGCATATGGGGCATGAGCTCGCGCAAAGCGTCATGCGTGGCATGCACCTCGAGCACGGACACGTCAGTGCGCTCGGCATCCCACTGCGCCTGCGCGCTGCGGGTATGCCCCGTCACCACGAGGGTGCCGCGGTGCTCCCTGGCGCGCACCTCGAGTACGCCGCGGGCATTGGCGTAGGGCATGAAGCCGTCGGCGTTCTGGTAGACCATGTCATCCACGAGAACGAACAGCGGATTGTCACCCACCGGCGCGTACATGACGCCGCGAGTGCCGACGGCGCATCGCACGGCTCCCAGGGACATGGCGAGGAAGGCCCGGTAGCGGTCGTCCTGCGGCATGGAGCTGAGCATGACGGCCACATCGCCGCGCCACCACACGTCTCCGTCGTGGTCCAGCGCGGAGCGCAGCGCGGCCGGCGCGTCCTGCGGCACCTCCTGCAGCGCGGCCTGGCGCGGCGGCAGAACGCTCGAGAATTCCTTGAGGGCCATGGCGCGCAACGATTCGACCGCCTGCGCCACATGCCGCGAATCGGGCAGCACCACCACGACGGGGCGATCGTGCATCAGCGCCCTGGCGACCATCCACGCCACGTCATCCGCCCATGTGCCGGGCCCCGGCAGGGAGTCCCAGACGATGCGCGGCGCATCATGCGGCGCGGGCGCGTGCACGGTTCCGGCGATTCCGGTGATTCCGGCGGTTCCAGCGGCGGCATCGTGCGCCTCGGCGGCATCGGCGGCATCGTGCGCCTCGGCGGAGGCATCATGCGGCGCCGCCCTGCCTCTGTCATCCGCAGTCGCGTCGTCCGCAGCCTCGTCGTCCCAGCCCCACCGCGGCGTGTCGATGGCCTCGATGAGCCCGTCGGCGTTCGCATAGCAGCGGCGGATGCGCGCGCATTCCTCCTGTTCGCGCTTTTCGATGCGCTCGCTCCATTTGCGGCGCGGGCGCATGCGGTCCGTCTCCGCGTCCACGTAGGCGATGCGGGGCGGGATCGCGACGCGCATGATATTGGCCACGGTGCCGCCGAAATGGTCGGCGATGCATTCGAGGTCGTGGCGCATCACGGCGTTGAGCACGGGCTGGGGCGAGAGAACGGATTTGATGAAGCGCAGGCTCGAGGGCTGCACATCCGTGGAATGTCCGCGCGACCAGATGAACCCGTCGAGCGTCTGCCCGCCGAAAGGAACGCGCACGCGCACGCCGGGCCGGGCGTCGGCATCGTATTTCTCCGACACGAGGTAGTCGAAGGTACGCCCCAGGTGCGCGGCCTGCTCGTAGAGCATGACATGCGCGATGGGGTCGTCCTGCGCCGGCGTGCGCGTCGGCGGCGTCTTGGGCTTGCGCTTGGCCCGCGGCTTGCGGGTGCGGCGCCCGGAACGCGACGACGCGCCGCTTTCATCAAGCAGCGCGTCGAGCGTGATCTGTTCTTCCGCATCCGAGTCATCCATGCCTACCACCATAGCGGAGAACGCGGGCCGACGGAGGACGGGATGCGCGGCGTCACTCCCCGAGCGCGGCGGCGCGCAGAGCCTCGGCCCTGTCGGTGACCTCCCACGGGAAGGTGACGTCGGTGCGGCCGAAATGGCCGTAGGCGGCGGTCTTGGAATAGATGGGGCGCAGCAGGTCGAGCTCGTCGATGATGGCGGCGGGGCGCAGGTCGAACACCTGGCGCACGGCCTTCTCGATCTGCCCGCGCGTCACGCCGTCGCGCTCCGTGCCGAAGGTCTCCACGTTCACGCTCACCGGGTCGGCCACGCCGATGGCGTAGGCCACCTGGACCTCGGCGCGGTGCGCGAGGCCCGCGGCCACGATGTTCTTGGCCACCCAGCGCGCCGCGTAGGCGGCGGAGCGGTCGACCTTGCTCGGGTCCTTGCCGGAGAACGCGCCGCCGCCGTGGTGCGCGGCGCCGCCGTAGGTGTCGACGATGATCTTGCGGCCGGTCAGGCCGGAGTCGGCGGCCGGGCCGCCGAGTACGAAGGAGCCGGTCGGGTTCACGAGGATGCGGTAGCCGGTGTGCTTGACGCGGTCGCCGCACACCGCCTCGAGCACGGGGTCGATGACCTCCTCGCGCAGCTGGTCGCGCAGCCAGTCCTGGTGCACCTCGGGGTCGTGCTGGGTGGAGATAAGCACGGTTTCGATTTCGCGCGGCGCGCCGTCGTCGTCGTAGGCCACCGTGACCTGCGTCTTGCCGTCCGGGCGCAGGTGCGGCACAATGCCGTCCTTGCGCACCTGCGCAAGGCGCTGCGCCATGCGATGTGCCAGCGTGATGGGCAGCGGCATAAGAACATCCGTCTCGTCGCAGGCATATCCGAACATCACGCCTTGGTCGCCGGCGCCCTGCGTCTCGTAGCGCTCCTCGTCGCTGTTGGCGACACGGCTGACGCCCTGGTTGATCTCGGCCGACTGACCGGTCAGAGACACGAGCACGCCGCAGGAATCGGCGTCGAGGCCAATGGCGGAGCTCGTATAGCCGATGCGGTGGAGCACGGAGCGCACGGTGGCGGGGATGTCGACGTACCCGGAGCTCGTCACCTCGCCGAACACGAGGAAGGCGCCGACGGTGGCGCACGTCTCCACGGCGACGTGGGAATGCGGGTCCTGGGCGAGCAGCTGGTCGAGGACGGCGTCGGAGATCTGGTCGCAGATCTTATCGGGATGGCCCTCGGTGACGGATTCCGCCGTGATGAGATGCGGTTCGGACATGATTACTCCTTTACAGCCTGTTGCGGCACACTTATTGATGTAAGGAACGATGCAGCACTCCCGCGAACCGGGGCGCGATGCCGTTGGCTTGCGACGGGAGGCGAATCGGTTACATCATAATCGCGACGCGGCACAAACGCGGCCGGCCCGACATCGTCCGCCGCGATGGCCCGCCATCGACCCGATCGATAGCGCGCCCGAACGATGGCACGACCCAGCCGGAGGCAAAACAAAGGCAAAACAAAAGGCACCCGCCGCAGCGGATGCCTGTGGGAAACCCGAGGAACCTCGGAAGGAACCTCAGTTGCCCTCGTTGACGTCGTCCTCGCCCAGCGTCTCCTCGAGCAGGCCGTCGTTGATCTCGCGGAACGCGATGGACAGCGGCTTCTCGTTGTTCTGGTACTCCACGAGCGGGCCGACGTTCTGCAGCAGGCCCTCGTTGAGCTGCGTGAAGTAGGAGTTGATCTGGCGTGCGCGCTTGGCGGCGAACACCGCGAGCGCGTACTTGTTGTGGTTGGTGCGCTTCATGAGGTCGTCGATCGGCGGATCGGCAAGGCCCTTCGGTTCGGGGCTGGTACCCAGTGGCATAGTGTTGTGCTCCAGACTGCTTTGATAACCGAGACTCGGCGACGGGGACGCTGACGCGCGTCGCCCTCATCGCATGCAAAGTCACAGTATACAACAGGCCGCGCCATGCCGCCACAATCCCCCGCTTCCTCCACGATTTTCCCATCGTTCCGCCGTCGTCGGAGCCATCGCATTGTTATCCGCCAAGACCATCGCCGGGGATGGAACCGCCCTCCAATAGGCCCCTCCCCGTCCCACAACACGCCCCTCCCTCCCCGTCCCAAGAACAATGTGAGAGCCACGCGAAGCCTTATGGCGAAGAATCCTCGCCATGAACCACGATGCACCCGCCTTGGCCAGGCTAAGACGCCAATCCGGCCCTTCATGGCGAAGAATCCTCGCCACGAGGCAACATCCCGGGCGGCCATCGGGCCAATCGTGCGGAAAAACGGCTTCATGGCGAACAATCCTCACCACGAGGCAACATCCCTAGCGAGCATCGGGCCAATCGTGCGGAAAAACGGCTTCATGGCGAACAATCCTCGCCATGAACGGCCATTGCGCAACAGAGACAGCGAAATCGCGGGAAAAGCACCTTCATGGCGAACAATCCTCGCCATGAACGGCCATTGCGCAACAGAGACAGCGAAATCGTGGGAAAAAGCACCTTCATGGCGAAGAATCCTCGCCACGAACCACGATGCACTCGCCTTGGCCAGGCTAAGACGCCAATCCGGCCCTTCATGGCGAAGAATCCTCGCCACGAACCACGATGCACTCGCCTTGGCCAGGCTAAGACGCCAATCCGGCCCTTCATGGCGAAGAATCCTCGCCACGAACGGCCATTGCACAACGGGGACAGCGAAATCGCGGGAAAAAGCACCTTCATGGCGAACAATCCTCGCCACGAGGCAACATCCCGGGCGGCCATCGGGCCAATCGTGCGGGAAAACGGCTTCATGGCGAAGAATCCTCGCCACGAACGGAGCGGGGACCCGGGCATAGGGAACGAAACGATGTCACCGCCCTTCACCGCACACGAACACTCACACTGAAGGGCCCCGACCCCACCAAAACCCCGCAAAACCCAACTCAACGCCCTTCACCGCACACGAACGCTCACACTCAACGGCCCGCGCCACCCCTCCGCACCCCGCCGCACCCTCCCGTCCGGGCGCCAGGTTCGCTATTCGACATACGGTTATGTCGCGCGCGCGAATGCGGATAGATTGGGAGACATGAAAATGAGATCTGCAACAGTTATGAATGGTCGAATGTTCGCCGGCGCCCGCGCCCTCTACCGCGCGGCCGGCGTCGACGAGAAGGACTTCGGCAAGCCGATCGTGGCCATCGCCAACTCCTTCTCCGAATTCCTGCCCGGACACGTGCATATGCAGAAACTCGGGCGCGAAATCTCCAAGGCCATCAAGGAGGCCGGCGGCATCCCGCGCGAGTTCAACACCATCGCCGTGGACGACGGCATCGCCATGGGCCACACGGGCATGCTCTACTCCCTGCCGAGCCGCGACATCATCGCCGACGCCGTGGAATACTCCGTCAACGCGCACTGCGCCGACGCCCTCGTGTGCATCTCCAACTGCGACAAGGTGACGCCGGGCATGCTTATGGCCGCGCTGCGCCTGAACATCCCGACGATTTTCGTCTCCGGCGGCCCGATGGAAGCCGGCGTGACGGTGGTCAACGGCAAGGAGGAGAAAACCGACCTCATCGACGTCATGAGCGCCTCCGCCGACGACAACGTCTCCGACGAGCAGCTGCTCGCCTACGAGCGCTCCGTGTGCCCGACCTGCGGCTCCTGCGCCGGCATGTTCACCGCCAACTCCATGAACTGCCTGACCGAGGCCATCGGCCTGGCCCTTCCGGGCAACGGCACCACGCTCGCCACGCACGCCTACCGCAAGGAGCTGTTCGACAAGGCCGGAAAGCTCATCGTGGAGCTCGCCAACCGCTACTACCACGAGGACGACGAGTCCGTGCTGCCGCGCTCCATCGCCACGAAGAAGGCCTTCGAGAACGCCATGACCATGGACGTGGCCATGGGCGGCTCCACGAACACCGTGCTGCATATCCTCGCCGCCGCGCAGAGCGCCGACGTGGACTTCACGCTCGACGACATCGAGCGCATCTCGCACACCGTGCCGTGCATCTGCAAGGCCTCCCCGTCCGGCGACTGGGAGATCTCCGACGTGCACCGCGCCGGCGGCATCTGCCGCATCCTCGGCGAGCTCGACCGCGCCGGCAAGCTGCACCGCGACGTGCACTCCGTCGACTACCCGGACCTCGAGTCCAAGCTCAACGACTGGGATATCCGCCGCGACACCTGCACGGAGGAGGCCAAGCGCCTGTTCCACGCCGCGCCGGGCCACGTCAAGTCCGTCGAGGCCTGGTCGCAGTCCAACACCTTCGACACGCTCGACACGGATCCGATCAACGGCGCCGTGCACGACATCGACCATCCGGCCGTGACCGAGGGCGGCCTCGCCGTGCTGCGCGGCAACCTCGCCCCGAACGGCTGCGTGGTCAAGACCGCTGGCGTCGACAAGTCCATCTGGCATTTCAAGGGCACCGCGTTCGTGGTGGATTCCCAGGAGCAGGCGTGCGAGGCCATCCTCGGCGACAAGCTCAAGCCGGGCGACGCGCTCGTGATCCGCTACGAGGGCCCGAAGGGCGGCCCGGGCATGCAGGAGATGCTGTACCCGACCGCGTTCGTCAAAGGCAAGGGCATCGGCAAGGAAGTGGCGCTTATCACCGACGGCCGCTACTCCGGCGGCTCCTCCGGCCTGTCCATCGGCCACGTGGCCCCCGAGGCCGCGGCCGGTGGTCCGATCGCCCTCATCGAGAACGGCGACGAGATCGAGATCAACATCCCGGAGCGTTCGATCAGCCTCAACGTGCCCGACGATCTTCTCGCCGCGCGCCGCAAGAAGATCGAGGACGGCGAGGGCTACCGCCCGCACCGCGACCGCAAGGTCTCGCTTGCGCTCAAGGCCTACGCCGCCTTCGCGCGCTCGGCCGACAAGGGCGCCACGCGCGACCCCGAGCTCATCAACAAGCTCGCTAACCTCGACTGATCGGCTAGCCGACCGTCTAGGACTGTCGTAATCGGGCCCGTGGAAGCCATGCCTCCACGGGCCCTTTCGTAATACCTATCCCTCGTAACAATGTGATGGCTTGCGGACATGATCGGGTGCTTTCGGGCGGGAAAATCGTGTTTTGTGTCCGAAAACCATCACATTGTTGTGGAATAGGCTCGACGCCAAGTGAGACCTGCGAGACCTGGTGAGACCAACCGAGCACGGGCAGGGCGCACCGTTTCGGAAAAGTGCGGCCGGATCTGGCGCCGCGGTGGTATCACTAAGGTATCAGCCGACGCGCCCCGATGGACGGGGCCAGACCAAGGGAGGAACGATGCTGACAATCGAACAGCTTGACGCGAACGGCAAGACGGTGCAGGGCACGATGGTGACGGCGCCCGGCGGCGAGGGCCATCCGAACATGATCCTCGTGCAGGGAATGAAGGGCTACCTCATGTGCGGGTATCTCAACCTCGCGGCGGCCGACAAGTTCGGCGACGCGGCCGTGCTCGTGGGCGGCGCCGACTTCGCCGCGGTGCTCGCCAACCCCATCAAGGGCATGACCGAGGCCGCGAAGAAGGCCGGAGTGACGGAAGGCATGACGGGCGCCGAGGCCGCCGCCGTGCTCGCCTAAGCACTATCGTCGAGGCAATCCGATCACCCGTATCGAGAGGCGGAATGCACAACGGCGCCCCGCGCACCTGCGCGACGGGCGCCGTTTCCATGCCTGCCGTCCGTTTCCCGTGTAACCGTTCCGGCCATCACTCCATGATGTAGAACTCGTTCTCGTCCAGGTCGGGGTCAAAGAAGCGAAGGAACTCCACGACCTCCGGGGAATGGATCGGCCTCGTGTCACCGCTGCTCTCCTTGCGCACTGTCCGGACCGCTTTCTCCGCCATCGCCCGCGCATACAGGAGGTAGGCCTGCTCCGGGCCCTTGCGCCCGCCGATGCTCCACTTCATATACCAGCCGTCCTGGTGGAGGATGATCTCGGCGTCCAGCCATCCGAGGAAGGTCTCGAGCATCGTTTTCTTGCCCACGTTGCTGATGCCCTGGGGCTGGTTGAACCTCATCATGTGGTAGTAGACGCTGCGCATCGTCTTGTACGAGCCGAGCACGCGGTCGGCCACCGCACATTCGTCCTTGTATTCGCCGGGCACGCGCTCCTCGCAGCGGTGCCAGTATGCACTGTCACGCTCAAGCAACGTGAGGATCCTCTCCTCGGCCCTCTTCTCGGCCTGCGCGTCAACGACCGCCACCGTCGGTGCTGTTCCTGGCATACGATTCTCCCTCCCCGTGAAGTCACCGATTCCCCCGCACATCCCGGCCCCCGCCGGACGGACGAATACGGCCCGACTCCGTGGACTTTCACGGCGCGACTGCAATGACCCCCATGGCCATACCCCACTGGCCGACGCCTGACGACGTTTCCGTCGATACCCGACACTCTAAACCCGCCCGGAACGATGTGCAAATCGTGTGAAAACAAACGGCGTCCGGGGCGCAGAACCCGCCCCGGACGCCGTCACCTCACGCAGTCATGCGCCGCCATCACAACCGCGCCGCAGTCACAGACCGTACTCGCTCGCGATAACCGACCACAGCTCGTCCGCCGCCCTGTCGACCTCGTCATTCGTGATGACGACGTCGAATTCGGGCTCGGCCGCAAGCTCCACGCGCGCCGTCTCGAGGCGCTTCGCGCGCTGCTCGGGCGTCTCGGTTCCGCGCGACTCCAGACGCTTCGCCAGATCGTCGAAGGTCGGCGGCGCAAGGAACACATACACCACGTCGAGGCCGAGCTCCTTCGCGCGCTGTCTGACACGGCGCGCGCCCTGCAGGTCGATCTCCACGATGGTGGGGATGCCCGCGTTCATGTGGTCAAGCAGCGGCTTGATAGGCGTGCCGTAATGCGCCATGCCGTGCACGACGGCGGTTTCGAGGAACTCGCCGCGCCTCTCCATGTCCGCGAACTCGTCCTCGGTCACGAAGTGGTAGTCCACGCCGTCGGTTTCGCCGGGTCGGCGGTCGCGCGTCGTGGCCGACACGGACACCCACACCTCGGGATGCCGCTCGAGCAGGCGCTTCTCCACCGTGCCCTTGCCCACGGCCGTGGGTCCGGAGAACACGATGAGCCGGCGCCTGGCGCCGCCGGTCGAGGCCTCAGCGGTCCCGTCGTCCGCCGTGGCGGCGGTGTTTGTCGCACGTGTCGCGGAATCAGTCATTGTTCTTGCCGTCCTCCTGGGCGTCGGAGCGGATGTCCTCGGCTTCCGTCTCGTCGAGTTCCTCGTCCTCGGCCTCATCGACTTCGTCTTCGTCATGCACAATTTCCTCGGCGTCGTCCGCCGAAAGAATCGCGTCACCCACGATATACCCGCCGGCCGTCTGCGGCGTGACCGGCGCGGCGGCGGACGGGGCGCCCGCCGGATCGGACGGCGCGGCATCTGGTTCGGTTCCGTGCGCGGCATCCGCCGCGGTGGCGGACTCGGCCGGGACGGCGGGCGCGCTGGACAGAACGGTGTCATGTCCGAGGGCGGGACCGGACACGCCGGAAGGTTCCGGCGTGTCGCCAGCATCGGCAGATGAAGAAACTCCGGTCGTCGCATCCCCGGCAGCTGCAGTGCCCGTATTTCCCGCGCCCGCCGCAGACGCCGCGGCCATCGTCGCGCCGGAGGGAATGAACACGCCCTGCGACGCACCGTCACCGGACTCCTCCGTGGTATGCGGCGGCGTATGCTGCGCCTGCTCCATGGCACGGCGCACCTCGTCGCCGATCGACGTCACGGCCTTGCCCAGCTCGGCGATATCCGGCCCCTGTGCCGCGATGGAACGCGCCACGGTGACCAGGACGTTGCCGTGCGTGCCGGCGAACACGGTTTTGAGATCCTCGTCGGTAGCGCCCTGCCAGCCGTAGCCCGGAGACAGAATCGGCCCCGTGAACTGCGCGGGATCGACGCCGCCCTCCTTCATCCACTTGCCGATGGACGCGCCGATGATGAGGCCCACGGAGCCCATGGATCCGGGGAACTCGGCGTTGTATTTCTGCGCATCCTGCGCAATGCCGTAGGCCACGGTCTGCCCCGCGTACTCGCCGGCCTGGCGGATGGCGGACTGCAGGTGCGCGCCCTCGGGGTTCGGCGTCAGCGAGGCCACGAACACGCCGCAACCGTTGTTCAGTGCATCGTTCACAAGGCCGTCGAGCGAATGGAAGCCGTAGTACGGAAGAAGCGTGATGGCGTCGGTCGCCATGGGGCCCTCGGGCTTGAGGTAGGCGTCTGCGATCGAGGAGAGCGTGGTGGGCAGGCCTCCGCGCAGGCAGTCCACGATGGTGATGATGTCCATCTGCCGCGCCGCGTACAGGGCGCGTTCGAGCGCCGCGAAGCCCTTGGAGCCGTATCGCTCGAACATCGGCATCTGGAATTTGACGGCGGCGGCACGACCTTGCGCGCCCTGCAGCATGCGCATGGCGAACAGCTCGGCGCCCTCCGCGTCGATGTTGTAGCCCCAGTCATGCAGGTTCTTGCGGTGCGGATCGATGCCGACGCACAGCGGGCCATGCTCCTCCATGGCCGCCGCGAGTCTGAGTCCGAATTCCTGGCGAGGCGAACCGCTTGTTGGCACTGTTTCGTTCATCTGCTCAACTTCTTCCTTGTGTCAGGCCCGTGTCGTGCGAGGCTGGATTCCCTTCCACTTTACGACCTCGCGGGCGCAACAGGCGGCGCGAATCCGATTCTTTTCCGAATTCGCCGCGGGAATACGATTTTCCCGCCCGTCAGTGCGCTACCGCGCCCGCCCGCCCCAGGAGCCCGAGGAATGCGAAAGGCCCCGCCGGGCACAGCCCAGCGGAGCCTTGTCGGAGCCTGCTACGCAGACGGGACGCCACACCGACGGGACGCCACGCCCGTCCGGCATCACTCCCGTCCTGCGGTCCTACTCCCCGTCCGGCGCTTCGGTCGCGGCGGCCGCCTCACGCGCCGCCTTGGCCTCCATCTCGAAGAGCTGCTTGGAGTGCTCCTGGATGCTCATGACCTCGTAGTCGCCGGCCTTGACAGCCTCGATGGCGAGCAGCGCGGCCGAGAACTCGGTGATGGTCGTGAACTGCGGGATATCCGCCGCGATGGCGGCCGCACGGATCGAGTATCCGTCGGCGCGCGAGCCACGGGAGTTCGGCGTGTTGAGGATCAGGTCGATCGTGCCGTCCTCGATCAGCTCCACCACGTTCTTGCCGATGGAACCGGCGGCGTGCGCGACGGGCGCGGAGCCGGTCGGCGTATCCATGCGGCCGCGGATCTTGTCGACGATCTTCGACTGGATGCCGTAGCGGCGCAGCACGGATGCCGAGCCTTCGGTGGCGTACAGGTCGAAGCCGAGCTCCTGCAGGCGGCGCGCGATAAGCGGCAGATGGCGCTTATCGGTGTCGTTGACCGACAGGAACGCGTTGCCGCCCTTGGGCAGGCCGCCCTCGTATGCGGCGAGCTGGCTCTTGGCAAAGGCGTGCGGGAAGTCGCGGTCGAAGCCCATGACCTCGCCCGTGGAGCGCATCTCGGGGCCAAGCAGCACGTCGACGGTTTTGCCGGCCTCGGTGCGGAAGCGCTTGAACGGGAGCACGGACTCCTTGACGGCGATCGGCTGGCCGGGGCGCATGTCGCCGCCGTCGCCGTGCGCGAGAAGCAGGCCGCGGTCGCGCTGCTGCTGGATGGTCTCGCCGGTCATGAGGCGCGCGGCGGCCTTCGCGATGGAGGTGCCGGTTGCCTTCGACGCGAACGGCACGGTGCGGGACGCGCGCGGGTTCGCCTCGATGACGTACAGCGTGTTGCTCATGTAGGCGTACTGCACGTTGATCAGGCCCTGCACGCCCACGCCTTCGGCGATGGCGTAGGTGGCCTCGCGCAGACGGCGGATCTGGTCCTGCGAGAGCGTGTTCGGCGGAAGGGAGCATGCGGCGTCGCCGGAATGCACGCCGGCTTCCTCGATATGCTCCATGATGCCGCCGATATACAGCTCCTTGCCGTCGAACAGCGCGTCCACGTCGATTTCGATGGCGTCGGAGAGGAACTTGTCGATAAGCAGCGGCGAGGCGAGGCGGCCGGAGACGACGGTATCCGCCTTGGCTTCGGCGAGCGCGCGGTTGACGTAGGTCTCGAGCTGCGAATCGTCGTACACGATTTCCATGCCGCGGCCGCCGAGCACGTACGACGGGCGCACGAGCACCGGGTAGCCGATGGAGTGGGCGGCCTCGAAGGCCTCGTCGAGGGACAGGGCGGTGCCGTAGCGCGGCGCGTTGAGCTTCTTCTCAGCCAGCACCTTGCCGAACAGCTCGCGGTTCTCCGCCAAGTCGATGGATTCGGGCGAGGTGCCGAGGATCGGCACGCCGGCGGCCTTGAGGCGCGCGGCGAGCGACAGCGGCGTCTGGCCGCCGAGCTGCACGATGACGCCCTTGACCGGGCCCATGGCCTTCTCCGCCTCGTAGATCTCGAGCACGTCCTCGAAGGTCAGCGGTTCGAAGTACAGGCGGTCGGAGATGTCGTAGTCGGTGGAGACGGTCTCCGGGTTGCAGTTGACCATGATGGTGTCATAGTCCTTGCCGAGCTCCTGCACCGCGTGCACGCAGGTGTAGTCGAACTCGATGCCCTGGCCGATGCGGTTCGGGCCGGAGCCCAGGATGATGACGGCCTCGCGCTTGCGCGGGCGCAGCTCGGATTCGTCGGCGTAGCAGCTGTAGTAGTACGGCGTGGCGGCGTCGAACTCAGCGGCGCAAGTGTCGACGGTCTTGTACACCGGGTGCATGCCGAGCTTCCAGCGCAGGGCGCGGATCTCGTTCTCGCCGGCGTCGCCCAGGCCGCGCAGATGCGCGATCTGCAGGTCGGACAGACCCGCCTGCTTGGCCTTCTTGAGAAGGCGCGGCGTCAGCTCGTCGGCCTCCTTGACCTGCATGGCGGTGGCGTTGATGCCGATGAGCTGTTCGATGAACCACGGGTCCACCTTGGTGGCATCGTAGATCTGCTCGAGCGTGGCGCCGCCCCAGATGGCGCGCTGCAGCTGCTGGTAGCGGTGCTCGGTCGGCGTATGCGCGGCCACAAGCAGCTCGGCGGTCTCCTCGACCGTCGGCTTGGGGCCGTCCCAGCTGAACGCCATGTGGCGCTTGTCGATGGAGCGCATGGCCTTGCCGAGGGACTCCTGGAAGTTGCCTCCGAGGGCCATGGCCTCGCCCACGGACTTCATGGAGGTGGTGAGCGTGGTGTCGGCGCCCGGGAACTTCTCGAACGCGAAGCGCGGCACCTTGGTGACCACGTAGTCGATGGTCGGCTCGAAGGAGGCCGGCGTGGACTTCGTGATGTCGTTCTGGATCTCGTCGAGCGTGTAGCCCAGGGCGAGCTTCGTGGCGATCTTGGCGATCGGGAAGCCGGTGGCCTTCGAGGCGAGGGCGGAGGAACGCGACACGCGCGGGTTCATCTCGATGACGATGATGCGGCCGGTCTTGGGATTGACGGCGAACTGGATGTTGCAGCCGCCCGTGTCGACGCCCACGCCGCGGATGATGGCGATGCCGATGTCGCGCAGCTTCTGGTACTCGCGGTCGGTCAGCGTGAAGGCCGGGGCCACGGTGATGGAGTCGCCCGTGTGCACGCCGACGGGGTCGACGTTCTCGATCGGGCAGACGACCACGACGTTGTCCTTGCGGTCGCGCATGAGCTCGAGCTCGAATTCCTTCCAGCCCTCGATGCCTTCCTCGAGAAGCACCTCGTCGGTCGGCGAATAGTGCAGGCCGGCTCCGGCGATGCGGTGCAGCTCCTCGGGGTTGTGCGCGATGCCGGAGCCCAGGCCGCCCATCGTGAAGGAGGGGCGCACGACGAGCGGGAAGCCGAGGTCCTCGGCCACGCGGTCGACCTCCTCCATGGAGTGCGCCACTTCGGATCGGGCGGATTCCGCACCCGCCTCCTCGACGACCTTCTTGAACAGCTCGCGGTCCTCGCCGCGGTCGATGGCCTCGAGGGAGGCGCCGATGAGCTCGACGTTGTACTTGTCGAGCACGCCGGCCTTGCCCAGCGCCATGGCGGCGTTGAGGGCGGTCTGGCCGCCGAGGGTCGGCAGGAGGGCGTCGGGGCGCTCCTTGGCGATGATCTTCTCGAGAATCGGCACGTCGATCGGTTCGATGTAGGTGGCGTCGGCCATCTCCGGGTCGGTCATGATCGTGGCCGGGTTGGAGTTGACGAGAATGACGCGGATGCCTTCCTCACGAAGGACTCGGCAGGCCTGGGTTCCCGAGTAGTCGAACTCCGCGGCCTGGCCGATCTGGATCGGGCCGGAGCCGATCACCATCACGGAATGGATGTCGGAGCGCTTAGGCATTGGCTTTACCTTCCTTCTTGTTGTTCTTCATAAGGTCGCAGAAACGGTCGAACAGGTAGGCCGCGTCATGCGGGCCGGCCGCCGCCTCCGGGTGGTACTGCACGGAGAAGGCCGGGATGTCGAGGCACTGGAGGCCTTCGACCACGTTGTCGTTGAGGTCGACGTGGCTCACGCGCACGCGGCCGTAGTGTCCGTCGCCGAAGGGGCTGGGCACGGTTTCGCCGATCGGGGCGTCGACGGCGAAGCCGTGGTTATGCGCGGTGATCTCCACCTTGGAGGTGGTCAGGTCCATAACCGGCTGGTTGATGCCGCGGTGTCCGAACTTGAGCTTGTACGTGCCGAAGCCGAGGGCGCGGCCGAGCAGCTGGTTGCCGAAGCAGATGCCGAAGAACGGGTAGCCCGCGTCGAGGATGCGGCGCAGGAGCTCGACCTCCTTGTCGGCGGTGCCCGGGTCGCCCGGGCCGTTGGAGTAGAACACGCCGTCGGGGTTGATGGCCTCGACCTGTTCGAAGGTGGTGCCGGTGGGAACCACGTGCACGCGGCAGCCGCGCTCGGCCATGCGGTGCGGCGTCATGGCCTTGATGCCCATGTCGAAGGCGACCACCTCGTACAGCGGATCCTTGCCCTCGAACTCGCCGCAGGGCTCGACGATGTACTCGCTGGCGGTGCTGACCTCCTGGCCCAGATGGGCGCCGCTCATCAGCGGCGAGGCCTTGACGGCGGCGAGCATGTCGTCGATCGTGCGCAGGCCGCCGTCCGCGGCCTTGAGCGCGTCGCCGGAGAAAATGCCGGCGCGCATGACGCCCGCGGAGCGCAGATGGCGCACGAGCTTGCGGGTGTCGATGCCGCTCATGGAAACGATGTTGTTGCGCTTGAGGTCGTCCTCGAGGCTGCCGTCGGCGCGCCAGTTGCTGACGTTCGGGCTGGGCATGCGCACGATGTATCCGGCCACCCAGATGCGCGAGGACTCGGGGTCCTCGTCGTTGACGCCGGTATCGCCGATATGCGGGAAGGTCTGCACGACGATCTGCCGGTCGTAGCTGGGATCGGTCAGCGTCTCCTGGTATCCGGTCATGCCGGTGGCGAAGACGATTTCGCCGAGCGTCTGGCCCGTGCTTCCGTACGGGTCGCCCACGTAGACCTGGCCGTCCTCCAACACAAGAACAGCGTCATTCAAGGAATAAGAATCTGCATTCGCGGCTGCAACAGAGTCGTTCACACTCACTATGGCCCCTCGTCGTTGTGGATTATTCTTTACAACTATACGCATTCGCGCGGATAACAACCCGCCGGTGCGGCGCTGGCCCGCCTGTCCCCGTCCCGGGGCGCATGGCCGCGGGGCTCAGGAGCCGGAGGGCAAAAATAAAGACCCGAAGCAACAAGCAACGGGTCTTGGAAATCATCGGTCAGCCTTCCGATTCAACGGACGGTGCATCGCCGGCGGATGTGGGATCCGTCGGTGCGTCATCGGATGCGGGAGCGGACGATGCGGCGGGCGCCGTATCGTCGGCTGTATCGTCGGCGGCTGTTTCGTCAGCAGTATCGTCGGCTGCGGACGGCGCGGGCTCCGTTTCTGACGGCGCAGGCTCGGAGGACGGGGCCGTCAGGTCGGCGTCCCACTCACCCCACTCGTCGCTGGAATCGTCGGCACGGGAATCGTCGGCGGACGCCTCGCCAGCGTCGGAATCGTCAGACGCCTGACGCGACGTCTCGAACTCCTCGTCGGCGTCGTCCTTATGCGTCGACACGGCCGACAGCAGACCGTGCACGAAGGACGGCGAGCCGCCGTCGCTCATCGTCTTGGCCAGGGAAATGGCCTCGTCGATGGCGACGCCGTCCGGCACGTCGTCGTTGTACATGATCTCCCAAGCGCCGATACGCAGGATGTTGCGGTCGATCACCGACATGCGGCCCACCGTCCACTTGGTGGAATAGCGGTTCAGCATGCGGTCGATGGCCTTGCGATGCTCGGCGATGCCACGGCAGATCTCGATCGCGTATTCGGGAAGCGGCGACTGCGTGCCGGAATACGCGATGCGTTCCTCGAGAAGGGACGCGATGTCCTGATTCTTCTCATCTGCCTCGTACAGGGTGTTAAGCGCCCTTTTGCGTGCGGTTGATCGAGCCATTGCTGCCTGGATTCCTGTCTTGCCTCTGTGCTGAGCCTACGATGTCGCTGAGCCTACGGTTGCCGTTGCGCTGACGTTTCGCGCGGTCCGCGCAGGTCGGATCAGTTCTCGCGACCGACGTAGGAGCCGTCGGCGGTGTTGATCTTGACCTTGTCGCCCTCGTTGATGAACAGCGGCACCTGGATCTCGGCGCCGGTCTCGACGGTGGCGGGCTTGGTGCCGGCGTTGGAGCGGTTGCCCTGCAGGCCCGGCTCGGTGTGCGTCACGGTGAGGACCACGGAGGCCGGAAGCTCGACGGCGATCGGCGTGCCGTCGTGAGAGGACACGATGCAGTCGGTGCCCTCGAGGAGGTACTTCTCCTGGTCGCCGATGAGGGAGGCCGGAATCATGACCTGCTCGAAGGTGGTCATGTCCATGAACACGAGGTTGTCACCGTCGCGGTAGGAGAACTGGAGCGTGCTGTTGTCGACGGTTTCGAATTCCATCTTGATGCCGGCGTTGAAGGTCTTGTCGACGATCTTGCCGGAGATGACGTCCTTGATGGTGGTGCGCACGAAGGCGGGGCCCTTGCCCGGCTTCACATGCTGGAACTTGATGACCTGCCACAGCTTGCCATCGAGGTTGATGACGGAACCGTTCTTGATGTCATTGGATGTCTGTGCCACGTTTTCACCTATCAAATATACGGGTTGCGGAAAAATGCGTTTTTATTATGCCACGACCCCTAACATTTGCCCGCACGGGCGGTTTTCCGCATGATTGCGCCGGTTTTGGGGTGCGGGCGCGGATGCGGGGCGCGGTGCGGGCGCGGACGCGGGCGGCCTGGATGCATGCGCGGCCGCGGACCGTGCGCAGCGGGGATATCGTATGCCTCTCACAGCGCCGACAGCGCGTTCCACGCCACCGTCGACATAGCCGTGATATTCGCGCGCGCCACGGCGGAGTCGGGCACGCCGCTGCTGAAGATGACGAGCACGTAGTCCGTGGCGCCGCCCGTCCAGATAATCGCCGCGTCGTTCTCCACACCCGTGATCTCGCCGGTTTTGTTCGCCGTCACGGTTCCCGCGGGCACGCCGGCCGGGATCTTCCCGGTCAGCTGCTGCGCCTGGAGCAGCGCCATCATGCGTGCGCTCGCGTCGGCGTTCACGAGCGTGCCGTGGTACACCATCGACAGCAGGCGGCCCACGTCGTTCACCGACGTCTGCTTGCGGTTGGGGTCACCCGTCGGCAGGCCTATGAGCTCGGTCATGGCGGTGTCGGCGAAGCCCTGCGACGCGGCGAAGGCGTTCACGGCGGCGAGCCCCGCCTCCGCGCTGCCGCCGCCGAGGATCTCGATGAGGCTGTTCGTGTCGTCGTTCGAGCTCACGGTGATCATCTGCTCGAGGTGGTTCTTGACCTCGGGCGTGTCCGCGAGCGCGCCGCTTTCGATGGCCTGCTCCACGGCGGCCATGACGAAAAGCTTGATGACGCTGGCCGAGTATGTGCTCGAGCTGTTGATGCTTATCGAGTTGCCGTCGGCGAGGGTGGATGCGTACACCGACCACGTGCCGTCGTAGCCGGAGATCATGGAGTTGAGGTCGGTTTGCAGCCCGGCGAGGGCCGCCGTGGTGCGGGCAGTGAGAGCCGGATCGGTGGCGGGGGCGGCGGGGTTTGAGGCGACGGAGTCGGTGGGGTTCGCAGCGTCGGTTGCGTTCGCGGAGGTGGCATCGTCGGGCGACGCGGCGGCGCCATCGTATGCCATGGCATCCGCGGACGCGCTTGCCTCGGCCTGCAGCGCCGCGTTACGCGAGGCGCGCGCCGACAGGCCCAGACCCGTGGCAAGCACCATGGAAAGGCATACGATTGCCCCGGCGATGCGGAGCGAAAAGCCGTCTTCGCGCCAATGCGACGCATGCGCCGGCGTATGCGCCCCGGATCGGCGCCGATGTCGGGATTCGTCAGCCATCTGCGCCACCCTTTCGCCGCCCGCCCTGCGCGGGACTCCAATCTTCGACTGCATTATACGAACCGGTCCCCCACAATCCGCGCCGCCCGCCCTGGCTCCGGCGCCATCTCCGACTGCGCCAACAGTCAGTCTCACTGGCGGGCACAGTGCCACTGAGAAGCACTGTGCCCGGATCGGGTCGGGAGAATCGTGGAAGAGCGAGGCGGCCTAAGATGAAGCCGCGCCATCGGCGCACCACAACACCGTGCAACTAGGCACGCGCAACCAGGCGAACGCAACCAAGCACGTACATAACCACATCAGATGAGGCGGCATATGTCGGAACACACGCAGAACGAAACCCGGCCCGACGACGCTCCGCACCCGAGCCGCACCGATGCCACGCCGCACCCGCACCACGCCCGCCGGCGCATGACGAAGGCGCAGAAGGCGGACCGGGCCACGGACCGCAAGGCCAAGCGGTCCGGATACGAGCGCGGGTCGCGCAGCTATATCATGAGCCAGATTCGTGGGAAAGACACGTCCATCGAGACGCTGACCCGGTCGTATCTGTTCCGTCGCGGACTGCGCTTCCGCAAGAACGACCGGCGCTACCCTGGGCATCCGGATATCGTGTTGCCGAAATACCGCACGATGGTGTTCATCAACGGATGTTTCTGGCATATGCACGGCTGCGCGTCGAGCTCGGTGCCGAAGTCGAACGTGGAGTTCTGGACGGCGAAGCTCACGCGCAACAGGGATCGCGACGCAAGGCAACACGCCGAGCTCGAGGCGCAGGGGTGGCGCGTCATCGTGGTGTGGGAATGCGAGCTGAAAACCGTCGCCGCGCGCGAGAAGCGGTTGCGGCGTCTCTACGATGAGATCGTCGCGCCGCTCCCCTCGCGCGCAGACGCACCGATTCCTTCACGCGCAGATGCGCCGGAAAACCCGCCGGAAAACCCGCCGGAAGACGCACCGGCCGCCCGGAACCGCCCGAACTACTCGGACAGCGGCGCCGCGTAGGCCTCGCTCGCGGCGGCGAGCCCCTGCGTCATATCGACGGTGTGCCCCATGCGCGTCAGGGCGGAGCCGAGGCAGCTCAGCGCCGTGAGCACCTTCTCGAGCGTGGCGGTGTAGCCCATATGCCCGATGCGCATGAGCCTGCCGGCCTCCTGGCCGAGTCCGCCGGAGATATGCAGGCCGTATTCATCGTCGAGCATGCCGCGCAGCACGGTGTCGTCGATGCCTTCGGGAACCGTGACGGCGGTGACGGAGTTCGCCATGTTCTCGTCGCGGTCCACCCACAGGTCGAGCCCCATGCCGCGGATGCCGGCGCGACAGGCGCGAGCCGAGCGCATATGGCGGTCGATGACGTTCTGGCGCCCCTCGTCGTCAATGATGTCAAGCGCCGCCTTGAGCCCGTACAGCAGCGAGATGGACGGCGTGTACGGCACGTAGTCGCGCTCGAGCCAGCCGCGCCACGGCTTGAACGAGAGATACGAACGGTCGTAACGCCAGTCGTTCTCGTCGATGCGCTGCCATGCGCGGTCCGACAGCGCCACCAGCGACAGTCCCGGCGACGCGCCAAGGCATTTCTGCGTACCGGTCACCACCACGTCGCAGCCCCAGTCGTCGAATTCGAGCGGGCTGCCGCCGACGCCGGACACGGAGTCGACGATGGTGAGCACGCCGCGGCGATGGCATTCCTCGCAGATCTCGCGCAGCGGGTTCTCGGACGCGCTCGGCGTCTCGGAATGCACGAAGGCGAGCACCTTCGCGTCCGGGTGCGCGTCGAGCAGCTCGCGCACCTGCCCGATGGTGAACGACGTGTTGTACGGCGTCTCGACGTTCACCACATCTCCGCCCCAGCCGCGCAGCACCTTCTGATAGCCAGAGCCGTAGTAACCGGTAGCGAGGTTGATGCATACGTCGCCCGGCCGCACGAGGTTGTACGCGGCCATCTCCAGGCCGAGGATGGATTCGCCCTCGACCGGCAGCACGCGGTTCTTGGTGTGGAACAGCTCGCTCAGGTCGCCGCTGATCGACAGCAGCAGCTCGACGAAGTTATCGGTGCGGTGGTGCACCATCTGCTGCCCCATGGCGCGCAGCACCTGCGGGTAGACCGAGCACGGCCCGGAGGCCATCATGAGCTCGGGGATGCGTGTATGGAATGTGGATGGCATTGTCTCTCCTTTGGTTGTGCGGCGCGGTGGGCTCTGCGGCGCGGTGCGGCACAACGATTGCGCGACGCGGCGGGCAAATCGTAAAGCCTGCGCCCGCAAAACCTGCGCCCTCGAAACCTGCGCGCCAGGCGCCGTCAGCGCCCCGCCGCGATTTCCGCGAGCACGCGGCGCGCCGCATGCTCGTAAAAGGCCGCGCCGGTCGGAATGGACGCGTCGAGGCCGACGTACTTGGGCGAATGGATGTAGTGGCGGTCGTCGCGGCCGTTCGAGCCGATGAAGGCGAACACCACGCGCGTGCGCTTGCTGAACTCGGCGAAGTCCTCGCCCGGCATCTGCTGCACGATCGGCGCGAGGCGCGCGTATCCGCCCTCGCGCACGTCGTCGGCCACCGCGCGGCCGAGCGTGGGGTCGGACTCCATCACCACCTGCGGCTCGGGCCAGTCGATGTCGGCCGTGATGCCGTAGGCCTGCGCGATGGAGTTGACGATTGTGAAGAAGCGGTCATGCACGGTGCGTTCGTCATCGTCGGAGAACACGCGCGCGGTGCCGAGGAACTGCGCCTCGGCGGGGATCACGTTCCACACGGAGCCCGCGTGCACGCTCGTCACCGACACGACGGCCGGGTGCAGCGGCGAGATATTGCGGCTCACGATGGTCTGCAGCGTGGAGATCATGGTGGCCATCGCCTCGATCGGGCCGGTGCCGGATTCGGGGCGTGCGCCGTGCGAACCCTGTGCATGGAGCGTGACTCCAAAACGGATGGTGCACGCCATCATGGGCTTGTCGCCCACGGCGATCTCGTCGGGCGCGTAGTCGGGCATGTTATGCGCGCCGATGAAGGCGTCGAGCGGGCCGGCGCCTTGGTCGAAGCCGCCTTCGTCAAGCACCGTGCGAATCACCTCCTTCGCGCCGAGGCTCGTCTCCTCCGCTGGCTGGAACAGCACATCGACCGTGCCCGCGAGCGCGGCGCGGCTGGCCGGCGCGGCGAGGCGCGAGGCGGCGGCGATGAGGTAGGTCATGTGCAGATCGTGGCCGCATGCGTGCATGCGTCCCTCCACCTGGGAGCGCACGGGGACGTCGGCGATCTCGGTGACCGGGAGGCCGTCGATGTCGGCGCGAAGGCCGATATGCGGGCCGGGCTTGGCGCCGGTGATGCGCGCAACGAGGCCGGTGCGCAGATCGGGGGTGCTGAGCACGGGGATGCCGATCTGCTCCATGAGGCGCCTGAGGTATGCGGTGGTGGCCGTCTCATGGAAGCCCAGTTCGGGCCACTGGTGCAGGTAATGGCGGATTGCGACGAGCTGCTCGGGCGTGTAGCCGGTGGCCGGGTCGTAGGCCAGGGGGATATGCGTGTCCGGGTCGAGGAGCGCGGCGGTGGGGTCGGTCGGCGCCGATGCGGACGGCACGGGGTCGGTCAGGGCGGGGGCCCGCCCTGCGCTTTCTGCGGACGATGAATCATTGGTGCTGCTATAAGCCATAGGTCGCATTCCCTTCTGCTCCGTGAGCCGATGGTCCGGGCGGGACCGGAATCTACGCCCATATTAGGCATTTCGCCCCACGATGGCGCCATCGTGTTCGCCGCCGCCGGGGATCGTCGCCGGAGCCGGGCGCTCCTGCCCGGACGCTTTCCGAACGCGACGGGAAAATCGTGTTCCGGAAAAAGAAAAAGCGCGCGGACTTTCGACCACGCGCTCTTGGTGCCGGCGTTCCCCAACCCGGCACGTCTGACATGCCCCTGAGGGCTTTCTGGCGTTTTCACACAGCTGAATCCGGCGCGACGCGCCTTCGTGCGAAAACGATTACACCATACGGCACCCCGCGCGCCGGCCCGCCGACCGCTTTATATCGGCTAGTTATAGCCGCCCATAACCTCCGCGCCGGAGGGGAATCGTCTCCGGAAGACGTTCCGGACGAATCGTTCCGGAAAGGCAGGCATTCCAGGGAGGCCAGCGTTCCCAAGAGGCAAGCATTCCGCGCCATAATGGGGGCATGATCGATCACATCACATTGCATGTCAGCAACATCGAACGCTCCATCGCGTTCTACACGGCGGCGCTGGCGCCGCTGGGATACGTCCCGAAGGCGCATCACGAGCCGACCATCGGATTCGGCGTCGACGACGGCACGCCCCATAGCGACTTCTACGTCTCCCCACTCGAGCCCGGCCAACGCCCGCAGCCCACGCATATCGCGTTCCTCGCGCCGAGCAAGGAGGCGGTCCGCGCCTTCCACGAGGCGGCGCTCGCGGCGGGCGGCCGTGACAACGGCGCGCCGGGCCCGCGCGCCTATCACGAGGGCTACTGGGCGGCGTTCGCGCTCGATCCGGACGGCAATAACATCGAGGCCGTCGTCAACTGGTCCGGATACACGATTCCCACGGCCTGATTCACGTCACCGACCCGGGCTCGCGCCGTGGCAATCGGGGCACGCACCGTGGCAATCGGGCGCGCATCTGCGTCACGCACCCGATCCTACGCCGCCCAGCGCCGCCTCACCCCAGGCTGCGCATAATCACGATCGCCAGCGCAACAACCACCACGATCGCCGCGATCACGGCCGCGTTGATGAGCTTCCTGCGCCGTTCGCGATGCCGCCGCGCCTCGAGCTCCAGCGTCGGCACGGCCGCGCGGGCAAAGTCCACGCGGGTGCGCGCCGCCTCGAGGTCGTGCGTGTCGGCCTTGGCATCGGCCAGGTCGCGCTCGGCCTGCCGGATGGTGGAGATGTCGGCGCTGACGCGCTGCACGTTATCTTGGAAATTCGCCATGCGCTCCTCGTGGTTCCTGCGGGCGGACTCGAGGTTCTGCGCGGCGGTGACGATATTGGAGGCGAAAAGCCGCGCGTTCTGCTCGTCCTTCTCGTTGAACTGGATGAGCAGGATGTCATTGCCACTCGTCACCTCGATGAAGCGCTGCTCGGCGGCATCGTCGGACCCGCAGGCGCGCGCCGCAAGCTTGGCGGAATAGGTCCCGGCAATCGTGTTCGGATACGACAGGCTGTCGCGCATGGCGTCATGCGCGCCAAGGATGCGCGTGGCCGTGGCGTTCGGAATAAGCGAAAACAGCAGCCGCCCGTAGGCGATTGCGTCGATGTAGAGCGTGGCGCGGGCGAATTTGCCGACGGGCGCCTCGTATTTCGCCTTCTCGTCGTCGGCGAGCTTCTGCGCGGCGGACACGGCGGCGGCGTGGTCCTTCTTCGCGCGGTTGAGCGCGGATTCCGCGCGCTTGATGCCGTTCTGGTACTCGGAGTTGATGCGCTTGTATTCCTTGACGGCCTCGTCGTAGGCCACCATGTACTGCGAAGGCCCGGAGGGCTCGCTCTGCCGCGGGGCCGCCGGCGAGGCGGCTGCGGTCTCCTTCCAACGTTCGCGGTTCGACGATTCACGATTCGCAACGGGTCGCCGGGACGGTTCCGCAGCCGGCTCCCCAGCCGCCTCGCCATTGCTCACAGCGGTGAATCCGTTGGCCGCGCCCCAGTTGCGGCGCGGATTGCTGGATGCCGCCCCATGCGACGCATTCGCATCCGACGCGGCATCCTCGGCCCAGGCCGTCCTGCCCCCGCGACCCGCGGAGGGATCCGTGGTCCTGCTCATTTCTCCTCCATTCGACGTCTACTCGGATTGTACCGTGACGGCACGTTCAGGCGCATGGCCTTCCCGCGAGGCGAACCTGGCCCGCGTATATCATCGTCACGATAGAGTGGAAGCATGCGCATGTCGGCGCGCCCGGCGCGGCATGCCCCATCGTGCCCCAAGGAACGGAAGGATAACGATGTCCGAAGCACTGCAGGCCGGCCTGGCCGGTTTCGAAAGCTCTTTCCCCTCGTCGACGCTCGAACGCGCCCGCGACTACTGGCGCCGCGGCCTCGTCGAACCGGCGAAGGACGATGCCGGCGACGGCGATGCGCGCCGCATCATCGTGCATCGCGCCGACCTCGCGTACACCGTCGAGGTGACGGCGGGGGCCGACGGCCCGAGCGCCACCTGCACCTGCGCCGACGATACGACGCATGGCCTGGCCACGTCGGAATCGTCGGATGCCGCCGCCTCCGACACAGCCCCCTGCCGCCACATCGCCGCGGCCTACTACCTGCTGCGCGACGGCGAACCGCCGGAGCACACGGCTCCCGAAGCCGTCCAGGCGGCGCGCGACCTCGCCACCACACGCATGGCCGACATCCCCCACGAGATGTACGACGGACTGCTCGACGCCATCGTGGCCAAGCATGACTCGAGCTCGCTCGAGGGCACGGGCCCCGAATCGTTCACCCTCATCTGGACCACCGCCTGGGCCGACACCGCCGCCGACGAGGCACCGAGCACCGCCAAGCCGCTGTTTTCGAAAACCAAGGCGGAGCGCATCCTCAAGGACGCCCTGACCGACTTCACCACGCCCGGCGCCGACCAGACGAGCGAACAGAAGGCCGAACAGATGCGCTCCGTCCCGCTCGACAACGACTGTCCCCTGTTCACCACGGTCGGCTCCGTGGTGGACAACGCACTGCATTCCAGCGACTGGCTCAACGCCACGCGCAACCTGTGCACGGCCGTGCGCTTCCTGTGCGAGGTCAGCGAGATCTTCAACGATACGAAGGGCGCCGCGCGCTCCCATGTGCACGCGCTGATGCTGCCGATCTCGCGCTACATGACGTGGATGAGCGAGGAGGCCGCGCCGGACGTGAGCGGGCGCGCGCTCGACATGCTCACCACGCTGGGCTGCAACAAGCTCGTCATGCACATCATGTCGGGCGGCATCCCGATCTTCAGCTGCGCCCTGCCGTTCGCCCGCTGGGATGACACGAATATGTGGGCGTACGACATGCTCGAGAAGGCGGACGCGGCGCTGGGCACCGACACCAGCGAGGAAGCGTGCCAGGAGCGCGGCTTCGACATCGGGTGGTCGCGCGAAAGGCTGGCGATCGTGCGCCACGATGTCGCCGCCCTGTCGCACGATTCCGCGGCGCTCGAAACGCTGCGCTGCACGAACCCGACCGACGTGAATCTGCAGACGATCGACCTGGCCAGCGCCGTGCTCACCGGCGACGTGGACGCGGCGCGCGAAACGCTCAGCGCCATCAACAAGGAGAACCAGCCCAGCGTGGAGCTGACGCGCAAGGCGAACCAGTCGCTGCTGATGTCGCTGAACATCGCGCAGAACAGCGAGCTCGGCATGAGCGGATGGCTGGGCATGACCGAGGCCGTCATCCAGATGGGGCACGATACCGAGGCACTCAAGCAGCTGTATACGAATAACATCGCGAACGCCACGGTGAAGCTCGGCATCCGGTACGTGCCGCGCATGCATCAGCTTGTCGGCAACGACGCGTGGCCGGCCACGCTGGCGGAGCTCAAGCGCGTGTGCGGCCGCCAGCTCGTGCAGCGCCACGCGATGCTCGACAACGTCAACCAGCAGCTCGCCCAGCAGAAGAAGAAGCCGGTGCCGCCGGTGGCTCTGCGCAACCCGGCCTACGAGCTGCTCATCATCGAGTCGCGCGATTCCGACGAGGCCCTGGCCTACGTGCGCACGACCGGCGCCGTATCCAAGGAGCTGCTCGACATCATCGGTCTGCGCCATCCCGACGATGCGGTCGATATCTCGAACAAGCTGCAGGAGGCGCAGAAGGCCCGCGGCGAGAAGCCGACGAACCTCATCGATTCGAAGGAGTACGACCTCATCGCCGAATCCGACGCCGCCCAGGACGCCGTCGACGCCATCATCCACCCTCGCAAGCACTAGCGCCCGGTAGCACTAGCGCCCGGTAGCGCAGATGCAACCAAGCGCCCCGCCACTTTCTCCTCCCCTCTGTAACAATGTGATGGCTTGCGGACAATAATGAGCCCGAAAGGACCGATTTCGCCTCGAAAATGTCCGTAAACCATCACATTGTTTTGTGGGAGCCTGTGACTGCCTGGAATCAGTTCCGGAAGCCGGGGTTGGGGACGGAGCCGGAGGCGGGAGCAGTGGGATAGGCGGAACCGTAGGCGGAGGCGGGCCGCTGGGCCGCGTTCCACAGGATCTGCGCCGCGTCGGTGGGATCGTCGGGACGCGGGGCGTGGGAATCGTAGACGTACTGCGGATGCCACGCGCCGGACGCGGGTTCGGGCCTCCACGTCTGCTCGGGCGCGCCGCTCCACGATGACGTCCACGATGGCGCCTCCGTCCGGCCGATGACGCCATGCGCACCGACCGTGCCAGCGCCAGCGTGCCCCGCCGCGCCGGCGCCAGCGACGACAGTCCCGCCGACGAATCCGCGGCCGTCCGCCTCGCCGTTCATATCCACCACCCGCGCATACAGCTCGTCATCGTCACGCAGCGCCGCGGCCTGGGCGCTGAGGAACGCGCGCACATGCCACTCGTCCTCGATCGGCGCGAGGCCTTTGAGCGGCACGCCGGCCTCGCCCGGGTACACGCCGCCGCCCGTGCCGATCACCGGCCGCAGCCCGGCACCCGCGCCGAGAAGCCGCCCAAGCCCGTCCACAAGGAAAATCCACACGGCCGGCAACACGCAGTCCCAGACCGCAGGCACGAGCACGGCGCGCAGGCCGCCCGTGGCACCGCTTCCCAGAATCGACGACAGATCCACCGCCAGGATGCCCGAGGGCATCATGAACGCGAACTGCACGATGGCCGCCATCAGCAGCATCACCAGCGGGGCCTGCCATACGGTGGACATGCGCGCGGAGTCGCGGTCCACGCGGTAACGTCCCGCCGCACGCAGCACGAGGTACACGGTGAGCAGCACGAACGCACCGAACACAACCCAGGCGAACCACGAATACTTGAGCCACGAGAACGATCCCAGGCCCGCGCCGGCGCGCAGCTCGGCAAGCGCGTCGTGGCCTTGGGCCGACGGCAGCGACGAACCCTGCGTCAGTGAAGAAGACACCCCGTACGGAGTCGACTCCGCGAACTGCAGCGTGACGCGCCCGAAACAGCACACGAGCATAAGGTACAGCATGACGGACGGCAGCAGCGGCGCGACGCCCGACCATGCGCCGAGGGGCTCCGCTGCAATCCAGGCGGCGGGCACGTCGCCTGGATTGCTGACGATGCCCGAGCTTTCGGCCCCGATCGACATCGTCATGAGCAGCGAGTACGGGATGCTCGCCACGCCGAACAGCAGCAGCGAGAACACGATGCCCTCGCCCAGCGTGCGCAGGTAGCCGCCCTGGCGATGCAGCCAGCGCCACGACGCGGCGAAGACGCCGCGAGCCCCGGGCGCACGGTTGCCCAGGAGCATGCCGAGCGCGGCGCCGAGCGCGGCCGTGAGGAAGGCAAGCAGGCAGCTGCGCGGCGTCAGCGCCGTGTATGTGGATGTGATGATGGACATGTAGTCCTTGTTATGCCGCCCGGTGCCCGCGATGATGGCGAAGGCGGCGAGCGTTACGAGGCCGCATCCGAGCCCGCAGGCGGGGACGGTCCAGCGCTGGCGCCGCCCATGGCCGGAGCGCGCGAACAGGTAGGCGCCGAAGGCCGCGGCGATGACCATGGACAGGCCGACGATTCCCATGGAACCGACGATCTCGCCCTTGCCACTGCCGCCGTAACCGAAGAATCCGATTTCGAGGCCGAGGTCCCACGACCCGCCCATGCCCATGGCCATGACGATGCCCACAAGCGTCCAGACGCTGGGCGTGACGGTGCTGGCGATCTCATTGCGCTGGCTTTGCGAAAACATGCCGTCCGATGACGACGGGGCGTCCGACAGGCCGGGCACCTGCGCCATGACGTAGCGGGCGAAGCTGGACACGCTGAGCGCGTCGAAGATCATCGTCAGAAGGGTGAAGGCGAGCGCCGCGGCGATGGCAAAGGCGGCGCCCATGAGGGCGGCCGAGACGACCGTGCGGGCCGCTCGCGCGCCGACGCTGCGAAAACGCGGCTGGTGCAGGGGCTGCACGGCCTGCGGTGGCAGGGGTTGCGCCGCCTGCGGCGGCATGGCATACGATGACGCCGCCGCCTGACGCGGAGGCGTGCCCGATGGCATGGCGAGGCGCATGGTGGGCTGCGCGGCAGGCCGCGACGTAGCCGCTCCCCCGGCGGGCTGCGGCGCTCCGCATGCCGGGCACAGCGGGGCTGTGTCCGGCACCATCGCATAGCATCGTTCACACTGGTGCATGTCTCCCCCTTATTGCCTGTTTCTCCGTTGTTTTGTCTCAGTTGCCTTGTCTCTGTTGCCTTCTATCGTAGCGGCCCTGCGAAGCGTGGCCGCCTCTACGACAGCAGGCGCAGCACGTCGCCGCGCGTGAGGGCGCCGACGCCCGGCACCGCGTCGTTCGGCAGCATGGGGCCGAACGCGGGATCGGCCATCGAGGCGTCGGGGTTCGTGAAGGTGCGCGCGAGACGTCCCTTGCGCTCCTGCATCTCGTGCACCCGTTCCTCCACGGTGTCGGCGGCGATGACCTGATACACGTCCACGTCGCGCGTCTGCCCGATGCGGTGGGCGCGACCCGTCGCCTGGTCCTGCGCGGCGGAGTTCCACCACGGGTCGGCGTGCACCACCACGGAGGCGCCCACGAGGTTCAGGCCCGTGTTGCCCGCCTTGAGCGAGACGAGCATGACGGCGGCGCCCTTCCCTGCGTTGAACGCGTCGGCCAGCTCCACGCGCTTCTTCTTGGGCGTGGAGCCGACGAGCGACTCGTGCGCGATATCGGCCGCATCCAGCGCATGGCCGATGATGTCGAGGAACGACGTGAACTGCGAGAACACGAGCACGCGCCGCCCCGAGTCGACGCTCGATCCCACGATGTCGACGATGGCGTCGAGCTTGGCCGACGACGCCGGGGCATTGTCATACACGAGGCGCGGATCGCAGCAGATCTCGCGCAGGCGCGTGAGCTCGGCGAGCACGGGGATTCCGGCGCTGGATTCGTCATCGTCGGGCTGGCCGTCGAGCATATCGCGCAGCCTGCGCTCCTGCGCCGCGTACAGCGTGCGCTGCTTGCCCTCGAGATGCACGCTGACCGTGGTCTCCAGGCGCTCGGGCAAGTCCTTGAGCACCTGGGACTTGAGGCGGCGCTTGATGAACACGCGCGCGATCGCCTGCAGGCGCGCGGCCTCGGGGCAATCGTTCATGCCGTCCTCCATGGCCTTCGCGATCGGCAGCTCGTAGCGCGCGCGGAACGACGAGTAGCTGCGCAGCAGGCCGGGCATGAGGAAGTCGAAGATGCTCCACAGCTCGCTCAGGCGGTTCTCGATAGGCGTGCCGGTCAGCGCGAAGCGGTGCGAGGAGTCGATGCGCTTGACGGCGTGCGCCACCTTCGTGCCGGGGTTCTTGATGTACTGCGCCTCGTCGAGCACCATGACGTTGACGTGCACGCCCTCGTATTCCTCGATGTCGCGGCGCAGCAGGTCATACGATGTGATGACGATGTCCGGCGTGTTGTCGGCGGAGGCGGCAGCGGCAACGTCGTCGGAGGAAGCGCTGTCGGCAGCGCCGGCGGAAGCGGCAGCAGAATCGTCGGAAACATCGTAGTGCGCGGCGCCCGCGGCCTGCAGCTCGTCGATAACCCTGCGCCTCTGCGTTTTCGTACCCGCCGCCGTCTCAACCCTCAGCCCGGGCACGAACTTGCGGCATTCGGCCTCCCAGTTGTACACGAGCGAGGCGGGGCACACGATCAGCGCCGGCCCGTCCCCGCGCCGCGCCAGGATCATCGCGAGCGTCTGGATGGTTTTGCCCAGGCCCATCTCGTCGGCGAGGATACCGCCGAAGCCTTTGTCATACAGAGTCTGCAGCCACTGGAAGCCCTCGACCTGATACGGCCGCATCGTGCCGTTGAGTCCCTCGGGCACCGCGTACGATTCGGGGTCAATCGCATCCATGTCATGCACGTAGGCGCGGAAGGACTCGTCTCCCTCCACCTCGTCGCCGTAGGCCGCAAGCACGAAGGCCTGCGAGGCGGGCAGGTCCACGGCTCCCGAAGACAGGCGCGACGCGGACAGGCCGATGTCGTCGGAGATCTCGTCCAGATGCCCGAGCGCCTCCTCGGTCTGCTGAGAGGCGAGGTCGATGATGTCGCCGTTGCGCAGGCGGTGGAAGCGCCGCTTCTTGCGGTAGCTCGCCAGCACGCCGGCCACCTCGTCGCTGGGGATCTCGTCGGCCAGCGGCGTCACCTCCAGCAGGTTCGAGCGCATCGTGACGCCCAGGCGGATGGCGCCGGACGGACGCGGCACGATGCCGTCGAAGGCGGGCGTCGCGTACACGGTGCCGTATTCGTGCAGGGCCTTGAGGCCGTAGCGCATGAGGAGCATGATCTGCTCGTCGTCCCGGTCCTCGATGAATCCGATGCCCTGGCCGTTCCTGTCCGGGAAAAGACGGTCGACGAAGTCCACGGCGTCCTTCTCGGCCGGCCGATCGCGGCCCAGATCGCGACCGGGGTCGTCGAACTCGCGGTCGGCGTGCATCGTGCCCTGGTCGGGCAGCAGCTGCACGGTGCCGTTCGGGTAACCGGCCACAAGCTCGCAGGTGATGCCTTCATCGGTGCGGTCGAGGTAGAACGAGACGTCCGGGTCCTGCGGGCGCAGCGTGGCGTCCGGGTCCTCGAGGCGCGGAACCGTGATATGCATGCCGGCGGATTCGAGACGCGGCAGGACGACGGAGACGAAGGCCGGCCAGTCGGCGGATTCCACGTAGGCGCGCTCGGTGCCGCACATCATCTCGATGACGTCATGCTGCGCGGCGAATTCGGGCGAGCAGCGGAAGAACGCAAGCTGCCCATCGGTCTGCGGCGAGGCGAGGAGCACGTAGGAACTGCGGGCGCCGTGCACGAAGGAGCGGACGATGGCCCCTCCCCCGATCGACACGCCGAGCGGATGGTCCGCCTCGACGTCGACGATGCGCTCGCGGGTCTGCGGCACGAACACCTGGGCGTTATGCGAATCGATGATGGAAACCGCGAAGAACAGCGCCGGGTCGCCCTCGAAGATCGGTATGTCCGTCACGCCGCCGGAATCGTCGGGCAGGCGTACGGCGATCTCGTGGCCAGGAAGGGGCGCGTCGGCGCGCGCGGCGGCTGGCGCGGAAGGCGCGGTTGCGGCGGCCGCATCGTGCTGGCGTTCGATCGCCGCCATATTGCTCGCCTCGTTGTCGCGCGCGAGGCCGAACGGGGTCTTTCCTCCCGCGAAAACGGGCATATACGCCCAATCGACGGGCACGTGGTCGGTCGGCAGCGGCGCAAACATGTCGAGCAGCTCGCACAACTCGCTGTCGCTCAGCTGGGCCTGCTTCTCGAATCCGAGAAGGTAGTTGTCCGCGTTGTACATGCCCGTCATGATGATGCGGGTACGCGTATCGCGCAGACGCGTCAGGTAGTCGAGGAAGGCGCGCGCCGGCGCGTCGAACAGTTCCCGGTCGTGTACGAAGGCCAGGCGCTTTCCATAGGTGGCGAAACGGCTGTCGCGCACGGCCACGACGAAACGATTGAGGCTTGGCACGACGTAGTTGGCGTCGCCACAGGCCAGGCGCGCCGACAGCTCCCAGCCGCCCGGTGTCTGCTGGACCTGCGGTATCAGGCGCACCGATCCGGGAGTGGGAACGACAGGCTCCGCGCCGCGACGCTTGGGCTTTTTCGTCGCCACAACGGCCGGTTCCTCATCGGCGTCGTTGATGTCCTTCGTGGATTCGCGGATCGCATCGATCTCGCGCACGGCCTCTTCGCGGGCCTTGCGGCGGGCTCCCGTGCGGCGCGACTCCTCGCCGATAAGCATGGAGCGCACGTCGGTGGATGTACGGCGCGCAGGAGTCGTCTTGGGAGCGGGTGCCGCCGAACCGCCATCGTCGACCTGGAAGGCGCGGGGCCTCAGCATGAACCAGTAGCTCAATGCGGCGATATGCTTGCAGACCACCGGATGCAGGTCCTGCCCCGCCTGGTCGTCCGTCGAGGACATCATGTGCCGCGCCTTCGATCCGAAGGCGGAGGTGCCGGAGAAATCATCATCGGAATCGTCGAAATCCCCGTCCCAGCCGGCGGTGCTGCGGGATGCCGCGCGCTTGAGGCGAGCAGCCTCTTCGGCGAGGAAGTCCCTGCACTCGCAGTGGGTGTCGATAACCGTGCACACGCCGCCGAGAACGGAGGCCGTGAGGCCGACGAGGCATGTGTCGGCACTGCCGGTATCCTTCGGGTCCTCGGCGGGCACGAGGCCGCTCAAATGGATGAGCGTGGCGCGGGTGCGGCTGTCTCGCGACACGCCGATCGCCAGGGAATGCCCCTTGCCGCTGCCGTTCCACGCGATGACACGGCCGCGCTCCGCCACCTTCTGGTGGGCGATGCTCCTCACGGCGTCGACGATTGCGAACGCGACACCGCCGTCGATGCGCGATGCCTCGCGATTGTACAGTCGCGTGAAATCTCCCATTCACAACTCCTTGATGTCGTCTGTTTCGATTCGTCCGTGCCTGTGACGCCGGTATCTGTGACGCCGGTATCTGTGAGCCGGTGTCTGTGAACCGGTGTCGGCGGTGCCGACGCAGCGGTTTTGCCGATTCTCATCGTGACGGGATCCTGGCGGAATCCTGACAGAACCGGCTGCCGCCGTTCCCGTCCGGCGCGCAGCCGGTCCGTTCGCTGGTTTCGATTCTGGTATCGCCGCCCGTTCCCCTGTCAGGGCGTGCGTGGTACGCGTTCGTCGACGGGCGCGGGATCGATCGTGATGCGGCTCGCGCAGAACACGCTCACGATGACTCCTGCCTTCCCGGGATTCCGGCATGTGGTTTTCCAGCATAGAAAAACTCCCCGAAGCGCGGGGGCTCCGGGGAGCAATTCCTACCGAATCGGCTTATTTGCAGCATATCGCGGCTCCGTCATCGGCGTGTCGCGAATTGCGCGCCGATGACGCTAGGCAGTCGGCTGACCGCCCTGACCCGGCTGCGTATACGTCGGCTGCGTGTACGTCGGCTGCGTATACGTCGGCTGAGCTGCCGTCGGCTGGGCAACGGTCGTCTGGGCATAGGCGGCCTGTGCAGGCTGCGCGGCATACGCGGCGGGCTGCTGGTAACCTTGCGCCGGCGCGGTTCCCGCAGTCGGCTGCTGGTACGTCGGCTGCTGGTACGTCGGCTGCTGGTACGTCGGCTGCGCGGCTGCATACGATGCACCCGCCGGCGCGGCGGCATACATCTGCGCAGCGGGGGCGGCGGCCGGAGCGGCGCCGTCCACAGCCACGGCACCGCCCAGCGCGATGCTGTACAGCGGGCTGTTCGGCGTCATGATGGCCGTTCCCAGTGTGCGGGACAGCGCCTCGACGATGAACACGCAGGCCGGAAGCGTCAGGATGATAAGCGGGCTGATCTTGAATGTGAGCATATTCTCGGCATTCAGACCAGGGAAGACAAGCCAGTAAACAAGCGCGATGCCGCAGGTGACGGCGGGCGCCTGCCAGCTCTGGTCCCATCCGGCCTTCGCCGGGTCGTACTGGTTGCGCACCGCCTCGCGCAGTGCCACATAGACAAGTGCTAGAACCAGGCACACCAGCAGCACCCACGGCACCCACGAGAACTTGGACACCGCGTCATTGATCTCGTCAGCGTCGGAAATCCCCTTGAATTCCTTGTGGTTCTTGCTCATGAACCAGCCAAAGTCGATCGTACCGTCCACTACGCCGCTTAGCGAGTAGGATATGCCCGCGAAGCTGGCAATGACAAGCAGATCAACCACGAGCGTGCCGAAAGTCGTCAGAATGATGATGGCGAACAGCCATGCGATCGCCTGGGCTTCAGTGCCATCGCTCGAATCGTAGCTCCTGCCCTTGAACTGGATGACGAGCAACGTCACAAAGCCCAGGACGGCGAAGACTGCGAAGACGAATTCGAAGAACTCGACGAGCGTGCGCTGCCATCCGCGCGCGTGACGGCGCCACTGACGGCATGCCAGGAAGACGTTCGCCTCCTCCTTATGCGATTGCGCGAGAGCGAAGCCGGCGAGCTCGCCGAGCAGAACGAAGATGAAGACGGACAGGAACGTGTGCGCCGTGGCGAACGTCACGGTCACGTCCTCGGTGGAGACGGCGGAGATGGCGCCCAGAATCAGCGAGACCAAACCGCTGGCGACGGCGCCGATGACGGAACCGAGCAAGCCGGTCCACACAACCTTGAACGCGCCCTTGCGCGCCAGCAGGTAGACGCCGAATGCGGCGCCGATTACCATGCCGATGGCCGGCAGGCCGATGGCGGAGAAATTCTCGGTCATCGAGATGGGGCTTCCCGACGCGGAAGCATGCAGGCTGCCGCCTAGCCCGATGAGAAGAAGCCACAGGAAGCTCTTCGAGCTGAAAGCGGCTTCCTCGTCGCTGGAGAAAGACATGATGTCGCTGACCGCGGAGGAGGCGTCAGGCGAGAAGATTTTCAGGAAAACCAGCGTAACAAGCGCCATCGCAACGACCGCGGCGAAGGCGATGCCGACGCCGGCGAAGATGGTCTGCCATATCAGTGGGCTCTTCATATCCGCCTGGAGCCTGAGTGCGGCCTCGCTGGTCTGCCTCGGAGTCTGCTGCACGTACTGCTGCGGCTGCCCGTACTGAGGCTGGGCGTACTGCGGCTGACCATACTGCGGCTGGGCCGGCTGCTGCGCAAATTGGGGCTGAACGACGGGCTGTGCCGCCGACTGCGCAACGGGCTGCTGCGCATAAGCATACTGTGGCTGGGCCGCCGGCTGCGCATACTGAGTCTGCGCGACGGGCTGCTGCGCGTACTGCTGCTGGGCCGCCTGGGCCGAATCGACAGCAATCGTCTGCTGGACGGACTGCGCATACTGGGGCTGGGCCACCGGCTGCGCAACCGCCTGCTGGGCGGACTGGTCCGTGGCCTGCAGCGGCTGCTGGTATGCAGCGGCCTGCGCCGCATCGGGCGCCTGCTGCGCTGCCTGCGTCTGTGTTGCCTGAGTCTGTGCGACGAAGGCCGTCAGGTCCTGGCCGCACGCAGGGCACACCTGCGCGCCCAAGGGTGCCACGTTACCGCAATAAGGGCAATTCATGGAAACTCCCTTCTCGTTTCGTTCTTTCTCGAATCGTTTTCTCTCTCCAGATCACGCACCGGGCGCAGTGAATACGCCGTGCCCGTGGGATCCCCATCCGCCCTGCATCATCACCCGTCCCTGGGCGGCAACACTGACCGAATAATGCCATGATACAACCGCGACACGCCGGCGCCCATGCCATTCCCATCGCATAACCGCCGCATAACCCTCCGGTCATCGTCGCATCGTACACAGGCCGCATCGCATGAAGTCCGCATATGCCATACACCGGTCCATCGTCACGCCAGCACGGCGACCATCGGCTTTGCCCTGACACCCCGTCATCGTTTCCCTCCCACTCTTCACGCAACTATTCCCAACATCGCGCTTTCTCCCGGCCACAGTGCCTCTCACTGGTCGACACAGTGCCAGCGAGAAGCACCGTTGGGGCGCGGGATCAGTTGGCGGATCGCTGGGTCGGAGGAATCGAGGCCGGAGAGATCGGCGCCGACTGACCAGACGCCGGCTGAACTGGCAACACCGGATCAGCACTCGTCTGAGCAACACCTGCCTGGACCGGCATCACCGGAACCGCACCCGCCTGAACCGCTCCCGGCTGAGCCGGAATCTGCTGGAAACGGACCTGCTCCTGGGCGTATTGCGCGGGATCGACGGTCTGCTGGATCACATGCCGCATTCCCGGCACAACGCGATACACATCCGACGACGCATACTGCCACGACGCAGCCGCGTTGCCCACCGCACCCGACGCATACCCCGTGCCCTGCGCAATAGACGCACTCCCCGCTTCCTGTGCGGCGTTGAAACCGGCGGGCATGGGGCGCAGCACGGCCGTGCGCTCATATCCGCTGACCGGCAGCTCGCGGTACGCCCCGCCCGCACTCGGCCCGGAGACCGGCTGCGATGCGGGCTGCGGCACGAAGGCCGGCTGCTGCATCGGCTGCGATGCCACGATTGCCGGCTGCGCAATCGTCTGAACGGCGGGCTGAATCGTCTGGGAGGCGGACGCCGCAACCGGAGCCACAACCTGAGCCGCAGGCATCGTAGGTGCCGCCACAACAGGCGCCGTCACCCCGGCCATCGCCGGCCCAGCCGCAACAGGCGCCGCCTCCTTCGCCGCCCGCTTCATCGCAACGATATCGTCCCATGTCAGGTCACGCACGGCACTTCCGCTCGCGTCATCCACCGCCACCGCGCCGCGGTGCGCGAGGTTCCACAGGGCGCGTGACGAACGGACCGCGGGCGCCGCCACGGTACGCGCCAGCAGGCTCACGATGGCAAGGAACGCAGGCACCATAAGAATCACGATCGGATGCACCGCGAAGAATCCGGAACTGTTCTCGGCCGTTGCGCCAAGCGCACCGCCGGCCGCACCATCCAGTGCACCGCCGGCCGCACCGGCGCCGGTTCCCGCCCCCGCATCGAAGGTCTGAGTGAAGCTCACGCCGCGGAACAGCGCCCAGAGCACAGCCGTCACGGCAAGCGCCACAAGCAGGCCGATCCAGCAACCGGTCCAGCCGGTGTCATCGCGGTCGCAGCACGCGCGGGCGGCGGCGCGCAGCGCCAGCACGCACGCGCCGGCCACGAGCAGAACGATCGTCACGATCGCCGCCACTCGCACCCACGCCGCCATACCGTCGGCACCGCCGAATGCTCCACCGAAGGCGCCGCCAGACGCCCCGTCCGCGCCACCGAGTGACGGCACGAAAGCGTCAATCCAGCTGCTGCCGGTCAGCGACATCGTGGTGTCATGTCGCGTCGCGCCGACACCGAGCGAGTAATCGACGCCCTTGCCGAGCATCAGCCCGAGCGCCATCATCACGAAGGTGCCGGCATACGATGTCACCACTGCGATGGCGAGAATCGCGGCGGTCGCGTTGATGCCGGGAAGAAGAAGGTTGGAGTCGAGGCTGGTTCCTGCGCCACCTGCCCCGCCTGCGCCGCTCGCGCCGCCGACCCACGCCGGATCGGCGAGCAGGCATCCCGCCAGAAGCGCGTTCGGCCACAGCGACACCCGCCCGCCGGACGCGGACTCCACCAGCGCGCGCACGGCCACGGCCGCATATGCCACGCCGAGCACAACGGAAACGATAAGCAGGAACCGCCCCGTTTCGACCAGCGTGCGCGACCATCCGCGCGCGTGACGGCGCCATGCGCGCAGGGCCGGGAACAGGCCGTCCTGCCCCGCGCCCGCGCGGCTGCAGGCGAGTGTGAACGCGACGGCGGCGCCGAGCCCGGCGAGGAGGGCGGCGCGTAGTGCAAGGTATCCGGCGTCGCAGGAGACGGCGATGGCGGAGATGTCGAGGTTGGAGAAGCCGCCGGCGGCCGCACCATCGCCCGCGGACGCTGTGCCGGCGCCTGCGTCGGCTGCGAGCACGCCGTAGGCGCCGCGCAACATGCGAGTGGCGCCGGCGCCGCTCGCGGCCGCCATCGCCGCCGCGAGCGCCGCGCCGATGGCCGCGGTTGCGACCGTGCCCACGATTGCCCCGGCGCGCGAGGGCGCCGCATGCCGCGCCACGCGGTAGGCGCCCACGGCGGTTCCCACGGCGAGCGCGATGCCGGACAGTCCGAGCGATGACATGGCGGTGGCGAGTGTGGCCGCGCCGACATGCGTAGTGAACGAGGCGCCGAGCCCGAACGTGTTGAGAAGCGCGAAGGAGCCCAGGAGCGACGCGCCCGCGTCGGCGCGGAGGGCCGGCGAGCAGTTCGCCGCAATCACCCAGATGGGCAGCGCCACGATAAGGCTGACAAGCAGGGCGAACAACGCGCCCAGGCCGATGCCGGCAAGCGCGGGGAGGATGGCGCGCCCCGCGACTCCACGATGCGAGGCGTCGGTGCCGGTATCTGCCGGCGCGGCGGGGTTCGCGGCATCCGGACGATTGCGGTGCATGCCGGTGATGTCGAGAAGCGGCGTGAAATCGGTGAAACGGCTGACACCGTGCAGGTTGTGGACCGTGTCCGGCGACTGGGCGGACGATTGGGCCAGTGACTGGACCGGCGACGGGGCCGGCGACGGGATCTGCGCCGCAGCCTGGACGGGTGTCCGAGCAGGAGCCTGAACGGCGGCCGGAGCGGGCACGGACATTGCAGCGGGCGCGGATACCGCGGGCGGCGCAGGAGGCGCGGGCGCGGCTGGCTGCGGCTTCGGATCGTGACGGAACGCTGCGGAACGGAACGTCATGTCGCCGTCGGTCTGCGGATCGAGTACAAGGCCGAGGTCAAGCGGCGCAGGCTCGCGATACGGCATATCGAGGAATCGTGTCTGAAGTGTGGGAACGCAATCATCGTCGGCGTCATCGTACGGAGAAGCCGGCGCCACGCCCGCGGGCGTCTGCGCCACCGCGGACACGACATCCGACGCACCGGAACCCGACGTGCCAGGAACGCTGAGCGCACCGGCTGCGCCCATCGTATCGGCGAACGCAAAGCCGCACTGCGTGCAGAACCTCGCGCCGTCGGAACAGATCGTGCCACATTGCGGGCAATACATAACCCTTCTCCTGATCTCTTTCGCATTCCCCGCGCGCCGGGCGGCGGCCGTCGCATGCCCGATCCCAATCCGGGGTACCCGCCCATCCTACAACCATCCGTCGCATATTCCCCTGCCCGTCCTATCCGATGGTCAGGAGGATGTGCAAGGAGACGCTGGACAATGACGGTACGGCCTGCGTACAGAAATCACCGTTTTCCAGGCGAAAACTCCCCGAAAATATCCGCAAGCCGTACCACTGTTCCCGAAAAGACATCAGTCAGGCAGCATATCGAACACCTGCGGAGGGGGTATTTGCGGGTTTGTGGGGTCCTTTTTCGGGGGTGGGCCGAGTATACAGGGCCCGAAACCGTTGAAACTACGTCGTCGTGTCGCCGCTCCGGACCCCACAAACCCCGAAATACAGTCCGGCTCCTTTCTCGAACACGCCCCGGCCACTGAAGAACCGCAGAAACAAGCCATTTTCGCATGACCCGCCACGGAACCGGAGGGTGTTTCCCCGGGAAATCGGAGACTGAGGCACGCAAAACAATGGTACGGCCTGCGTACAAAAATCACCGTTTTTCTAGGCGAAAACGCCCCGAAAATGTACGCAGGCCGTACCGCTGTTATTGTGGCGGCGCCACAGTTCCCGAAGGTGTGGCGCCGCCGGCACTCACGCCGCCGTCACACGACGGCGCAAGCCGTCACAAAAGCGCCATGCACACGAAGTCGAGGATGAACAGCGCCGCGACCACCCAGATCACCGCGGAGACCTCCTTCGCCTTCTTCTTGCACGTCATCACGATGCAGTACGTGATGAAGCCGCCGGCGATGCCGTACGAAATCGAATACGAGTATGCCATGAACACGGCGGCGAAGAGCGCAGGAATCGCCTCCTCGATGTTGTCCCAGGCGACTTCCTTGAGGCTCGACGCCATCATGCAGCCCACGATCACGAGCACGCCTGCGGTCGCTGCGCTCGGCACGGCGGAGATCAGCGGCGACAGGAAGATCGACAGAATGAAGCACAGCGAGACGACCACGGAGGTCAGGCCCGTGCGTCCGCCCGCGCCGATACCCGCCGCGGACTCCACGTAGGTGGTGGTGTTCGAGGTACCGAAGATGGAGCCGATCGACGTGGCGATCGAATCCGCGAACAGCGCGCGGTCCATCTTCGAGCTGAATCCGGAGCCGTCCTCGAGCGCCTTCTCGTCCTCCTCAGAGAAGATGCCGGTGCGCCGGCCGGTGCCGATGAACGTGCCGATGGTGTCGAAGGTGTCGGACATCGAGAACGCGAAAATCGTGACGAGCACAAGCGGGATGCGCGCCGGGTTCGAGAACAGCGCCGGGAATCCCTGCGCCGTGAAGATGGCGCCGAAGGTGGTGGGCAGCTGCGAGAACGCCTCGCCCACCGACACGGAGTTCGCCATGCTCGTCAGCCCCATCGGAATGCCGACGAGGGCCGTGATGACGATGGTGAGCAGCAGCCCGGCCTTCACCTTGGTGACGGTGAACACGATGGCGAGCAGCAGCCCGATGAGGAACAGCCACAGCGTGGGCGTGTTCAGCGTGGCGAGCCCCGGCGTGGCGCTGATGGCGCCGCCGTTCGCGGCCGCGGCCGGGTCGCTCGGCGTGAACTGGATGAATCCGACGTTGAGCATGCCCACATACGCCACGAACAGGCCGATGCCCGCGCCGATGGCGTTCTGCAGCACCGGCGGGATGGCGCGGATGATCATCTTGCGAATCTTCGTGACCGTGATGATGATGTTGATCACGCCGCACAGGAACACCATGCACAGCGCCTCCTGCCAGGTGAAGCCCAGCCCGAAGCAGACGGTGTAGGTGAAGAAGGCGTTGAGGCCCATGCCCGCCGCCTGTGCATACGGGACGTTGGCGAACAGGCCCATGACGAGCGTTCCGATGACGGCCGCGATGATGGTGGCGAGGAACACGCCGCCCCATGGCATACCGGTTTTGCTCAGGACCTGCGGGTTGACGACGATGATATACGACATCGCGAAGAACGTGGTCAGGCCGGCGGTTATCTCGGTGGATACCGTGGTGCCGTTCTCCTTGAGATGGAAGAACTTCTCCATTGCTCTTGGCTCTCCTTGGGGTTGGCGGCCCCGGGCCGGGCGGTCCGTGGCCGGTGCGGATACCTGGCGAGGGCCGCACGCCGCCGCGGGGCCCAAGTCCTGCATTCGCCGCCGACACCCCCGCCAAACACGTTCACCCTATCACGCGTGGAAGTCACGTCCGTGCGGTGCGGCAATCACAGAACGACACCCTCCAGGGCGAGCAGACGGCGCTTGCGATCAAGGCCGGCGGCATAGCCGGTCAGGCTCCCGTCCGCGCCGACGATGCGATGGCACGGCACGATGACGAGAACCGGATTGCGCCCGGCCGCCCCGCCGACCGCCCGCGCTGACGTCGGCGTGCCGCGCCGCTCCCCCACCCGCCGCGCGAGCTCGCGGTACGTGGATGTGGTGCCGTAGGGCACCTCGAGCAACGCCGACCACACAAGGCGCTGGAAATTCGTTCCGGCAAGGTCGAGCGGCGGCACGGCGCCCGGGTCGGCGCCCGTGAAATACGCGTCGAGCCAGCGCCGCGCCTCGTCAAGCATGTACCGCGCCTTCTCAGGCACACGTCCCGCATCCGCAGGCCCCACCTGCGCAGACCGCATCTGCGAAAAACCCGCCGCCTCTCCGGCGAGCGCCGCGCCCGTCGTCTGCGCGAATCGCGCCTGCGCCAGTCCCTTCGTCGAAGTGCGCAGAATCATGCGCCCGGCAGGGGAATCGTACACGCATCCGGCACAGGTCTCGGTTCGTTCCGTCATGCCCCCAGCCTACCGCGCAGTGCCATCTCGTTCAGGCATCGATCCGCTATCTCGCGCCGTGTCTCGGCGTCACCTGCCAGTGCAGCAAGTCGTAGTCCTTGCTGTAACCAGGCCTGCCCGCAGGCGAGACGTCGCGCGCATCACCCGACGGAGCGTCCTTCGGCCAGTCATCCACGTCGTAGGGGTTGTAATCGTCCGGCAGCGCATCCCACCGGGACTGGGGGTAGTCATCGTAATCCCGGGCATGCTCCTCGAAATAGGGGAATACATACTTTCTCGCCGCCTTGCGTCGGCGTCGGAAGCTCTGGCTACCTACGAACAAGCCGCTGATGAACGAGAACAGAAAACCGATACAGAAAAGAAGAAAGAAATCGGCAAACATCACATACCCCGGACTTCCGAGGCATCACGATGGCGGTGACGCCACGAATCGAAACGGTCGGAGAAGAACGCGAACCAAATGATGCCGACGCCCAGGAACATCAACGCGCCAAGGAACGGAAACGCAAGCACTTTGACAGCTGAATCCGACAGGCAAAAATCAATCAGCAACGACGCCGGCACACCCGAAAAGCAGATTACGAAGCTTATGGTCATCGGCAGGGATCCCAGGTGATATTGGAAGCCCCGGACGGAATCGACACCTCCCTCGCGGGCAGCGGCGGCCACTTCACGCGGCGAAGCAGGCATGACGAAACCGGTATACGATTTCTTCGTTACCCACCAATTTGCCCAGAGTCCGAGCACAATGCCAGCAACGAGCGCCGGGATAGCAAGGAATTTTGACGGTGGCAACTCGCTCATCCCCCAACGGCCCAGAATGTATCCGAGGCCCACAGCGCATATCACGATAAGCATGACGGTCGCTCTGTGCATTGCCTGTTTCTGGATTTTTCTCACGAAATCCTCGGCAGGAATCTGTCTGCCGTATTCATCCCACACAAGTTTCCCAGGTATGGGTTTCCTGTCTTTGTCCACCGAGCCCGGGGGATATGGTGACACCTTGATGAAACGCTCGGATGCTGCGTCCCAATACACGGGAATTTGGTATTCCGGCAGACGACCGATCAGGGCCAGGTCACGTTCTCTCATATGCACCACTTCTTCGTTGGAATCCAAGGTTCAGCGTAACCGATTACCAGAATTTAAGGTTATTCCCAAGTTTGTCCCAGAAACCCGCTGGCGTAACGAGAAGAGTCATGAATCCTTATCAGAGCGTGTGCGTGTCACCCACGGATCGACATCATAGGGATTGTAGTCATTCTCCAAAGCGTCGGCATCCGCCATGGATTCCTCCAATTCCTGTGCGTGCTCGTCCAGGTACGGACGAACATGCCTATCCACCACATGGCGCAGGCGCAGAAAATTGAAATCCACCGAAAGGAACCATGCTCCAAAGAAAAAGACCGCGAGGGCGAGGGTCAGGCCCAGAACGACACATCCCATTATCGGTTACCTTCCTTTGCCATGCGTTTTCTCATCCGCTCCGTTTTGCGCAGTTCCACACGTTCCCTCACACCATCCGGCATGAAAAGCGCCACAAGCGATGAAACGATGTACAGGAAGCAGCAGCCAAGCAATATTTGCAACAGAAAGGGAATCTTCATCGGAAGAAGCCCCATCACAATCGCCATGCCAAGGGCCATACCCCACAGATCGATCAACAACGGAAGGTGTATCACCGGGAATCCCATGATATAGAACAGGGCGTATTGCTGCGAGGCCATCGCGACCTCGCGTGGGGATGCGTCCATCACGTACACGTGGAAGAACCGCGGAGCGCACAGGCTCCAACTGGCAAGCCTTCCCACAAGACAACTCACAAGGAGGATGGCCGGTTCGGTGCCATGCGAAAGGGTGAAATGGGACGGCCCCAATTGGAGGCATATCACGAGCAACGCAAACCAGACAACAATAACGGTTATCAGCCTCTTCCTGCGCTGTTTCAGCCTCGCCTTCGCACGGGCGACGACGTCATCGGACACCGACCTGCCGCCATCGCCGTTATCTACCAGGACTCCGCGAATCACGTTGCCGTCTTTATCAACCGATCCCGGTGGGAACGGGGACAGCTTGACGAAACGCTTTTCCTGAAAATCCCAACAGACGAACACTTCGTCCGCAAGCTTCCCGACGTCAACATAACGCCGCCATCTCCATACCATGTCTCACCACAACTTCAGGTTGTTCCACAGCTTTTCGCCAAAGCTGGTACCGTCTCCGCGCCCAACTGCCGTATCATACAGTGCGCCTCCGGCGGCCGACGCAAAAGTCCCCGCTGCGAAACCTACCGCTGCGCCCACAACAGTCCCCACGCCGGCATCACCTCGATTATCGCACCGGAGTCCCGCCCACAGCGAGGGAAATCGTAAAGATTGCACATGGAATGGCGTCCGGTGGTTCGAAGGAGGCATTGTCCCGGCCCAACCGTCGTCCCGACACCGCAACCGGAACCGCAATCGGCACCGAGGGCGCACCATCGTGCACCCTCGATCGGCATTACCCCGCTCCAACCGCCATTCCGATGCCATAACCGCCATTGAAGGCGCGCCATCGTGCACCCTCGTCCGCAGATAGCCCAACACCAGGCCGCCCAACAAAGCCTAACCCGCATCGAGGGTGCAATATTCTGCACCCTCGACCCGGATTACCCCGCCCCAATCGCCATTTAGGCGTCACAACCCACGCCGAGGGAACACCACCGTGCACCCTCAACCGCCCTACGACGCGGTTTGGGCGTAGACACGAATGACATTCATTTGATGACGTTTGGGAATCCGCCGGTCCTCGCCTTGTATTCCGACCTGCGTGGTGGGCGGCGCGTAATAGGCGGCGCGGCCTATCCGACTTCACTGCTAGCAGGTCAGGAAGGAAACGACATCCCCCGCGTAATCGTGCGCGGCGTAAGGAACGGCCTCATGGAGGCATCGCCCCGTCGCCTGCGCAACGACCAGCGGTCTTCGAGAGTCGGCGTGTCGATGCACCCCATGCCGACCGCATACAACGGAAGCTCCACGACAGCGTTGACGGTGTCTTCGTCTCCACCGTCCGCATGCAGCGGCGTATCGCCGACGCAATAGACGTTGCGGTCGCTCTCCACGATGGAGAATCCGACGCAACGCCCATTGCGCAACACCTCGAAAGCGCCGAACGGCGTAGCGAACCGTGTGACTATCATGCGGCACAGTCCTTCCCTGCCCTTATCACGAGATGGCCGTCATCCCAAAGACGGTGCCATCACAACCAGCACCGAGGGTGCACAAAACCACACTCTCGGCGAAGACCTAGGTGCCCGCACCGTCGAATGGATCCCGCCAGACGAGTCGCCGGATTCGGTCGAATTTCGCGACACGCCGGGAAAATCGTGGGCATATGATGATTCCACTTGGCCCGCAAAGCAGCGAGACGAGCTGTGCTGCGGGGGCCGACAGGCTCCGCAGCATGGATAGGAAAACAAGTAGGCCCAAACAAGAAGACCCAAAAACAAGAAGAAGGGAACAGACACATGACAACCGCAACCAGCAAGACCACCGAAGCCAGCAACACCACGCCTTGGCCCATCGCCGTCGACGAAACCACCTTCCCGGACGAGTTGTTCTGCGAGTACGTCTTGGAGAACATCTCCGGCAAGGATGGCGACCCCACCACCCTCACCCAAGAGGAAGCCGACGCCGTCACGAAGATCGACATCAGCAAATGCACCTGGGCGACATTCGACCCCGAAAACGGGAATGACCTCGCATTCGACGGCGTCACAGTATACGATGACATGGTTTACGAAGGGGGTTGCATCACCAGCCTGAAAGGCATCGAATACTTCGCGAACCTTACCGAGCTGGACGCCAGCGACAACCAGCTCGAGGAGCTCGACATAAGCCACAACTCGCACCTCACCCATCTGAACGTCAACACCAACCAGCTGGAGAGTCTCGACGTGAGTCACAACACGCAGCTCACCGATCTGGACGCCGGCAGCAACTCCTTGGAGAAGCTCGATGTGAGCAACAACACACAGCTCACCGAACTGTGCACCAGCAGCAACGTGTTGACGGAACTCGATGTAAGCCACAACACACAGCTCACCGAACTGGACGTCTATGGAAACACACTGGCGACCCTCGACGTAACGCACAACACACAGCTCACCGCACTGGACGCCGGCAGCAACCAGCTGAAGGAACTCGATGTGAGCAACAACACACAGCTCACCTTCCTGAATGTCAGCGACAACCAGCTGACGGAAATCGACCTGAGCAACAACGAAAAGCTCACCGACTTCAACTGCGATGCCGGCTGCAAGACCGTTGGTGGCGTCATGTCCAAGTGACGCGTAAACGGGTTATGACGGTGAATACGATGGGGCCGATGGTGGGAGCGTGACTCTTCGTTCCGCTCCCACCATCGGCTCCATCGTCACCATGCCGGCGCTTCGGACGAATTCCGGTGAATGTCGCAACACCACATATGGCTCAGGTACATATGGCTCAGGCATCCCTCTCCCCAATCATCTCCACCGGCCATCGCGAACCTTGAAACATTGACCGGATCCCGGCATCACATCCGCGCATTAGACTTGCCACAACGAACATTTGGCGCACCAGTCACCTGATGCGACGGGCGCCGCGAGCGCCATCACGGAAACCGGAACGCGGCCGGAACGGAGGCGATATGCGATTCTTCGCGAAGACATTCGACGAGCTGACCACGCACGAGCTGTATGAGATCATGAGAGCCAGGGCGGCGGTGTTCGTGGGCGAGCAGAAAATCGTCTACCCCGACGCGGACGGATTGGACTACCAGTGCATGCACGCATTCGCCACCGATGAAAACGGCCGCGTCGAGGCATATCTGAGGATGTTCCGGGCGGACGGGCTGCCGGACGCCGCGCAGTTCGGCAGGGTCCTGACCGTGCATCACGGCCGGGGCACCGGCGCGCAGCTGATGCGCTTCGCGGAAAGGACCGCGGCAGACAGGCTCGGCGCTAGGGAGATCCGCCTGGACGCGCAGAAGACGGCCGAGGGTTTCTACAGGAAGCTGGGATACGATGCCGTCTCCGACTATTTCATCGAAGCCGGTATCCCCCACGTGAAGATGAGGAAGGTCCTGCGTTCGGAGTGATTCCGTCCTGATCGGGGCGGGGTGGGCTCCGATCGGGCGGTGCCATAGCGCGCCCGGACTCAATCAGTCAGGTTCGAGGCCGGCTCGAACTCGTCCGGATCGCCCGCCACAAGCCTTCGCAACGCGTCCCTGTCGTCCCTGACGGGACGCAGCTTGATCCTGCCGTTGCCATCGTTCCACTCATCGACGATGTAGCGGTTGATGATCATGTCGGCGAGATTCTCCCGCTCCGACTCCACACGTCCGGACCTGACCATGGCGCGGACCGCCAAAAGCAGCAACGTGACCGTCGTCAGACGCTGCTGCCCGTCTATGATGCGGTACTCAGTCCTGGCGCCATCGCCCACGACCTGGGAGACGATGCTGCCGAAGAAATGATGTCCCCGCCCGTCACGGGCAACCTTCTTCAGGTCCTCGTACAGCTGACGGCAGTTATCGACTCTCCAATCGTATTTCCTCTGGTACACGGGAATGACGAACCTCTTGTCCGTACCCTCCATGAACGACACCAGATTCGTTGCCGACCCCTTCATTCCTCCGCGCCCCCATGTAACAGCCCCACTGGACAAACGGCAGGGCGGACACCAAGACATTGATCCAGTTCCAAGCGTATCGCACCTGTGAACACGGCCACCGCCAAGATGAAATCAACCAATTTCATGTCGCGACACGCCGGGAAAATCGTGGGCATATCATTATTCCACTTGGCCCGCAAGGTAGCGAGTCGCAAGCCGCAGAGCCCGGCAGACTCAGCGGCATGGACAGGAACAGCAAAAAGAAAACAACACAAGAAAACACAAGAAGAAGGGAACAGAGAATGACGAACGCAACCAGCAACACCAGCACCAACAACAGCACCGCGGTCAGGAAGGCCACCGCAACTAGGAAGGCAACATCCTGGCCTGTCGCTGTGGACGAAACCACTTTCCCGGACGACCTGTTCCGCACGTACGTCATCGAGAACATCTCCGGTAAGGACGGCGATCCCGCCACCCTTACCAAGGAAGAAGCCGACGCCGTCACGAAGATCGACGTCAGCGGCTACACCGGGTCGCCGGTCGCCGGCACGGAAGACGCAGAAGGCGCGGAAGACGCGAGCGAAACAGGCGAAGGCAAGGACGAAGAGGGCCTCATCGCCAGCCTGGAGGGCATCGAATACTTCGCCGACCTCACCGAGCTGAACGCCAGCCACAACCAGCTGACGGAACTCGACATGAGCCGCAACAAGCGCCTCACCAAGCTGAGCGCCGATCACAACAACCTGACGAAGCTCACCGTAATCCGTAACACACAGCTCGAGTGGCTGGACGTCAGCCATAACCAGCTGTCGAGGCTCACCGTGACCCACAACACGCAGCTCACCCATCTCGACGCCAGCTATAACCGGCTGAGGAATCTCAACACAAGCCGCAACCCGCAGCTTGACTGGCTGGAAGCCTGCACCAACCGGCTGCTGAAACTCGACGTGAGCCACAACACGCAGCTCACCCATCTCGACGCCAGCTCCAACAAACTGACGGAACTCAACGTGAGCAACAACACGCAGCTCACCCATCTGGGCGTCAGCTACAACAAGCTGACGGAGCTCGACGTAAGCCACAACACAGAGATCAAATGGCTGTACGCTGGACAAAACCAGTTGACGGAGCTCGACGTGAGCCACAACACACAACTTGACATACTGAACGCCAGCTACAATCAGCTGACAGAGCTCGACGTAAGCCACAACACACAACTTGACATACTGGACGCCAGATCCAACCAGCTGACGGACATCGACGTGACGCGTCGCACTCAGCTCGGCTGCCTTGACGTCTCCAATAACCGGCTGACGGAACTCGACGTGAGCCACAACACGGAGCTCTACTCTCTATATGTCTTCAAAAACCTGCTGACGGACATCGACGTGAGCCACAACCCGCAGCTCACCGATCTGGACGTCAGCGACAACAAACTGGGGGAAGTCGACGTGAGCCACAACCCGCAGCTCACCGATCTGAACGTCAGCAGCACCTGGCTGTCGGAGCTCGACGTGACCCACAATACGCAGCTCGACAGGCTGCAGGCCTGTTACAACGATCTGGAGGAACTCGATCTGACCCACAACACGCAACTCACCTATCTGGATGTCTACTCCAACCAGCTCGAGAAGCTCGACGTCACCCACAACACGCAACTCACCTTCCTTGATGCCAGCCAAAACTTTCTGTGGGAGCTCGACACCACCCACAACCCGCAGCTCACCAGTCTCAGCTGGCATGCCGATGATGAGAGTGCTAGCCAAGAGGCTGCGGAAGTTTGGGATTGGATGATGACCCATGATCTCTCATAATCTCTGAGAATGCGGAGGTTCTTGGGATACAAGAAACGATGAACCGCGGACGCGCCTGTAGGCAGTCCGCGGTTCATCGTGTTGCCGGCCGGCCCGACGAAGGGCCCGACACTGGCGAAGGGTGCCCCGGATGCGAGAACAACATTCAAACGGACTGAATAGTATTCTTGCATTGCAAATGCTTGTCATGTGTGTTTATTTCAAAGATATCGTCTCATCCGTAAGGCACTGACCACCACAGGCTAAGGTATCAAATTAGGTATCACAGAAGCTGCGCCGGAAAGCGCAGCTTTTTTCATACCCACGACCCATCGGAAACATTGAGAACTCAACGGAGGCAGGAAACGCATGAGGATGCAATGGGGCACCGTGTTCCCCCGGAAGAACAGGGAAGGAAAGGTATCAAGTTGGGTGGCCCGATACACGTCGCCGCTCGATCACAGCAAAAAGATCTCGAAGTCGTTCCCCATCGGACAGAAGGCGCTTGCCTACCAATGGCTCGAGGAGGAGCACGCCTTGGTCGACAGGGCCGAGATGGGACTGGCCCAGTGGACTCCGCCCAGCGAGAGGATCGAGAGGGAGCACGGCCCCACATTCGAGGAATACGCAAACCAGTGGATCCGCGAATACAGGCTCGTCGACGGACGCCGGGCCGAGGGGGCAACGCGGCGCAACCTCGAGGCTGACGTCTCGCACCTCATCCGCGCCTTCGGCGGCATGGAGATCGGCAAGATCAGGCGCAAGGACCTGCGCGACTGGTACGACGCGGAGCACCCCGAAGGCCCTCACTCCTTCCACCGCCAGTGCGCGCGCATGAAGCGCATCCTCAAAGCCGCCGAGGACGGCAGCGTCGGCGAATGGGGCAAGCTCATCCAGAAATCCCCATGGTCCTTCCGACTCCCGCCACTGCCAGAATCAGGCCGCGAAGACGTCGAGCCCGTCACACCGGTAGAACTGAAGAAGCTGTACCACGCCATGCCCTGCTACGACAGGCTCATCGTGTACATCGCGGCCGTCGTGGGCGGCCTGCGCATCGGAGAAGCATGCGCCTTGCGCAAAAGCGACATCGACCTCGACCGCCTCGAGATGCACGTCGCTCACTCGGTCAACAGGGGCAGCGACGACCTGGGGCCCAACGAACTGTGCCGCACCAAGACCAAGAAGAGCAACCGCGTCGTGCCCATCCCCGAGGTCATCGTCCCCTTCATCAGGGAGCACATCAGTCGCTGGTGCGACCCGGACGACCCCATGCTCTTCCAGGCGCGACGAGCCGACATCCTCTCCCCCACAACTGTGCAGCAGCAGTTCCGCGCCGTCCGCAAAGCCGCGGGACGCACCGACATCACCTTCCATACCCTCAGGGCCACCCACGCCACGATGCTCCTCATCTGCGGCGGTACCCTCCGCGAATGCATGGACGAGCTCGGTCACACGAGCGAACGCATCGCCATCCAGCACTACCAGCGCATCGTCCCGGAGCACCGCCGCCAGGCCGTGGAAAAGATGGCCAAACGGATGATCGCATGACACTGGCGGGGAGACCGGACGATGCCTGATCTCCCCACCGCCTTGTGCCATGCCCGCATTAGCCAGCGCCCTTGATTGATTCCCATACGGATGCGATTACGGGGCGGAGCGCAACGCGCACAGCCCCGCAACCGCCATGTCGTAGGCCTCGCCCGCCACCCATGGGCAGCCTCGCAGCCACGTCCTAGGCCAGGCACTCAGGCCAGAGGCCCGCGAGCGTCGCAACACGGCAGATACAGCGACAGCCAGCTGAAACGAATGAATCCAACATAACCGCCGTTTCCGAAAACGCCAATGCATTCCGCCCGTCCTCACGGCCCACAGGGCCAATCGGCCGGACAGCCAAGAGGGAGAACCCTCTTGGAATCTCCCCGTCTGGGTTCCGCAGCAAGCAGCGGAACCCAGAAAACGGAGCGCCCTTCGGGCACACAATCCATCTTTTTCTTTTTGCCCCGCCGCCGGAGTCGGCAGATTGTACCGTCAGCGAAGAACCTGTCAAATCCCGCCGCACGCGACGCTACGCGTCGGAGCGTCGGTATTTGACAGAACCTTCGCTGACGGCTTCGCCTACGGTCGAGGGCGGCGGGGCAAAAAGAAAAATGGGAGACAAGGGATGACTATGCCCATTTCGTGTCGCAAAGTGAATGAAAACCGCGACACGCCCGGGCGAAAATTTCCTCTATTTTCCTTGAAAACAGCCGTTTCGAGTTGACATCACGCCAAATCTGTTATACTATATAACTGTCATCAAGAGATGGCACAGAGAACGAATCCAAAGGATTCAGAAAGAGAGTCACCATGACCATCAATTTCGACACCCCTGCCAACGGCAAGCTCTCCCGCGAGGACGTCGCCGCCCTGAAGCAGCAGTTCCGCGCCGCGCGTGCCGAGCATGGTTTCGTCACCACCGACACCGATTTCTTCGCCCCCGCCGTGCATGAGTGGATGGACGCCATTGAGAACGGCGGCACCCTCACCACCGACGCCGCCGCCCGTATCTTCGCCGGCACCCGCGTCACCCTCTCCATGCGCGACGCGATGCTCGTCGCCGTCCTGTCAGACGCGGACGAGGCCGGCACCATGGAAATCGCGGGCAATCCCCACGACTCGAAGAGCGTGGGCCGCGTGTTCGACGCCCTGAACAAGGTGTTCCGCGACCCGTCCGCCCTCCCCGACACCACGAAGTGCGGGAACGCCCTCGACGCCATCGCCGACCTGCTTGGCAACGCCACGGAGGCATGCGACGCCGCCCACCTCCACGCGGTCACCGCCTACATCAAGTGGTGGCTCGGCGACATCGACGCCGCAGGCAAGGATGCGGCGCGCGCCCTCGAAACCGACAACGGCTGCAACCTTGCGCAAATCATCATGACCGCCCACGAGTTCGACGTGACGCCCGCATGGCGCACCACAATGGGCGTCTAGCCCGGCCCGGCGGCGGGGCCAAGCGCCCCGCCGCCACCTTTCGCCCACGCGAAACCGCATGACGAAACCCGCCTGACACGAGGCCAGCCCCGTGCCAGGCGGCGGCCACGCGGGGCGGGCGGATTCCCCGCAAGCGGGAAATCCGCCCGCCCCGCCCACCACCCGACGCCCAACCCATCCAAGTCTCACGCCGCCGCCACACGACCACGGCACACTGATACCACACAGCAGACCATCCCCGAAAGGACCCACCCATGACCGAAACATCACCCCAGCCCAGCGCAGCCGGGCTTGCCGCATGCACATTCCGCGCGGGCAACCTCACCAAGGACCCCGTCATCAGGAGCTTCCCCGACGGCAACAGTGCCGCCTACCTGCGCATCGCTTACACCGACGCCGACGGGCAGACACGATACGTGTCGGCCGAAGTCCGCCGCCGCAACCTCGAATGGCTCGAACGCCAGAACCTGCGCAAGGGCTCGTTCGTCATCGCCATCGGCCGCGAACACGAACGATACAACGACTACCGCGGCGAAGACGAAACCATCCTCCGCGTCAGCCTCATGGCCTGCCACACATCATGGGACCGCACGCCCGAAGACGCACACACCGGAAGCGCCCCGCGCCCCCAGACGAAACACCCGGATGATGACAAGCCGGCGAAAACCGGTGCGTTCATCGGCAGCGACTTCACCGGCAGCGACTACGACACCACCGGACGTCTCAAGCCCGAAACGCCCGCAACCGAGACCCCAGACCCCAACCCCTACGGCGACGAATGGTTCGACGCCGCCCCCGAATACTGACGCCACGGCGGCAAGCACACAGCGCCGCCCGGACGCCGCCGACCGGCAAGGGGCGCCCACGCCCTCCCCGACAGGGAGGGGACGGGCGCCCCTTGCCATGTCACGCGGAACCGTTCACAATCCCCGGCCGCATTGCACGGCATCCGGGGATTCCACGCATTCCGTAGCCCGCGGCCCCGGCATCGCGCCACCCTGCGCGGCCCCGGACGGCGAGACATCGTCGCCGCCCGTATCACCCGCGCCCGTATCGGACGGCGCAGCGAAGATCAGCGCCGCCTCCCCACCGGGAACGTCACCGACGCCCTCCAACACGCCGAGTACGTCGCGCCGTGCCTTGCCCGATCCGGCGACGCGACGGCGTAACGCGTCAAGCGCCGCCCGGTAGTCGAGGAACGCCGAGACGATTCCTTCCGTGATCCTCATGTCGCGTTCGTATTCACGGCGCTTGGCCTCCATCGCTTTCTTCACGAGTGCAGCGCGGCGCCTCTGCATATCGGTCTTTGCCATACGTTCTCCTTCCCATTGGTTGCGGATGGTTTCCAAGGCTATGGGCGCCACGCCGTTCCGCAGTGAGACATCGGCCGGCCGGACACCGGCGGAGGGAATTCGCCGATGTCTCACCCGCCGCGCCCCGCCGTCCCCCACAATGGCGGCAGCAGGAACCACGGTTCGCCCCCCACCCGAAAGGAGGCCACGACATGGACACGGCCGGACGCCATAACGGAATGCCGGAAAACGCCGGAACGGCACACCTCGAAACAGGAAACGGAAAATTCGTAGCAAGCAACGCGAGTGAGGCCTCACTCGCTGCTTGCCCCGGCACATGCGTGCCGGGGACGGCGGGACACCCGGACCCGATACCCGCGCCCCGCCGGAAGACGGGAGGCGGGCGATGAGCTGGCGCGACGGCCGCAGCCGGCCCGTGGTGCGCAAGGTCTACTTCACGGAGCAGGAGTGGGGCAAGGCCTGCGCCCTGTGGCGCGCGGGCGGAGGGCACCGGACGTTCTCCGCACACGCGCGGGAGCTGCTCATGTGGGGCTCCGTGCGCCGCGTCGTCATCCCCGCCGACACCGACCGCCTCGCGCATGAGGTCGCCAGGATCGGCGTGAACGTCAACCAGGTGGCGCACCGCGTGAACGCGCGGGGCCACCGGGAGCCCGGCGACGTGCAGGAGATGGAGTCGCTGCTGCGCGAGGCCGTCGGAATCCTCTCGCGCATCTGCAAGGACGCGCAGGACAGGATCGAGGGCTCGGGATGGCAGTCGTGAAGATGGGCAAGGTCAAGGCCACGCTGAACCTGTCCGTGCGCTACATCGTCAACGGAGCGAAGACACAGGGCGGCCAGCTCGTGACGGCGTCGTGGAACCCCGGCGAGGGCGACCCCGAGAAGCTCGCCCGGCAGATGCTCGACACGCTCGCGCATGGCAGGAACGCGCCGCGCAAGGGCTCGGTGCTCGCCTACCATGTCATCCAGAGCTTCAGCCCCGACGACCCTGTGACGCCCGAACGGGCGCACGCCCTGGGCGTGGAGCTCATGGAACGCATCGCGCCGGGACACCGGTTCGTCATCGCCACGCACACCGACCGCGAGCACATCCACAACCACGTCATCCTGTGCCCGACCGACCCGGCGACCGGACGGCACATGCGCCTGACACGCCGTTCAATCCTTCAGTGGCGTGATGTGTCCGACGACCTGTGCCGCAGGGAGGGGCTGAGCGTCATAGAACGCTCCATCGAACGGCGCCATGGCCGCAGCTTCGCCGAAATCTACGCCAGCGCGAAAGGCGTCGGCGTCAAGTCGTCCATGCGCCAAGCAATCGACATCGCCGCGCAGAACGCGCGCGACTTCCCCACCTTCGCCGCCTTGTTGGGCGCGGCGGGCATACGCGTCACGGTGCGCGGCCAGCACATCGTGTACGAGGACGCGGCAAGCGGGCTCAGGGTGCGCGACTCGCGCCTGGGGATGGCATACATGCAGGACACGGTGATGGCACGCATGGGCCGGTGCGCCGTGAGCCAGATCAGCTTCGACACGTCGATGGTCAGGGAGCGGGGCGACGGGCATGCCGTCGTGTGGCTGCCGGGCACACGGCGCCGCCAGTGCATCAGCGTGCCCATGCGGTGCGTCATCAAGGACGGGCGCACATGGCGCGCGTTCCTGCCGACGAACGAACCGCAGACCGTGCTGTCGAAGGACGGCGCGTACCTGCGCACCGTGGCGACGGAAGACCTGTATGCGCATTTCAAACACCCCGAGGCACTGCTCGAACGCATGGCGGCGGACTCATGGCGGACGATTCCCGCAGGCCGCACCGAGGCAGAGCGTGAGGCGTGGATGCGGCAGGCGAGGAAGCTCGACAGGCTGCGCGACGACGTGCGCGGACTCGACACCGCGATCCGCGCGACTGACGGCAGCAGCCCTCTAGCCGACGCGATGGAGGGGCTCGAAGATGACATCCGCCGTGCGCGCGCCGGGCTGCAGGCGCAGCTCATAGCCAACGACGAGTGCATCGCCGAGGGGCGTCCGCCCGACGCGGACGGCCTCGCCGCGCTCGAATCGCGCGAACGCGAGATTGAGGCGATGCAACGGGATCTGGGCGACCTGAGGCGGGCGCACGCGCGCCATGCCGGGGCGCCCCATAAGGAAACACAAGCCCGCCGGGCGGGAAGAAAGGAAAGGACAAGATGATCTCCGAAGAAGGAGTGGCCGATGGCTTCGCCACGCAGGCGATGGGCCAGGCCGCAAGCGGACTGGGTGGCGTCGCCCTTGGGATGGCGCAGATCGTGACATGCGTGCTCTCCCTTGGTGCAAAAGGCGTCGAAGCGCTGTGGCTGCGCCATGTGGACAAGCCCCTGAGCGGGCAGGTGGACCTGCGCCGCCTGTATGGCACCGGGCAGGACCTGCACCCGCTCACCGGTCTGAGCGACAGGACGCTCGACGCAATCAGGACGACGCTCGACAGGAGCGGCGTAGCCTACGCCCTCCAGGACATCGGCGCGGGCGAACACGGCATCGTGTTCCAGGGCAAGGACCTCGATTACGTCCGCACCACGGTAAAGGCGATCGAACGGCAGCTCGGGCAGAAGATTGACATGTCGTCGCTGGAGGCGGCCCTCGCGCAGGACCAACAGAAGGCCGCGCCGCAGACGCCCACCGCATCCGCGCAGACGGCGGAGCAACCAGCGCCGGAAGCGGAGCGGCCAACACCTGAACCGGCGGCGGAGCAAGAGGCGCCCACGCAGGCGGCCGCTACGGAGCCCGCAGTCGAAAAGACGGGCACCGCCAACACGCCCACCGGACAGCCGGCAACCGAGCAGTCCCCCGCCGAACAGTCGGAGAAGGAGCGCGGGCGGAATCAGCCGGGGAAGCCGACGCAGGACGCGCCCGCGAACGCCGAACCGCAGTCGCGGCAGAGCCGCACGCAACGGCAGGAGCAACGCCGTCAGGCGCAGGAGTCTGGCGAAGGACGCGCCACGAGGACACAGACGGACGCACCGCCCAGCCACTCTCCCCTGACACCTGCCACAGCCGTAGCGGTGCCGGTCGTGGGCGCGGCGATTCATTCCGCCGCGGTGGAACGCTCCACGCCTGCGGTCGACAGCCTCGCGGACAGCATTGAGAACCCCGCGTCCAAGCCGAAAAGGAGCACCGCCGACATCCTCGATGCGGTGCGCCGAACCGCCAAGGAACGCATGGCCAGTGATGCCGCCCGTAATGCGACGGAGCGCAGCAGGAAGCAGCCGCGGAAGGGAGCGCGATGAGCGGGCGGGACGGCACTGAGGAGGAAGGCACGGCCGCCGCGCAGAACGGGAGACTGACGGAAGCGCCAGCAATGGACGAGCGCCGGGACGGCGACACGATCTTCGTATTCGGCCACGTCACCGGCGTCCCGCGCGTCGCCACGCTACGCGACGGAAGCCGCCTGTGGGTCGCTGCAGTGACGCCCGAGGGTGCACAGGACTCCGTCGAGCTGCGGGCGTCCGGGCGCACAGCCGAGTACCTCATCGACCGCGATCCCGGTGACGGTGGCCGCATCTTCGCCGTGGGACTCGCCAGGCACGATGCTCGCCAGCCCGAGGACGTCGGCTGGTACGTGGCGCTCCAGGCGGCCGCCACCGGCACGTCGGCGGATTGGCGCGGGCAAGGATGACCCGCACTCCCGACATGATCGTGACGGCCGACCCGGACAGCATCGATGCCGGGCCGGCCGGCGCGGTGCGCATCATCGGCACCGGAACGGGACTGGGCCGCCTCGTCGCCGCCATGTGCGGAGGCGAGGCGGCCATCCGCTGGCACGACGCTCCCCTCGTGTGCATCCGCCCCGCCGCCATGCAGAGCACAACGCGACCCACGCAGCCGACTCAGCCCACGGCACTGCCATCGGAAACCCACCCCAGGACTGCGGCGCAGTTCCTCGACGCCATCCGGCACGTCGCCACCAAACGCCGCGCCACCGCCGACGGCGGGAGCGCGGACAAATGCGCCAACGGAGGCATACGCCGCGCAAACAACACCCGCAACAGCCGCGAAGGGAAGGCACGAGAATGAAGACCCGAGCCGAATCGACCAAGGGAGCCAACAAGACACCCGCCATCGTCATGACGGCGCTTGCCTGCCTCGCGGCATGGTGGGTGTTCGACCTCACCGCAGCCCAGATCCGAACCGACCATGAATCCGGCGCGGACATGGGCTACATCGTGGAGCACATGTTCGACCGTCTTGAGAACGCGCCGTTCAGCCCCAGCTTCGCCAAGGCGGACGCCGCGTGGGGCTTCGCCGGAATCGCGCTCGTCGCGCTGTTCCTGCTCTACCGGTGGGCAAGCCGCAAGAAGATGCGCGACGGCGAGGAGAACGGGTCGGCCGAATGGGGCTCCCGCAAGGACATCGCCCCGTTCGTCGACAAGACGTCCGCACGGAACCTGCTCATGACGCGCACCGAGCGTCTCTCGCTCGACACTCGCAAGACGCTCAGGAACCTCAACGCTCTCGTCATCGGCTCGTCCGGCTCGGGCAAGACCAGGTACTACATCATGCCCAACATGCGGCAGATGAGCATGAACTACGTCATCACCGACCCCAAGGGCGAACTGTACGCCGAGATGCGCAGGCCACTGGAGGACGCGGGGTACGCGGTTCACGCACTCGACCTGAAGTCCATGGCGGACTCCGGCCATTTCAACCCCCTGCGCTACATCGACGCGGAGCACCCCGAGAAATCCATCCGCGAGCTCACGGAGAACATCATCGTCAACACCACCGCGGAGAACGCTCGGGACGACAGCTTCTGGGGCGCGGCGGAGCGCACGCTGCTCACCGCGCTCATCGCCTGGGTGTACTTCACCCGCTGGCACGCAGACGGCTGGGACGACGAAACCGGCATCGGGGCACACGAGCCGAGCCTCAACGACGTGACCGACCTCCTGGAGCTCATGGACGCCTACGAGAAGGACGACACGAGCAAGAGCCCCGTGGACATCCTCATGGAATCCGCGCAGGACGTGTATGACAAGGCCGCCGAATCGGAATGGGCCGGATGCGACGACGACGCCAGGCGCGTGCTGGAGGGCATACGGTTCGCCCTGCGCTGCTACCGGCGCTACAGCCAGGGCGCAGGGGAAACGAAGAAAAGCATCATCATCTCCCTCGGCGTCCGGCTCAGCCCGCTGAGCATCCACGAGGTACGCGAGATCCTCGCCGATGACACCATCCACATTGACGAGCTTGACGCCGGCAAGAGCGCGGTGTTCCTCATATTGTCCGACACCGACATTGGTGTTATATTATAAATAACCGATTCGGTTATTTCGTTGAAAGGCAGGGATCAAAGTGGAAAAATTTTTGGCGCTGACGGAAGAAAAGAAAATGACGATCCTGAACGCAGCACTTCAGTGCTTCGGAAAATTTGGTTATGAAAAAAGCATCCGTCAATGATATTGCAGTGGCTGCTCATATCTCCAAGGCATCCATGTTTCAGTATTTCGGAAGCAAAAAACAGCTCTATATTTATCTGCTGGAATACTGTAAAAAGGTCATTGAAGAAATATTTGAAAAAGCACATCTGGATTCCAAAACGGATTTGTTCGACAGGATCCTGGCATCCAGCCGCATGGAAATGGAGAGCTTCCAAAATCAGCCCTTCACCCTGCAGTTTATTACCAGCGTCTGGGAAGAAACTTCTCCCGAAGTAGCCGATGCGCTGGTGATTCTGACAGAGGAAGCCTGCAGCTTCAGAAACGATATGGTTCTGCGGGAAGAGGATGCTTTGAAATTCAAAAACCCGGAGGATGCCCAGCCGGTCTTTCAAATGCTGCTTCTGATGGCCGAGGGCTATGCGGCCCGGTACCGTGGGGCGGCGGCCTTCGATTTTCAGGCTGTCATGGAGGATTTTGAGGAGAACATCGCAATTCTGCGGAAAAATTTTTATAAGGAGGAGTATCAAAAATGAGTGAGCAAGCAATCGTCTTAAACCAGCTGACCAAGCACTATGGAACCCATCGGGGGATCAATGACCTCAGTTTCTCGGTGAATGAGGGCGAGTTTTTCGGCTTCATTGGCCCCAACGGTGCAGGAAAATCCACCACCATCCGCACGCTGATGGGCCTGATCCATCCCAGCGGCGGCAACGCCTCTATTTTCGGTCTGGACTGCCAGACCAAGGCCAGTGTCATTGCCAGAGATGTGGGCTACCTTCCCAGCGAGAACAGCTATTATGAAAACATGAAGGTGCGGGAACTGCTGCAATACACCGCTGACCTGTACGGCATGGACTGCGAAACGAAAATGTATGAGCTGTCTGAGCGCCTCAATCTGGATCTGACCCGGAAAATCGAAGACCTGTCTCTGGGTAACAAGAAAAAGGTGGGTATCGTGTCTGCCATTATGACTTCACCCAAACTGATCATTATGGACGAACCCACCAGCGGGTTAGACCCACTGATCCAGCAGGCTTTCTACGATATTCTGAAGGAGGAAAACAGCCGGGGCGCTACCGTGTTTTTTTCCTCCCATGTGCTGAGTGAGGTACAGAAACTGTGTGACCGGGTGGCCATTCTGAAAGAAGGACATCTTATTGGCATACAGCCCATCAAAGAACTGCGTGAGAGCGGCTATAAAAAAGTCACTCTGAGTGCAAAGGAGGCTATCCCTCGCGATTTCTTTAATTTGTCCGGCATTGCGAACTATGCGGAGACTGCGGACAAGACCTCTGTTTCCTTTATGTATAACGGCAATATCACGGCGATCATTGACAAGCTTCACCTGCTGCATTTGGACGATGTGCTTTTGGAAGAGCCCTCTCTGGAGGAGATCTTCATGCACTACT